>LXOW01153965.1_pt1 | contig 11405 bp, 9 predicted proteins | sample 1368591 | NCBI WGS metagenome assembly LXOW01 (sample SAMN04884650, study PRJNA319009) | bovine gut metagenome | isolation source: Cow rumen | host: Bos taurus | place: Italy: Legnaro (PD) | collected 2014-07-09
CCTGACTTTGACACTTTTTGAGAAAATTTCTGCAACTTATTGATTTTCAGTAGAAGTCCGCGACCCCCAAAATTTTTCCTCGAACAACGGTTTGATCAGTCGCTGCCGGTCGGAGAGGAACAGGGTCTTCGTCAGAGAGTTTTCGGCCAGCTTTACTACAATGGTTGGGACTGTTCTGGCAATGGATAGAACCGTGTCAACGCTCATCTTCATGTTGTTTTTCTTCAGAAGTCTGTCAAGTTCCCTATAAATCTTGAGCGCTACGAAACAAATACTGATGTGTGCCTTTATTCTGTTGTGGTTGAAGTGGAATATCGGTCGGATTTCCAGCTTTGACTTCGTGATCCTGAACGACTGTTCCACGTTGTACAGTTGGTGGTATGCGGCGACAACCTCCTGCGCGGATAGCTCCGCGTTACTGATGTATCCTTTCAGCCCGTCCCATTCGGCATCCGCCTTCACCAAGTCTTCATCCACGGAGACTATGATCTTGTCCCCACCCGTCACCTTCAGGAATCTGTTATAACCTCGCTGCGTGATTTTCGACTTTGTGACGGTGCCCGTGGCGTATTTCGCGCGCAACTTCTTCACGCCCTTCTCCCTGTTTTTCGCATCCAAGGCCGCCCGTTCCGCCGAATAGCCAATCAGCAGCCTCTTGTGGCTGTCTTTGTCCAGAACCAGTTCGCTAACCACATCCTTCCGTTTCTTTAGGGACAGAATCCAAGCCTTGGTCTCCTCCGACATGTTCCTTATTCTCGCCCCGATAATGTACTGGTAGCCTTTTTCCTCCAAATCAGACACATTAGCCTCGCTCATCATCCCGGAGTCGGCCACAACGACAAAGTTCTCTAACTTGTACTTCTCCACAAAATCCGTGACCACAGGCAGCATGGTGTGACCCTCGTACTTCGTTCCCTCGTGGATAGAGTAAGCCAGCGGACAGCCGTCGCCGCTGACCAGCAACCCAAGGACAATCTGAGGGTTGGAGTGCTTGCCGTCCTTCGAATAGCCTGGCTTGCGCAGATTGTCCGGCTTATCTGAGTCAAAATACAATGTGGTCACGTCGTAGAACAGCACACCTATCCTGCCTCCGTGCACCTCCAGCGTGTGGCGCACGCTGATGGCTTGGATTTCCTCGCGCTTCGTGTCGTTGAGGTGGTCCATGTACCTGTATATCTTGTGGAGATCATAGTCCTCGTCAAAACAGGACTTCAGGTACTCCACGGTTGCCCGCTTGCTTGACGGGAACGACAGACGCGCTATCACCAGGCTGCGGAATATGTCGTCCCCGACGACATGGAACCCAACTGCGTCGAACACCCTGTCCAGTATCCGCTTGGGCGTGTCGTGCAACACGTTCTCAATGCGGGAGAGCCACTCCTCGGCAACCTTCATCTCCTCTACGGCAGCCCGCTCCCTGGCTCCCTCGAAGTCTAACTCGGGGCTTATAACGGTTCGCTGTGAGGCGATATACTCTTCCCCACGACGCACATAATCGGCAATCTCAGCGGGGTCAAAACTCGTCCCGATTGTCTTTAGGTATCTGGAGGATCCCTTGTCCTTCTTGACCACGACTACAGTCGTGGAACCGGATCTGTTGGGCTTTTTCTTCACAAACATGCTGCAAAGATACGGCTTTTTCGCTTTGCGACCCCCAAAGTGAAAAACATAAATATATATCTAATAGATTATCTGTATATTACAAAATATACTTCTTTGAGTGTCAAAGTCAGGAAACGATAAAAATACAAAAAAATTCGATACCTTCAGCAGGAATAATGAAGAATTTTTTACAAAAAACAAGAATACCTGACAATATGGATACCTACGGCACCACCCCACCCTACTCACACCTGACCCCTGACCCCTGTCACCTGTAACCTGTAACCTGTAACCTGAAACCTGTAACCTGTAACCTGACACCTAATCACTCAAACACCAGCGTGCAGTGTTTTGGGGTAATGGTAAGCGTAGCTATACATCCCAAGCGCAGGGCCACATTCTGTCCGGCATGACCTGCTGGGAAATTAAAGCACACCGGATAATCATACTTTCCGCAAATACCCATAATCACGTCTTCAGTGCTTGTATCGTAATAATAATCATCCACCTTGATTTTCTCCATCGAGCCCACGATCAGCCCTTTCAGATTCTTCAATTTTCCAGCACGGTCGAGGGCCACCAGCATACGTTCAATATGATAGATATTCTCACCCACATCCTCAATAAACAGTATTTTCCCATCGGTATTGATTGAAGAAACCGACTCCAACATTGAATACAAGAGCGACAGGTTTCCCCCCACCAAAACGCCCTCTGCTTTTCCCGAATGATTAGCGGGATGCGGTTCGAAATCATAGCGTAGAGATTCCCCGCGCAAGGCTTTTATCAGGGAGCGATTATACTCATTATCCATATCATCCGCTTTCATGGTGATGGACATCACGCTGTGCAAGGTAGGATAGCCCAATGTATGCAAATGCGAATGGAAAGCGGTTATATCGCTAAAGCCACAAATCCACTTGGGATTCTCTTTGAATGCCGTAAAATCCAGTTCATCCAGCAGGCTCACAGCCCCATAGCCTCCTCTGGCACAAAGTATCGCCTTCACCCCCGGTCGGTCCAACAGCGCCTGCATCTCAGCAACTCGATGGGCAACCGTGCCCGCGAAACCAGAATAGTCCGCGTAAATACCGTCAGGCACAATAACATTAAAGCCGTGCTTGGTCAGATACTCCACCGCAGGCATCACCTGTTCCGACTCTGTCTTGCCAGAAGGAGTCGCAATGGCTATCGTATCGCCCTTGTGCAGGCGGGGCATGGTCTGTGCATACGATAACATGCCCAACATCGTCAGTAACAAGCAACAGAACAAGATCCGTTTCATAAGCGCAAGCTAGTTAAACTTCTTTTTGAGGGCAAACTCAGCATCATTATTCAAGAGTCCCGTCACTGACAAACTTCTAACTGGGGCATCCTTAAAGAGACGTATCTCCACATTTTCAGGTGATTTCTCCAAAAAGATGCCTCCAGTAAGCGTCCACTGCGAGCATTTCAAATCGTCAGTGCGCACAGAAAATGAGGTATTGTCTGTTTGGGCAAGACGAACATCATACACCAAATCGTCATACAGGAAGTGGGTTACTTTGTCCTGAATGAAGTAAAACACCTTATTCAACCTACGATTCTCATCCTTCCAAGGTGCATGACCCAGACTGTCCAATGGATAAAATTCCTGGTGCACTCCTTTGTTTTTCAGCACCTCATGAATTTCATGAGAGCCATACATCTCATCGAAAAGCACACCGCTCAACTGTCCCTTCCCATTTTTTCCGTTCAGCTGAGCAAACGGCAGTCCTTTATAACAAGGGACAACTTTATCAGCAGTACCGTGAAAAGAAATCATAGGCAAAGGCTTATCCATCACATCACTCAATTCATATACTGCTCCCCACATATTGATAATTCCCTTGATGCTGAATTTGTCTTTCAAATTATTTCCCGATTCACACATAGAGCCATATTTCCCCGAAAAATGCTTTCTCAAAGTGGCTTTGGGACGGGAACCGTCTGTCATATAAACCACACTCATCGCCGTAATCGAACCCGCACTTGAGCCTCCAATATACATACGCTCCTTGTCAATTCCATATTCGTCAGCATGATGAGTCAAATAACGCATAACGGCATGGGCATCTTGAATGGCCTTGTAACCACATCGCTGTATAGACGCCTTTGTCAATTCAAAGCCCATACGGTAGTTGACAGACACCGCCACATAGCCCAAAGAGGCCAGATGAGTACACTGGGCTATCATTTCCTTGTCATACTTGTCGCCAAAGAAAAAAGCGCCTCCGTGAATCAACACCACTAAGGGACGATTTTGCAGCGTATCTCCACGAGGGGTGTAAACATCCATCGTCAAATCCAACATTTTATTGTTCGCTGCCTTGAACAAGTAGGGCAACACCGCTTTTGCATAACCCTCGTCATCTGCCACCACCAAAGAAGTCCATGACCCCAAAGCTTTCCCGTAAACCACATCCCGCTCACAATCCACTTCAAACAATGGTTTCCTATATCTTTCAGAAGCGGCACATTCCTCTTCTGGTTCCATTTCTTCCTTGTACACTCGAAAATCAAAATACACCAATGCGGAAACCGACGCCTTCGTATGCCTGTCAATCTTCTCAACGGCACCATTAACCACTCCTTTGTTTCGCTGGTATTTCGCCTCCCAATAAATTTCATCCTTTCCGTCATCCAACTTATAGAGACCGCCAAAAGTGGTAATACAAAACGGCTTCGGTTGGAGATACAAGTTAACAGAATCTATCTCATAATAAAGGCCTTCCATCTTATGATTGCTGCTGTGATGCAGACGAAGGAAAAGTCTCTCTTCCCCGAAATAACCGAGGTATGTATGATTTGTGTCCAATACAGGCAATACGGCCGGGGCTTCGGGATCCACCACTTCATACTGCTCATCCTCCACAATCTCTTCCAAAGGGGTATTTTTATCCAACACCTTTCCTCTGGAGCATGCAGAGAACAGTGTTAAAAAAAGCAAAGAAAGAAATAGAAGAAAACGTCTATTTAACATTTTTTAATCGGCTAATAATTTCCTTGGGATTCTCTTTGGAGAAGATAGCACTACCCGCCACCAACACATCAGCTCCGGCATCCACCAACGCCTGCGCATTAGTAAGGTCAACTCCCCCGTCAACTTCTATAAGACATTCTGAATGATTGCGTTTTATCATTTTCTTCAATTCTTCTATGCGATGAAGACTGCGCTCAATAAAACGCTGGCCACCAAAACCCGGGTTCACCGACATTATCAGCACCATATCCACATCATTAATCACATCTTCCAGTCCTGCCACAGGGGTATGGGGATTAAGGGCTACACCCGCCAACATATCAGCATTTTTAATTTGATAAATAGTTCGGTGGAGATGGGTGCAAGCCTCCCAATGAACCGTCAATAGGTCGGCTCCCATTTCCTTAAAGCGTTCAACATAACGTTCTGGCTGCACAATCATCAGATGCACATCCAGTGGTTTCTCGGCCAAAGAACGTATAGCCTTGACCAACGGCATGCCGTAAGAAATATTGGGCACAAACACGCCATCCATAATGTCCAAGTGAAACCAGTCGGCTTCTGATTCGTTCACCATCTGTATATCTTGGGCCAGATGGCAGAAATCAGCCGAAAGCATTGAAGGGGAGATTAAGGGGTTCATATTAGGGGTCAGGTTTTAGGGGTCAGGGGTCAGGGGTTAGGGGGGAGGGAATTGATAATTGATAATTGATAATTGAAAGTTGATAGATTACATGGGCTAGGGATTAGGAGTCGGGGGTATTTTTATACACGAATAATTCTGACCCCTGACCACTAATCACTAACCCCTATTTTGTGGTCATTTCACCGCACATAGTATGCTGGAGCCAGAATTTGATTTCATCGTCAGGCATTTCCGAACCAAAAAGATACATCATCTTGGTGATGGCGGCTTCCGTGGTCATGTCACCCCCGCTAATCACACCACTCTTGTTCAGTCCCACACTGGTTTCATACAAACCCATCTTCACTCCACCACCATCTTTGCACTGGCTCACACTCAATATGACAATGCCTTTATCGGTTGCTTCCTTAATCAAAGACAGAAATTCCGGGTCGGAAGGAGCATTACCAGCACCAAAAGTTTCCATTACCACTCCCTTTAATCCAGGCACAGACAACACCGATTTCACCATATTAAGGGAAATACCGGGGTAAAGTTTCAGCAATGCAATATTGTCATCCATTTTTTTATGCACTCTCAACGGTTTCTTCTCCGAAAGGTGTATAAAAAAATCATTGTAATGGATGGTCACTCCCACCGTGGCCAGACGGTGATAGTTCGGGGAAGCGAATGCGCTAAACTCCTCCGCATTGGCTTTATAGGTTCTGTTACCACGGAAAAGGGAGTTATCGAAATAGATGCACACCTCTTGAATACGGGGTTCCCCGTCATATTCGTCAGCGGCGATTTCCACAGCGGTCACAATATTGTCGCGTCCATCGGTTCGAACCGCACCCAAAGGCAACTGCGATCCGGTCAAAATCACCGGCTTAGCCAGATTTTCCAACATGAAGCTTAGCGCGGAAGCCGTATATGACATCGTGTCGGTGCCATGCAGAATGACAAATCCGTCGTAAGCCTTATAGTTGTCCCCAACCATTGTGGCCAGCCTAACCCAAAAGTCGGGATTAGTGTCCGAAGAGTCTATCAATGGCAGCAAAGTCTTGAATTCAATGTCAGCATTGAGCAGCTTCAACATCGGCAAATGACTGTAAATGTCATTAAACTCAAAGGGTTCAAGAGCCCCGTTATCAGGATTGTGCATCATACCTATGGTGCCTCCTGTGTATATCAGCAATATCTTTTTCTTCATCTTGAAAGAATGTAAAACACTTTGCAAAGATACGGATTTTTACCCAATTGACACCTCTGTTTTCAGAGAAAAAATAAAATTATCGTATTGTTCGATAAANNATACTTATATGTGTAATCCCATAACCAACCAAGCTCGCTGATACACAAAATGAACCTAATAAAGAAAAAAGCCAGACGGAATCGAACCTTAGTCCTCAATGCTGAAGAAATCCCGACGTTAGAGGAATCCATCAGCAATACACAGGATATCCAAAAGCAATTTCATGACGACATTGTCATCAATGACGATTTGTATAATTGTATTGATTCCATCCCTGACAACTACTTCGACTTGATTATAATTGACCCTCCTTATAATCTTGACAAGAACTTCAATGGGAAAAAATTCTCATCAATGAGAACATACGATTACGAGGATTATTTGCGAAGTTGGTTCTACAAAGTTTGCGACAAGTTGAAACCAGAGGGTTCCCTATATCTTTGCGGTGACTGGAAATGCTCGTCTTCCCTACAACGTGTATTGGAGGAAAAGCTCACCGTTATCAATCGCATAACCTGGCAACGGGAGAAAGGACGTGGCGCCAAAAACAATTGGAAAAACAGCATGGAGGACATTTGGTTTGCGGTCAAAAACCCCAAACATTATTACTTCAATGTGGAGGCAGTCATGATGAAACGCAAAGTGATAGCCACCTATCGGGAAAACGGCAAACCCAAAGACTGGGAGGAAACCGCAGAAGGCAATTACAGAACCACCTATCCTTCAAATTTCTGGGACGACATCAGTATCCCTTTCTGGTCAATGCCCGAAAACACTGACCACCCCACCCAAAAACCCGAAAAACTATACGCCAAGTTGATATTGGCGTCAAGCAAGGAAGGAGACAGAATCTTTGACCCCTTCTCAGGAAGTGGAACGACCGCAGTGGTGGCAAAAAAATTGAAACGTAACTATTGCTGCGTGGAAGTCAACAAAGAATATTGCCTCTGGACTGCCAAGCGGCTTCAAAATGCCGACAAAGACATGTCCATCCAAGGTTATGCGAAAGGGGTGTTCTGGGAACGTAACACCCTCAACGATCAAGGGAAAAAATTGATGAAACTGCTACTAGTCATACTCGCAGGGGTTATGGTACTGTGTGGTTGCCGCAAAACGGAGGAAAGACAACTTCCAAAAGTGTATTTACAAACATCTGAAGCCATTCCCTGGGAAGAGTACTGTTCTTGCGATTTAGACTATGTGACAAACAATGATTCCCTGAATTTGACAGGAAAAATAAAATGCCGTGGAGGTTTCTCTTCCAAATATTTCAAGCATTCGTATTCACTCAAACTGTCAAGACCTTTCTCTTTCTGCGGCCTTCCCTCCAACAAAAGTTGGGTACTGAATGCCAGCTATATAGACAAGACCTTCATGCGTCACAAGATATGTTATGACCTGTTTAGGATGATGGGGGATTATGACATGGCTTCCCAATGTGCCTACATCCTGCTTCGTGAGAATGGGAAGCCTCAAGGACTGTATATTTTAATGCAACGGCTAAACAAACATGTTCTACAGCTGAACACCCTGGATACCAACGCGATGATTTTCAAAGAACCCAAAATCTTCCGCAACGAGTCTTCCTCCCCTTCTTCCGAAGCCATTCCTACAAACCTCCACGGACAAACCTTTCCTGATTTTGACAAAGGGGACGACAGAAACTATGTAATGGACAATTTCAGACTTTTTCTACTTACCGCCTCTGACCAGGAATTTGAAAACCACATCAAGGAATGGGTGGACATACGCAATATCATCGACTGGCAACTGCTTATCCTTTTCACCAACAACAGCGATGGAATACTCAAAAACTTCTATTTTTACAAACAAGACAGTGAGACACCCTTCCGTGTGGCGATATGGGACTGTGACCACAGTTTTGGTCGTGATGGAGACAATGAAAGAAATATGATGGAACGTTTGGCCGACTGCAAAAGAAGCATCCTGTTCAACAGGCTAATGGAGTTGCCCGACTACCGCCAGGCATTAGAGGAACGATATAAGCAGCTAAGACACAATGGCATCTTTTCATATCAGACAATAGAAAAGATGGTTCAAGAAAACGACAAATACATCCAACTGGGATTAAACGAAAACGCAAGCCTTTGGCCTTATAACGGCGACTATTATTTCGACGACAATAATTACGAACAGGAAAAAGAGCTCCTCTTGAAATTCGTTCCTCTCAGCCTCCAGCGGCTCGATAGTCTCTTCAATTACAAATAAAAACAATTACAGAATCTCATCCAGCACCTTCAAGACATGCTGGATCTTGTCCTCAAAACATATCTCAGCTTTGATGATGTGCAACACAGGATGCCCTTTCCATACGGCGAGGATGCGGTCGTCCACATCACGCGCCACCTCCACGGATTCCGAACGGCACTTATTGTTATATAAGGTGTAAAAGTCCTCCGCACCTTTGGCGGCAGTGCAGATATGCAACACCGCATCATAATGCTCATCACGCAATTCCTTTTCCGTTTGCCCGATATCTTCTTTGATACGCTGCCACACCTCTGCCGGCATATAAGCAGCGGTATCCATAGTGCCTCTGTCGCAAATAAGCAATGCTGGCTTTCCACACGCCTCAGCAATCTGAGTCATGCTTTTCTCCATCTGCAACTGAAACTCCAGTTTCGATTTCTCGGTCACATACGACAAAGCTGCATCTTTGGTCAGAAAATCAGCACCAGCCTCAATAAACAGTGTCGCTGACTCTGGCAGCAGATAAACCGCATAGCCCTTCTCTTCGTATTTCTGCCTGATGCGCTTCAAAACTGTTGATTTACCTGCACAAGGGCCTCCGGTGAGTGCGATTTTAGTGACCATGCTGTTTTTGTCTTATCTGTTATTTGGATAATAGTTTCTTGGCAAATTCCGTATTGGCGAAATGTCCTGGATGACTGGCATAGACACGCCCTTTCAGCGGTTTGCCCAAAAGATACAGGTCACCTACCAAATCAAGTAATTTATGACGGGCGGGCTCATTGGAATAGTGCAGTTCCACATTGTCCAACACTCCATTTTCTGTTACCTTCAAGTTCTTGCGCTTGAAAAAGGCGCTTAACTGATCCAGCACCTTCTGATCAGGCATCTGACTTACAAAAACTATGGCATTGTCCACATCTCCGCCTTTCACCAGATTGTTGGCAATCAGGAATTGCAGCTCATGCAAAAAAACAAAGGTTCTGCAATTATAGATCTCCGGATAAAATCTGTTAATATCTTTCAGTTCGGCTGTTTGGGTGGCCAAAACCGCTGTGCCATAGTCCACATCCACCTTCATCTCAAAGCCGTCGAAAGGTTCCACCCTCAATTCTATCTGCTTTTCAGGGATAGAGAATGTCTTGGTTTCGGTCATCACGAAATATTCTCTTTCCTCCTGTTGCTCCACAACTCCCGCCTTCTGAAGTGCTTCCACATAAAAGCGGGCACTGCCATCTAAAATAGGAGTCTCTTCTGCGTCTATATCTACAATCACATTATCAATTTGAAGACCGGCAAGTGCGGCCATCAAATGTTCTATGGTTCGCACCTCCGCATTATTTTCCTTAATGGATGTGCCACGGGAAGTGTCAAAAACATTAGTGGCTATCGCATGCACCATGGGTTGTCCCGGCAAATCTACACGACGAAACACAACACCGGTATGCGCTGGTGCAGGGTTGAAGGTTACTGTTACTTGCTTGCCAGTGTGCAATCCTCTTCCCGACAGGTTCACAGAAGTTGAGATAGTATGAGTTTTAGACATAGGGGTAGATTTTCTATTACATTATCGTTCTTTTGTCAAGTTCATCTACCTGCTTAAACAGGTCCGGAAGTTTCTTACGGTAGATGATGAGTCGCCGTTCCTGACCAACAGGGATGGCAGGACTGCCCAAATATGCCTGACCACCTTTTAACGAGTTGGTCACACCCGACTGGGCGGCCACAATAGTCTGGTCTCCAATAGTGATATGACCGGCGACACCCACTTGGCCGGCGAAGATGCAATGCTTGCCCACCTTGGTGGAACCCGACACGCCCGTCTGGGCCGCAAAAGCACTACCCTCTCCCACTTCTACATTATGGGCCACCTGCACCAAATTGTCAATCTTTACATTCTTATGTATAATAGTTGATCCCATAGTGGCACGGTCTATACAGGTGTTCGCTCCAATTTCAACATTGTCCTCAATCACCACATTGCCAATCTGAGGCACTTTGGTGAATTCGCCATTCTGGGCGGCAAAACCAAAACCATCGGCACCAATCACCGTACCCGCATGGATGATGCAATCGTTGCCCACCACACACTCGGCATATATTTTCACACCCGCATTCAATACCGTATTGTTTCCCACTTTCACATCGTCACCGAGACACACATGCGGATATATCTTGGTATTGTCACCAATGACCACATGCTCACCAATACTGGCAAACTCACCGATATAGACATTCTGGCCAATAGTGGCCGTTTCCGCAACACAAGCCATTTTTGAGATACCCACCTTGCTGTTTTTCTTCATCTGATTGTAAAAGTCCAGCAGTTTGGCAAAGGCGAAATACGAGTTTTCCACCCGCAGCAATGTGCATGGAACAGGTTTCTCCGGCACAAAACTATTATTGACAATAGCAGCGGTAGCCTTCGTTTCGTATATATAATGTGTATATTTGGGATTGGCAAGAAAAGTCAGTCCTCCTTCAAAACCCGCTTCAATCTTGCAAACGGTTTTGATTTTTGCCTGTGAGTTCCCTTCAATGGTGGCGGAAATAACTTCGGNNACAGTAAACTCCATAATTTTCAAATTTAAGCTGCAAAAGTACGACATTTTACGCCGCATATTCCAAATTATCTCAACAGCAACTATTAAAAAACGTTAAAACCATTTCTAAAACACTGTCACTCAACAGAAAATAAAAAAGTTAAAAAG
>LXOW01446359.1_pt1 | contig 11403 bp, 7 predicted proteins | sample 1368591 | NCBI WGS metagenome assembly LXOW01 (sample SAMN04884650, study PRJNA319009) | bovine gut metagenome | isolation source: Cow rumen | host: Bos taurus | place: Italy: Legnaro (PD) | collected 2014-07-09
ATATGCAGCAATTGGTAGTTGGACAGCCTGAATTCATGGCTGTTGCCGACAAGTTGTTTGCCACGATGAAGCCCGCTGAATATCGTGACGTGATGGAGTGGGGCATTATCGACGGTTCGACGGGTCTGCTAAACGACGAAGTTCGTGAGGCTAATTTCGACTTCTACGGCAAAGTGATGTCTGGTCGTAAAGAGGATCATCCATTGTGGCGTCGTGCCACCAATCAGGTGCAGGGCGTGATGGGTGAAGCACTGGGGCGTATCTATGTACAGAAGTATTTCCCTGCTTCTTCGAAAGAACGTATGAAGACGCTGGTGGAGAACCTGCGTATTGCACTTGGTGAGCGTATTGCTGCTCAGAACTGGATGGACGATTCGACAAAAGTGAATGCCCTGCTGAAGCTGAATACCTTCTACGTGAAGATTGGTTATCCTGATCGTTGGACTGATTTGTCTAATTTGAAGATTGATGCGAAAAAATCTTACTATGAGAACATGAAGGAGTGCCGTCGCTTCTGGGTTGCTTGGCAGATAGAACATAAAGCAGGAAAACCTGTTGATAGAGACGACTGGCATATGACTCCGCAGACTGTGAATGCATACTATAACCCTACCACGAACGAAATCTGCTTCCCAGCTGGTATTCTGCAAGTTCCGTTCTTTGATCCCACTGCTGACGATGCCTTTAACTATGGTGCCATCGGCGTCGTAATCGGTCATGAGATGACACATGGATTCGACGACCAGGGACGCCAGTATGATAAGGACGGAAATATGCACGACTGGTGGACGGAAGCTGACGGAAAGAACTTTACAGAACGTACGGATAAGTATGCCGACTTCTTCTCGAAAATCAAGGTGTTGCCCGACCTGAATGCCAACGGTCGTCTGACGTTGGGTGAGAACCTTGCCGATCACGGTGGACTGCAGGTTGCCTGGTATGCTTACAAGAATGCCACCAAGCGTAATCCGTTGCCCGTCATTGACGGACTGACAGCTGACCAGCGTTTCTTCATTGCTTATGCTGGTGTATGGGCAGGTAATATCACAGAGGCTGAAATCCGTAATCGCACCAAGAGTGACCCCCACTCGCTGGGTCGCTGGAGAGTCAATGGTGCCCTGCCTCATATTGATATGTGGTACGACGCTTTCGGTGTGAAAGAAGGTGATAAAATGTTCATTCCAAAGGCCGAACGGTTGCCTTTGTGGTAAGAATAATGGTCAAAAAGCTAAAAAATTCCGACGTAAATGTAAATTTACGCCGGTTTTTTGTTGCATTTAAAAATTTTTTAGTAACTTTGCAAACATTATTACTACCATGTGTATGATGAACGACAATAATATAGAGAAGACGCAACGAACAGTTCGCCCTCAAACGCTACAAAGGGAAATGGAACTTCCACAGGAAGACCAACCCATGCAAATGCAACAACAGCAGCAACAAGCTGCAGGTAAAGCGTGCCCCTATTGCGGAGCTATCAACGATCCTGAGGCTATGTTTTGTGCCCAGTGTGGTCAGCCGATTAACAAGATGGCCTGTCCCCATTGCGGTGCCGAGATGGATCCTGACGCAGACTTCTGCGAAGTGTGCCATCATTATATCCGCAAGGATATTTGTTCCTACTGCGGAGCTCGGTTGTCAGGCAATGAAGCTTATTGTCCTGAATGCGGCAGTCCGCGAGGAGGCATCGTTTGTCCGACGTGTCACTCGCTGAACGATTTTGCATTCTGCAAGAAGTGTGGAACGGCCCTGACGGAGGAAGCCCGTATGTTGGTAAGGGAGTTGCAACACAATCCTGACTATCAGGAACTGGTGGAGATTGTGCAGGACTTTTCGAAGTTGGAGAACGCTCTGCCCTATAATTCCGAACGTGACATTCTGCGTGAGCAGACCAACAATAAGTTGCGTGAGCGTGTGCTGACGCTGTTGGCTAAAGACGAAGGTGTGGAGAATCCCGTCATTCCAAAGCCTGAGACCAAACGTATGACCAAGGAAGAGTTGGAAGAGCAGAAAGCCGTGAAAATCAAGATGTTGTCGGCCATTCTCGACAAGTTGGCAGTTCCTGCAGGTCCCTCGCCAGCAAAAGCCCGCAACTATGCGATGGCCAGTAAGCCCGTCGGAGTGCGACTGGCATGGGTGTGCAACTACAAACATGCTATGCATAGCAGCCCCTGTGGTTGTGCGAAACCACAGATGGGCGGTAAATGGGTTGTTTTAGGTAAGAATTCTAACGCTGAAATNNTACGATGAAGACGATGCGCGTCAGTGGGAGTCAGCCCGCTGCCAGCGGCAATGGAGAGATGACCATCCGTCCTGGAGAGGATACGCAAGGCCAAACGGGGGGCGAAGTTGAATTCCTTCTGAAAGGCAGAATGTATCGGAGCATTAAGTGCCTGAGCGATAATTCCGGCGAGGCTCAAGTTTTTCTGGTAGAAGGTGAAGAGGGCCAGCGCGTGTTGAAAGTGTACTATCCTAACTTTACCATCAAGAAGACGCTGATGCGTATCATCCAGAACATTAGTATGGAGATGATAGTCCGGATATACGACTATGGCAAGACGTATGTTGACGGTAAGAATCGCGACTACGAACTGATGGAATATCTTCGTGGAGGTTCGTTGAATTCATACGATTTAGATGGCGATTTCAACCAGTTCCGTCGCATAGCCCTGCAGGCTGCTGCAGCATTGGCATACTGCCACAACTATAACATCATTCACAAGGATATCAAGCCTGGCAACTATTTCTTCCGAGAGAAAGATCACAAGGAAATCGTGCTGGGAGACTTTGGAATCTCCAGTATTTTGGAAGGTGACGAGAAAGTGCACCGTACGACACAGGCCCGTACGCCGGTATATGCTGCCCCAGAAATGTACAATGATGTCATTGACGGTGAGGTGGAGATTACCCCTGCTGCCGACTTCTATTCGCTGGGTATCACGCTGCTGACGCTCTGGCTGGGTGAAAATCCGCTGAGTCAGAACGAGCGTGTGATGATGCGTAAGAAGAATGAAGGTCGTCTGCCGCGAATCAACGAACTGCCTGATCGTGTGAAGATGATTGTGCAGGGACTGACATCAGTCAATCCGCAGACACGTTGGGGCTATGATGAAGTGGAGCGTTGGTTCTTGGGCGAGGATGTGAAGATCGATATGTCTTCACCCATTCTGAAGTATCGTAGTTTCATTGTAGATCCGGAGAAGAACCTCGTAGCAGACAATGTTCACGAATTGATTCCCCTGTTGCTTGATAACGAGCGCTTGGCCATTAATTATCTGTATAATGGCCGTATCGCTGGTTGGCTGGAACAGTGCGGTAATGTGAAACTCAGTTCTGCAGTCAAGGATATCGTAGTGAACCGCTATCCTGTCGACCAGCATGCAGGACTGATGGCTGCTGTTTACGTGATGGAACCGTCTTATCCTTACAAGGACTTGCGAGGCAATCTTTGTGACGATGTGCATAGTGCTGCCATTTCGGTATTGAGCTATCAGGAAGAATATAAAATGGCTCTGGCAAATCCGAACGACAAACTGTACCTCTATTTGGAGTCGCATTCAAAGGCCGATGTCAATCGCTTGCGCAGCTATTTCGCAGAGGACAGTAAACTGGACGCACGCATAGCAATTTTGAGGTTTGTTTACGAGATAGATGCTGACATTCCTTTCCTTGTCAATCGTCCGTCTTCCAATCTGGCAGATATTGTTCATACCTTTGGCTATGAGGATTGTTCCGATGACGAGTGGACCAGTTTGAGCGATGGTCGTTTGTTGTCGTGGATGTATTGTCACGAAGACCATATGGCCTGTGAGGCTCTGCGTATCATGACGGCAGGAAAGACGCCGAGCCGTTCGCTGGGTTACAAGGTACTGTACAATATCGACAAAGAAGCTGCTTACGATTTACGTGATGCCGATTCACCCTATAAAGTTGGTGAGGTTATACGCGAACAGCTAAAAGAATGGCAGGACCTGTCGGACGAAGAGTATGCTAAGAAAGCTGTAGATTTTACCGACCCCGATGGACGTTTCATCTATTTCGCCCAGTTGCATGGCTGGTTTGAGCAAATCAGTCAGGCTCGTGCCTGCTTCGATATGAAGAGTGAAGAGAACCGAACCCGTCTGGGAGCTTATGATGTTCGTACGGCAGTATATCGTTTCTGCCGAATCCTTGGTGTGACCCCTACTTATCTCTTGGAGGATGGAACAGAACTTACCTCGGCTCTTACGATGGATAAACTGATGTATCGTCCACAATTGCTTTCTGCCATGAAGCGGGGCTCTTTGAGTCAGTGGATGGCAGTGTTCTATCATGAAGACCCGTTCCAGGATTTCAGCGAGACTTATAGCTACGAGCGTAAGTTGGAAGAATGGATCTATGCCTTGGGTGAGATAGACCAGAATCAGTATTATTTCAAGCGTTACGGCAACGCCAAAGAGGAAACAGCCCAGAAGTATCAGGAAGTTCGTCAGGGCTTCAACAAGGCAAAGTCGAAGGAGAGCCGCTGGCGTTACATATTCTATGGATTGTGTGCTGCCTGGGTGCTACTGTTACTCATCTGTGGCATTTCTGAGCCTGGACGTCAGTATATTTTCCAGCACTCGATGATGACTATCGGTCTGCCTGTAGGAGGTATGACGGCTATCATCGTTGGCCTGCGAGCATACTTCCGCGGCTATGGCTTTGTGATGTCGTGCTTGTGGGGATTGTTGGGTATGATATCATCTTATATTCCGATTCTCATTCTCAGGACGGTTGATGCTTCGGCACCTTCTTTGTTCATTCCTGCGATTATTATTATTACCTTATTATATATGGCAGTATGTCACCTCACGGATTACCGTAGCGACTCAAAGGGTGACAACCAGTTGATCAACGAGGTGATGGAGGACGACATCAAGTCGACACTCATCGAGCCGCTGTTCTATACGTTCAAGCAGAAGACGTTTAAGTTCAAGGGTTCGAAATTCGGTTTGCTCGATGACGTCACCAATCAGGTGCGTTCTCTCAGCGGTGAATCTGTACTACACTATATTCTGTGGAGTATCATGGTTGCCATATTGCTGATGGAAATGATAGTATTCAGTCCTAAACTCATGAATCGTTCTAATCCCGATGCAGAAAACATACGTGTGAATCCTGCTGAGGTTGTCGAAAAGATACAAGAAGATGTGGAACAGAAAGACGCTGAGCCAGAAGAGGCAGAAAAAGATGCTGCTGGCAAAGAGGACGTTAAAAAGGGTGTAGAATAAAGATATTAAGAAATATGATATGTGAGCATTGTCATAAAGAGAACCGCTCAATAGCCAAGTTCTGCCGGTGGTGTGGAAAACCACTTGTTTCGCAAAACGTGCTTGACCGCATGGTAGGACTTAGCGATGTGAAACAACAGCTGAAGACGGTTGTTGATACCTATACTTATCTGCATTCGCGTAAGGACATCATGAATGTCCGTTTGAGCGTCAATGCAATTATTATAGGTGAAACCGGAACGGGTAAGACAGCATTGGCCGAAGTGATTCGCGACTACTTCTACCAGCATAAGATTATCGAGAAACCTAAGTTGACGATGGTTGATGCGGTAGACTATCAGCGTTTCGTCGACAAGTGGGACGATAATGTGAAGAAAGCCAAGGACGGCATTCTGTTCTTCGACAATGTACAGAAGCTGTTGCCAGACCGCTATTCCAATCAGGTGAACCCGCTTGACAAACTGTTTGTCGAGATGGATAAATGGGACGAGAACCCCATTGTCATGATTGCCGGATTACCCAAGGGTCTTGACGACTTCCTGACGGCAAACCCTGCTGCGCAGAACCGTTTCAAGTACACATTCCGTCTGCCAACCCCGGGCTATCAGGAACTGTGTGACATCTGTAAAATGGAACTGCGTACCAAATACGGTATTGCAGCCTATACGCCGGAAGCCGAACATAAGCTGACGCGTTTCTTCCAGTATCAGGTGAAGATCAAGGACGAGACTTTCGGATATGCCCATGTTGCCGTCAAGACTGCTGAGGACATCTTTACCTCGTTTATCAGTCGTGGCGCAGAGGCCGTCATGGTGGAAGAACAGGATATTCGCGGCTATGTTCCCGAGGAGCGTTCGTTGGAGGATATCCTCAGCGACCTCGACCGTTATATCGGTATGGACGAGGTGAAGAAAGCTGTTCGCGAGATTGCCTTCACCGTTCACAACAGTGTACAGCGTGCTCAGCGAGGACTGGGCGAACAGGAGAAGTCAGGCATTCATATTGTGCTGACAGGTAATCCTGGTACAGGTAAGACAACCATTGCCCGCAAGTTGGGTGAGATACTGGAATCCATTGGTTATCTGGATAGTGGCCACGTTGTCGAAGTCGACCGCTCGAAGATGGTCAGTCCCTATCAGGGTGAGACGCCAAAGGTTGTTGACCGTTTGTGTGACAAGGCAATGGGCGGAATCCTTTTTGTCGATGAGGCCTATACGCTGGCGCCCTTGAGTCAGAGTGGCGATAAAGATCAGCAGGGCACGCAGGCTTTGGAGCAGTTGATGAAACGTATGGAAGACGACCGTGGTAAGTTTGTGGTCATTGCTGCCGGCTATCGTCAGGAGATGGACAATCTGTTCCGTATCAATCCTGGCGTGCGTAGCCGTTTCAGCTATTTCCTCAATATCGACGACTATACGCCCGATCAGTTGTTCCAGATTATGAGTGTCTTTGCCAAGGAGAAGAAATACGTGTTTACGGATGAGGCCAAGGAACTGACGCTTAAGATGATAACCGAGCTCTACAACTCGCGTGACAAGGACTTTGCCAATGGTCGTACGATGCGTCAGCTCTTCGACAAGATTGTTGCCAAGCAGGCTGAACGTCTGCAGAAGGTTGACATTTCGACCCTTACCAATGAGCAGATGATGACCATCGACGTGCCCGATATTCCTTACGAGGCTCCGAAGACCGTCGATTACAAGGAGTGTCTGTCGAAACTCAACGGTATGGTTGGTTTGGCTGCCGTCAAGAAGGAAATCTCCAATCTGGCAGCATTCCTCAACCTGCAGATACGTCGTGGCGAGACCAATACCTTCCAGGGCAAACACTACGTCTTTACAGGTAATCCCGGTACAGGTAAAACCACTGTTGCACGTATCATGGCAGACGTATTCCGCACGTTGGGCATCCTGTCTCGTGGTCAGCTGATAGAGGCCGACCGTGCTAAGCTCGTGGCAGGTTATTCGGGCCAGACGGCTATCAAGACCAACCAGTTGATTGATTCGGCGATGGGTGGTGTGTTGTTCATCGATGAGGCTTACACGTTGAAGTCGAGCGATCAGGATTCCTTTGGTTCCGAAGCTATCGACACGCTGCTCAAACGTTTGGAGGATGATCGTGGTAAGTTCATCTGTATTGTTGCGGGTTATACCGACCAGATGCATGATTTCATTGATACGAACCCAGGACTGAAGAGCCGCTTCACGCAGACCATTCATTTCGACGACTATACGCCTGACGAACTGACTGAAATCTTCATCAATCTGGCGAAGGGTAAGAACTTCACCATCGACGAAGAGACACAGGCAGCTATCCACCGTCAGTTCGAACAGCTCTACCTGCGTCGCGACAAGAACTTCGGCAATGCCCGCGAAGCTCGTCGCATGTTCGATCAGGCTGTCGAGAAGCAGAGCCAGCGACTCGTTGGCATGATGGGCAATCCAGACTTCAAGGACGACGATATGTACCGTATCACCACTGCCGACCTTGAGGTTGCTCAGGCCGAGAAGGCTCGTCCGCTCGACGAGGTTCTCAACGAGCTCGACGAATTCATCGGCATGCGTTCTGTCAAGAATATGATCCGTCGTCTGGCTGTTCAGAGCATGTTCATGAAGCAGCGTGCCGCCATGGGTGCCGGTAAGGTGCAGCAGATGTCGATGAACTTCATTCTGACAGGTAACCCCGGTACAGGTAAGACGTCGATTGCACGCAAGATGGGTGAAGTACTCCAGTCTATGGAGATCCTGCCTACCAGCCGTGTCATTGAGGCCAGCCGTGCTACCCTCGTTGGTAAGTATATGGGTGAGACCCCGAAGATTGTTAATAATATGTGCGACAAGGCGATGGGTGGTATCCTGTTCATCGACGAAGCCTACACGTTGTCCTCGGAGAACGACCAGTATGGTAAGGAAGCCATCGACACGCTGATGAAACGCATGGAGGACGACCGCGGTAAGTTCGTCGTCATTGCTGCAGGTTACAAGGACGAGATGGAGACCTTCTTGGCTGTTAACCCGGGTCTCGCAAGTCGCTTCAGCCATAAGATGCATATCGACGACTATAACGAAGACGAGCTGTTGGCAATCTTCAAGAAGATGGCCTCCAAGGACAACTACAAGCTGTCGCCTGAGGCCGAGTTCAAGCTCATGGATCTCATCTGCCGCAAGGTCATCAGCAAGAGCAGTTCCTTCGGCAATGCCCGTGAAATGCGAAATATGCTCGATGCCACCATCCAGCAGCTCTCTATGCGTGTCAGCGCGATGAATCAGTCGGAGATAACGCAGGAGACCTATCAATTGATTATGCCAGAAGATATTAAAGAAGAGATATGATTATTTGCCCAAGTTGTAAAGAAGAGATAGAAGAAGAGTCTCACTACTGTGACCAGTGCGGACAGGAACTTGTCTATTGTACCAGTTGCGGACGTGTCGGAATGGGACGTCGCTGCACTTATTGCGGTGGATTGATGGCTGGTGTCGACGAACTGAACGGTCAGCAACAGGCTGCTGCTCCCAATCAGCAAGCTGTCGCGCAATCTACCAATGCTTCGCCGTTGATTACGTCGCGTCGTGCTGAGCCGGTCGGTGCCCAGATGCCTGTGCAGAATGGCGTTCCGACCCTGACGTTGTATAATCCCAGTCTCGACATCCGTATGGTGGGTGTCAATGGTGCCATCATTGGACGTCGCCAGGGACCATACCAGCAGCTGTTCGAGGGTAACATGTATATTTCTGGCGTTCATGCCCAGCTCATCTATAAGCCCGACGCAGGATGGTGCATCATTGACAAGCATTCTTCTAATGGTACGAAGTTGAACCAACGCGATCTTCTGCCCGATGTTCCCATGTCTATCAAGGCTGGCGATATCGTGACGCTGGCCAATATCAATCTTCAGGTCAGTATCAGCTGAAGCGTGAAAGATAGTTTTTAGGAAAATATTGATATGAGTATCATCAAACTGACAGCCGCCAGTAGGATTGGCTGTGTGAGAACAAATAATGAGGACATGATTCTCGCCTACGACAAACTCGTTCGCAGCGATGTCTATGCTACGGAGTTTGCATCCGAGAATATGGACCGTTTCGTCATTGCCTTAGCCGACGGGATGGGAGGACACAATGCTGGCGAGGTGGCCAGTTCCGACGTCTTGGAAAACCTGCAGTTCTACATCAATGACCTGCCTCGCGGACTCGCTTCCGGCGAATTGATGGAGAAGTTGGACGAATGGTTGCAGTCTGTCAACCAGATTATTGCCTCAAAGGGTCATGTCAATCCAGAGATGGCCGAGATGGGTACGACGCTCGTGGGTGTTGTCTTCTACAACAACAAGTACTACTGGATGAATTGCGGCGACAGTCGCCTCTATCGTCTCCGCGACGGCGTGTTGGAACAGATTTCCAACGACCATTCATTGAGCAATCAACGTGGCGAGAAGAAGCACTCGAACATCATTACAAACTGCATCGGTGCAGGCATTCGTCAGCCCTATCTCGACCTCTTCGAGTTTACCGACGATTTCCTGCCGGGCGACACTTATGTGCTTTGTTCCGACGGTCTCAACGATATGATTTCCGACAAGCATATCACCGAATTGTTGCTCGAGGGCGCCAATGCCAACCTGCTCTGTGAGGCAGCCATCGATGCCGGCGGCTACGACAATGTCTCGGTGTGTGTCTTTTCAGTTCAACCATTAAGCTAAGCGTTTATGCCTTTACGATTACCCGATAAATTACCTGCCATAGAATTGCTGAAGCATGAGAACATCTTCGTGATGGACGATTCGCGTGCCCATAATCAGGACATCCGTCCGTTGAAGATTGCCATCCTGAACCTCATGCCGCTGAAGATTACGACAGAGACCGACCTGATACGTCTGCTGTCCAATACACCGTTGCAGCTGGAAATCAGTTTCATGAAACTCCGCAGCCATACGCCGAAGAATACGCCCATTGAACACATGATGATGTTCTACCGCGATTTCGAACAGATGCGCAACGAGAAATACGACGGCATGATTATCACCGGTGCGCCCGTCGAGACACTCGACTTCGAGGACGTCACCTATTGGGACGAGATGCAGGACATCTTCCAGTGGGCTCGTACGCACGTGTGGAGCACGATGTACATCTGCTGGGCGGCGCAGGCCGGACTCTATTTCCATTATGGTGTGCCGAAGTATCCGCTCGAGAAGAAGATGTTCGGCATCTTCCCGCAGCAGATGCTCGAACCACAACTGCCTATCTTCCGTGGATTCGACGATTTGTTCATGATGCCTCATAGCCGTCATACCGAGCTTCATCGCGACGACATCCTGGCGCGACCCGAACTGACGCTGCTCGCCGAATCGAAGCAGAGCGGAGTCAGCATGGTCATGGCTCGTGGAGGCCGTGAGTTCTTCATCACAGGTCATCTCGAGTATGCTCCCGACACGCTCGACAAGGAGTATCGCCGCGACAAGGACGTGCGCGACGATGTGGAGTTGCCGTTGAATTATTACCGCAACGACGACCCCTCGCAGGAGCCGCTTGTCACATGGCGTGCTCATGCCAACTTGCTGTATAGCAACTGGATAAACTATTACGTCTATCAAGAGACACCATACGATATTAATGCGATCACTTGAACTGCTGGCGCCCGCCAAGAATCTGGAGTGTGGCTTGGCAGCCATCGATCATGGTGCCGACGCCGTCTATATTGGTGCGTCGCGCTTCGGTGCACGTGTGGCGGCAGGCAATTCCGTTGACGACATCCGGCAGCTCTGCCTCTACGCCCATCAGTTTGCGGCGAAGGTCTATGTCACCGTCAACACCATCATCTACGACAATGAGTTGGAAGCAACCCGTCAGTTGCTTGCCGAACTGTCTGATGCCGGTGTCGACGCCATCCTCGTTCAGGATATGGCCGTACTTTCGCTACTCTCTGACCGCTCACCTCTGACCTCTCACCTCTCATTCCACGCCTCCACGCAGACCGACAACCGCACAGTTGAAAAAGTGCGCTGGTTGCGCGACGTGGGCTTTCGCCGTGTGGTCCTTGCCCGCGAACTCTCTGCCGACGAGATTGCTGCCATCCACGAGGCCGTGCCCGATGTCGAACTCGAGGTCTTCGTTCATGGCGCGCTGTGCGTCAGCTATAGCGGCTTGTGCTACGC
>LXOW01411447.1_pt1 | contig 11401 bp, 5 predicted proteins | sample 1368591 | NCBI WGS metagenome assembly LXOW01 (sample SAMN04884650, study PRJNA319009) | bovine gut metagenome | isolation source: Cow rumen | host: Bos taurus | place: Italy: Legnaro (PD) | collected 2014-07-09
GTCATTGAAGCGCAACTGGCTGCTCACGGCTACATACCCGTAATGCAAGAAGATGGTACCATTATATATATTCACGAACAAACAGAATTATTGTCATATGAAGAATAAAAACATCATCATGGTAGGGCTGTTCCTATTACTGCCCTTCACCGCTACAGCACAACAGCACATTGAGAAAACTTTCGATGCCTTGCGTCAAAGCAAAGCACAAAAGGAAGTATGGTCAGAGCATACTATTGAGAAAGACCCAGAAACAGGAAAGTTGGAAGGGTTGAGCGACATCTACGACTTCCTGATAACGAACCCGCAGAAAAAGGAGTTGGTAACCGCTATTGAACAGGCTTTCCGACAGGATGAGAGTAAGGCCTACGGCGTGAGGACTGCCAATCGCGGAGGCGAAGAACACTACACCACTTTAGCTGTTGGCAACGGCAATAGAGGAGGTGTCGCTGTCGGACTGATGAAAGGCTCAAAGTATATCTATGCCTTATTCCTTGACCCAGAGGACCCTGCTCGTCAGCATCGCTATGCCTATGCGTTGGAATGGGTGGACGATGGTGATAAGATAAGGGGACGTATCGCTAAGACTTATGCCACCACGCAGGAGTATCGAAAAAGCAACAGGCAATCAAGTACCATCAGCATCAATGGTAACACATTCAATATTGATCATAGGTTCTCGAGTTCGGAATCGTGGCTTAGCGAATTCAACACCTTCAAGAACCTGTTTCTGAAGAATCCCACAGGCACTGCTGCTAATTATCACGTATCCCATATCTACAAGCTATGCAAGAATGCAGATTGTCTGGACGANNATCAAGTACCATCAGCATCAATGGTAACACATTCAATATTGATCATAGGTTCTCGAGTTCGGAATCGTGGCTTAGCGAATTCAACACCTTCAAGAACCTGTTTCTGAAGAATCCTACCGGCACCGCTGCTAATTATAACGTAAGCCATATCTACAAGTTATGTAAGAATGCAGGTAGTCTGGATGAAGCCGAGAAGGTGATGGTCATCAAGGAACTGGAGAAGTTGAAGAAGGAAGCCAAAGATGATTTTCTAAAACAGGTGTTCGAAATGAGTATCGAACGACTGAACAAATAAAGCTATGAAACATATTAAATTGGTATGTCTTTCGCTGCTGTTGGTAGCGAAAGCAGGGATAGCTACAGCCCAAACTCAGGCAGATTCAACAAACGTAAAGAGCGACTCCATCACATGGAGCAAGGAACTGGAGGGCGTAGTGGTAAAGGCGCAGAAGCAACTTATCAAGCAGGAGATAGACCGCATAGGCTATGACGTGCAGGCTGATGAGGAATCGAAGACGCAGACCGTGATGGACATGTTGCGCAAGGTGCCAATGGTAACGGTGGACGGACAGGACAACATCTTGGTGAAGGGCAACAGCAGTTATAAGATATACAAGAACGGACACTACGACCCCAGCCTGTCGAAGAACGCCAAAGAGACGTTCAAGTCGATGCCAGCCTCGATGGTGAAGCGCATAGAGGTTATTACCGACCCTGGAGCACGAGAGGATGCCGAGGGCGTAGATGCCATCCTGAATATCGTGATGGTTGACGGTTCGAAGATGCAGGGTATGACGGGTGTGGTGTCGGCTTCCTATACCTCAAAGAATCAGCGCAACCTCTATACCTCGCTGACAGGACAGATGGGAAAACTGCTGGCATCTGTTGATTATGGCTATGGTGGCATGTCGAGTCGTTCAACGGTAAGTATTACGGATACCGACCGCAAGTATCTCGACACGGGCAACCGCATGCAGGCTCACTCGGACGGCACCAATCCAGGAGCTATCCACTATAGCAATCTGAATGCCAGTTACGACATCGACTCGCTGAACCTGCTGTCTGCCTCGTTCGGTGGTTATTTCTACAAACTGAATGTGCAAGGTGACGGTTCAACAGCACTGACCAGTCCGGCAGGACAGCCAGTCTATAGCTTCAGCAATCACTACTGGATGCCTGGCTACAGTCATTCCTCGTGGAACGGACGACTGGACTACGAACACAAGACGCGGCGGAAGGGCGAGCGACTCACACTCTCTTACATGCTCGCCCTGACACGCCAACACACGGATCAGGAGAACACCTATACGGGCATGGTGAATGCACCATTCGATTACACAGGTAGTCTGCAGACAGAACGTGAGCGCTTTACGGAACACACCTTTCAGGCAGACTGGCTCCGTCCGCTAGGCAAGGGACATCAGTTGGAGGTGGGTGCCAAGTATATTTATCGCAATAACAACAGCCATAACACGCAGAATTTCTTTGACCTAAAGGTGCAAAGCGACTACGTCGATTATACCGGCACTGACATGCTGACTAATAACGACTTCGAACATACCACTCGTGTGCTGGCAGGTTATGCAGACTATATCTACAACCACAAGAAATGGTCGGCTCGGGCAGGTCTGCGTTATGAATACAGCTATATGAAAGGGCAATATCCTGACGGAAAGGGCGACACCTTCGACAAACACCTGAGCGACTGGGTGCCACAGGCCTCGCTGAAATATCAGTTGACGGATGCTCAGTCGTTGAAACTCTCGTTGACCACCAGCATCAATCGTCCTGGCATTTCGTATCTGAACCCTGCCATCGTCACTTCACCTACTTCTGTCCATTATGGCAATGCCAACTTGGTCAGTTCTCATACACAGCGCATTAGTCTGATTTATTCCTATATCCTGCCTCGGTTGACGCTCCAGATAGCACCGGCCTACAACTACAGCTCAAAAGGTATCAGCACCATAGAGACAGCCAAGAACGACGTCCGCTATACCACCTACGACAACATTCTGCGCTACCGTCGTTTCTCAGTGGAGCAGTATGTGCAGTGGAAGCCTTTCGACGGCACAACCTTTGTCATCAACAACAACCTGAGATACATACACTACGAGAATCCGAATCTGGGCTATCGCACCTTTGGATGGTCTGACTATTTCTTTGCTAATCTCTCCCAAAAGCTACCTTGGAATCTGTTGCTTTATATGGCGGCATACGGCAAGATTGGTCATAGCCCCAATGGAATCTATTATATGCAGCACTCTTATCAGGGCTATTACTTCTCGCTGCAACGCTCATTTCTCAAGGACAACCGGCTGACCGTTCGCATCGGAGCCAATGCACCATTCAACAAATACTGGACGACAGAGGCCGAGACTGTGAATGGCGACTATCGTGATTTCCAGCAGTCCTGGAACAATGCCCGTTCGTTCACCCTCTCCGTTACCTGGCGCTTTGGTTCTCTGAAAGCCAGTGTGAAGAAGGCGGAACACTCCATCGACAACGACGATGTGGTCGGAGGTATCAGTAAGGGAGGATAAAGGGAACAAGGAGAACACCACTTTAACTCCAGGATTATTGACAGATAATCTTGGAGTATTTTACAATAGTCTCGGAGTATTTCACAATACTCTTGGAGTATTTCAAATTAGTCTTGGAGTATTTAAATCAGCCTATGCTTGGCGGTTGATGGTCTCCAGGATAATCGCAACGGCGTCGTCCTCGGTCAGGTCGTCCATCGTGATGACGAGGTCGTAGTTGCGGGTGTCATAGCGTGAGGTGTTGGTGTACTTGTTCACGTAGTTCTCGCGCATCTGGTCAACCATATCAATGGCCTTGCGGGCTTCTTCCTCACTGATGCCCTGCTTGTTGGCAACGCGCTTGATGCGGTGGGGCATAGAGGCCTGAATGAGGATGTTAAAGTGGTTAGGATGGTTACGGAAGATGTAGAAGCCGCAACGTCCTGCTACTACGCACGACTCTTCGTCGGCAATGCCTCTTAGAATCTCCGTCTCTGCCTTGAAAATATCGTCGGTGTCAATTAGACTGGCAGTATCGGCTACCTGTGGAAGATATGGGTTGGACGACATGATGGAGTTGGTCAGCTGCTGCTTGATGTTGGCCCACCAGCCTTGCTCGCGACCTTTCTGCTTCTCGATTTCTTCTGCGGTGAGGTTGAATTCTTTCTCCAAGCCCTTGATGACGGTCTTGTAGTAGAACTCGACACCCAGCTTATCTGCTAACTTACGGCCAATGGTGCGACCGCCGCTGCCCATCTCACGATTGATGGTAATGACAAATTGATCGTTTTTATTCATAGTTGTACAATATAAATAGGTTAGAAAATTGTTGTTTATTTCTCTATGATTCTTATCTTCAACTGGTGTGGCTGGTGCTTGTCAATGCTGTACTTCTTCAGCACGCCAGGTCCGCAACTACTGTTGCCCAGACCCAGCACGGCGCAGTCGATGCTGAGATAGGTTTTGCCCTGGTCCTGCAACTCGTAGTCGTGGGTCTTGGAGGCCAGGTATTGGGCGGAATAGGGAAGGGCTGAGAACGAGAAGGCTTTGTCAACCGCCTCGATGCGGAGCTTCTTTCCCTTCTTGGTCTTCAGCTCCACGAAGGTGCAGTCCTCGTGGTTGCCGGAATCCTGTGGACGAGGATAGTGGACGTACTGCTGTGAAACGGTTGACTTCCACAAACCTACGGGACAAGACTCCTTGCGGTCGGGATAGTTGTCCCATGGTCCGCGACCATACCACGTCAGCTGTTCGTAGTCGCGAGGCAACTCAATCAGGATGCCCAAACGGGGAATTTCGGGCAGGCCCTCGGGAATGGTGAATGTGAAGGTGAACTCGTTGCCTTGCTGCTCTGTCGTCATGGGGATGGTCAACGTGTCGAGCCCACAGCGTTTCCAGTCTTTTGCCAGCCAGTTGCCAAAGCTCTTATCGTTGTCGGTAGGAGCACGGAAGCATTGAGGTGAGAGGTGAGAGGTAAGAGGTGAGAGGCGAGAGGTGTGTTTCTTCGACACTTTGGGTTGAGCCATCTTGGCTTCAGGATATTGGTCAGCAATTTCTTGTTGGCTCATGCCACCATAGATGGCTTGCACCTCGTAGTATTTGGGTGTCAGGGTGCGGTCGCTCAGTACGACGCCGTTCATGCAGAAGGCGTGCAGGTTGGGCTTGTCGCCAAAGTCACCACCATAGAGTATGGCGCCCTTCGGAATACCAGCCAATTTCTCATTTCTCATTTCTAATTTCTCATTTAGGGCTATGCCCTGATCCACCCAGTCCCAGATGAATCCGCCCAGCATGCGGGGGTTGGAGTTAATCTCGTCCCAGTACTCCTTGAAGTTGCCCAGGGCGTTACCCATACAATGAGCATATTCGCTGGTGAGCACGGGGCGCGGACCTCCGTCAGAGCCGACCCACGTACAGCGGTCTCCTGGGCGCTCGGCTATTTCGAGCAGTCGCTCCCATCGGGCATTCTCGGCACGCTCGGCATCGCTACCCTCTGGGATGCCTGGGTTAAGGTATTCCTGCTTGACACGCGGATAGAAACGCGAGATGACATCGACGGTAGAAGGGTCGGGAATCTCTTCTCCCTTACCCGTATAGTTACCCTGTGCACCTTCATAGTGAACGGGACGTGTGGGGTCGAACTCATGGAGCCAGGCGGACATAGCAGCCTGGTTAGGACCATAGCCACTCTCGTTGCCCAGACTCCAGAAGATGATGCTGGGGTGGTTCTTGTCGCGCTCAGCCATGCGGATGGCACGGTCCAGGAAGGCATCGCCCCAGTCGGACGTAGAGGCCAGTGTGCCACGAAGTCCGTGCGTCTCGCAATCGGCCTCGTCCATCACATACATGCCCATCGAGTCGCAAAGCTCATACCAACGGGGACAGTTCGGATAGTGCGCCAGTCGTACGGCGTTGATGTTGGCCTGCTTCATCAGTCGCAGGTCTTGAAGCATCCGTTGCTCCGTCATAACACGGGCGGTATAAGGGTCGTGCTCGTGGCGATTGACACCCCGAATCTTGATAGGCTTGCCGTTGATGAGCAGTTGGCCGTTCTTGATATGGATGGAGCGAAAACCTACCTTTTGCGTCACTTGCTCAATGACAGCACCATCGGCGTTCTGCAGTTGCAGGCAGAGGGTGTAGAGGTAAGGGTGCTCCACACTCCACAGCTTAGGACTGGCAACCTTCATCTCCATGCGGTTGAACTTGCGATGTCCTCGCTGAGGAAACCACTCGTTCATGCGGGCTGCCTTGTGTTGGAGGTCTAATACCTCGTCTGTTGCGACTGTATCGCAACAAACGATAGAGGTGCCATCCATCAGCGTCGCTACGAAGCGATAGCCATCGCCTGTCTCTCCATGATAGACAGAGAACTGAGGATTCACCTGTAACACACCGTCCATCGAGGCGCGCACCGCCACATCACGGAGGCGGACATCAGGAGTGTGATAAATCAGCACGTCACGATGAATACCACCAAAGCGCCAGAAGTCCTGATCCTCTAAGTAAGAGCCGTCGCTGTATTTATATACCTCTATGGCTATCTGGTTCTCACCTTTCTTGATATAGGGGGTAATGTTGAACTCGGAGGGTTCCATAGAGCCCTGGCTATAACCCACGCGCCGACCGTTAATCCAGACGTAGAAGGCAGACATGACGCCCTCAAAGCGCAGGAAGGTCTGTCCCCCTTGCCAACCAGCGGGCAGGGTGAAGGTACGGCGATATTGTCCGGTGGGGTTGCGCTCCACATAGGTGGTCCACTCCTTCTTGGGCTCTCGCATCACATAGGGCGGATCAATCTTAAAAGGATAACCTGCCGATATGTAAATCGGTGTGCCGTAACCGTTCACCTCCCAGTTGGCAGGAACAGCCAGCGTGTCCCACGACGAGGCATCGTAGTCGGTACGATAGAAGTCCTTGACGCGCTCATTGGGGGTCTTGGTCCAACGGAACTGCCATGCTCCGTTGAGCGACAACATCCTGTCGCCAGGAACTTTGCCAAAGGGGATGAAGTAGGCGCGTGCCGGCTCACGATTGATTTGCAGCACGTGGTTGTCCTCCCAGTCGTGATGCTCCATGCATAATGCACCTTGCATCATGCATAATATAAGGAAGATAAGTGATGCTCGTTTTATTGTCATGTCATTATATCATTATGAATTATGAACTATGCATTATGAATTATTATTGTATTTCCAGTTCCTTAAATTCAACATCTTTGGAGTCGATGCGTACCGTATAAGTACCCGCGTTAATCTGGGTGCCCGTCGTGGTACTGAGCATCTTAAACTTATTGGGTGTTGTGGGGAACGATATCTCACGGTCAACCAGTATGGTGCGCTTCGAGTCGGTAATGGTCAGACGCGTCTTAATAGGGGCTCCGCTGGTGTTCTTATAACGGAAGCGGAGTGCATATTCCTGTCCTAAGCCTGGCTTGATGACGAAGGTGTTGTTCTGCTTGGCATGAGGCTGATAAACCGTAGCGGGATGAGCCTCAGCATCTTGTGGCAGTTCATACTTCGGCAACTTGGCAATGGTGTCGGTGTCGAAGGTGCGCCAGGTGGTTTTGCCCTGTTGCTGTGCCACAACAACAGGCTGAACAGCAGCAACGGCAATACCGCAGATAACGGCCTGACCAGCCTTCACCTCGGGGAAGGAGATGCGGAGCTTGCCCTGCTGGGCCTTTGCGGTAACCACTCGTTTCAAGGCACCGCAATAGCCTGCCTCAGCCCAAGGGTCAAGGTCGTCAATAAGTGTCTCGCCATTGATGGCTACATCGAAAATGCGCATGCCTTCGTAGTCACCCTGCTCGCCACCATCCTTGCCGTGCCAGGGTTCTGCAAAGTAGAGCTCCACGCGATAGTCGCCATCGGGAACGGGCAGATCATACCATAGGCGATGGCGTCCAAAGCGGAAGTATTGGAACAGTTCATCGCTCTGGGTTCCACGAATATCGTTGGCTATATGTCGCTGACTGGCCTGATAGGGATGCATGCCGAAGTCCTGTCCCCAGGAGTGACTGTAAAGGGTATCGTCAGCCTGCCACAGTTGTCCGAACTCGTCGTTGAAAGCATCGCCACCACAGTTGATGCGATAGAGGTAGTGATAACCCTCGGCTGCTTTCACGAGGTCGCGGTTTCTATCAGCAGCGGTGATGCCTGTCGCTGTGCCACAGCGACTTGCATAACGGCTACGGTACATGTAGTAGGCTGGGGTAGGTTCTTCCCAAATGGTGGTAAGGCCTTTATAGTTGATGGGACCGATCTTGTCTATGCGGCGCAGGGCACCGTCGGGCTGCGTACGACCTGGGTTGTCGTGGGAGGTGAAGAGCCATTGGAAATGTCCGCAGACGCTGTCCTTGGCACTTTCTGCCAAGCGGGCCTTGGTCTCCAGTAACTTGGTAAACGACTCTTCGCTGTATTTTGCATCACCATGCAGGTCGATAGTGCGCCAGGCACCGTATTCGCCGTTTAATAGTTGCTCGGGGCGCTTCAATTCGTTGTCGTAGTTCTCGGCGCTACCACCATAGGTTCCACTCCAGTTCTGAATGACATTCCAGTCGGTACCCTCGCCACCGTTACAGGTGGTGATAAGACGTTGGTCACGACAGGTTGGGTCGAGCGAACGGATTATATCGGAACACTCTTCGGCAAAGTCCTTGGGCAACACACTCTCGTTCTGCAAGCCCCAAAGGATGATAGAGGGACAGTTGCGGCGCTCCTTGATCCAACGGACCAGCAGGCGCTTGAAATTATTGCGGAACTGAGGGGTGTCGTACCAGATGTGCGCAGAGAACTGACTCCAGAAGAGGATGCCCTGCTCGTCGAAGAGTTGCTGATAGAGCAGGTTATGGGGCTGGTGCCCTTCGCGGAAGGCATTGAAGCCGGCATTGGTAATCTGCTTGACACGAGAGCGGATTTGCTCTGGGGTAAAGGCGTGGCTGTTGCCTAGGATATGCTCATATTCACACGTGCCGTTGATAAAGACGGGCTGTCCATTGAGGAAGAAGCGATGGTCACCCGTATGACTGGATACAGGCCACTGAATGTTACGGATGCCAAACGGTGTGCGTACCTCGTCGGTAGTCTTGCCGTTGCGCTTAATCATGGTGCTGAGTCCATATAGATAGGGGTCCTCAAGACTCCATCGGTGTACGTTCGTAATGGACTCTGCATAGTGGAATACGCGGCTCTCGCCAGCTTGCAGCGTAATTGTCTCAGCATGGCGGAATACCTGTTTGCCTGAGGCGAGGGTGAACTTATTCACCAACTCGATTTGCTGCGCCTCTTGGGTATAGTTCTTAATCTCTGTGTCGATAAAAACAGTGTCGCATTGGGCATTGTTCCAGATGTGTACGCCAAAGGGCTCGATGCGTACAGCATCTGTCTCAATAAGACTGACGGGACGGAAGATGCCGAGGGGCTGACTTCCCTCGCTGAAACCCCATTCGGAGGAGCATCCGCCACACACCCAAGGGGATTCTGTCTGCATGGCAGGATGGTCAACGAGCACCTTCAGCTCGTTCTGTCCATTACGCAAAGCTTCGGTGATGTCAAGTGTCCAGACGGTACGACCCACCAGCTCCTTGGGATACTGATGCCCGTTCAGGGTAACGGTGGCATAAGTGCCGACACCCTCGAACTGGAGGAAGTAGCGCTTGCCTTCTGTCTTGGAGGTTGTAAACACCTTATTATATAAAGCAGAGCCGTGCAGGTTTCCGTGACGCAGTTGACGGTAGCCGTAGTAGTCGTCAAAGTTGTGGGGAAGGTTCACACTTGCCGCAATGGTATCGCGACCTACTACAAGTGCCTGCCAGTCATTGTTAAGACTTGTGACGGTACGACGTCCTTTGTGCTCCGGTTCAGGAAAACGCACTTCGCTACGTCCCATCGGAACACTCGTGGCGACGGCAATGCCCCGCTGCTGGTCGTTATTGACAGCACAGTAGAAATGATAGACGATGCCATCGTGTTTCACCACATAGCTCTTATGGGCAAACATCTCGTCGTAGGGCTTTGAGGGAATGATAAGGTCGTCGCCCTCCCAACGCTGCCAGTGAATGAGGTCGCGACTGACAGCAAAGGTGTTGAAGGCATTGTACTTGCGTGACGGGTCATAGGCTTTGAAATAGAACATCACGTAGAGGTCGCCCATCTTGGCAATCTGTGCGTCGCCGGTAATGATTCCGCCTACCTCGTTGGCGAAGACGGGGTTACCGTCGTAACGCTTCCATTTCTTCAGGTCATTAGAGAGGGCAATGCCTATGCGTTCGGCCTTGAGGTTGTTGGTAGGGTTGATGCCTCCAGCATTATAGAACATGATGAAGCGGTACTTCTTTAGTTCCTTGGGCATGGCATTTCTCATTTCTCCTTTGACTTTCCCTTCGGCCGTCGACCGTTGGTTCTCATTTCTCATTTCGTAGATAGTGCTTTTGTATTGCACCAGTTTCTCCCACCATTGCACGTCTTTGTCGTTGATGCTGAGTAGGGGCTTGTCGCCACTTTGCCACTCGTGTGCTGTTGTGATGTCGGCGGCAGTCCATGCCATACCGATGTTTAGTGGTTCGCGTACAGCCTCATAGCCCGTGCCGTGCCCACCAATATAGGTCATCCAGTAATTTTTCTTATATTTGGTAATACCATAACTGCCGCCCCATGTCCAGTCGATGAGAGCAGGGAAACCACCCCGCTGGTTCATGTCCCAGCCGTCGTCCTTATAGGAGAGGATGCGCCCCAAGGTGTTCCAGTGCAGCAGGTCGTCACTTTCGGAAAGCCATGTCTCATAACCTCGTCCGTCCAGACCGTCTTTGCCGTTATAGACCACATAGGTCATCAGCCACTTGTCGCCCTCACGGAATACCGTGGGGCAGTCTATCTTATGGTAGTTGTCGGTGGGGGCTACCACCATACCATATTTATAGGGAGTGCGTACCTCGTTATAGATGCGCTGCATCACCTCCTTTTCAATGCATAATGCATAATGCGTAATGCATAAAGAGAGGGTTGCCAACAAGAATCTTTTCATCATCGTAATTATGAATTATGCATTCTTCGACCTAAAGGTACGAAGCGACCATTGTCGAGTCTGAATTATGAATTATTTTTGAAAGAGCCAGTCAACCTCGCCTGACGGACCATTTAATCCACAGTCGCGGGGCTTGATGTCACTCTGGGTGAAGCCTGCCACCATGAGGATTCCCTTAGGCAGACGGATGGTGTTGTGACCTGCTGGCAGAGAATACTGGTGGATGTTGACCTTAGGCATCTGTACGATGCTGATGGCATTGGTCAAGATGGGCTCAGCCTGTCCATACTCATTGCCCGTGGCGTCAATCTCCAGTTTGGGAGCCTTGGCAAACTTGCGGTCGTCGTCCTTGAAGAGACCTACGAGTAGCTTGACGGGTTTGTCGCTCTCATACTCGATGCTGGTTCCGACGATACGTGTGGTGTCACGGTTCAGCACAAGGGCTTGCAGACCTACAAGCTCAGGAGCAAGAGAGTCAACGGGCGTGTCGGGGCGCTTCTCGAAAAGCACAGTACCTTTTTCGAGAGGTGTGAGGTGAGA
>LXOW01411634.1_pt1 | contig 11393 bp, 8 predicted proteins | sample 1368591 | NCBI WGS metagenome assembly LXOW01 (sample SAMN04884650, study PRJNA319009) | bovine gut metagenome | isolation source: Cow rumen | host: Bos taurus | place: Italy: Legnaro (PD) | collected 2014-07-09
CATGCGACCTCCAGGTTATGAGCCTGGCGAGCTACCAACTGCTCCACTCCGCGATGTTATTTCTTAAAAGCGGGTGCAAAGGTACGAGTTTTTTTTGAAATATGCAAATCTTTTGCAGAAAAAATGAGTAAAAAGCGTATTTTTTACAATTTAAGTAAAAAAGATTTGGCAATATCAGAAGTATTTCCTAATTTTGCACAATGTATTCGTAATGTGCAATAGGGAAAAGTTTGGGAGGACTATCAATATGTCAATATCGAAAACGCGACAAAAATTAGTGGATGTAGCTCGTCAGTTGTTTGCCAAGAATGGTTTGGAGAATACGACGATGAATGATATTGCGCAGGCCTCAGATAAGGGTCGTCGTACCTTATATACCTATTTTAAATCGAAAGAGGATATCTATTATGCCGTCATTGAGAGCGAGTTGGAACGTCTTTCCGACCAGCTTGACGAGGTGGCAGCGAAGAAGATTCCACCCCAGGAGAAAATCATCGAACTGATTTACCTGCACCTGAGCATGATTCGTGAGACGGTGGTCAGGAATGGTAACCTGCGTGCTGAATTCTTCCGTAACATCTGGATGGTAGAGAAGGTTCGCAAGAATTTCGATGATGCCGAGATAGAACTGTTCCGTAAGGTGTTCCGTGAGGGAAAGGAAGACGGCGAGTTCGATATAGATAATGTGGAGCTGGTGGCCGACATCACCCACTATTGTATCAAAGGACTTGAGGTGCCGTACATTTACGGACGTATTGCCCACGGCATGACGGAAGAAGCTACCAAGCCTCAGGTGGCTAAGATTGTATATAGCGCTCTGGGAAAGAGGAGGATGTGAGAACAATAAACAATAAAAATAAACAATAAACAATAAATAATAAACAATAAATAAGTATTATGGGATTATTAGAAGGAAAGACAGCGCTGATTACAGGTGCTGCACGCGGTATCGGAAAGGCTATCGCATTGAAGTTTGCCGCAGAAGGCGCTAACATCGCATTCACAGACCTCGAGGTGAACGAGGAGACAGAAAAGGAAATTGCTGCTCTGGGTGTAAAGGCTAAGAGCTATGCTTCGAATGCTGCTGACTTCGCTCAGACCGAAGAGGTGGTAAAGGCTGTAAAGGAAGAGTTTGGCTCTATTGATATTCTGGTGAACAATGCCGGTATCACCAAAGACGGTCTGATGCTGCGCATGACCGAGCAGCANNATGGCCTCGGTAGTAGGTGTTCACGGTAATGCCGGTCAGGCCAACTATGCAGCCTCGAAGGCAGGATTGATAGCTCTGGCAAAGAGTATCGGTCAGGAAATGGGTCCTAAGGGCATCCGTGCCAACGCTATTGCCCCCGGATTCATTGAGACAGCCATGACTGCCCAGCTCTCTGAGGAGATTCGTGAAGAATGGAAGAAGAAGATACCCCTCCGTCGTGGCGGTCAGGTAGAGGACATTGCCAACGTGGCTACCTTCCTGGCTTCTGACATGTCAAGCTATGTCAGCGGTCAGGTCATCCAGGTTGACGGCGGTATGAATATGTAAGATGTCTGATGTAAGAAGTAAGATGTAAGAGGTATGGAGGTCGTTTACGAGGACAACCATATTATCATAGTCAATAAAAAGAGTGGGGAGATCGTGCAGGGTGATAAGACTGGCGATCGCCCCCTTTCCGATATAGTAAAGGACTATATCAAGGAGAAGTACCAGAAACCCGGGGCTGTGTTCCTGGGTGTGGTACATCGCCTGGACAGACCTGTTTCGGGGTTGGTGGCGTTCGCCCGTACCTCGAAGGCACTCACCCGACTGAACAAGATGTTTGCCGAGGGTGAGGTGCATAAGACCTATTGGGCAATTGTTAGAAGTGAAAAGGTAAAAACGAAAAGTGAAAAGTTTTTCGACGATGGGGAGTGGCATACACTTGAAAACTGGTTGGTGCGTAACGAGAAGCAGAACAAGAGTTATGCCTACGACCGCGAGGTGCCTCGTTCGAAGAAAGCCGTACTGAAATATCGCACCATCGGTCTGTCGGACCATTACACACTGGTAGAAGTGCAGCTGCTGACCGGTCGCCATCATCAGATTCGGTGCCAGTTGGCCGCTATGGGTTGCCCCATCAAGGGTGACCTTAAATACGGTGCAGCGCGCAGCAATCCCGATGGCAGCATCTCGCTGCTTTCACGTCGTATGACGTTCACGCACCCCGTGTCAAAAGAAGACATTATAGTAGAAGCCCCCTTGCCCAACGATACATTGTGGCAGGTGCTGGCCCCTAAAGAATAGAAAACATGAAGAAGGCGTTTTGGTGGATATTGGGCATCTTGCTGAGTCCCGTCCTGCTGTTTGTCCTGCTTACCATCCTGATTTATCTGCCACCTGTGCAGAACTGGTTGGTAGATAAGGTTGCTGCCTACGCCTCCGAAGAGACGGGAATGGAGATTACGGTTGACCACGTGGATTTGTCGTTCCCTCTCGACTTGGGTGTCGATGGCATCCGAGTGATTCATCAGCCAGACACCATTGCCGACGTAGAACGTCTGGTAGTTGACGTCCAACTGGTGCCACTTTTCGGTGGAAAGGTTGTTGTTAACCAATTGGAAATCAAGAATACGCAACTAAATACTAACGGATTTGTTGAAGCGGCAAAAGTGAAAGGTCGCTTCAGTCGGCTATTCGTCAAGAGCGATGGTATAGACCTCCATCGGGAAACCGTTGAAGTGAATGGAGCCCGGTTGGAAGATGCCCAGTTGGATATTGTGCTGAACGACTCCGTTCCGGAAGATACCACCACCTCCCAGAACCGCTGGAAGATACATATCGACGAGGCTCGGGTGCAACACTCCGATATTGCACTCCACATGCCCGGCGACACGATGAGTGTCCGTATGCACATGGGATCGCTGACAGCCCGTGAGGCACTGGTTGATTTAGAGACAGAGACCTATACTGTTCAGCAAGTAGATTGGGACAACGGTGCCCTGCAATATGACCAGAATTTCCAGCCTCGCATAGACGGCCTGGACTATAACCATCTGGACCTGTCACACATCAGTATCGGCATAGACTCCATCTATTACCACGACCCCACGTTGCGCCTCGTGATGCGTCATGTGGCTTTGCGTGAAAAGAGCGGTCTTCAGGTGACCGACCTGACGGGACCCGTAGAGATGGAGAACGGAACGCTACGACTGCCTAAGTTCCATCTGAAGACACCCGATTCGGAGATAGCCGTTGAGATGGATATGCCCCTCAACCTGATGGACTCCATCGCTCCCGGACAGTTGCAATTACGACTCCGTGCACAAGTAGGCAAGAAAGACGTCATGGTGTTCCTGGCCGACATGCCCCAGGGCTTCCGCGACCGCTGGCCTGACAGCCCACTGCAGGTGGAGGGAGCGCTCAGTGGTAATATGCAGCACATGGAGTTCAGCGATGTGGAGATGACGCTGCCTTCTGCATTCCACGCTACTGTGACAGGCTATGCCGACCACTTGGACAATCCCAAGCAGCTGCGTGCTGACGTGCAGTTCCAAGCACAAGGGGGTGATCTCAGTTTTCTGGTACAGATGCTGCCTCGACAGATGCAACGCGACTACCGCATTCCCAACGGCATCCGTGCCGAGGGGCGTGTGAAGGCCGATAGAGCCAACTATACCTTTGATGTGACAGCCAACGAAGACAAGGGTAGGGTAAAGCTGCAAGGACAGCTGAATGCCGACCTGATGCGCTACGATGCCACCCTGCATGTCGATCAGTTGAACGTCCACCACTTCATGCCTCGCGACTCCATCTATACGGTGACAGCCGATGTGAAGGTACAAGGACAGGGTACCGACTTCCTGTCACCGCGTACCCAGCTGACAGCCGATGCACAGATTCAACATCTGCGCTATGGTCATTGGAACCTGGACAACATGACCGCACAAGCCACTATCCGCAATGGACATGCCCTGGTTGATGTGCTCAGTGACAATCCGTTGGTGAATGGCCGATTGAATGTCGATGCCCTGCTGAACACCAAGAAGCTCAATGCCACTATCACGGCAGACCTTAATACGGTGAACCTCTATAAGATGCGACTGGTAGATAAGCCCTTGTCCCTGGGACTTTGCGGTCATGTGGATGTCACTTCCGACATGAAGCTGGCACACTATGTGAGCGGACTCATCAGCGATATCACGGTGCGCGATTCCAGCAAGGCACTCCGTTCCGAGTTTGTTGGACTACACTTGAACACTACCTCCGATACCACTATCGTCAGGGCCCAGAGCGGCGACTTCATTGTGAAGCTGGATGGCAGCGGCAACTACGAACAGCTACTCAAACAGCTCATCGTTTTGAGCGACAGTGCCAGTGCCCAGCTCTCCAACAAAGTCATCGACCAGCCTGCCTTGCGTCGCCTGTTGCCTACTATGAAGGTTCATGTGGAGAGCAAGCGCGACAACCCGTTGGTGACGATTCTGAAGAGTCAGGGTGTTGATTTCACGCAGTTGCTCTTTGATATGGCTACCTCACCGGAAACGGGTGTCAATGGCAATGGCTTTGTTCACTCGCTGACCTATGACGATGTGCGCCTGGACACCATCAATTTCCGGTTAACACAACGCAAGAACCACCTGTCGTTTGGCGGTCAGATACGTAATAACAAGAAGAACCCCCAGTTCGTGTTCAACGCCCTCTTCGACGGCATACTGCAAGAGCGTGGAGCCACCTTCGGCGTACGCTATTACGATTCCGACAATAAGTTGGGTGCCCGTATCGGTGCGCAGGCAGAGATGTTAGACAGTGGTCTGAACGTCCGTCTGATGCCTGAGACGCCAACGTTAGGCTATAAGCTGTTCAAACTGAATGCGGACAACTATATCTTCCTGGGTAACAACAAACGGGTGAAAGCCAATATCGACCTGTTGGCGGAAGACGGAATGGGTGTGAAGATATATTCAGAGGAGAGCGATCCCACCGCATTGCAGGACATCACTGTCAGTTTGAACAAGTTCAACCTGGATGAAGTCACGTCGGTTATTCCATATATGCCTCGTATGACCGGTATGTTACATGGTGACTATCATGTTGTGCAGGATGCCGAAGGACATCTCTCTGTAGCCAGTGATATGTCCGTCCGCGACATGACCTACGAGCGCAGTCCTATTGGTAATGTCAGCACCGAACTGCTCTACTTGCAGCAGGGTGATTCGGCTCATGTCGTAGAGGCCCGTCTGATGAAGGACGATGCCGAGATAGGACTCCTGTCGGGAACCTATTATCATGTTGGCGGAGGTTCGCTGGATGCCATGTTGCAACTGGAACGCATGCCTTTGAACATTGTCAATGGCTTTGTTTCCGACCATCTCTTCGGATTGCAGGGCTATGGCGATGGAAAGATGAGCGTTCGCGGACCATTGTCCAGACCTCAGGTGAATGGTGAGATTTACCTCGACTCCTCGTATGTGGAGAGCGTGCCCTATGGGGTGTCGCTCCGTTTCGACAACGACCCCGTGCGTATCGTCGATTCCAAGTTGCTGCTTGACAACTTCACCCTCTATTCCTACAACGAGAATCCTTTGAATATTCAAGGTTCCGTAGATTTCTCCGACCTCGACCGTGTGATGGTGGATGTCCGCATGAGAGCCCGCAATTTCCAGATAATCGGTGCCAAGGAAAATCCGCACAGCGTGGCGTACGGTAAGGCTTTCGTCAATGTCTTTGCCTCGATGCGAGGACCTGCTGACAATCTGAATATGCGTGGACGGTTGGAAGTATTGGGAAGTACCGATATGGCTTATATCCTTCGTGATACTCCACTGACTACCGACAATCATTTGGATAATCTGGTGAAATTCAAGGATTTCAGTGATACGGCTCAGGTAGTTGTTAATCGTCCGCCACTCAATGGATTTACCATGGATATGACCCTGGATGTGTCCATGGGTGCCCATATCATGGCCTACCTCAATGCCGATCACTCCAACTTTATAGACCTGATGGGAGGCGGCACGCTGCGTATGCTCTACACGCCTACAGACAATCTGCGCCTGACGGGTCGCTATACCTTGTCCAATGGTGAGATGAAATACTCGCTGCCCGTCATTCCACTGAAGACTTTCGTCATCCAGAATGGTTCCTATATTGAGTTCACGGGCGATCCGATGAATCCTACCCTGAATATCACGGCTACCGAGCGCACCAAAGCGACCGTTACGGGAAGCAATGGGGCAGGGCGCAGTGTTGATTTCGACTGTGGTGTCGTCGTCACCAAGACCTTGAAGGATATGGGCGTGGTGTTCACATTGGATGCTCCTGAGGATATGCAGCTGCATAGCGAGCTGCAGTCCATGAGTGTGGAGCAGCGAGGCAAGTTGGCGGTGACCATGCTGACAACGGGCATGTACCTTGCCGATGGTAATACCCAGCCGTTCTCCATGAACTCCGCATTGAGCTCGTTCCTGAACAGTGAGATTAACAATATTACGGGCAATGCCTTGCGTACCATTGACCTCTCTTTCGGTGTTGACCAGTCGTTGGATGGTACCGGTCAGACCCATACCGACTACTCTTTCAAGTTTGCCAAGCGTTTCCTGAACAACCGTCTGAAGATAGCCGTAGGCGGTAAGGTGTCGTCAGGTGCTGAGTTACAGCAGCGTAATAAGTCGTTCTTCGACAATGTCAGCCTGGAGTATCGCCTGGACGATACTGCCAATAAATATCTCACGCTTTTCTTCCAGAATAACTCCTACGACTGGCTCGACGGCTATACACAGAAATACGGTGGCGGCTTTATATGGCGTCGCAGGATACAGCGTTTCACCGATATCTTCCGTTTCAAGGACCCCGCTCCCCAACGGCTTATGAGACCTCAGCCCCTGCAACGTTCTCAGCAGACTGCTACCGACTCCCTAAACACCAGACAAAACAATGAAACGAAATAGCATCACATACCTTCTGCTGTCAGCATCCCTCTTTTTGGTCTCCTGTTCCATGACGAAGAACATTCCCGAGGATGACCAGCTTTTCACGGGACTGGAAAAGATAGTCTATAACGACTACGAGCAGAATGACAATTTCATAACCACCCAGGAAGAGGTGGAGGCCGCTCTAGCCACCGCTCCCAATGGCTCCCTGTTCGGCAGCAGCTATCACCGTTTGCCCTTCTCTTTTGGTGTCAGCGTATGGAACCGCTATGCCGACAAGCCCGGTGGCTTTGCCAAGTGGATGACGAAAGCCTTTGGCAAACAACCCGTGCTGATGTCGTGGGTCAATCCCAGTCTTCGGTCGCTGGTGGCCACTAATGTGTTGCGTAATCACGGCTATTTCAATGGAAAAGTGACATACCAGACCATTACGCAGAAAAATCCCAAGACTGCCAAAATACAATATACGGTGCAGCCGGGACGCCTTTATATGCTTGACAGCGTCGGCTACTTCGGTTTCCCCGCAGAAGCAGACAGTCTGATTCACAGTACCCTCTCACAAGCACTGATTCACCGTGGCGACCCCTTTGTGGTGGCGAACCTTGATGCCGAGCGAAGCCGTATCAATACGTTGTTACGCAACAACGGCTATTATTTCTTTCAACCCGGCTATGCCTCTTATCTTGCCGACACCTTGATGGTGGATGGTAAGGCACAGCTGCGCTTCCAACTGGCCAACGACGTGCCAGAGGCCGCTAAGCATAAATGGTACATCGGACGCATCAATATCAACATGCGCAAGACATTCATGGAACAGCCCACCGACTCGTTTCGCGGTCGCTTCTTCACCATCCGTTTTGCCGGCAAGAAACCACCTATCCGTCCGCGTGTGCTGATGGCCGACATGAAGCTGCGCCCCCGCCAGCTCTATAGCTATAACGACTATCTGGAGTCCATCAGCAAAATCAATGCGATGGGTCTGTTCTCCATGACCGAGTTCAAGTTCGCCCCACGCGATACCACTGCAGCTTGCGACACCCTCGACCTGACGCTGAACTGCACGTTCGACAAGCCCTGGGACTTTTATGTGGAAACTGTTTTCAATGCGCGTACCATCGGACGCATGGGCCCAGAGCTGCGTATGGGTATCACCCGTCGTAATGCCTTCCGTGGCGGTGAGAAGATAGACGTCAATCTACATGGCTCCTATGAGTGGTCCACCAGCGGCGGCTCCAGCATGAACAACTATGAGTATGGTGCCGATGCTTCCGTGGAGTTCCCGCGCATCATAGCACCCTTCTTTGGAGGTAACCGCATCCGTCGTGACAAACAGGGACATATCATCCGTCGCCGTCGTTTCTATTCTACGCCTTCCACGCTAGCCAAGCTCTCTACGGACGTCATCTATCGCCCCAGCTATTATAAGATGCATGTCGTGTCGGGCGAGTGGACCTATCGCTGGCAGACCTCTGCACAGAGCCGTCACGAGTTCTCCCCTCTGACGGTGAAGTATCAGTTCATGAACAGTCACACGGCCGCTTTCGACTCCATCGTTGACAAGAATCCCTATCTGAAGGTCACCATGCAGGACTACTTCGTCCCGCAGATGCGCTATACCTACACCTACACCAGTCCTGCCAACCTGTTGCATCCCATCCGCTGGGAAACGACCATCGCTGAATCGGGCAACGTCACCTCTTTGGGGATGATGATTGGCGGCAAGAGCTGGAACGAGAAGGACAAGCAGCTTTTCAAGAATCCCTATTCTCAGTATGTGAAACTGGAGACCGACTTTACCAAGACGTGGACCATCGGTACTTTGTCGCGTCTGGTGGGACATGTCAATGCCGGCATCATCTATGCTTATGGCAACAGTGAGTGGCTACCCAATTCCGAGTTGTTCTATGTAGGCGGTGCCAACAGCATACGAGCCTTCCCCGTTCGCGGACTGGGTCCTGGACGTTTCCCCGGTTACGAAGACAAAGCCATCTCTTACCTCATGCAGAATGGCGACGTCAAATTTGTGTGCAACCTGGAGTATCGTCCGCAACTGTTTGGTAATCTCTATGGCGCCCTCTTCCTGGATGCCGGTAATGTGTGGAACCTCAAGGACCGTACCGACAATCTGAATAAAGGGCAGGACCGCTATGAGGACACCAAGTTCACCCTGAAGAATTTCTTCCGTGATATGGCATTGGGAACAGGTGTCGGACTGCGTTACGACCTCAATTTCCTCATTCTCCGTCTTGATTGGGGCTTCGCATTGCATGTTCCTTACGAAACAGGAAAGTCGGGTTTCTTTAACTTCAATAGCTTCAAGGACAGCCAGACACTCCATTTTGCCATTGGTTATCCCTTCTAAGGAAAATCCCACCTCTCACCTCTATTGAGTTAAAGAGTTGAAAATATTCACGAAACTGAAAAAAAAATCGTACTTTTGCATGCTGTAATAATGAAAACATATATTTAGACTATGAAACCAACTTTATTTCTTTTAGCTGCTGGTATGGGTAGCCGCTATGGTGGTTTGAAGCAGCTTGACGGTCTGGGACCCAATGGCGAGACCATTATGGACTATAGTATCTATGATGCCATTCAGGCTGGATTCGGCAAGATTGTGTGGGTCATCCGCAAGGATTTCGAGGAACAGTTCCGCACCCAGATTCTTTCGAAATACGAGGGTAAGGTGAAGTGCGAGCTTTGTTTCCAAGCACTCGATGCACTGCCAGAAGGATTCAGTGTTCCCGAGGGACGTCAGAAACCATGGGGTACCAACCATGCTGTGCTCATGGGTAAGGACGTTATTAAGGAACCTTTCTGCGTTATCAACTGTGATGATTTCTATGGTCGCGACTGCTTCATGCAGATAGGCAAGTACCTATCTAACCTTCCTGAGGGTGCCAAAAACCAGTATGCTATGGTAGGCTTCCGCGTATGTAACACCTTGAGTGAGAACGGCAGTGTGGCTCGTGGCGTTTGTACTTATGACAACAACCGTCATTTGAAGGATGTCGTGGAGCGTACAGAGATACTGCGCATGGATGGTGTCATTAAGTATAAGGACGAGCAGGGCGAGTGGCAGACTTTGGACGAGAATGCTCCCGTCTCTATGAACGTATGGGGCTTTACTCCCGACTATTTCGAGTACTCAGAAGAATACTTCAAGGAGTTCTTGAGCGACCCGAAGAATATGGAGAACCTGAAAGCCGAGTTCTTTATCCCATTGATGGTGAATAAGCTCATTACCGAGGGTACTGCTACATGCGAGGTGCTCGACACTACTTCCAAGTGGTTTGGTGTAACCTATGCTGCCGATAGAGAGGAAACCGTTAACCGCATTCAGAAACTGGTTGACGAGGGTGTTTATCCCAACAAGCTCTTCTAAATGAATATAGATATCATGACTACTGATCAGCTGGCCCAGATGGACCAGCTGATTTCTGATGCTCAGACCATCTTGGTGGTTTGTCATAAAAGTCCCGATGGCGATGCCATAGGTTCTTCACTTGGAATGGCCGATTTTTTACGCTTGCGTGACAAGGATGCTACAGTGATCGTTCCCGACCAGTATCCAGACTTTCTGTCGTGGATGCCTAATAGTGAAAAGATTGTACGCTATGACAAGCATCGTGACAAGTGCGACATGCTGTTCAAGATAGCAGACCTTATCATTTGTCTTGATTTCAACGCTCCCAGCCGTGTTGATGAGATGGAGCCTGCTCTGGTCAACAGCGCTGCACGTAAAATACTCATCGACCACCATCTCAACCCCACGGTCCAGGCCGACCTGATTATCTCGCACCCCGAGGCCTCCAGCACTTGTGAGCTGGTGTTCCGTATTGTGTGGCAGATGGGTGCCTTCGAACGGCTGACCAAGGCTTTTGCCATTCCAGTCTATTGTGGAATGATGACTGATACAGGTGGTTTTACCTTCAACAGCAGTCGTCCTGAAATCTTCTTCATTATCAGCGAACTGCTCACCAAGCGTATCGACAAAGACAAGATTTATCGCAACGTTTATCATAACTTTTCGTGTGACCGCATTCGCCTCATGGGCTATGTCATGTACGAGAAACTGGTCTATTTGGCCGAGTATCATGCTTCCTATTATGCGTTGACTCGTGATGAGTTGAAGCGTTTTCACTTTATAAAAGGTGATGCTGAGGGATTGGTTAATATTCCCCAGCAAATCAAGGGTCTCAAACTCTCCATTTCTTTGCGTGAGGATACCGATAAGCCAAACCTCGTCTGGGTATCGCTTCGTTCAGTCGACAATTTCCCTTGTAACCTCATGGCCGAGCAGTTCTTTAATGGTGGTGGTCACCTGAATGCCTCTGGTGGACGTCTTGAATGTAGCATTGATGAGGCTGTAAATATTGTCAATCAGGCTATTATTGCCTTTGCCGACACGTTAAAGTAGACTAAAAACGCTGATAAAAGGTATTTGACAATTGAAAAATTGATATTTATTTTGTAATTTTGTGGCCGAATTG
>LXOW01011043.1_pt1 | contig 11386 bp, 15 predicted proteins | sample 1368591 | NCBI WGS metagenome assembly LXOW01 (sample SAMN04884650, study PRJNA319009) | bovine gut metagenome | isolation source: Cow rumen | host: Bos taurus | place: Italy: Legnaro (PD) | collected 2014-07-09
TTTGCCAGGCGATAGTTACCAGACCTTACAAAAGAAGAGATAGCACAGATTTAAGGCGAAAAGCCTTAAACATATTAGATGAAATAAAGAAAAATAAAGACTTGCTGGAGAACCCAGACGAACCAGCAAAAAATGTAACAGCTCAAACCGCCATCGAAACAAAAGCGCCAGAACAAACAGAGCAACCAAAGCAACCTAAGCCATTGCCAGAAAAAGCTTCTGATACAAATAAAAAGCAATCTCAATCAAAGCATTTAGACGAATTTGGACTTAAAGGCGCTTTATACAGAGTTCGTTTAATGGAAAAATTAGTTTATAAGGAAGCCAAAAGCGAATTAACACCTGAAGCCTTAGATAATTGGAGCCGTTTAGTTGGCGACCTTGTTAAGACTGAAGAAAAAATCTTAAAGATTTTAAGGGAAAGAAAAGAGCTGGTTGCGGTAGCAGCGGTTAATAAATGGCTAGCTTCAAGACTAGAATACTTAAAAACTACTCTTTTAAACATTCCTGCTAAGGTTGCGCCTGCTCTTGACGGTATGCCTTGGACAGTTATCCAGAATAAACTTAATGAAGAAATAAGAGATTCAGTAGAAAAGATACGCAATTTTGACCCAGACGAGGAAGAAAAAGAAAATGCCGAACAGCAAAATGAAGATGTTTCAACAAACGTGGAAGAGTTCCCTGAAAACGCCGGCGCTTCTTAACCCATGGAAATGGGCAGAGAAAAACATAGAATTTTCAACAATGGTCTCTCCAATTCCTGGCAAATATTCGACTGTAACAACGCCTTATGTTAGAGAGGTTTTAGAGGCTGTCGCTGATCCGAGCGTAAGACATATAACACTTTGTTGGAGTGCCCAATCTTCTAAGACAACAACGGCTATGATAGCGATTTTATACGCAATAGACAACGACCCAGGAAATGTTTTAATGGTTAGACCTTCTTACGATGCCGCTAAGTCTCTTTCTGAAAATAAGATAATGCCTATGATTGAAGAAAACGAATGTTTGAGAAAACATAAAACAAACAACAAAGACGATTTTAAAAAGGGAATGATTAAGCTTCAATCTATGGTTATTTTCGTAAAAGGCGCAAGCCCTAACCAACTTTCGGCGGAAAGCTGTAAAATTGTATGGTTAGATGAAACAGACAAATACGAATTGTATAACGAAAATAAAACCGAAGCCGATTTAGTTTCTTTGGCTTACGAAAGAACGAAGTTTTACAGAAACCATCTTAAAATAGACGATTCAACGCCTACGGTTCCAAGCGGTATTATTTGGCAGTTATTTTTGGAAGGGGACCAGCGTTTGTATTTTGTTCCATGCCCTTATTGCGGTTTTGAGTTTAATTTTAAAATGGAATATTTTAAATTTGATAAGAATAACCCTAGAGATACGGCTTATTTTGAGTGCCCCATGTGCAAAGGAAAAATAGAGGAAAAGCACAAAAGCAAGATGATGTTAAACGGCAGGTGGAAACCTCAAAGAGAAGCTGCCGACCCAGAACACCGCTCTTACCAGTTGCCAGAATTTTACTCGCCTATTACTAAGTGGGGCGAATTAGCCTTTAAATTTGTTCAGGCAAACGATAACGCAAAATTAGGAAACTTTGGCCAGCTTCACAATTTTATAAATTCCAGTCTTGCGGAACCATGGGACCCCACAGAAAGAGCAAGCAGAAAATCAGACGAAATACTTGCTTTAAGAGACGGCAGAAAACAGGGCATTGTTCCAGAAGGCGCTCTTGCGATTATAGGAACCATAGACACGCAAGACATTTATTTGTGGTATTCCATAACGGCGTGGGGAACAGATTTAAACGGTTGGGAAGTTTTAAGCGGGAAAGCTTCGGATTTTGACGAAATAAACAAAATTATGTTTGATTCAGTTTATAAAACGCCTTCAGGAACAGAATACAAAGTTATAGCCGGATTGATAGATTCAGGTGGACACAGAACTGCGGAAGTTTATAATTGGTGTAGATTGCATCCTTCTTTCAGTCCCAGTAAAGGCGAAAGACAAATGCAGGGTGCTTGGAAGTTATCCAGGCTTGAGGCTTACCCAGATGGAAGACCTATACCAGGCGGTTTATCTTTGGTAAGAATAAATACTACATATTATAAAAACTTCCTTGCTGGTAAACTTGCCCTTGCTTTAGACGAGAATGGAGCATTTAGAATAACGGCTGATCATGACGCCGATAGCGATTTAATAAAACATTTAACCGCCGAATATAGAAACGACCACGGTGTATGGTTATGCCCTTCAGGAAAAAGAAACGACTTATGGGACTGCACAGTTTACGCTTTATGCCTTGCTGACAAAAATAGAATACAATATTGGAAAAATCCAGATAATGGCACAGCTGGCAGTGGCATAAGGATAAAGAAGCTAGAAAGAGAACAGCCAAAATACTCAGGCTGGTTGAATAAATAAAAATTTTTCTAAATTTACGCATAAAAGTATTGACGTTATTTTAATTTTTTGTTATTTATAAAATATACATGGGTTGACCGTTGCGTTTAGCGTTTAATCCATAAAATTTGCGTTAATCTGATAACAGAGACGCCAAAAGCACTGAAAAATGTCTTTTGGCGTCTTTTTTTTTATTGTACTTTTTCGAGGTTTTTTATGGCGAGCTTAACCGAATTACAGAACAGAAAACAGTTATATCTTGAGGCTGAAGCCGCTGTTTTAAAAATGCAGTCCTATTCTTTAAATGGGCAAACTTTCACCAGAGCTGATTTAGGCAAAATTCAAGCCGAATTGGCTAAAATCGACAGCCAAATAACGTCTTTGCAACTAGCAAACGGCAACGGCGCAACTTACGCATGTTTTAGGCGGTTCTAATAATGGGTATTTTAAGCAAGTTTGGTTCAGCATTAGACAGCATGATAGCGGTCGTTTCGCCATCATGGGCTTTAAAACGCTTACAAAGCAGAAACGCTTTTAAAGCTTTAAACGAATATTACCGAGGCGCTTCAAGAGACAGACTAAGAAGCGACTGGATAACCCAAAGAACAGACCCAGACGCGCCAAAATGGGAACATAATCTTTTAATAGACCGTTTTAGAGATTTAGAAAGAAACGACCCCATAGCTTCTGGTCTTGTAGATACTATGGGCGTTAATGTGGTAGGCAAAGGCTTAAAACCTAAACCACGCATAAGAGCCGATGTGTTAGGCATTTCCAAAGAAGAAGCGGATTTTTACGCCGATATGGCCATAAACGCTTTTGAAAAGTTTGTTCCTTATGCTGACGCTTGCGAAAGAGTAGATTTTGACTATTTGCAGTTCTTAGCTCTTTGCCAGATCATAAGAGACGGCGAATGTATAACATTGCCAGTATGGGCTAATGAAGCCTACAGACCATATAGCAGATGTTTACAGTTGCTAGAAAGCGAATATTTAGGAGAATACGCTTCAGGCATAGACGAACGCGCCAGAGGCGTTATTTTAGGCGACAGAGGGCAACCAATAAGCTATTTAATCAAAGAAAACCTTAAATATGGTGCCAAAGTTAAGGAAATTCCCGCAAAAGATTCAGCTGGAAGGCCCAAAGTCATACACGCCTTTATGGCAAAACGCCCGGGGCAAACAAGAGGAATTCCTCTTTTTGCTCCAGTATTAGACCTTTTTAAAGATTTTGCGGATTATAGGGAAGCTGAATTGATAAAAGCAAGAATATCGGCTTGTCTTGCGGTATTCTTCACAAAAGCTGACCCAATGGCAGCGGTTCAGCTTGCAAGGGAAACAGGCACGCAACTAACAGATAGAAGCGAGCCGTTAACCGAATTGTCTCCTGGAATGATACATTACGCCGATTACGGCGATGATATTAAGGTTGTTGACCCAAACAGGGGCGGAGATGTGTTTGGCCAGTTTACGGAAAACGTCATAAGGCTTATAGGCGCTTCAATCGGCTTGCCTTTTGAGCTTGTCATGAAAGACTTCTCAAAAACAAATTATTCATCGGCAAGAGCCGCATTGTTGGAAGGCAGAAGAGTTTTCCAGAATTGGCGCTCATGGTTTTCTAAATCATGGTGTCAGCCTATTTATGAACTTGTTTTAGAAGAAGCTTATTATCGTGGTTATTTCGATGTTCCTAATTTTGAGCAACACAAAAAGGAATATTGCAGAGCCGAATGGTTAGGAAACGGCTGGGGCTGGGTTGACCCAGTTAAGGAAATCACAGCAAGTAAATTAGCCATAGATTATGGTTTATCTACTCACGAAAAAGAATGTGCAAGCCAAGGCAATGACGCTTATGAAATTTTAGACGAAGAAGCTACTTATGCGAATTACAAAGCAGAAGTAATGCCACAGGAAGTATTAAACGAAGGTGAAAACAATGGGTAAAGGTTTAATAAACGTTGTTCAGGATAAAATCTGGGCAATAAGAACAGGAAAGCTAGAAGAAATAAACGCTTATATAGAAGCAAGGCTTAAAAAACCAGAACAAATCAAGGCTTTGGATTTTGAAGCCAAACAGGCAAACGCTAAGCCAGAATACGTTTATGACTATGATGTTTTAGAAAACGGAACGGCTGTTATTAGCGTAGTTGGACCTATATCCAAACGCTTTAATATGTTGCAGGCTGCTTGTGGCGGAGTAAGCACAGAGTTATTACAGAATACCATTCACAAAGCTCTAGCTGATGAGAAGGTAAACAGCCTTATATTAGACATTGAATCGCCAGGCGGTGAAGTAGATGGAACAAAAGAGCTTGCTGATTTTATTTACAATTCAAGAGGCGAAAAGCCCATTATTGCCTTTTGCAATGGAATGATGTGTTCAGCCGCATATTGGATAGGTTCGGCGGCGGATAAAATAGTTACTACCGAAACAGGCATTATAGGACACATCGGCGTTGTTTCCGCTCATTATGACATTTCAAAAGCTCGAGAAATGGAAGGCGTAAAAGTAACAGAAATTTACGCTGGCAAATATAAAAGGATTGCTTCTTCCGAAAAGCCTTTAACAGCCGAAGGCAAAGAGCATTTACAAAATATGGTTGACGATATTTATGCGATTTTTGTCGATTCCGTAGCCAGAAATAGAGGCGTAAGCGTTGATGAAGCCTTAAAAATGGCAGACGGAAAAGAATATTTAGGTATTAATGCCCTAAAAGTAGGGCTTGCAGATAAACTCGGAACCCTTGAAACAGCGGTTTCATTAGCTAACAAAAGGAGTTTTAAGAAAATGGACATTGCGACATTAGAAAAAGAACAGCCCGAAATCTTTGCAGAAATCAAAGAAATGGGTAAAACCGAAGCAGAAAACGAATACAAACGTTTAATGACTGTGGAAATTGAAACATCGGTTGCCGCAGAACGAGGAAGAGTTGTTGAAATCCTTGAAGCCAACGGCGACAGAGAAGCAACTATGGAAGCTATAAAAAACGGCATTACAGCGAATGAAGCCTATAAAAGATTTTATTTCGCCGAAAAGAACAGAAAATCGGCTGCTTTACAGTCTATGGTAAATGAAGCCACACAGCCTGTAAAAGTTGAAGACCCAACCGTAATAAAAGGCGATTACGAAGCAGAAATCAATAAGCTTGTTTCAAGTGGAATGAGCAGAGCGGAAGCGGTTATTGAAGTAAACAAACGTAACCCCTCTTTACTTTCTGAATATCTCAAAAAGGAGCAAAAATAATGATCAACGGAAGCATAACATTAACGGCTGGCGAAGCCTTAGCCGCAAATATTGTAGTTAAACTCAGTACTGGAAACGCAGTTGCAGGAACGGCAAACGCTGTGCCTGTAGGTATTTCTAAATATGCTGCTGCCTCTGGCGCTCTTGTAGCAATCGACACGCTTAATCATGAAGGCACTCTTGAAGTAATAGCAGGCGGAGCAATTTCTCAAGGCGCTGACGTATATGTTGGCGCAGATGGAAAAGTAACCGCTTTGTCTGAATCGGCAGGAACCTACTATAAAGTAGGCGTTGCTCTCGAAGCTGCTACCGAATCAGGCCAAAAAATAACAATCATTCCATGCTCGGCTATTCCAACAGTCGTAACATCACTCTAACAAATAGGAGATAAACCATGAGACCAGTTAGTTCAAGCACAGTTATAAGAAGCGATTTAGGCGCTCTTCTTTATAAATTCTTTAATGATCCCTCAGTGTTTGTAATGAGCCAAGTATTGCCCACGTTTAAAACCCCTGTGGCAAGCGGGCAGTATCCAATAATACCAAAAGAACACTTTATTAAAGTGCCTTCTAATATTGCTAGAGCCGCAAGAAGCGATTACTACAGAGACGATGCTTTCTTTGACGTAGATAACTTCGCAACCGAAGAAAGAGGCGTAGAAATTCTTTTAGACGATTCCGAAAGAAATCTCTACTCTCATTTATTCGATGCAGAAAAGCCTATTGTAGAAAGACTTTCTAACATCATGCTTAGACAGCACGAAATGAAAGGCGCTGCGCTTCTTACCAACACCAGCACTTTCACTAACGCTTCTGCTTCTACTGCATGGAGCACAGCCGCAACTTGCGACCCAAGAGCAGACGTTGCCGCAAGAAAAGTGGCAATAAGAAATGCCACAGGCATTACTCCAGATACCGTTGTAATGAGTATAAAGGCTTTTGAAGCTATTGTAGCTTCTAAGGCTTTTAATTCGGCTTGCCAGTATTTTGCAGCTCCGCTTCTTTCTACAGAAGAAACGCAAAAGAAACTTGTTGCCCAGTATTTAGGCGTTGATAAGCTTATGGTTGTTGGCGGTATCAAAGACACCAACAAAAAACCAAACGCAAATACAATCGCCAGCATCTGGAATGACGCAATCGTAATGGTTTGCAAAACCGCCGATAATCCAAACGATTTAAAAGAACCCTGCGTAGGCAGAACTTTCTTATTCACTGGCGATTCACCAGACATAATAACCTTAGAAAGCTACAGAGAAGAAAACAAACGTTCAACTGTTTATAGAGCTAGAAGCTACTTAGCAGAAAAGATCGTTTGCACTGAACTCGGTCAGCTTATTACTGGAGCTATTAGCTGATGACTACCGTAAAAGAGCAGATGACGACTGATTTAAACTATGTGTTAGGCTTAGACGAAACAGCCGAAAACGCTGTTCTTTTGCGAAAAGACGATACAGAAACAAGTTGCCGTATTTCTATAATAGAACAAGGCGACACTGAATCTGAACTAAACGGCAGACTGGTCAGAATCTGCTCTGCCGTTTTGCCGAAAAGCGAATTATCCACAAGACCGCAACCTCACGACACAATTAAAAGAGCCGACAACAGTTTGTGGATTGTGGACGGCTTAATCGGCGAAACTCCAGTTAGTTGGACCATAAGAATATATTCGGAAATAAGAGTTAAATGAAACTTTCCTTAAAACAAGAAGGCTTAAATCAGATTATCCTTGACTTGCAAAAAATGAGCAAGGAAGGGAAAAGTGCTATGAATTCCGCTTTAAGGGATACAGGCAAAAAAGTTGCCAAAGACCTTAGAAAGGAAAGAAGCGCTGGCGGTTTTGCGCCTTTAAGCAAAATTTCAAAGCTTCAAGGACACCGTAAACCATGGGGAAAAACGAAGTTTATTACAGTGAGCTATAAGAACAACAACAAAGTTGTAATAACCACAAAAGGCTTAAACAAAACTATGGAATTTGGCGGTTCAGCAACTGTTTCTGAAAAGTTTAAGCGTTTCTTGCATTTTAAGGGAATACATTTAAAGAAAACGACCAACAGGCTAAGAGTTCCAGCAAGGCCTTTGTTTGCCAGAACTTGGAACAAAGTAAAGGGCGAAATCGTGAGCTATTTCACAGACAGGTTTATTTATCGCATTAATAGAAGTTTAAGACGTTTGAGGTTTAACAAAAGATGACAATAGTTGATATTTTTGAAATTATCGAAAACGCTCTTGAAAACGATACGGCGCTTCAAACTTGGTGTGAAGAAAATTATGGGACAGATAATTTTTCCATAATTTTTGGCTTAGACGAAGAAAACCCGCCAGAACTGCAAACCGACTTAGCCGTTTTAATAATACCAGGAGCGAGAAGCAGAACAAGGCAATTTGCTTACAGAAGCCATGTATTAAGATTGCAGGCTTTTGTAAAAATGCCAAAGCCAAAACAAGAAACATCGGAAAACGAAAACCAAAGTTCAAACCTTCAAACGGACGAAGCCGAAGTTTCTGAAATTATGGACGGTTTAGGCAAAGTGGATGCCTTTATTTCTCTGATAGAAGAATGTGTGATAACCNNAATCAGGCGTGATTGTTACGCCAATGGAAGGTGAACCAGACGCAATAAAGTATCCTTACTCGGCGGCGGAATTGTCTTTTTTGATAGAAATTCCCTCTCGCTTGCCAATTAATTAACTAAAGAAAGGAAATAAATATGCCTTTATTTGAACGAAATCAAGTAGTTCTTGCTAAAATAGAAACCACAAAAGGCACAGACGCAACGCCTACAGGCACAAACGCTATATTGTGCGATGTAGTTAATCCTACTGTAGATGGGCAACAGTTAGAAAACAATGTAGTAAGAAATTCCATAAGTGCAACGCCTAACAAGTTCGTAAACAAAACAGTTAAAGCGACAATCATTGTCAGGGTTAAGGGTTCGGGCTCGGCAGGCGTTGCTCCTGAATTTTCTCCGCTTTTACAATGTAGCGGTTTAAAAGAAACAGTTACTGCACAAGTTGAAAGCGATAACACCATAACCACGCCTGGAAAAGTCGAATACACTCCAGTAAACACCGCAAGCGACCAAAAAACAGCAACGCTTTATATATATAAAGATGGCTTGCTTATAAAAGCCGTAGGCGGTATGGCAAACATGAGTTTTTCAGGAAGATACGGCGAATACGGCTCATTCACGTTTGAATACGAAGGTATCTTTGCTGGCGCTTTAGACGCTTCTAACCCAACGCCAACTTACGATTCAACAGAACCTATCGAAATGAAAAGCGAAGGTTTTGCTTTTGGCGAATGGGATGACGCAGTGGCCAGAGAATTTGGCTTTGAAACAGGCAACACCATAATTTCAAGAGGAAATATAAACTCCGACACAGGTTTAATGCCGTATTTAATTACAGCAAGAGATCCGCGCTGGAGCGCAAATATAGAATCCGTTCTTGAATCGGAAAACACCTTCTGGGGCGATTACCAAGACAGAGATACCGTAGCTTTAAGCTTAACTCATGGAGCTACTGCTGGTAACATCGTTGAATTTTCTGCGCCAAAAGCAAACTTTGACGCTCCGACATTTAACAGTGAAAACAGCTTAAATATGTATGATTTGGGCGGACAGTTGTTAGAAGATTCAGGCGAAGACAACTTTAAAATAACGTTTAAGTAAAAAGGAAACTAAAAATGCAACAAGGTTGGATAAAAATAAACGATGAAGGTTATTCTCAAATCGTCATAGAAGCAGATGGAAAGAAAATACCTTTAAGATATACAGTATCACAGCACGAAAGAATGTTAGCTTTTAACGCAAAGCAGTTAGAACGCCAGGAAAAAGAAAAGAACGGCGAGCTTAAAGTAGATTTTCTAAAACAAAGAGCGGAAGACGATTTAGAAGTTTGCTTTATTGCTTTAAATCCAAACGAAATGAACTTAGATTACAGCAAAGAAGATATTAACGGAATGTTGGACATAGACCAACAGCGCATACTTGCTGGAATATGGATAAGCAAAAAGGTTTTGCAACCTTCCATGGAAGCTAAAGAAGAAGGCAAAAGCCAGGGAAAGTAACCAAGGCAGACACAATAAAAGCCAAGGCAAACTTTGAGAAAGATTTTATCAAAGTTTGCAGGGCTTTTAGGAAACTGCCTAATGAAATAAGGACCGTGGATTATAAAGATTATCTGATAATGCGTAAAGAAATCGGCGAAGTTCCAACGATAGACGAAGCGTTCTTTAGAAGCTTTTGTTCTGGCGGAAAAAATAAACCAGTTTCTCAACCCTCAACCAAAGAGGAAAGAAAAATGGCGGTCGAAAAAGCGCTTAGTGGCAAAGGCTAAGATTGGTATTAGTTATCGTCAGATATTCCTAAAATAGCTTTCAAAAAACCGCTATAAAAAAGCCAAACACCACGGCAAATATAAGCGATGGCGCGCGGAAAAATCAAAAAACCGCCAGTAAACGCCAAGAAGTTTTTTAAAACTTCAAAATCAGGAATAATTCCATAATGAACGAGTATGCCGTTGAGAAAAAATAAAAAAACAAAAATATCTGCAATAGAAGGGAAACCAAACAAAAAACCACTTATAGTAAAAGGTTTTTTGGCTAAGTTTCCTAACTCGGATATTCTTTCTGTATCGCTACAATCTGATTTTAAGCAGGCATCTACAAAATCAAAATCTAGGTTTTTATTATCGTTCATAAAGCACCTCTTTTCTAATTATAACACAAAAGTATGAAAGTAAAAAAACATGAATAACGCAAACATTAGTATAACCTCTGACAATTTAAAAGCCATACGACAAACAGAGCAACTATCTAGCGCTTTTAAAACGCTTTCGACTTCTATTAATGGCACAGAAAGCGGTTTAAAACAACTAGGTAACGCTTCGCAATACGCCATAAGTCAATTATCTAGTTTTAGCCAAGGCGTTTATTCATTAATCGGCAATTTAAAAGAATTTGCCAACGCTTCTAAATCTGCTTTTGATTTTTTAAGAGAAGGAGCCGATTTAGCAGAAGCACAAGAAAATTTTAAAGCCTATGTAACATCGCTAGGACATAATGCGGATGGACTTGTTGAAAAATTCAGAAAAGCTACTAACAACCAGATAAACGATGTTGAGTTAATGAAGTCAGCAACAAAAGCATTAAGAGTCGCAGGCATAGAAGATGTAAACGCAATAGCGAAACTTTACGAGATTGCGGATAACAAAGGCGATTTATTAGGCAAATCTTTACAAGAAACATTCGACACGATAGTTAGCGCTATCTCTTCTGGCAATGGCAGAAGTCTTTTACAGTTAGGATTATTGCCAGAAAGTTTTACAAAAGCTTCTAATTCTGCCGATTTGTTAAAAAATAAGTCAGAGCTTTTAAGAGCGGTAATACAACNNAATTTAATCAAATTGAAGCGGCTTTTTCTAATGTTAATTCCGAAATCAAAAAGGGATTAACAGAAATTTTTATGCCAGCTATTGAGTTTATTAGAACCGATGGTGTTCCAATAATACAAAGTCTTTCTAAATCTTTCACAGATACTCTTATACCAGCGGTTAAAAACATAAGCTCTATTATTCAAAATAGTTTTATAGAGCCAGTATCTACTATGTTAGGGTTGTTTGGCAGATGGAGAAGCGAAAGCGAATATATAGCCGAAAACATGGCAAAATTAGGCTATGCTGGCGAGTTAGGCAATTTAGAATATAAGAAACAAAAACTCCAAGAAG
>LXOW01049291.1_pt1 | contig 11385 bp, 6 predicted proteins | sample 1368591 | NCBI WGS metagenome assembly LXOW01 (sample SAMN04884650, study PRJNA319009) | bovine gut metagenome | isolation source: Cow rumen | host: Bos taurus | place: Italy: Legnaro (PD) | collected 2014-07-09
ACGCTCAAAACCGGGAACGAGGATATCAACCGGCTCATCTCCAATACCGTCTGGGGCATGCGCTCCAACTACCTGTCGGTTCCCACGGACTGCCCGCAGCGCAACGAGCGCCTGGGCTGGATGGCCGATACACAGGTATTTACGGAAACCGGCACCTTCTTCGCCAACACCAGCCGCTTCTTCCACAAGTGGACCCGCGACATCCGCGACAGCCAGGATCCGGTGACGGGCGGCTATCCGGGCGTGGCCCCTTACGCCCAGTACGGTAACGAAAAGATGCGCCTGGGCTGGGCCGATGCCGGCATCATCGTCCCCTGGACCGTCTGGAAGCAGTTCGGCGACAAGGACATCGTGGACGAAAACTGGGAATCCATGGAGAAGTTCATGGACCATATCAACGCCACCAAGTACGACCACGCCGCCCTCCGGGAAGAAAACGGCAACTACAACTGGGCCGACTGGCTCAGCTACGAGGCCCTGGAAAGCTGCAGCGGCCGCGCCTTCAAGGACGCAGCCACGCGCAAGCAGGCCGAGGAATACTGGAGCTTCCTGGGAGGCTGCTACTGGCTCCTGGATGCCCAGATGATGGCCCAGATGGCCCTGGATACCGACCGCGACGCCAGCAAGTATCAGGATATGAGCTTTGAGGCCTGGGAGTATCTGCGGGATCGTTTCCTGAATGTTGACGGAACGTTCAAGCTGGATATCCTGAACACCATGCAGACGCCCACCCTCTTCGGCCTGAAACTGAACCTGTTCACCGAAGGAGCCGCCGAGGTTGCCACAGAACGTCTGCGGAAAAACTTCCAGGAGCACGGCAACTGCCTGCAGACCGGTTTCCTGGGTACGTCCATCCTGCTGCCCACCCTTACGGAATCCGGCATGTCGGATATCGCTTACGAGCTCCTGTTCCAGCGGAAGAACCCCAGCTGGCTGTACTCCGTGGATAACGGCGCCACCACCATCTGGGAGCGCTGGAACAGCTACATGAAGGATTCCGGCATGGGGCCCAGCGGCATGAACAGCTTCAACCACTATGCTTACGGCTGCGTATGCCAGTGGCTGTTTGAATATGCCGCCGGCATTGAAACCAGCGTAAATATGCCTGGCTTCGAGTGCCTGTACCTGCATCCGGTTCCCGATAAGCGTCTGGGCTGGCTGGAGGCCGAATACGAGACCCCTTGCGGCGTAGTCAAGAGCGCCTGGAAATATGAAGGCGATACCTGTATCTGGACCTTCACCATCCCTGAAGGGGTGAAGGAGGCTTATGTCACCCTCCCGGGCGAATACGAAGACAAGCGTTACGACCCCGGTACTTACACCCTCGAAATCTAACTCTATGAAACGTTTTTGGCTGACCATGGCCCTTGCGCTGCCGTCCTTGTGGGCGGCGGCGCAAGCCATTGATACGCAGAAGTCTTACCAGTTATTTACCCCGGACGGCTGGGTGCTGGACGTGCAGGGTTTCTTGCAGTCGGACACCCCTGTTTCCCTGTCCAAGCCCGAAGCCGGCAATGCCGGCCAGGTATGGCAGTTGCGTTCCCTGGGCAAGGATACCTACCAGCTGGTGAACGGCCTGTCCTTCCTGGCCCTGGACAACGGGGACGGTAATCAGGAGCAGCCCGTGCTCCAATGGCCCGACGAGGCAAAGAACGAAAACCAGCAGTGGTTGCTGAAAAAGCGGAAAGACGGGTCCTACACCCTCACGAGCAAGGCCTCCGGACTGGTGCTGGGCGTCAAGACACCGGCCGCCTACGGAGACCGCGTATGGCAGCTCAAGGCCAGCCCGGACAGCCGGGGGCAGCGCTGGTATCTCCGGGAATCGGCCTTGAAAGTCCCGTTCATCCCGCTGAAGACCCGCTCCGACAACGACTGGGAGAACCAGAAGATCTTTGCCCTGAACAAGGAGCCCGGCCATCCCACGCTGGTCCCTTATGCCTCCCTGGACGAAATGAAAGCCGACCCTGCCTATGAACATCCCTGGGAACGGACGCAGTCGTCCCGCTATCTGCTCCTGAACGGNNCACCTATCCCTTTGGCAACAATCCGCCTTTTGTCCAGGTAAAACCCAACTATACCATCCAGCAGGAGCCCAATCCCGTGGGCTCCTACCTGCGGTATTTCAACCTGCCGGAGGATTGGAAGAAGGGGCAGCAGATCTACCTGCACTTCGACGGCGTGTATTCGGCCTTCTACGTGTGGGTGAACGGCAGGAAGGTGGGCTACAGCCAGGGCTCCAACAACGACGCCGAATTTGACATCACCTCCTATGTGCGCGCCGGCCGCAACACCCTGGCCGTGGAAGTGTACAAGTGGAGTGACGGCTCTTACATAGAAGACCAGGACATGTTCCGCCTGGCGGGCATNNAACGTTTTCAGCGAGGATCTCTCCTCCGCGACGCTGGGTACGCGCGCCTATGTGAGCGAGGCGGGCGTCCGGACGCGGGTGACGCTGCTGGACCAGGAAGGGAAGCAGGTGGGACAGGCCATCGGCACGGGCACGGAAGCCTCCTGCGCCATCGAAGTGCCCGGCGTACAGCTCTGGAGTGCGGAGAAACCTTACCTCTACACCGTTTGTTTCGAGCTTATGGACCCGGACGGGAACCTGCTGGAATGCACCAGCTTCAAGCACGGTTTCCGGAAGGTGGAGTTCCGGAATAACAAACTGTATATCAACAACGTGCTCACCTATCTGAAGGGTGCCGACCGCCACGACATCCATCCGGTGCATGGCAAGGCCGTGCCGGTGGAATCCATGGTGGAGGACATCCTCCTGATGAAGCGGCACAACCTGAATACGGTGCGCACCAGCCACTATCCCAACGACCCCAAGATGTACGCCCTGTACGACTGGTACGGCCTGTACATCGTGGATGAGGCCGACCAGGAATGCCACGCCAACCACAGCCTGTCCGATACGCCCTCCTGGAAGGACGCCTACGTGGACCGGGCCGTGCGGATGGTGCGCCGCGACCGCTTGCACCCTTCGGTGCTGTTCTGGTCGCTGGGCAACGAGTCCGGCAAGGGCTGCAACATCGTGGCCATGCGCGACGCCGTGAAGGCCCTGGACAATCGGCCCATCCATTATGAAGGCCAGAACGAGATAGCCGATATGGACTCCCAGATGTATCCTTCGCTGGAGGCGATGGAGCAGCGGGACCAGGACGGCAGCGCCAAGCCTTATTTCCTCTGCGAATACGCCCACGCCATGGGCAACGCCATCGGCAACCTGGCCGAATACTGGGACTATATTGAGAACAAGAGCGCCCGCATGATCGGCGGCTGCATCTGGGACTGGGTGGACCAGGCTATCGTGATGCCGGGGGCCGATGACGGCAAGCTGTATTTCGGTGGCTCCTTCGGCGACATGCCCAACGACAACGACTTCTGCTGCAACGGCATCGTGACGGCCGACCGCCGCATCACGCCCAAGCTGCTGCAGGTGAAGCAGATTTACCAGTATGTGAAAATCCGCGCGTCCGCACCCGGTCAGCTGGAACTGGAAAACCGCTACACGGCCTACAACCTGAACGAAATGGAGCTGCACTACGTGCTGCTGCGGGAGGGAGAGCAGGTGGCCGAAGGCAGCCTGCCGCTGCCGGATACTGCTCCCTGGCAGAGTTGCACGGTGGACCTTCCGCTGGAGGAAGGTGCCCTGGAAGGCGATGTGAGTCTGCAGGTGGAGGTAAGCCTGAAGGAAGGTACCCGCTGGGCCGGTCCCGGCCATGTGGTGGCGCGGGCCGAATTCATGCCCCATATCCCGGCGGCCCGCCTGGCCCCCGTGGAGGACGGCGGAGCTGCTCCGCTGAAAGTTTTTGTAGAGGAAGGCCGCTACCTGCGGGCGCAGAACGACCGGATCAGCGTGCGCTTCGACAAGGCCCGCGGCAGCCTCATGAGCCTCTGCCTGGACGGCCAGGAGGTGCTGCACGGGATGGCCGGTTTTACCTTTAACGGCTATCGCTACATCAGCAATGACGGCGTCCGTTTCATCATCGACGGCAAGGACGAGATGGCCGCCAGCAGCACCCGGTTGCAATCTTTCCGCCACATGGTCCGTCCCGATTGCCTGGAGGTGGCGGTGGAACTTCTGGCACAGGTTGGCACGCAGACGGTACCCTACACCCTGGTATACCAGGTACATGCCTCCGGCTGTGTGGACGTGGACGCCCACTTCACGGCCGATGAGAACTTCGCGCTGCCCCGGATCGGCCTTCGGCTGCTGCTGAATCCCGCCTTCGACCGGCTCAGCTGGTACGGCCGCGGACCTATGGAAAACTACCAGGACCGCAAGGACTGCGCCTTCCTGGGTATCTACGAAAACACCGTGGACGGCATGGAGGAACACTATGTGCGCACCCAGAGCATGGGTGAACGGACCGACACCCGCTGGCTTCGCCTGATGGGGGCCGATGGCCGCAGCGTAACCTTTACGGCCGATGAGAGCTTCGACTTCAGCGCCCTTCACTACACCGACGAAGACCTCTATCTGGTGAAATACGGCAACGATCTGGACAAGATCCGCCGGAGCGAGGTAGTCTTGAATTTGGACTGCATCCAAAGCGGACTGGGTAACGGCAGCTGCGGCCCCGGCGTCATACCGGCCTACCGCATTGCCCCCGGCCAGGAATACGGCTATCGTTTCAGAATATCAAAATGATGAGAATCAAGCATTGGACACTTTTGGGCGCAGGGGCCCTGCTGCTCTGCGCCTGCGGCGGACAGGCCGATAAGACGTGCTGCCCGCAGCCGGAATTTGTGACGGAATACATCACGCCCGTCCGGGTGATGCGGGCTATCGGCCCGGTGGAGGATGCACAGTATCTGCTGCAACCCTACGGCGGGCAGGTTTCCACCAGTGAAGATGAAGTAGTAATGCTCCGGGAAGGGGCCTCCATCCTGCTGGACTTCGGCAAGGAATTGCAGGGCGGCATCCAGATCGTGCGCAGCATCGACGGGTCCCACCAGGCGGCCCGCTTCCGCCTGTGCCTGGGCGAATCCGTGACGGAGGCCCTCAGCAGCGTGGATGCGCCGGGAAGCACCGCCACCAACGACCATTCGGCCCGCGACGTGGAGATTTCCGTTCCCTGGCTGGGGAGCATGGAATTCGGCAACAGCGGTTTCCGTTTCGCGCGGCTGGATCTGCTGGACAGCGACGGGGAAGAGGTGGGACTGGTGGCCGTGCGGGCCATATCCCGCCTGCGGAACATCCCGTATCTGGGCTCTTTCCGCTGCAGTGACGAGCGTCTGAACCAAATCTGGCAGACGGGTGCCTACACCGTGCACCTGTGCATGCAGGATTACCTCTGGGATGGCGTCAAGCGCGACCGCCTGGTGTGGATGGGAGACATGCATCCGGAGGTGATGACGGCGAATACCGTTTTCGGCAACCAGGAAGTGATTCGCAAAAGCCTGGATTACGTCCGGGATAACACCGAGCCCACCGACTGGATGAACGGTATCTGCTCCTATTCCCTCTGGTGGATCATCATCCAGCACCATTTGTACCAGTGGTACGGGGATATGGACTACCTGAAACAGCAGCAGCGCTATCTGACGGCCCTGCTGTATCATGTGATGGAACAGATGGCCGGCAAGCGCGAGGCTTATCCGGACGGACGTTTCATCGACTGGCCCTCCAACGACCAGCCGGAGGTGATCCATGCCGGCCTGCAGGCCCTCACCGTACGGGCCCTGGATGCCGGGGCCGATATGGCAGTCTGGCTGAACGATGCTGCCTTGAAGGAGAAATGCGGGGACGTGGCCCGGGAACTCCGTACCTATGTGCCAGACATGGTGGGGAATAGCCAGGCGGCGGCCCTCCTGTCGCTTTCCGGTATGGTGGGCGGTGATGAGGCATCGGCCGTTATCCTGCAAAATGGCCCGGAACAGTTCACTTCCTTCATGGGTTATTATCTGCTGGAGGCGCTTGCGCGCAGCGGCCATTACGCCGAGGCCATGCAGCTCATCTCCGACTACTGGGGCCGGATGCTGGACCTCGGCGCCACGACCTTCTGGGAGGATTTCAACTACCACGACGCGAAGAACGCCGGCCGCATCGACGAGCCGGTTCCCGCCGGGCGCTTTGACATCCATGCCGACGGCGGCGCCTGGTGTTACGTGGGCCTGCGTCACAGCTTCTGCCACGGCTGGGCCAGCGGACCTACAGCCTGGCTCAGTGCGAATGTGCTGGGCATCGAGCCGGTGGATCCCGGCTTCGCGACGGTCCGCATCACGCCCCACCTGGGGAATCTGGAATGGGCCGAGGGCTCCTTCCCCACGCCCCACGGCGTTATCCAGGTGTCCCACCGGAAAAAGGCCGACGGAACGGTTCAATCCAAGGTTCAATTGCCCAAGGGCGTAAAACGCGTAAAATGAGATATTTAAGGCTTTTGGCCGGCTTTATAGCCGGCCTTCTGGCTATTAGTTGCGGGCGGGGGTTCGAAGTGACGGACCTGCGCTGCGAGAACCTGGTGGAGCCGCTGGGCATCGATTCGACGGAGCCGCATTTCAGCTGGAAGATCGTATCGGATCGGCCCATGGAGCAGGCGGCCTATGAATTGGAAGTGGAAGGTCTGTGGACGTCGGGAAAGGTGTCATCGGCCGATCAGGTGATGGTGCCCTATGCCGGCGCACCCCTGGCCTCCCGGCAGCAGAGCCGCTGGCGGGTACGGGTGTGGAACCAGGACGGCAAGGCGTCCCGCTGGAGCCCCTGGCAGCGCTTCGGCGTGGGAATCGTCGCCCCCGATTCGCTGCAAGGGGAGTACATCGGCGCCGTTCCCGGAGAGGGACGTGCACCCCTGCTGTACAAATGCTTCTCTTTGGAAAAAACGCCCCGACAGGCCCTTTTGTACGTGAATTCGTTGGGCTATCACGAAATCTCGCTTAACGGACGCAGGGTTTCGGATGCCGTGCTCACTCCGGCCGTTTCGCAGCTGAACAAGCGCTCGCTCATCGTGGTCTACGATGTGACGGAGTTCCTGAAAAAGGGAAACAATCAGTTGTTTATCGCCGCCGGCTCCGGCTGGTACAAGCCCACCACGTTCGGTGCCGCTTATGAAGGGCCGTTGGTGAAGGCCGAACTGGATTGCGACGGGAAGCCTTTCCTGGTGACCGACGCTTCCTGGGAAGGCGGTTGGAGCGGATACGCCGACCGAGGCACCTGGGGCCCGCACGGGTTTGCCGGAGAGGAAATCCACGCCCACACAACGCCGCAGTGGGTTCCGGTAGATGTGGTGAAAGTGGAGGGTATATCGGCCTCCATGCAGATGTGCGAGCCCTGTACCATCCAGGAAACCCTGAAGCCGGTAAGCGTCACCTCCGTGGGCGACAACAGCTGGCTGGTGGATTTCGGCCGGGTGGTGAACGCCCAGCTGTATACTCACTTACCCTGCCTGCCGGAAGGCCACGAGACGCCTGTCTGGTTTGGCGACAACCAGCCCGACAACCTGGATCCTTCCATCTGCGGCTACGACACCTATTTCTCTTCCGGAACCCCGGAAGGAGATATTTTCCTGAACCGTTTCAACCACCATGTGTTCCGCTATGTGAAGTTGGACAACCTGCCGGAGAAACCCTTGGAAATCAAGGCTTATCGCATGCGGACGGATTTTCCCAAGCGGGGATCGTTCGAAAGTTCCGATGAGGACCTGAACCGCATCTACAACCTGGTGGACTGGACGGTGGAGAACCTGGCCTTCGACGGCTATATGGTGGACTGCGCCAGCATCGAGCGTCTGGGCTATGGCGGTGACGGCAACGCTTCTACCGTGACGCTGCAGGCTATGGCCGATGTCTCTCCGCTGTACCTGAACTGGCTGCAGGCCTGGGTGGACAGCATGCAGGAAGACGGCGGGCTGCCTCATACGGCGCCCAACCCTTACACGGCCGGCGGCGGCCCCTACTGGTGCAGTTTCCTGGTGCAGGCGGCCTGGCGCAGCTATGTCAGTTATGCCGATAAGCGCCTGCTGGAGCGCTGCTACGGGGCCATGGTCCACTGGCTGGACTATGTGGATGCCTATACGGTGGACGGCCTGCTGAAGCAGTGGCCCAACCTGAAGTACCGCGGCTGGTACCTGGGCGACTGGGCGGCGCCGGAAGGGGTGGATGTGGAAGACCCGGAATCGGTGGACCTGGTGAACAACTGCGCCATGTGCCAGGTGTATCTGGACCTGGAGCAGGTTGCCCGCGTACTGGACGATCCGTCTGCTGCCACGGGGTTCCGCCTGCGCTACGAGGAACTCTCCCGCCGCATCCACAACGTATTTTATCACCCGCAGACGGGCCTGTATGGCTCCGGAAGCCAGTTGGACATGGTGTTCCCGCTGCTGGTGGGCGCCGTTCCGGAAGACTTGGTTCCGGCCGTCGTGGCCAAGATGAAAGAACGCACGGCCACGCTCTTTAACGGCCACCTGGCCACGGGCCTGGTGGGCATTCCGGTGCTCACGGAGTGGGCCACGCTCTCGGGCGAATGCGACTGGATGTACAGCCTCCTTAAACAGAGAGGCTATCCCGGCTACCTGTATATGCTGGAGCAGGGCGCAACCGGCGTTTGGGAAGAGTGGGACGGCGGCCGCAGCCACCTGCACAACTGCTACAACGGCATCGGCAGTTGGTTCTACCAGGCGCTGGGGGGAATTATCCCCACGGCGCCCGGATATCGGGAGGTGCGCATCGCACCCCAGATTCCGGAAGGACTGGACTGGGTGAAGGTGACGCAGGATACGCCTTACGGGCCCATCTCCGTGGTCCGTGAGGGCACTCAACTGGCGGTGGAGATTCCGGTGGGCGTGACGGCCCATATCCAGGAAAAAACTTATCAAAACGGCCGATGGCTCATTAATTTAATTCATTAATAGCCCGCAAATTTTGAAAAAACTTTGTTTTTTTCTAATTTTACCAAATATAACGAACACACTAACACAAAACACCAATAAGTATGTCCAAAGAAATTTCAAGAAGGTCGTTCCTCAAAGCGGGAACCGCCGCTGCCATCGGCCTGTCCGTGGCACCCAAGTCTGTCCTGGCCAAGGCGAAAGACGTTCCGCCGCCGCCGCTTGACCGCAAACTGAAGGTGCTGGCCGTAGGTATCGGTGGCCGTGGCGCCGCCGACATCGCCGAGGTGGCCAAGACGGAAGAGATCATCGGCCTGTGCGACGTGGACTGGAAATATGCCGACCACGTGTTCAAAACCTATCCCAACGCCAAGAAGTACAGTGACTATCGCGTGATGTTCAAGGAGTTGCTGCCGGAGGCCGATGCCGTCATCGTGGCAACGGCCGACCATACGCACGCCATCATCGCGGCCGAGGCCATCGCCGCCGGCAAGCACGTATACTGCGAGAAGCCGCTCACCCGTACGGTGTACGAGAGCCGCCTCCTCACCAAGCTGGCCAAGAAGTACCGCGTGGCCACCCAGATGGGTAACCAGGGCGCTTCCGACGAAGGCGTCCGCAAGGTATGCGAATGGATCTGGAACGGCGAAATCGGCGAGGTCACCCGCGTGGATGCCTTCACGGACCGTCCCATCTGGCCCCAGGGCCTGGAGCGTCCTACGGAGAAGGTGAAGGTCCCCAAGACTATGAACTGGGACTGCTTCATCGGCCCGGCTCCCATGCGTCCGTACCATCCCATTTACACGCCTTGGAACTTCCGTGGCTGGTGGGACTTCGGCACCGGCGCCCTGGGCGATATGGCCTGCCACATCCTCCACCCCGTTTTCGCAGCCCTGAAGCTGGGATATCCCACCAAGGTGCAGGGTAGCTCCACCGCCCTCCTCACCGAATCCTGCCCGCAGGCCGAGAAGGTTAAATTCGTATTCCCTGCCCGTGACAACATGCCCAAGGTGGCCATGCCGGAGGTAACTGTCACCTGGACCGACGGCGGCATCCTCCCGGACCGTCCGGAAGGCCTGCCCGCCGGCAAGGACCTGAACGACGCCGGTGGCTGCCTCATTTTCTACGGCACCAAGGATACCCTCATCTGCGGTTGCTACGGCGTTCGTCCGTACCTGCTGAGCGGCCGTAATCCGGAAGTCCCGCACGTGCTGCGTGAGGTGAAGACCTCCCACCAGCAGGACTGGGTACGCGCCTGCAAGGAGCATCCGGACTATCGCGTGCCCTCCGTATCCGACTTCTCCCAGGCCGGTCCTTTCAACGAGATGGTGGCCATGGGCGTGGTGGCCGTACGCCTGCAGAGCCTGAACCAGGAACTGGAGTGGGACGGCGAGAACATGCGCTTCACCAACATCCCGAAGGGTGCCACCATCCGCACCATGATCCACGACGGCTTCTCCATCCACGACGGTCACCCCACGTTCGAGAACGTGTACACGGAGCCCGTGGATGCCAACGAATATGCCGCACAGCTCATCAAACCCGTATTCCGTGACGGCTGGACCCTGCCTGAAATGCCTAAGGACGTATAATTAAATTCCCAAAACCTTATGAAAAAACTCATTCTTTTCACTGCTATGGCTGCTCTTTTAGTGGGTGCAGTATCCTGCAAGAACAACAACAAGGGCGGCGTTCCCGCCTACACCGTGGTAGAAGCCGAACAAGTTGACCTGGCCGATTTCCCCGTAGATGAGGAAGGTTACATCGTGCTCTTCGACGGCACTTCCACCAAGGGCTGGCGCGGCTACGGCAAGGCCGAACTGCCCTCCCGCTGGACCCTCGAGGACGGCTGCCTCAAGTTCAACGGAACCGGCACCGGTGAAGGCCAGACCGGCGAAGGCGGAGACATCATCTTTGCCCACCAGTTCAAGAACTTCACTCTGGAAATGGAATGGAAGATTTCCAAGGGCGGTAACTCCGGTATCTTCTACCTGGCCAAGGAAGTCACCACCAAGGACGAGAACGGCAACGACCGTTACGAGCCCATCTACATTTCCGCTCCTGAGTATCAGGTGCTGGACAACGCCAACCATCCGGACGCCCTCCTGGGTGTGGACGGCAACCGCCAGTCCGCTTCCCTGTACGACATGATTCCCGCCAAGCCGCAGAACCAGAATCCCTACGGCGAGTGGAACAAGGTGAAGATCCTGGTCTACAAGGGCACCGTGGTGCATTTCCAGAATGACGAAAAGGTGCTGGAATACCATCTGTGGACTCCTCAGTGGACGGACATGCTCCAGAACAGCAAGTTCTCCCAGAAGGACTGGCCCCTGGCCTTCGAACTGCTGAACAACTGCGGCGGTGAGAACCATGAGGGTTACATCGGTGTGCAGGACCACGGCGATGACGTGTGGTACCGGAACATCCGCATCAAACTGATGGACTAAGCCATGAGAAAAGTTTTCTTCGCCCTTGCCCTGACCGTTATGGCCATCGCCTGCGCCCCCAAGGAAACGGCTCCCGTGAAAAAGGATATGTGCGTGCAGATGTATTC
>LXOW01069570.1_pt1 | contig 11385 bp, 2 predicted proteins | sample 1368591 | NCBI WGS metagenome assembly LXOW01 (sample SAMN04884650, study PRJNA319009) | bovine gut metagenome | isolation source: Cow rumen | host: Bos taurus | place: Italy: Legnaro (PD) | collected 2014-07-09
CGGGCCTGCCAACAAAGAGGACTTTGCCTGTCACGACGCAGTAGTTGTCGCCAATCTCGTCGACATCAACATCAACAAGCTCTGGATACTCGTCGAGTGCCATCGCTATCGAGGACGAAAGGAATGTCGCGCTCGCCACGGTGTCGTGATCGGCCTTGATCCAATCCGCAGTGGGAACACCCTTCATGAGGCGCACCTCGTCCATCTCGCCATTGAAACGGCGACCCTTCTTTGCGTTCGACTGGCCGCTAGCTCCATACGACCCACTGCCGCCACCATAGGCATTCGCGTATTCATCCTGCGTCGAGCAGCCGATGCCGATATTTGCATTTTCGTACTGGACGGCCGTAGGAAGCGGACCGTAGGAAGCAAGATCCCCATCGAGGTAGATGTACCACGACGCTGGCCACTCCTGAGCCGAATAACCATCGAGCACCTCGTTCTTCCAGATGACATCGAGCTTGCTCCACTTGCCATCGATAAAGATATCGTTGAACTTGTTGGTCAGCACTGGCTCGCCCGTATTCTCCGGCACATAGGCGCCCGACGAGAGGGCAAATGCATCTCCGTTGTTGATCTGTGTCCGATAATAGACACGCATGCCATTCGCGTTAGCGTGCATACCAACGCCCCATGACGCACCGCAGTCGCCACGGCGACGAGTGAGAAAGTTGGACCACTGGCGATCCTCTGTCGTGAATCCCTTGGGGCTAATCCAGAAGGATGCAGAGAAACTGCCGTTAGTAAGACTATCGACAACAATCTTCTGCGTTCCGTTCGTCGCGTCAATCACGATGCCCTTCGCATGGAAGTTGTCGTAGGCAATGCGACGGGCGTTGCCGACGATACCCGCGGTTTCAGAGCCGCCATACAGGATTTTAGTAGGATCGTCAGAGGCCTGGATGTCCGCGGCAGATGTGCCGTCAAGATGGTTGGTCGTTGCGTCGCAAATCGCCACCTCGCCCTCGCCCGGCTCGCCAAGATGCCACACGCCGACGTAGTCGACATCAGACCAAAGGTCGCCCTCTGGCACTGGCGCGTGATCGGCATGATGCCGCACAGTGCGGTAGTACATCGCGAACTTCGTCACATTCGTCATTTCGGGAAGCGCGACCCACACAAGCGACTCCCCTTCCGGGTTCCACGTGTCGATCTGATGCTTGAGCGGCGTACCGTCAAGGAGACGGAAGCGGATCCCGTCGCCGTTGCCAAGCAAGAGATCGGAATACGAGAAGCCGCCGTTCCTGCCGTTCTCCGAAAGCCGCACAAGCACCGGGAAGTTCGTGAGCGCCGAATCGCCGGTATAGCCGCTCACGACGAACTCCAAGCCGCGCGAAAACCCGTCGGGCGCGCCTGGCGCGAGATTGTCGGCCTCGGTGTACGTCGCGCGGTATGTTGCATTCGAAAAGACATAAGTCAGCTTCGGCTCCCAGCCGGAGAAGATATAGACCTTCTCCAGCGTCGGCGCTTTCGTGGCGATCGGCGCCGCCACGGAACCGCCCGACTGGCCATAGCGGCATTCCACCGCGTCGATTACGCTGTCGTCGTCGTTGAGGAACGTAAGCGTGTAGGTGCGTATCCGCTTCTCGAACACGGCCTTGAGGTTGTATGTCTTGCCACCTTCAAAGAATGTCGCGAGCGTTTCAGCCGTGTTCGTAGGGCCGCCCTCAACTGGCGTCCAGCCGACGAACACGTAGTCAAGCTGCACAGTCGACGCCTTTGTCGGATCGGCACGAGTCGCGGCAACGCCGGCATCCTCGCCGGTAGTAGCTGGGTCGAGAGGATTGCGGCCATCTTCCTCGAACCAGTTCACCGTCGCCCAACCGCCCGGTGCATGCAATTTCCAGATGGCGTAGAAAGTTGTATCCGCCGAAATAACAACCGTGGAGAGGTCTAGCCCAACCGTCGCAGTGTGATCCGTGTTCCACCCAATGAACTCATAGCTATGCTCCGAATCCGCGGCCTTCGTCACCGCGCCGTGCGAGGGATGCCCGCCAACACCGACAAGAGTTGTATCAAATACAACATCAGAATCGCTGACCTTGTCTGCCCATGTGATCGTCTGCGCCGAAGCAATAAAGTCAGCAACCGCAACCGTGTCATAGTCTGCCTTTATGCGGTCGGCACTCGGGACTCCAGGACTCAGCCGCACCTCGTCCATCTCGCCATCAAATCGACGGCCCTTCTTCTCATTGCCACTACCACTGTCTGCATTAAGATACGCATCCTGCGTTGAACACCCGATGCCAATGTTGGCGTCTTCCTGTGCAACCTCCTCGGGCAGTATGACCTTCTCAAAAAAGATACCATTTGCATAAAGGTCGGCGACTTGGTCGACCCCATCCATTCTCCAAATGACATCCACCTTCTTCCAGACGCCATCCGCCGCGCTCAACACCGCGCCTATATTGAAATCCCCAGATGTTTCCACGGCCGTCGTCGAGCCGGAGAAAAGATTCATCAACATAGGCGTAGAGACATTCTTGCCATTGTCATAGAATCGGAAACCCCATGAGGTTCCGTTATCTCCTTTGCGCCGTCCAATCAAGTTGGAATACCTAACAACTCCGTCCGCGCGCATCCAAAACGAGGCCGAGAAGTTTATGCCGAGCGACTCGGCGGCGGTTTTCTTGCTGGCACTTGAAAGAACATCTACGATAATACCTGCTGCATGATAGTTATCCTGCGCGATACGGCGTGCGCCGCCGACCGCACCATCAGTGACAGCAAGAGAACCTTTGTTATCAGATGCAGCAATGCCATCAAGTTTGTTTGTGGTGGAGTCATGAATTGTCACGCCGCCATCATCGGTCTCTTTCAAGTGCCAGACACCGACATATCCATCCCAAACATTGTCATCACAGACATCCTTCAGCGTCACTAACGACGACCCCCAACACATCGTGAACAAAGTGCCGTTTTGCATCGAAGGAAGTCGAACCCAAACTAACGACTCTCCTGACGAATTCCATGTGTCGATCTCGGCAGGAAGCGAATTCCCATTCATGTCGAAAAACGCGATGTCCACGCCGTCACCAGACGAGTTCAGGTCATTGTAGGCAAATCCGTCAACAGTCATCCCCGACACACGAACAAGGACAGGGAAATCCGTGAGCGGCGTCGTTCCCGCATAATGTACTACTGACAGAATGTTGGTGTGCGCGAAACCCAGGAAGGAGATGTTCGGAGCATCGGAATGTTCAATCACTCTGTAAACGGCCTTGTATGAGACATCCTCGTGCATAGACACGACTGGAAGCTCATTCGACGGATATACGGTTCCGTCACCTCCAACAAGCGTCCACCCCTGGAACGCGTAACGATCGTGCAATGTTGGCTTGCGGAACGGCTCCGCATGAACAGGCCGATTGCCAGCCTCGACATCCGTCATCGCAGGATCAAGTGCCGTCGTTCCATCATAGTCGAACCAATGAACGATTGCTCCTATATCCGATACGGCACCATAAGACAGGAAAGAAGCATTGTTATTTTGCGTATCGTAGTTGGCCTTGGCCCAGTCTGCGGTCTCAAGGCCGTTATGGAGACGAACCTCGTCCATATCACCAAGGAAGAAACTATTCGGGTCTCCCGCTCTGTATGAGCCGATACCAAGGGACTGGCCGTTGTCGGTTGCGGCATTGATTTCCGTTGCCGTCATTTGCACAGAAGATCCATTTTTGTAGATAGATGCCGATTTATTATTAAAGACAAATGCATAATGTTGCCACCCAGTATTGACTATCGTCGGGATCGTCGCTTTTGCGGATTTAGAATTATCGTAGCCACGAAGATTGGGCTCCTTTCCGTTATTCTTCACAAGAACTTCCCAGCCACCTTGTTCAGTGTAAACACTCTTGCGGGATATTAGGCGATTATCGCCAGAAGGGGTCCCTGTCGCTCTAAACCAGCCAGAGGCAACAAACGTGTTTCCAACCGCGAAAGAATCATAGTTCGTCGCAACAAGATAGACGCAACCGCTTTCAGCAGTGGCATTTTGCCGTCCCGCACCGACCATTCCGCCAACTGCGACAGAATAAGTAGTTGCGCCAGCTGGTACCGCATCCAAATGATGCCCTGTTGCATCGGCAACAGTGCCGCTCAATTCACGCATGTGCCAAACACCGACATACCCGGCGCTTGTCCAAACATTAGTCGAGTAGACTGCGGGGAGACCAATCGTTGACGACGGCGAGAACCAAGCCGTGATCTTTGTTGTCGTGCCGGAGAGGGACGGGATGGACACCCAGATGAGCGCGGTGTTAGAAGCGGAATCCCATGTGTCGATTTCAAAGTCGAGGTTGTTGCCGGTAGAGTCAGTGAAGCGCAACTCGTCGGCTGGGTTCGTGAAATCGGTGAAGTCGAAGCCGGATGCGTTCGAGAGGCGTACGAGCGCTGGGAAATTGTTGAGCGTCGTCGAACCAGTGTAGCCAGATGCGGTAATCGCGATCTTCTTCGCAAATGGAGATGTATCAAGCACCGTAGCGCTCGCCAGAAAGGTCGCAAAAGAAAATACAGCGGCCACCGCGGCTGCGGCCGTTTTTAGCGATATCTTCATCATTTTACCTCGTTACATTGTTCCGTGCCCATGAGAGGACACATTCCTCATGTAGTGGGGTGTGTTTTCGACGATAGTGTAACAAATGTTCCACCTAGTTGTCTACATAAAAAGCCAGGGGAACTGCGGTTTTCGTAACCGTTAGTTACAGTTCTGACAACAAAACCGGACTACATGTCCTTTAGCGCGGCGTCGACACGCTCCTTGGTCCGCTTGACCTCGGGCGAGTCGGGAAGCGCCTCAAGCGCGCGCTCCACATACGGCAGTGCCCCCTTCGGGTCTCCCTGGCGAAGGTGGCATTGCGCGAGATTGTTGAGAACGGCGGGATCGTTGGGGCGAAGCTTGAGGCAGCGCTCGAGGTAAACCTGCGCACGCGCGTACTGCTTCTGCACGAAGTAGTCCATGCCAAGCGCGAAGTTCGCCTCGGGATTGTCGAGGTCGACGGCGAGCACCTGCTGCGCGAAGATTCTCGCGCGGGCGAAGTCGGCGCGCGCGAGCCCGGCCCTGAGCCCCTCCTGCGGCGTCATGCGCTCGAGCTTCTTGCGGCTCGCCCACGCCATCGTCGCGCGAATCCTCGCGAGCGCGCCGTTCTTCTTGTCGAGCTCGTCGGCAAGACGCGTCTCCTCCATGGCAAGGTCCCTCTCTCCGCGCTCGTCGTAGGCGTTGGCGCGGTGGCGCGAAAGAATCGCCAGCCGCCACTGCGCGAAGATGAAGGCGTCGTGGAGCCTTCGGTCAGCGATCTTGTCGGGCTCCCACCGGGCGTACAGCGCGAGCACGCGCTTCGCGAGATTGCGCGCGGCAGATGCGCCGCGCTCGGCCTCCTCGTCCGAAAATCCCTCGGGGCGGGCGACAAGGCCGGAACAGCGCGGCATGGGCCGACCGTCGCGCCGCCAGAGCTCGAAGCCGATCTGGACCGCATACTCCCGCGCCTTGTCGGGGCGCGTACGAACCCACATCCTCAGCGCGTCGGCAGAACCGCTTTCGAGAAGCGCCTTGTCCACCGCGTTTGTCACGCCGCGCGTCCGGATGTAGATCTCGCGGCTTTCGGCCGCGGCGCCCATCATCGAAAGCGCGTGAAGCTCGCGGCCCTCGGCGGCGGCGGCAAGCTCGACCGCGGCGTCAAGCCCTCCGTCGGTGAAGAGCCACCTGACGTCGCGGCACTCCTCGACCGTCTCGCGCGCGACCGCGTCGACGGTCGACAGCATAGCGCGTTCGACACGCTGGGAGCGGAACGGAACGACGCAGGCGAGCACGATTATCGGCTCAAGCAGGAACACGGCGCGGACGATGCGCTGAAGACGCTTAGCCGACGCAAGCGCCGGCGCGGCGTCTTCGGCCTCCAAGGCGTCGGGGAAACGCAGCGTCTCTATGCGGCGGAAGTTCCTCAGGAAAAGCTCGATGACGAAGACGGCGAGCGACCAGACGGCCGAAAGCGCGCAGAGGTAGACGGCAATGCACTTGAGAAGCCCGTCCGCGACACATCCGCCGCCCCACGTCCAGAACCAAAGCGACTTCGCGCCCGCGAGCTGCGAGAACGCGATGACGCCGAACGCCGCAAATGCCGCGCCGTAGACGTAGGCGAGATGCTTTTCGTCGTCCGTCGCACGGCGGATGAGCTGGAACTCTATGACGACGGGAAGCACAGTGCCCGCGAGAATCAGCGCCGCGCCGGCAGGCGAGACAGAGGAAAGCAGCGCCTTTATGTAGAGAATCGGCACTTCGAGCGCATAGTCGCCCCATGTCCAGTCAAAGGCCGCGAGACCGTCGAGGGATGAAAAGGCATAGACCTCAAGCGCAACTCCGGCGAAAAGGCCGATTCCGAACGCGAGCGTGAGACGAAGCGACATGAACGCTCTGGCGAACGGACTTTCCTCTGGCGTCTCGAGAATTCCTCTGTTGCGCAAATGCCGTCTCACGCCGAGCGTACCGACCACGACTACGAAAAGCACCGCGCCGATCGGCGTATCGGCCGCGAGAAGCCCAAGGACGGCGAATGTAGCGAAAAGAAGAAAGCGGCGGTCGGTCCTGAGGTGCTCAAGAAAGAGAATTGCGGCGAAGGCAGAAAGAAGGAGCCGGAGCGAAAGCGGGGAGAACCAGCGAAACGCGTTCCAGACGGGATCTGCGCAGCAGAAGAGAACGATTCCCTGGAAGAGGACGAACCTGACGGCGCGCCGCCACCACGAGGCGACGTGCATGCCGCGGAGAAGCGTCGCCGGGAGCATCATCTCCAAGAGGATTGAGGAGAGCAGCGCGAAGACGCCGAGAGAGACGTGGCCAGCCGTCCTTAGCACCGCTTCGGCCGTTGCGAGGCCGTAGTTCTGGCAGAGCGGCGCGGCGATATGCTGCCAGAGAAGCCCGAAGGGACTGGTCGGCGGTCTGAGTCCCGCGGCCGCCGCGAGATCGTCCATCAGATCGGGAGGCGCCGAGTCAAATCGCCAGAACCAGGCGAGTGCGGCAATGGCCGCGCCAAGGAAAAGCACGTACAGACGGTCGAAAAGCCTCTGTCTGCCGTCCGTCATCATGCTGTCAGGCGACTTCGCCCACGCGCTTCCTGCGGAGCGCGAGAAGCGCGATGCCCATCAACGTCAAGAGCCCGCCCGACGGCTCGGGAACTGCGGTGAACTGGCCAGGCGTCCAAGCGGCGGTTTGCCCTGGATTGATGTCGAACGTCGCGTGGATGTAGTCGCCAAGCGAGGAATAGCTTGTCGCGGCGCCCGTTGCGACAGTCGTCCAGTTGTCGCTTGAGTCTATGTTCCCAAGCTCGATCATAAAGCTGTATTCAGGGGAGCCATAATCGCCAAGCGGCGACTGGTTGCCCGTAGGCACGCCTGCGCCCCAATGGCCGCCGACGTCGGAAAACTCAACCTCACCGCTGTCCACGCCATAACCAGGGATGTACAGGTTGAGGAAGGTGTCTTCCGTTATGTCGCCGCCTGTCACGCGCACGCGCGCGGCGAACGCAGAACCTTCCCCTGTGCTAATATCCGGGAAATAGGTGCCTATGTTTTCGAAGAAGCTTTTGATTGTTGCAGTAGAGCCGCTTCCGGCATCTGTCGTGATGGACGCATTGCCGTCGATCATCCAATACAGGACATCGCTCTCACCGGCGGACACAACGCCCGCCGTCAGGATTGTAGCGATCAATGCCGCCATTCTGGTCATTTTCCCCTGCACCGATCGTCCTGTTACTTAGAAGCCTCAAACTTGATGCTAAGCGCCTCGCTGCCCGTGCGATTGTACCAGAAGCCGGTACCGGCCGGAATCGCACCGTCCTCAACCCACTTCTGCTGGAGCCTACGTCCTACCTTCTCGTAAACCATGCGACCCCACGTGTTCGTCGAGCTCCGGGCGTAGATGGTCTTGTATCCCGCCATGTCGAGCAACGAGATGGTGTCTCCACTCGCCGGCGCCACCTCTTGGTCCTCGCTGTTGTAGAACTTAAGGTCGTTCAGGGCGATGTTGTCGAACGTCGGGTTCGCGACAAGCGTGTAGCCAGGGGCGTTCGTCGTCCCACCTTCAAGCTCGACCACGTAGTCCTCGCCCGTGTAGCGCCCGATCAGGTAGATGTACTCAGACGGTTCCGACCTCACGAGCCAGAAGGCGTCGCCACGCGGCAACCTCGCCACCTCGGCGGAAGAGACCAACACGCCCTTCTTGGTGACCGTCGCGACTTCATCCCAGACGCCGTCATTGTCTTGCGACCAGGCGTTGAAGACCTTGTTTGTCGCGTTGTAAGCGACTATCAGGTCTCCGACCGCGAGACCGTTTGGATTGACCGCATCGGCCACCAAGACGTCTTCGTTCGCCGCCTTGCTCGTGGTCGCCGACATCCACGGCACCGCAACTACAGTGTTGGTAAGCGCGCTCGCGACACGCACAACGCCTACGGTCGTGACCGAGGCGAGCACGGACTCGCCTGTGTTAAGCGCATTCGTCGGCGACAAGACGATGTTGAATATGTAAAGTCCGGTCGGGTCATGCGGACCAAGCGGCACGTTCACTTCGTATTTGCTGGTGAGCTCGCCTTGCGTAAATTCGCTCTCGCCTTTGAGTTTCCGGTCAACGCGGAACAACACGTCGAGCCCGGTGTTGGACAGCGCCTGGACGTCCGGGAATCGGAACTCGAAGCAGTTTGGCGCGACGCGCTGGCAGTTCTGGTGGATCGTCGCTACAAGCTTTTCGGAGAGGTCATTGCGCTCGATGACATAATTCTGCCAGAGCTTAAGACCGTTCTCGCATGTCTCGTCGAGCTTGGCATAGCGAGCTGCGCTTTCGGAGAAACTGTCGCCGCCGAGTCCCGTGGTTCGCAGGAACCAGCCAGGATCGGTCACGCGGATCGACGTCGCGTAGCCGGTCTGTCCATCCATATTGACCATGTAATCCCAGCCGACAATCGTGAAGGTGCAGTTGGTCGTGAAGGTGGTGTGGTTCGGCGCCGACACGCGGAACCAGAGTTTGTATTCGCCCGGTTGGACAAACGCGGGGACTTCACTCTGCCACTCGTCTGCGTCGGCGCGGAACTCACAACTGAGTGGATTATGCTCTCCATTTACGAGCCCCGTAACGTTCGTCGTGATCTCCGGCACCTGCTGTAGTCCGGTGTAGTCGAGGTCTTGAGCCGAAATCGTCGCCAACAGCGGGGCCGGCTCGACCGTCACCTTGAATGTGCCGATAACGTCGTTGTGGCAGGTGGCGGACGCCTTGAACTGCACCGTGCAGCTCCCGACATCCGTGAGGGAAGCCGAAAACGTTGGCGCCCACTCGCCGGTACCGACGCGATAGAGGTAGGACACCGCCTGGTCGTTGCGCACGCCGGACTCGACCGGGACGATGTTGCTGACGTCAAACGGATTGCCTGTGTAGGTGGCGGAGACATCAGCTATCGTCGCTGTGAAATCCGCATTGACGACGGTGTACTTCGCGCCGACGTAGACCAGCTCGTAGTAGTACCAGTCCTCGGCCTGGATCGTCTCTCCCGTCTCTGGATCGACCACGGCGTCCACATGGTATGTCTGCCCTCCGCCCTCCAGCGCGACGGTCCCCTGTGCAATGTCATAGGCGCCAGTCACTGTAGTGGAATTCACCTCGCATGCCAACGAGCCGATGACTGCCGGCTTGTGGGCCCAACCAATGCCGTTCGTAAGTCCGCCATATGTCACCGCGAAGTCAAGCGTCTGCGGGGCGTCGCCATAGACGCCCTTCTTCGCATTCGCGTTCACGTAGATGTAGAGCCTGTTGTTGGTCGACGCACCCTCGACCGCAACTGTCTTGACCGTATTGGCGGCGGAATAGTAGTAACGCCCGTCGGCCGGAGAATAAAGCGCAAGCCGCACGTAGACGTTGGTTGTTACCTCCGAGACAAACGGGAAGTACGCGGACGAAGGCGTGCCGTTCGGGAACTCCGAGCACATGCCGAGGTTCACGCAGGTGACCGACTTCTGATTGTGTGCGTCTCCCTTCTTCAAATCGTTCAGCACGAGCGAATAAAGCGCGACAAGTTTCGTTTCCTCGGGATCAAGGACCGTCATGCTCGTAGTGAAATCAACGGTAATTACATTGCTCGCCCAGACCGCGCTCGACAAGATGACACTTGGAGTGTCGGCCAGCTCTACGATCTCCTTGGAGAGGAAATGCTTAAGCCCCAGCTCGTCGCCCGCCGCAAGGCGGATATAATAGACGCGCGACTTGTCAAGCCCCTCCGAAAGCGGGATCTCGACCGTCGTAGTGCTGGATTTCCCTGTTCCCATGTCCTTGAGGTGTATGCCGTCGCCAGAAGGCGCCGTGTCGCCTTCCAAGTCCTCGCGCGATTCGCTCCAATAGCAGTACAGGTGCGTTTCGGGCGCAGTGTCATGGAGCTTGTACGTCACTTTCGCGCTCGAAGCGGTCCACATCGCACCGTCGAGGGTTACGGCCGGGACCTCAAACGTCGCGATCTCGTCGGAATACATGAAGGAATTTGCGTCCTTGCGCGCCATAAGACGCACCCAATAGGTATAACCGACTTCAGGTGGCTCGAACTGGACATTGCCAAGGCCAATGACGCCAGTTCCGATTTTAACCCATTCGCCCTCTCCGTTTGCGACTTCGTTCGAACTGACTGTGCTGTAAAGAATGTAGACGTCGCTAAGCTCGGCCTGGATTCCAGCCCAGAAAGCGCGATAGGTGATGTCGGCAACACAGTTATCCGCATCATAAGAGCACAGGGTCATCGAAATCTGAGGCTCCTCGGAGATCGGGTCGCGTCCGTGCACCTCGTAGGAGATCAGCACCACGCCGTCGCCGCCGTCGCCGCCCTGCCAGTAGGTGTCGTCGTCGGTGGGTGTTATGTTGTCCGTTCCACCGCCGACGGACGAGCCGCCGCCGCCGCCCGCGCCGGTGTTCTCGACGCCGGAGGTCGCGGGCGTGCCGTTCCTGACGTCCGCCGCGTTGCCGCCGATGCCGGAGCCGCCGCCGCCCGGCTTGGTGAAGTTCTCTGTGCCGTTTTTTACCTCGTATCGGTAGACGTAGCCGCCGCCGCCGCCCGCGCCGTAGAAGAGCCGTTCGCCCGTCATGGAGTTGCCGACGCCCACGCCGCCGGCGCCGCCGGCCGACCACAGGTCGAACGTCGCCGAAAGGGCCGCGCGGCCCGCGCCGCCGCCGCCACCAGCCGCGACCTTGCCTTTCGAGCCGTCTTTCATATAGTCGTTGCCCCGACCGCCGTCGTGGCCGTAGGCACCGTCATCCGTGGCCGTGCCGCCGAACTTGGCATAGGAACCGCCGCCGCCCGATGCACCATCCGCGCCAGTTGCGATGGATTCGTTGTTGACGAAGCTGCCGCCCGCACCGCCGCC
>LXOW01358542.1_pt1 | contig 11385 bp, 6 predicted proteins | sample 1368591 | NCBI WGS metagenome assembly LXOW01 (sample SAMN04884650, study PRJNA319009) | bovine gut metagenome | isolation source: Cow rumen | host: Bos taurus | place: Italy: Legnaro (PD) | collected 2014-07-09
TGGCCGAACAGGTATTCATCCGCCTGGTAGTCTTTGTGCAGCGCCTCACGGAAGGATTCCAGCTGCGATGGATATTCCTCCCTGAAGAAGGTGGAATCCTTGGAGAGCACGATGGAGGCTGAGTTGTCGTGGGCCAGGATCACCGTAGGCTGTTCCAGGGTGCTGACGCGCTGGCGCATGTAGGGATTGAACAGCAGCATCACCACACCGAACCCGATAAGGGAGCGCAGCACGAAAAGCGCGATGGTGAGCGGCTTGCCGTAGTGTTGTTTCCTGTTTCGGAAATACAGCACGGTGGCCACCGACAGACCTGCCAGCAGCGAGACGACTATCATCCATAATGGGATTCCGATGGGCATTGATTGGATTAATAAGGATGCAAAGATAGGGATTTTGCATAAAAGTTGGCATCTATTCCAAAAAGATATGGTATCTTTGCTCCCTTCTAAAAAGAATGAATAGGCCATGAAACGAATCCGCTGTTTCTTCATTTGTCTTGTCCTCATGCTATGCCGTGTGCCTTTGCGCGCACAATGGTCGGGCAGCGTGGATCTGGCTGGCGGTCTCGGAGGGATGGAAGGCAGCGTCGTCAATGATTACGCACCCATGTTTCACGGGCTTGTGGATGGCGCTTTCCGCCTGAACTACAACACGGCCAAATTCAGCTGGACCGCCAGAGTCTATGGCAGCTGGAAACCCAACACCACCGACAACGCCCGTCTACAATACAAGAACGAGCAGGTGAGCATCGTCTACAAAGCCGCCACCACCAAGCCTCTCACTACAGGCTTGAGATCGGATTTCCTTTGGACACCCTCTCCCAACAGGAAATTTTCATTTTGGGTTCTGTATCAGTACACCAACGACCGAGCCCGCAACCACACCTTGAATTTTGACGGGGATGTTGAGGAGATGAGCAAATTCTCCTACTACTATGAGCTTCCCGTCATGGACGAGCAAAAATTGGCCACGGGACTCCAGACCTACAGGAGTTTCAATTCTGGACGCAACATCCTGCAGGGTTCACTTGCTTTCCAAACCATACACAGCGACAAGGTCAACACATGGACTGTGTTCAAGGCGGGAGAAGGAGTGGACGGTGGAACGACCTTTGACATTGACGATACCCAAGGCCATATTTGGAAATACCGCATTTCCCCCAACAGCACGGATTTTGACCTCGACGGGGACATTCACTTGCAGAACACCCTCATGGACGGCGAATCGCAACTGAAACTCACCCCTGGCGTCCGCCTCTCAACAAGACATGCCCTGGACCATAACAGCGGCGCCACCTTGGTCATATTGCCGGAGGGAGATGAAATCTGGGTGGATTCCACCAGCTTGCGGGAAAGTTTCAATTTCCTGAGTGTCCGGGGAGAACCTTTCTTGGCTCTTGACTTCAGTTGGAGGAGTCTCGAAGCCCATGCCGATTATGCCTGCCAAGTGTATGCCCGCCGCCTGAACGACGATACCCACCATCAACCTTTGAAAATCAAAGGTTTATACCCCGTGGGAAAAGCCAACCTGAAATGGAACATGACATCAAGGCATTCGCTCAACCTGACCAACCTGATGAGCGTGGCACATCCGGATTACATCAAGGTTTGTTGGTATGACAGGACTGCCGGCTATCTGGACCAGCTGTATCGGGGAAACGAGCAACTTCTGTCGCCTCAAACGCGGCGTTATGCGCTTGAGTATGAATACAAGACGAAGCACTTTGTCACCCAGACTGCCGTTTCATACACCCGCGTGGTTGATGAAATAGACCAGACCTGGACGAATGAAGAGATCGGTGGCCGAGAGTACAAGGTGTTCAAATGGCTCAATTCGGCAGACAGCCGTACTGTTGGATTTTCAGAAAAGCTGGGGTGGCGTGGGGAAATCATCACGGCAAATGCAGGCGTATCCTACAACCAGTCGCGCCGCAAAGCCAAGAGCGACGGTGCCATCAAAGACTCGTACAACTGGAAGCTTGTGGGCGACATATCCGCCAACTTGGGCAAAGGCTGGAGCATAGGAGCCGATGTGCATTACCAGAGCAAGGTGGCCACCTTCTTCACCATCTTCAAGGAATACTGCGAACTCAACGTTCATGTCAGGAAAGACTTCAAACGGTTCACCTTGTTCCTCGAAGGCCGCGACCTATTGGACAAGGAGATGGAAACCACTTTCGAATCGGAAAAGACGCAGGAGTTTTGGGTGGAAGAGGTTCGGGGCAACCGACGCATCTTTGTTCTTGGTGCCAAATGGAGATTCTAAAAAACAATCGCATGAACACACTTTCGGTCATACTCATCACCATGAACGAGGAGCGAAACATCGGGCGCTGCCTCGATTCCGTCATGCCGATTGCCGACGAGGTGGTGGTGGTTGACTCGTTTTCGACCGACGCCACAGAGGAGATCTGCGCCCGTTACCAAGTGCGGTTCGTCAGCCACGCCTGGGAGGGCTACACCGGATCGAAGAACTTTGCCGACAGCTTGGCCTCCCACGACCTGATCCTCTCTATCGACGGAGACGAGGTACTGTCGGAGACGCTGATAGCGTCCATCAAGGCGCTGAAAGAAAAGGAGATTGCCGACAACGAGGTCTTTGCCATGAAACGGCTTAACAACTACTGCGGCCGCTGGATCAAGGGCTGTGGCCTGTACCCCGACACCAAGGTGCGCATTTGGAGAAAAGGATTTGCCCAATGGGAAGGCCTCATCCACGAATGGCTCGTCTACGAAAAAAAGCCCAGGATCACCTTCCTGGAAGGCGACCTGCTGCACTACTCCTGGGCAACGCCGGATGACTTCCGCAAACAGTATTTCCACTTTGCGGAGTTAGGCGCCCAATCGTACTACGAGCGTGGCAAGAAGACCGGCATCCTGCCTTGGTTGTTCAGCCCCTCCATCAATTTCATCCGTACCTATGTCTTTAAGGGCGGCTTCCTTTATGGGCGCACGGGGTTCAGCATCTGCCGAACCATGATGCAGGCGAATCGCCATAAATACAATTTGTTGAGAGCAAAATCCAAAGAAAACGAGATAACCAATGGAAAAGCAATTTGAAGAAGAAGTACAGCGCACCGTGGCGTTCCTGAAGGCTGGCAAGACCATCCTCTACCCTACCGACACCATCTGGGGCGTGGGCTGTGATGCCACGAACAACAAGGCTTGCGAAAAGGTGTACATCGCCAAGAAACGGCCCTCGACCAAGAGTCTGATTGTGCTTGTCGATAGCGTGGAACGCCTCTCGGACTACGTGGTCAACGTTCCCGCCATTGCGTATGACCTGATCAAAGCTGCCAAAAAGCCACTGAGCATCATCTATGCCGAAGGAAAAAACCTGGCCAAAAACGTCTCGGCCGACAAATCCGTTTGCATCAGGGTAGTTGAGCACGATTTTTGCAAGGAGGTTATCAGGCGGCTTGGCAAGCCCATCACCTCCACCTCGGCCAACCTCTCAGGACAGCCCTCTGCCCTGACTTACCACGATATCACCGAGGAAATGAAGCAGAGCGTCGATTATACCGTCCAGCTCTATCACGACGTGATGGCCCGACCCAAAAGCTCAACCATTATCCGACTATTTGAAGACAACACTTTTGAGATTGTAAGAAATTAGAATATAGAATCATGAAGTTTTTTAGGTATTTATCGATAATTGGTATTTTTTATTTTTGCTTAATTTCATTCCATTTAAACGCACAAAACAAAACCCAGATGAGCGCCCAAAAAATGGGAACCTTGCTCTATCTGATCGAGAATTTCTATACCGATACGGTCAACCTCGAAAAGGTTACCGAAGATGCAATAGTGGCCGCCTTGAAGGAGCTTGACCCGCATTCCGCCTACATCTCGAAGAAGGATGTGGAGAAGACCAACGAGCCCTTGGTGGGCAGCTTTGACGGCATTGGCGTGACTTTCCAGCTGATCCGCGACACCATCACCGTCATCGGTCCCGTTCCCGGAGGCCCATCGGAGAAAGTGGGCATCATGGCTGGCGACCAATTCATCAAGATTGACGGCGAGGACGCCTTTGGCAAGAAAGTCAACAACGACTACGTACAGAAGCACCTTCGCGGCAAGAAGGGCACCAAGGTGACCGTCAGCGTAAAACGCGGCAAGGACAAGGAACTCATCGATTTTGAGATTGTCCGCGACAAGATTCCGCTGAACAGCATCAACGCTTCCTTCATGATGGACAAAAACATCGGCTACATCAAGCTCGACCGTTTTGCCCAGGACTCCGACAAGGAATTCAAGGCCGCCATGGAGAAGCTTCAAGGACAAGGAATGAAAAACCTGATCCTTGACCTGCGCAGCAACTCCGGAGGATATCTCAACACCGCCATCGACATGGCTGACGAGTTCCTGAAAGCCAACCAGCTGATCGTCTACACCGAGGGCATTCACTCCCCCAGACAGGAATGGAACAGTAGCGACAAGGGCACGTTCACCGAAGGCAAACTTGTCGTGCTCATTGACGAGGGCTCTGCGTCAGCCAGCGAGATTCTCTCAGGCGCCATCCAGGACCACGACCGCGGTGTCGTCATCGGACGCCGTTCGTTCGGCAAGGGCCTGGTACAGCGCCCCTTCAACCTTCCTGACGGATCAGTAGTACGTCTCACCACCTCGCGCTACCACACTCCCACTGGCCGTTGCATCCAAAGGCCTTACGAAGGCGGCACCGAGGACTATTACAAAGATCTGAACAAGCGATTGGAACGTGGTGAGTATTTCCATGCAGACAGCATCCATTTCCCTGATTCACTGAAGTATAAGACTGACAACGGCCGCACCGTTTACGGTGGCGGTGGCATCATGCCAGACATTTTCATGCCCGTTGACACCAGCTTCAGCAGCAAGCTCTACACCAACCTTGTCAGGAAAGGTGTGTTCAACAAATACACCGTCGATTACGCAATGGCCAACCGAGAGAAGGTCAAGGCCCAGTACCCGGAATTCAGCCAATTCAACAAGAATTTCCAAATCACCGAAGACATGGTCAACGCCATCAGGGAAATCGCCAAGAACGAGAAAGTGGAATGGAACGAAGAGCAGTATCTCCGCTCCGAGAAGTACATCAAGCTTCAAATCAAGGCTCTGATTGCCAGAAACATCTGGGAGATGCAGCAGTATTACGAAGTCACCCTAACTGAAGACCCCACCATTACAAGGGCTCTTGAGGTGATTGGCAACAACAAGGAATATAAAAAAATCCTCTCAAACTACACCTTATAAATAGTTTTTTATTATCTTTGGAGCCGTTTTTATGAGATTTACCAACAAAAATCATAATTTTANNGTCCTCCTTATCGGAACACTGTTCAGCACACAGGTTATGGCCCAAGGTCGCATCAACCTGAACGCTGCTAGGACAACTCAAGAATGCAGAAACGCCTCCATGAATGGCTTCTCCGCATCATTCTCTTACAGCTCCATTGAGAGCCAAACAGTTAACACCGAAAAGGGTGTTTTCTCGATCATCAACATGGGCAACTCAGTCGCCGCCGGTAACATTGGCGAGCCTCAGGTAGTTGTGACCCGTGAACTCATCGCCGTTCCTTTCGGTGCAACTCCAGTGGTCACCGTCAAGAACTACACTGTCGAAGAGTATAACCTCGCCGACTATGGCATCGAAAGACTCTATCCTCAACAGCCCTCACAAAGCAAGAGCGAGAAGGAAGTGAAGTTTGCTTACAACGAAGCTGCTTACGCTACCAAAGGTTTCGACGAGAGTCGCCCAATCGCTGAAGTTACCGTGATGGGTACCATGCGTGGCATCCAGATTGGCGCCTTGCAACTCAACACCTTGAGATACAATGCTTCCACCAACACCATTCGCGTTTACAACAACGTCGAAGTGGAAGTGGCATTCGAGAACGCTGATCTCGCTCTGACCGAAAAGACTTTGGTCAATACCTACAGCCCATATTTCAGAACTGCTTATTCAGCTTTGTTCAACGAAAGGGCTATCCTCGATGTTTACGACGACCATCCGGACCTCTGGGCTACCCCAGTGAAGGTTTTGGTCGTTGCCAACCGTATGTTTGAAGACGCCATGCAGCCTTGGCTCGAATGGAAGACCGAAAAAGGTTTCGTCATGGATGTCAACTATACCGATGAAATCGGCACCAGCGCTTCAGCCATCAAGACTTTCATCACCAACAAGTACAACGAAGGTGTTACAGCTGGCCAGACTCCTACCTTCCTCATCATCGTTGGCGACAACCAACAGGTTCCCGCTGCCCAAACCGGTTCTGCCTCCCACTGCGTGACCGACCTCTACTACTATGCCGTTGCAGGTGGCTCAAACGACTACTTCGCAGACATGTACCACAGCCGCTTCACTTGCGAGACCGTCGCTGAATTTGAAATCGTCCGCGACAAGTCTTTGATGTATGAGAAATATGAGATGCCAGATCCTACCTATCTGAGCAATGTCCTCCTCATCGCTGGTTGGGATTCCACCTGGAACCCGAAAGATGGCAAGCCCACCATCCAGTATGCCATGAACTACTATTACAATGCAGAACACGGCTTCAACACCGTTTACAACTGGCTGGAACAGCCTTACACAGGCTGCTACGAACCGATGAACACCGGTGTCAACTTCGTGAACTACACCGCTCACGGCAGCAACACCAGCTGGGCCGACCCGAGTTTCACCAACAGCAATGTCAACTCATTGACCAACCAAGACAAGTACTTCCTGGCCATGGGTAACTGCTGCCAGGCTGCTGACTGGGGTATCTCCGGCAAGTGCTTGGGTGAAACCTTCATCGTCGCTCCGAACAAGGGTGCTTATGCTTACATTGGTTCCTGCCCGAGCTCTTACTGGTATGAGGACTACTACTTCGCAGTAGGTGCCACCAACACCTTCTATGCTCCTCCTACCTACGAAGAGTCTTCCATGGGTTGCTATGACTCAAACTTCCAGGATGACTTCAACAGCATTTCAGCCATTCCGTTCGTCGGCAACCTCGCTGTAGCTTTCTCACACGCCAATGGTTACCAAGGCAGTGTCTCTGACCAGTACTACTGGGAGTCCTACCACGTCCTCGGTGACGGTTCCATCTGCCCCTTCCACGTGAATCCTATTGAAAACACCGTCTCACACATGCCTACCCTTCCTATTGGCATGGACTTCTACACTGTGGCCGCCGACCCAGGTTCATACGTCGGTATCACCAAGGACGGCGTCCTTTACGGTGCTGGTGAAATCGGTGAAGAAGGTACAGCNNATCGTGGTGACTCACCCACAGCGTCAGCCCTACATCGCTGTTGTTCCTGCTGCAGCCATGACTGGTGCTTACGTTGCTGTTGACAGCTATGAATTACTGGGTGTTGACCAAGCCAACTACGGCGAGACCGTTGACATGAGCATTACCCTGAAGAATGTCGGTACCCTTGCTGCAAACAACATCACCGCCACCCTCACCTCCAATTGTGAATATGTGGAAATCCTGAACGGCACTGGCAGCGTCAGCGTCCTCGATCCTGAACAGACCGCTACCATGGAAGGCATCCAGTTTGCAGTGGCTGAAAACGTTCCGGACAAGACCAAGGCCCAGCTCGTGCTCTCTGTGACCGATGGCACTGATGTTTGGGAAGCCAACATCAACATCACCCTCCATGCTCCCGTCCTCGCTTTCGACGCTATTGAAAAGACCGACAACTCTGTTGCTCTCACCTTTAAGAACACGGGTACCGCTCCTTTCTACGGCGGCAGCCTGATCTTCACCAGCTGTTCACCTGACCTGGTGTTCGATCCTGAAATCATCACGTCTGAAGAAGTGGTTGAAGGTGGCCAGACCCTCACCCTCACTACCAATTACACGGTTGACGAAAGCGTTGAACTCGGCTCCACCTTTGAAGTTGCTTACGACTTCTCCACTGGTCTCTTCGAACTCCAAGCCATTTTCGTATTGAACTACGGCGACATCATGGAAGACTTCGAATCAGGCTCCTTCGGCGATAACTGGAGCGTGAGTTCATCCAATCCTTGGGAGATTGTCTCAGGCGGCAGAGGTAATTACTGCGCTAAGGCAAACAACCACGGCAATCACAATTCATCTGGTTATATGGAATTGCAAGTCAACGTAGTGGCAGCTGGCAATCTCTCCTTCTGGTACAAAGTTTCCTCTGAAACCAACTACGACAAGCTCCACTTCTACATGGACAGCCAGGAGAAACAAGTTTGGTCAGGCACCATTGACTGGACTGAATGCACACAGGCAGTGACTGTGGGTCAACACACCTTCAGGTGGGAATACACCAAGGACAGCTCAGTGAGCAGCGGCGACGACTGCGCATGGGTTGACGATATCAAGTTCCCGCCTGTCAGTGTCTTCACCTTCATCACTCCTGCTTCAAACCTCGAAGCAACGGTTGAAGGCCACGATGTCATTTTGACTTGGAATGGCACTCCCGATGCTGTTACGTATGTGGTTAAACGCGACGGAGAAACCATCGCCGAAGTGACCGAAACTGAATATACCGACACCGTTGAAGAAGGCGGCACTTACAAGTATTCAGTGTATGCCGTGGATGCCAATGGTTCCATGTCAGCTCCTGTCAACGTCATCGTTGAACTCGAATTCACCGGCGTTGCCGAGAACCAGAATGTGAAGATCAACGTGTTCCCGAACCCTGCCAACGACATGGTAAACATCAACGTCAACGGCTCGTTCAAGTATCAACTCGTCAACAGCCTCGGTCAAGTGGTCCGCAATGGCGAAGCCACCAACAAGGCCGTTGTCAACGTCAACGATCTGAACCAGGGTATCTACTTCCTGACCATCACCGCTGGCAACCAAGTCAGTGTTCAGAAAGTGGTTGTTGAATAATCATTAAGACACACCTATAATTATTAAGAAATGAAAAAAAGTTTGTTTATAGTGCTCGCCCTCCTCGTTGCAGGTATGGGTTTCGCACAGAAGGCTCCGACAACGAAGCTGATCTCCAGCTCTGAGGACCAGATCGTGGTGAACTTCCAACTCAATGGCTACACCACCGCCAAGGTACAGACCCCTCAAGGTGAGCAGTTCATTGTCAACGTCCCCAAGATGGCTTCCATGCTGGAAGCTGGCGCTCCTGACCTCCCGATGTTCCCAATTCCGGCCATCATCGGCGATCAGGCTGAAATGACCGTCAACGTCATTGACGCACAATACACTGATTACGCTAACGTTGAAGTTGCCCCCTCAAAGGGCAACTTCAGCCGCCAAATCAATCCTGAAGATGTTCCTTACACCTATGGTGAAATGTATCAGCAGGATGCTTTCTGGCCTGCCACCCAAGCCTATCTCGAGAAGCCTTACATCTTGAGAGACTTCCGTGGCCAGAACATCATGGTTCGCCCCTTCGCTTACAACCCTGTGACCAAGACCTTGCGTGTTTACACCAACATGACCATCGCCATGACCAAGGTGAGCAACAACGGCGAAAACCAGAAGGCTACCCGCAGAAGCAACACCATTAAGGTTGACCCAGAAGTGAAGGCTCAATACAGCCGCCGTTTCATCAACTTCGGCGAGGCTGGTGCCAAATACACTTTCGACGAGGACTTCGGTGAGTTGCTGATCATTTGCCCCGACCAATACATGTCACAAATGGAAGAGTTCGTGGCTTGGAAGAACAAGTCAGGCCGTCCTACCACATTGGTGAGCCTCACCACCGCTGGTGGCAACAACGACAACAACATCAAGAACTACATCTCCAACTTCTACAATGATCCGGCCCACAACCTCGAGTTCATCCTTTTGATCGGTGAGTACACAGACCTCACTCCTCACTCCATGAACGGTGGCCGTTCAGACAACTGGTTCGGCCAATTGGAAGGCTCGGACTACTATCTTGAAGCGCTCACAGGCCGTTTCTCTGTCCAGAACGCCAATCAGCTGCAGACCCATATCAACAAGGTGATCTACTACGAGCGCGATGTCCAAGCTGACGCAACATGGGTTAACAAAGGTATGGGTATTGGCTACTATGGTGCAGGCAATGGTCACTTCGGAGAGGATGACTACCAGCACATCGACCTTATACGTGACACCCTGTTACATTACACCTATGCAACAGTTACCGAGCACCATGGCGGTAGCGGCGGCGATGCCAGCGTGGCAACCATCAGCGGTACCACCAACGAAGGTATCAGCATCATCAACTACTGCAACCACGGTTCCACCACCAGCTGGGGTGTGGCCAACTACAGCACCAGCAACGTCAACCAACTGACAAACGACTACAAGCTCCCCATCGTGTGGTCAGTAGCTTGCGAAAACGGCCAGTTTGACGTTGGCGAATGTTTCGGCGAGTCATGGCTCCGTGCCACCAACAACTCAACAGGTGCTCCTACCGGTGCCATCGGCGGCATGTTCTCATGGATTTCACAGCCTTGGATCCCTCCAATGTACGGTCAGGACGAAATGGTTGACATCTTCACGGAGTGGTTCCATGCCGATCAGTACAATCGCACCCTGGGTGGTGTTTCACTCAACGGCAGCATGAAGATTTTGGATGCTGCTCCTTCAGATAATGGCAACACCCACTGCACATGGCTTCTCTTCGGTGACCCATCATGCATAGTTCGTTCCGACATTCCCACTGACATGGGCGTTTCCGCTGCTCCCTCAGTGTTGATGCTTGGCATGACCGAACTTCAAGTGACCGCTGATGCCGAATACGGCATCGCTACCTTGACCATGGACGGTGAGATTCTCGCATCAGCTAAACTCGTCGGTGGTCAGTGCACACTCCAGTTCCCCGGCCTGTCCAATGTCGGTAACGCAGAGCTCGTTGTCATTGGCTATAACAGAGTAACCTATCAGGGCACCATTGAAGTGGTTCCCGCTGAAGGCGCTTACATTACCGTGAACGATTACGCACTGAGCGCTCCTGCCAACTATGGCGAGACCGTTGACATGTCCATCGAATTCAAGAATGTTGGTGTCCAAACTGCAAACAACCTCACAGCAACACTCTCAACCGAGAGCGAGTATGTCAACATTCTCCAAGCAGAAGGCTCCATCGCTTCCATCAATCCTGATGAAGTGTTGACCGTGGAAGGCTTCCAGTTTGAGGTTGCCTCCAACGTTCCAGACGGCACAAGCGTTCGCTTTGATGTCGACATCACTGATGGCACCAACACCTGGACCGGCAAAGCAGTGGTTGTTCTTCACGCTCCTGTCGTCGTGTTCAACGGCATTGTGGACGACAGCAACAACTTGACCTTCACATTCGTGAACGAAGGCTCGGCTCCATTCTATGGCGGTGAACTGACCCTCACAAGCTGCTCACCCGACCTCGTGTTTGAGCCTGCCACAATCACTGTGGAAGACATTATTGAAGGCGGTGCCTCACTCACTATGGCTTCATCATACACTGTTGA
>LXOW01098441.1_pt1 | contig 11384 bp, 11 predicted proteins | sample 1368591 | NCBI WGS metagenome assembly LXOW01 (sample SAMN04884650, study PRJNA319009) | bovine gut metagenome | isolation source: Cow rumen | host: Bos taurus | place: Italy: Legnaro (PD) | collected 2014-07-09
ATCAGCACCTGCGGAATGGCCACCATATAGCCGTTGGCATTGGAAATGGTGACAAAAGCCACCACCGCCGCGGCGATGGGCGAGCAGGTAATGCCCACCTGCGACGCAATGGATGCCACGGCGCAGGGCCGCTCAGGCCGGATGCCCTTCGTGAGGGCAATGTCGCAGATGATGGGCATAATCGTGTAGACCACGTGCCCTGTCCCCACGAGTACCGTCAGGAAGAAGGTCACCAGCGGAGCGAGGAAGGTGATACGCTCGGGATGCCGCCGCAGCACTTTCTCCGCAATCTGAATCATCCAGTCCATACCGCCGGAGGCCTGCAGGGTTCCCGCGCAGGTCACCGCGGCGATGATAATGTAAATCACGTCCGTGGGCGGCGTACCGGGTTTGAGGCCGAAGCCGAAAACCAGGACGGCCAGACCGATGCCCGAAATGGCCCCGAGAGCCAGACTCCCGTAGCGGGAGCCCACGTACAGTGCCGCCAACACAATCAGCAGCTGGATAATCATCGTAAAAGTCATACGTAGTGCAGGTTGGTTACCAGGGGATAAAGATAATAATAATCCCGCAAAAATGACGACCCCTACAGCAATCTCTACGAAAAACACCCCAGGTATTCCCCAAGGGCCCTCCGTTTTCAATAAATCGGCCGTTCTGGGCAAACGGAGGGCCCTTTCGCTACGGCACCGCCGCCGGAATGTGCGGTCTCCGGCGGCTACAGTTCAAGCGCATCGCTGAGCTCGAAAGAGCGGCTCGCTCGCGCTTGACTGTTGCCTGCTCTACGTTGTCCCTTTCACCAAGGTACAGCGGATAGGCCAAAAATGGCACAAATCTTCAGATCCGCTGTACCCTGGGTATAGCAGATCCTTCAAAATCGACCAAAAACGTCGTGTTCGCTGTACCCTTGCCGCCGTCATCGTNNGGCGCAGCGCCCGCGCCCGCGCCGTAGCCGCCGAGCCTCGTATCCGCGAGGCGGCGGTGCCTACACAATTCCTGGTATTCTGCAATCATCGATAATTATCCGTTGATTCAACGGGTATTTTCTTTCGGCTTGGGGGATAGGGTTTGATTATTTGACCAAGATTTTTACAATCGTGCCGTGATTAAATTGTGTACACTATGTCGCCCACGAGGAAAATAGTAGTTGAAGATGTTGAAATTGCAATCTTAGAGAAGCCCAACGAGAATGATTATTTCTGTTTAACAGATATGTCTCAATATAAACAATGTGGGACAACGGTTAGAACAGATGCGATAATTATGTCTTGGCTCAGAAACAAGGACACGATAGAGTTTCTTGGATTATGGGAAAGTATCAACAATCCTAATTTTAATCCCACCGAATTCGTTGGAATTAGAAATGCGTCAGGGACTAATCGTTTTACCATTACGGCTAAGCAATGGATTGAAAAGACCCATGCGATAGGCATCATAGCTAAACCTGGCAGATATGGAGGAACATATGCCCATAAAGACATCGCGCTTGAATTTGGCACATGGCTCAGCCCTTCCTTTCGTCTATTTATCGTAAAGGAATACCAGCGTTTAAAAGCGAAAGAATCAAATCCGCTGCTTGCAGACTGGAACGTAAGGAGGGTTTTGAGTAAAGTTAATTACACCCTGCATACAGATGCAGTGCGTGATTATATCGTTCCTTCATTACCGTCTTTAGAAGAGATAAAATTCGCATATACATCTGAAGCTGATTTAATTAATCTGTGTGTGCTTCATTATACCGCTAAAGCGTGGCGTGAGGTCAATCCCGAATTGTCAGCAAAAGGATTAAATCCGAGAGATGTCGCTACCATTAGTGAGTTAGTGGTCATTGGCAATCTTGAAAGTATGAATGCGACACTCATCAAGCGTGGTTTGTCGCGCAGAAAACGTTTTGAGTTGTTGTCGGAAATCGCCGCGGAACAACTTGAACGTCTTAATGACACAGATGTCGACAACAGATTTCGCGTTTTGGCCGGCAACAATCCCAAGTTGATAGATTGATAACCGCCACGATGGCTATGCGAGTAGATGAAGGCAGTCGGGGAGGGAAAGGCAGTCTTCCACGCGGAAGTCGCCGCTGCGGGTGCGGCGCAGGGAACTGAGGAAGGCGCCGCTGCCGAGGGCTTCGCCCAGGTCGCGGGCGAGGGCGCGGATATAGGTGCCTTTGCTGCACGTTACGCGGATTGTCGCGGTTTTCAGCCCCTGGGCGGGCAGTTCCGCCACGTTGATCCGCTGCCCTGCGGAGTTGAACTCCGCGTCGTCCGGAACGCCGTCGCAGAAATCCAGCAGTTCCAGTTCGGAAATATGGACCGGCGATGCTTTCAGGATATCGCTACCCTCGACGGGAAGTCCCTCGCGCAGCCGTTTCCGGGCGGTTTCGTAGGCGCGTACGCCGTCCACGGACTTGGCGCTGAAAAGCGGCGCCACCTGCATCTGGTCGCCTAAAAACTGCGGAAACACCGCTTCGAGCGCCGCCGCGTCGATGCCCTCCGTCGGATAAAAGGCGTCGATGTCCTTTTCCCGGTCATAGGAGGGGGTCGTGGCGCCGAAACTGACGCCGGCGACATAGGCCTTCTCGTGCGCCTGCAGTGCGTCGGCCTGTTTGGTGGCCTTGCCTATGCAGACCAGCAGCACGCCCGTCGCCAGCGGATCCAGCGTGCCCGCGTGCCCTACCTTGATATGTTTGCTGCCGAAATGTTTGAATACGGCGAATTTGACCTTCCGTACCAGATCGGCGGAAGTCCAGCGCCAGGGTTTGTCCAGGGGCAGGATGATGCCCTCGGGATAATCTTCCAGGTTATGGGACAGGGGACAGCCCTTCCGCCCGATGCAGGCGCTCATCCCTGTACGGGGATTTTATCGATGCGCCGCTGGTGCCGGCCGCCCTCGAAGGGCGTGGAAAGCCAGGTGTTCACGATCAGCGTCACCATCCGCCAGGAGAGGAAACGCGCGGGCATCACCAGGACGTTCGCATCGTTATGCTGCCGGGTCAGTGCGGCGATCTGCGGCGCCCAGACCAGTCCTGCGCGGATGCCCTGATGCTTGTTCAGCGTCATCGCCATCCCTTCGCCGGAGCCGCAAAAGGCGATTCCGGCGTCCACGGCTCCGCTTTCTACGGCTTTCGCCAGCGGATGCGCCACATCGGGATAATCCATACTCTCCGGACCGTCCGTTCCAAAATTCACCACCACATATCCCTTCTTCTCCAGATAGGCCTTCAGCCGGTTTTTCATCTCATATCCGGCGTGATCAGCGCAGATTCCGATTCGTTTCATTTCCTATGCGTTGAAGGCGCGATTCACTCTCGCCAAAAATTCTTCTTTACCAATCAGCGCGGCGACATCGGCGATGCCGAGCCCGCTGCCGCTTCCGGTCAGCGCCAGCCGCAAGGCGTTCATCACCTTGCCCATCGGCCACTCCCGGCTGCGGATATACTCTTCCAGCGCAGGTCCGATGACATCCCGCTCGAACGCGCCGTCAAAGTCGCGCACGAACGCGGCCAGTTCCTGCACGCGGGCAGGGTTCTCGTCCTTCCAGAACTTCGCCGCATCCTTGGGATCGTACTCCGTCGGGGCCTTGAACAGATACCAGGCGATGTCCCAGAAATCCGTCACGAAGGTCGCCCGCTCCTTGATGAGCGCCACGACTTTGACCACGAACGCCTTCTCCGCCCGGACGCCCTGTGCTTCCAGGACGGGCAGGAAAGCATCGGCAAGCGCTTCGTCGTCTTTCAGCCGCAGATACTCGCGGTTGAACCACTTGGCCTTCTCCGGATTGAACTTCGCGCCGCTCTTGCTCACCTTTTCCAGCGAGAACGCCTCGACCAGTTCTTCCAGCGAGAACAGTTCCTGCTCGGTGCCGGGGTTCCAGCCCAGCAGCGCCAGCATATTCACGAAAGCCTCCGGGAAGTAACCGTCCTCGCGATAGCCGCGGCTCACCTCTCCGGTGGGGCTGACCCAGCGCAGCGGGAAGACGGGGAAGCCCATCTTGTCGCCGTCACGCTTGCTCAACTTGCCGTTGCCCACGGGTTTGAGCAGCAGGGGCAGATGCGCGAAGCGGGGCATCGAATCCTGCCAGCCGAAGGCCTCGTAGAGCAGATAATGCAGGGGGAGCGACGGCAGCCACTCCTCGCCGCGGATGACCTCGGTGATTTCCATCAGGTGATCGTCCACGATATTGGCCAGGTGATAGGTGGGCAGGCAGTCCGCCCGCTTCCACAGCACCTTGTCGTCCAGCGTGTCGCTGTTGATTTCCACGTGTCCGCGGATCAGGTCGTCCATCTGCACGATACGGCCGACGGGCATCTTGAAGCGGATGGTCCAAGTGTCGGTTTCGCGCAGCAGCCGTTCCGTTTCATCGGCGGGCAGCGTCAGGGAATTGCGCATCGCACCGCGGGTGCTGCTGTTATAGATAAAGGTCTGTCCCGCGGCTTCGGCGTTCTTGCGGGCTTCTTCCAGCGATTCGGCGCTGTCGAAAGCATAGTACGCATTGCCCGAAGCGACGAGTTGGTCGGCGTACTGCCGGTAGATGTCGCGGCGCTCCGACTGGCGGTAGGGAGCGTGCGGTCCGCCGATGCCCACGCCCTCGTCGGGGACGATGCCGCACCAGCGCAGCGATTCGATGATGTACTGCTCAGCGCCCGGTACGAAGCGGTGCGAGTCCGTATCCTCGATGCGGAGAATGAAATCGCCGCCCCTGCGTTTGGCGTAAAGGTAATTGTAAAGCGCCGTGCGTACGCCGCCCATATGCAGCGGGCCGGTGGGGGACGGTGCGAATCTTACGCGGGTTCTCTCTCTCATTTTTTCTTTTTTCTGCGAAGTGCCGATGTGTTCTCGAATTCGGTGATATTGCCCTGTTCCACTGCCTGCAGCAGTTCGGGAACGCGGTCCGCGTCATAACGGAAACGCCGCTCGGAGACGCTGTCGTCCAGGTCGATGCGGTCTGCGCCTCCCTGGAGGAGGATGCCTTCTTCCGCGACTTTGTCGAAGCGGTCATAGACGAAATCCTGGTCGATCATAATGTATTTGCCCAGATTGACGTCCGGCCCGATGAGGTCGTTGAAACGGAAGCCCGTGGCGATGGCGGTGATATAGATGGTGTCCCCTTCGGGGTTGTCGTCCCAGATGAGGCCGCGCTTGAAGTTGTTGGCGCCGCCGGTGAACTCGTTGATTTTCTGGTTGATGAGTTCGAGGTCGCGCATCTTCAGGCCGTTCTCGTTGTTGCCGGCGGTGATGTTGACCAGCACGTTGCGCGCGGACTTGAGGTCGAAGTCGTTGAGCAGGGGTGACTGGAAGGCCTCGCGGATGGCGTCGTCGATACGGTTGGGGCCGCTGCCCTTGCCGCGTCCCATCAGGGCCATGCCGCTGCTGCGCATCATCGTCTTGACATCCTCGAAGTCCACGTTGATGAAGCCGGGCTTCTTGATGATTTCCACGATGCCGCGGACGGCGGTGGCCAGGACCTCGTCCGCCTGCGGGAAGGCGTCCTGGATGAACGCATCCCCGAAGAACTCGTACAGTTTCTCGTTGTTGATGATCAGCAGGCTGTCCACCAGACGCTCCAGTTCGTGGATGCCGTCGATGGCGCGGGCCCGCGTCTCGTTGCCTTCGTGCATGAACGGCATCGTGACCACCGCGACCGTGAGAATACCCTTGTCCTTGGCCAGTTTGGCAATCACGGGCGTGGCGCCGGTGCCGGTGCCGCCGCCCATACCGGCGGTGATGAAGAGCATCTTGGTCTCCGGGCCGAGCACGAGTTTCTCGATCTCGTCCTGGCTCTCCAGCGCCGCGTTGCGTCCCTTGACGGGGTCGCAGCCTGCGCCCAGGCCTTTGCCCATCTGGAGTTTGGCGGGGACGGGGCTTTCCCGGAGGGCCTGCGAGTCCGTGTTGCAGACGATGAAACTGCAGCCCTGGATTTTCTGGCTGTACATATAGTTGACGGCGTTGCAGCCGCCGCCACCGATGCCGACGACCTTGATGATTTCGTCGGAAACCACCCAATCGGAGGGGATGAGGATATTATCGTTCATAAGTTATTGTGCGTTTTCAAAATCTTGACCAAATCCATCGAACAGCGTGCCTGTCAGCCGCTTGATGCCGCCCCAGATGAGGTTCGGCTTCTGGGTTTTCTCCGCCTTCGGCTTGAGGGGTTTGGGTTTGGCGGGCCTGGGTTTTTCCGGTTCGTCCTTCGGCGCGGTCAGGATCAGCGTAGGTTCTTCCTCTTCCTCCTCGATTTCTTCTACGACCTGGATAGGGGCGGCTTCGATGCAGTTCAGATTGTTGTCTTTCGCTGCACGCAGCAACATACCGGCCGACGCGACGGCACCGGTCTGGAGCATTGCCGGGAAACCGCTGGCGGAGAAGAAATGCCGGCGCGGGAAGCCCAGTTCCACATAGTAGCCCGAGCGCTCGCGCATCATCGGCACCAGCCCGGTCAGGCCTGCACCGCCGCCGGTCAGCACGATGCCGGTCCGCAGCCGGTCGGCGTAACCGCTTTCTTCGATCTGCCAGAGCACCGTGTCCATGATTTCTTCCATACGGGCGCTCACGACCTCGGCCAGGTCACAGACCTTGAGTTGCCGGGAACTGCCGGTCTCGTTGTTGTTGACCTGGATGACCTTCTCCGCCATATTGGCGAGCCGGTCGGGCTGGCAGTTGCCGAAGGCGAGTTTGATGTTTTCGCACAACTTCTCGCGGAAGCCGCTCTCGGCCTTGATGTCTGCGGTCACGCTCTTCCCGCCGAAGGGAATGGAACTGAAATGCCGCAGGATATTGTCTGAATAGATGGTCACGGAAGTGACGCCGGCACCGATTTCCACCAGGGCGACGCCGTTCTCTTTCTGCTCCTCGGTCAGCACCGCTTCCGCAGTGACCTGGGGCATGAAGTATTGTCCGGCGAGCGTGACGTCCAGTTCCTTGAAGAGTTTCTCTAGGTTGGTGACGGGCCTTCTGTCGCCGATATAGATCTTGAAGTTGCCTTCCACGAAGTTGCCGGTGCAGCCGATGATGTCTTCCTCGCTGGCCTGCAGCAGGTCTTCCGTGGAGAAGGACTGGTTGATGGCGCCGTACAGGACCTCCTGGGTCTCGTCTTCGATGGGGTAGGTGTCGATGGCGTCGTTCTTGATGGCCTCGATTTCCTCCCGGCTGATGCAATTGTCGGGATTGGGGCGGATGGCCTTGGCGGGGCGCATCTCCTGACGGACGCGGTAGCGGGGGAGTCCCGTCACCACCTGGAGGATGCGGATGCCCAGTTCGTTCTCCGCTTTGCGGATGGCTTCACCCACGGGGATGGAGGCCTTCTTGGGATTGAAGACGTTGCCGTATCGGATGCCGTCCGACGGCGATTCATCGTAATAGATGACCTGGATGTCGCGCCCGTTGAGTTTGGCGACGCTCAAGGCGATTTTCCCGGACCCCAGGTCTACGGCGGCTATATATCTGTCCTGCATATGATTTGGTTTTTATATTTCAAGTTGATGCTCCGGCTGCCCGGGCAGACGGCGCTGATGCGGTCGTAATAGCATACCAGCAGCGGATACTGCTCCGCGATGCGGCCGGGACGGCCGAGCAGGATATGCTCTCCCTGTGCGCCGATGAGCGTCAGGGAACCGCCGGCGTCGGAGTGCAGGGAATCGGCGGCGACCCCTTTCTCTTTCAGATATTGCACGGTGCGGACGACCGCCATCGGCCATTCCTCTTCCTCCGGCCGGGGACCGCTGATGACGGGAACGGGGGCCAGATGCGAAGGCACCAGCGGGAACAGGGTACCGTCCTCGTCGATGTAAAAGCCCTCCTTGCCCTGCGAAAAGCGCAGGAGGGGGTTCCGTTGATAGACGGCTACGTGCAGGACGCCGTCTCCGGTCACCCAGGCCTCGCTCCGCCGGACGGGTCCGCTCGCGTTCAGGATTTCTTCGATGCGGCGCAGGGGAATGTCCTGGATGCGCTCTCCGACGAAACTGCCGTACTGCGTTTCCAGCAGATTCAGCACGTCTTCCGCATTCAGGAAGGGCTCACCGCCCTTGAAGCCGACCTCCAGGGAGTTGCAGCCCGTATCGGCGACGCTCCGGCTGTACCCGGAAATCCCGGCGCCGGTCAGAATGGCGACGCAGGCGGCAAACGCTGCGCCCAGCAGATATCGCGTCAATCCGTTTTTCATTTTCTTTCAGACAGTAAGTTGGCGATGGGTTCGACGAGCCGGTCGATGTCGCCGGCGCCGAAGGTCGCCAGCACGTCCAACGGCTTGTCTTTCAGGTAGTCCAGCAGCGCTTCCTTGCGGATGAGTACCTTTTCCGGGCAGGTGGCCGCGTTCAGGATGAGTTCCGAGGTCACGCCGGGGATGGGTTCCTCGCGGGCGGGATAGATGTCCAGCAGGATCAGGCTGTCCAGGGTGCTGAGCGCCGCGGCGAACTCCGGGGCGAAGTCCCGCGTCCGGGTGTAGAGGTGCGGCTGGAAAACGCCCGTGAGCCGGCGGCCCGGGAAGACGCTGCGCAGCGAACTGATGGCCGCCGCCAGTTCCGCGGGATGGTGGGCGTAATCGTCGATATAGTTGAGGCCCGGGGCGGCGAAGCGCTCGTCGAGCCTTCTGCGGACGCCCTGGAAACTGGCCACGGACTTGCGGATGCCCTCGTGCGAAACGCCTTCGCACAGGCAGACGGCCGCTGCGGCGATGCTGTTCTCCACGCCGATCCAGCCGGGGATGCCCGCGCGGATGTCTCCGATGACGCCGCCGGGATAGACGAGGTCGAAGCGGTAGTGCCCGTCGGCGTCCGCCTTCAGGTTCTCCGCGTGGAAATCGGCCTCCGGATTATCCAGATGATAGGTATAGATGTGTGCGCTGATTTCCTCCTGCGTGATGGGAAGCCCGTACTTGAGGATGAGCGTGCCTTCCACCTGGGAGGCGAACTGCCGGTAGGCTTCCTGGACGTGCTCGAGGTCGCCGTAGATGTCCAGATGGTCCGCGTCCATCGCCGTGATGACCGCGACGGTGGGGTTGAGTTGGAGGAAGGAACGGTCGAATTCGTCCGCTTCCACGACGATGTTCTTCTCCGCGCTGACCAGCAGGTTGGTGCCATAGTTCTTGGAGATGCCGCCGAGGAAGGCCGAGGCGCCGGGGCCGCTCTCGTTCATGATGTGGGCGGTGAGCGTCGTGGTCGTGGTCTTGCCGTGGGTGCCGGCAACGGCAAGGCAGCGCTGTCCGATGCAGATTTCCCCCAGCGCGCGGGAGCGCTTGATGAGCCGGTAGCCGTTCTCGCGCACGAACGCCAGTTCTTCCATATCCTGCGGGATGGCCGGGGTCCAGATGACCAGCGTCGATGCCTTGTCCTCCGGGATGCAACTGCAATCCGGGCTGTAATGCACGGGGATGCCTTCCGCTTCCAGTTCCGCGGTCAGCGGCGACGGGGTGCGGTCATAGCCGGACACCGCATTGCCCTTGCGTTTGTAGTAGCGGGCGATGGCGCTCATGCCGATGCCGCCGATACCGATAAAATAGACGTTCATACCAATCGATAGATTTCATCGACGATGCGCGCTGCCGCGTCGGGCAGGGCCATCGCCAGGGCGTTCTTTTCCAAAGTGTCACGGCGCGCTGCGTCGCCGAGCAGCCCGAGTGCCGTCTGCATCAGGGTTTCGGGAGCGTCGGCGTCCTTGACGAGCAGGGCGGCGTCGCGCCGTACCAGCGCCATCGCATTGTGCGTCTGGTGATCTTCCGCCACGTTGGGCGAAGGGACGAACACCGCCGCCTTTCCCGCCGCACAGATTTCCGAGACGGAGGAGGCGCCGGAGCGGGAAATCACCACGTCCGCCAAGGCATAGGCGAGATCCATCCGTTTGAGGAAGGCGCTGTGCTTGACCGGGACACCGGGGTGCGCGGCCATAAACGCGTCGGTGCGGGCGCTGTAATAGCCGCCGCACTGCCAGAGCACTTCCGCGCCTTCGCCGCCGGGACAGCCCGCTTCGATCCAGCGTTCCATGCTGCGGTTGAGGGTGGCGCTGCCGAGGCTGCCGCCGATGACGAGAATATGCTTTTTCGAGGCGTCGAGCCCATAATGCGCGAGGCCTTCGCTGCGCTCCGTATCGCCGTACGGATGAATCTCCGAACGGATGGGGTTGCCCGTCATTACGATGCGTTCCGCCGGGAAGAAGCGTTCCATCCCTTCATAGGCCACGCAGATGCGTCCCGCGCGCTTTCCGAGCAGTTTGTTGCTCTTTCCGGCAAAGCCGTTCTGTTCCTGGATCAGGGTGGGGAGCCCCCGTTTCTGCGCTTCGTAGAGCAGGGGACCGCTGGCATAGCCGCCCACGCCCACGGCGATATCGGGCTTGAAGTTCCGCAGGATGCGTTTCGCCTTGCAGGAACTGGCCATCAGTTTGAACGGCAGGCTGAGGTTTTTCCAGAGACCGGAGAGAGACAGTTGCCGCTGCAGCCCCGCCACCGGCAGGCCGATGATCTCGTATCCCGCGGCGGGCACTTTCTCCATTTCCATCTTGCCCTCGGCGCCCACGAACAGGATTTCCGTGCCGGGGTTGGCCTTCTTGAGGGCGCCGGCGATGGAGACGGCAGGGAAGATGTGGCCTCCGGTGCCGCCGCCGCTGATGATGACGCGCAGGGGTTTATAGTTCATTTTTCTCAAATTTGACAGGGTCTTCGATAATGGGGCTGGCCTTGGCGGTTTCGCTCTCGATGCGCTTCCGGGCCTCGCGGCTGAAGGAAAGCAGGATGCCGAAGGCGACGGAGAAACACAGGAAGGCGGAGTTGCCGTGGCTGATCATCGGCAGGGTCTGGCCGGTCATCGGGCCGATGTCGACGTTCACCATCATATGCAGGAACGCCTGTCCGACAATGAGCAGGCAGAGGCCCGCGACGACGAGTTTGGCATAGAGGCTGTCCCCGATGTCCCGGGCGATGATCGCCCCGCGGGCCATCAGCGAGACATAGAGGGCGAGGACCAGGATGGCCCCCCAGAGCCCGTATTCCTCGACGATGAAACTGTACATATAATCCGACGGCATGTCGGGAACGATGTAGCGCTGGGTGCTCTGGCCCGGCCCCTTGCCCAGGATGCCGCCTTCGTGCATGGCGATCTTGGCGCTGTAGCCTTGCTGCAGGTGGTCCCGCGCGTCGTCCCAGGCCTTGGTGTATCTTTCGCTTTCCAGGAACTGCTTTTCCCAGTCGTGGTGGTCGAACAGGCGGGAAATTCCCGTGCCGATGCGCGTGAACACCTGTTCGTTGCTGAGTTTGAAGATGCCGAAGCAAAGCGCCAGGATGACGATGGCCGCGGCGATGATGACGGCAAGGTCACGTTTGCTGCCGCCGCCGAGCAGAATCACCAGGAACATGATGCCGCCGATGAAGAGGGCGGCGGTATTACCTGTCTCTTATACACATCT
>LXOW01192934.1_pt1 | contig 11384 bp, 7 predicted proteins | sample 1368591 | NCBI WGS metagenome assembly LXOW01 (sample SAMN04884650, study PRJNA319009) | bovine gut metagenome | isolation source: Cow rumen | host: Bos taurus | place: Italy: Legnaro (PD) | collected 2014-07-09
GTCCAAATAACATACCCCGATTTTTAAGATTTTAGGATTATTTGAATTTGTAAGGAAGGTCGCCCTTAGCCCAGTTGGTACCATCTCCCCATCCAGGATTCTGCTCCAAGACACCTTCAGAAAGCGTAACCTGATCCTCAGGAATCTTAAAGAATCCACCACCAGTATCCTTATAACGCTGCATAAAGTCGTTTGTAAAGGCATACTGACCAGGAATACCCTGATTCAGGATCTGGTTACCCACCTGATTCTTCACCTTCTCAGCCACATCACCCCAACGACGCAAGTCGTTCCAGCGCAGAGCCTCAAAGCACAGTTCATAACGACGCTCTTTCTTCAGATTGGTAAGGCTGTATGGAATATCGCCCAAGCCAGCGCGCTGACGAACAGCATTCACACCATTCTTACCATTATAGATAACCTTACCATCAGACAGCTCAGCATGCATCAGCAGTACATCGGCAAAGCGAAGCCATACAAGTGATTGAGTAAGACCACTCTGACGATTGTTCTCACTACCATAATAGTAAGCATAGCTCAGATATCTACCACTGTGATCCTCGTTGTAAGCCTCGCAACCGATATATTTCTTTGCCAGCAGATTGGTATTCTCAACCTCCTTAGCCTTATCACCCTTATAGTTAGGAATCTCTACGGCACGGTCACAGATAGAACCTACACGACGATAGTCGCCTGCATAATCGGGATCCTCAGCCCAATCGGTCCATAACTTCTCGCAAACAGGACCATTCGAATAACCCTGAACAGAGAATGGGAAAGCGCTCTCATTTGTCTTACGTAGTCCGTAGAACTCAACGATACGATTATGACGCAGATGGTCATCAGCACTCCATCCGGCCTTATTCGACATCTTGATAGCAAACATACTTTCCTTGTTCTCATCAGTTTCCCAATTCAGATTGTTCTCCTGATCATAGATATAGTCCTTTGCTGTATATGGGTTTGTGTATGGCCACAGATTACGCTGATCGGATACCAATCCGAAACCACTATTCTGAATACAATCCTCAAGCCAAGTTACAACCTGAGACTTAGAGATAGAACCGCCCTCAGCCAATGGAAGTTCAGACTTCTGATAGAAACCGGTATAGAACAGCCATACACGGGCCATCATACCCTCGGCAGCCCACTTCGACACGCGTCCCTCACCAAAGTCGGGGAACTTAGTAGATGGACCAATCTCTATGGCATTCTTCAAGTCGGATGCGATCTGTGCATAAACCTCATCGGCAGTAGCTCTTGGCAGGTTCTGAGGCTCAGTGCTCAGCACCAAGGGCACACCATTGAACACCTGAGCCAGATTGAAGTAATACCATGCACGAAGGAAGTATGTCTCACACTTTAGCTGTTTCTCGGTAGTTTCCGAACTCCAACCAGTCACTTTGTCGAACGACTCAAGTGCATTGTTGGCACGGTTGATACCTGCATAGCGCTGTTTCCACAGAGGTTTCATCCAGTCTACATAGGCATTCATCAGTCGGTCTACGCCCTGAGCACCGATGTTACTCTGACTACCACCACCCAGACGGTCGTCGGAAGCGATATCGAAAATGAAGAAAGGATCTTCCTCAGGATCGGCCAGATTTCTGTTCATAACGGCATAGATACCATTCACCATCTGGTAGGCATCAGTCTCGTTCAGTGGGAAGTTCGACGTATCCTTCATGGTGAGGTTGTCTGTGTCCAGGAAATCATCACAGGCCGCAAAGAGCATCACACAGAATAGCGAAGCTATGATATATTTGATTTTCTTTTCCATAATAGTCATGAATTAAAAGTTGATGTTTAGACCCACCTGCCAGCTACGTGCTGAAGGATAATAACCACAGTCGATACCAGAAGCCCAGCTTGCACCATTGCCAAAGCCAACCTCAGGATCCATACCTGAATAGCCTGTAAAGGTGAAGAAATTGCTGAGTGATACATAGAGGCGGCACTTCTGTACTGGAAGCTTTGAATAGAGGCGTTTGAAGTCGTAGCCGAAAGAGATTCTTGAGATCTTAAAGAAATCGGCATCCTCAATCCATACGCGAGATATCTCCGACATGTTGGCTGTCTTACCATCTGAGAAGCGTGGATAGCGGTTTGTACTACCCTCACCAGTCCAGTACTTGGTATATACATCAGTACAATAGTTATCATCGGGGTGGTCAGAGAACTGACGATAGCTCTTAGCTACCTGCTGTCCGAATGAGCCATAACCATTCAGAGCGAAGTCGAAGCCCTTATACGAAAGGTTGATGTTCAGACCTACGGTAAAGTCTGGGTTAGGATCGCCAATCATAGTCTTATCATCGTCGCCCTTATCAATCTTACCATTACCATTTACATCCTTAAACATCACGTCACCAGGTTGCAATGACTCACCCTGCAGAGAGTTTGCCTTATCGCCACTACAGTTACGGTCCAGATACTCCTGAAGCTGTTTCTCGTTTTGGATGATACCCTCCATCTCGTAGCCCCAGAAGTAACCAATAGGATAGCCCACCTGTATACGATAGAGCTCAGCAGTGTTCTGTGCGATGGCATTTGAACCTCCGTGGATAATACCCTCAGAGTTGGCCAGTCGAGTTACCTCGTTCTTATTATGTGAGAAGTTGGCTGATACACTGTATTTGAAATCCTTACCAATCCTATCGTTCCAATTCAGCTGGATCTCATAGCCCTTATTCTCGATATCACCACCGTTCACATAAGGTGCATTTGTTCCATACGACAGCAACATAGGAGCACGTACCAACCAGTCCTTAGTTGTCTTCTTGTACCAGTCGAAGGCAATACCCAGACGGTTGTTCAGGAAACGCGCATCAAAACCAAAGTCAAGCTGCTCAGAAGTCTCCCACTTCACATCCTCGTTAGGCAGGATGTTAGGATATGCACCAAGAGCAGGATTATCCTTGTTATTGAAGTAATAAGGATCGTCAAGAGCTATGGTAGCCAGATACTGGAAGCTTGAGATGTTACAGTTACCATTCTGTCCCCAGCTTGCACGAATCTTCAAGAAATCCATCCAAGACTTGGTGCTCTCCATGAACTTTTCGTTAGTCATAACCCAACCAGCTGATACTGATGGGAAATATCCCCAACGATGACCACGAGCAAAGTTCGAAGAACCATCGGCACGCAAAACCAATGAGAGCAGATAGGTCTCATCGTAGTTATAGTTAACACGACCGAAGAACGAAGACAGAGCACCCTGAGCCTCAGGACTACCACCAATCGAAGTTAACGATGGATCAACAACGTTAGCATTAGCGATATAGGCATGTTCGAATGAACCAGGGAACAGAGAATTGGAGTTAGTAACGCTGACGCCATTACCATATCCCCATTTCTCTACAGATTGTCCCAGAAGCACATCAAGGTTATGGTTATTAAACTTTTTAACCCAGTTCAAAGTGTTTTCCAATGACCAGCGAACAGAATACGACTGGTTCTGGCTTACATCATCGTTAGGGTTGGATTTCTTTGAGCTCAACTCATATACAGGCACATAGCTACGGCCCTCTCTGTGGCGATACAACCAACCAGCACTGGCACGATAGGTAAGATCCTTAATAGGCGAGAACTCTAGGAAGAAGTTCGACTGCAGACGGTAAACCTTCGTATAACCATTACCATTATCGTACTTCATCTGTGCCAAGGGGTTAGCCATTTCTGCACTGAAGTCCCAACCATCGGCCTGAATATCCTTATACTCATAGTATTCACCCTGATCATTATACGCAGGCAGCAGTGGACTCATAGCCAACAGGTTACGAATACTGTTACCGTAGATACCACCTACAGACACACCGCGCTTGTCGGTAGCCGAGAAGGTCACATTCTCACCTATCTTCAGAATATCGCGTCCCTTCTTTTTAATCAGCGAATAGTCTGAGTTCAAACGAACGGTATAGCGGTCGTATTTGGGATCAGCAGGTGCACCGATAGTACCCGTCTGATGAAATTTAGTGAAACCAAGAGCAAAACGAGACACGTCACTACCTCCCGAAATACTGAGCGAAGCATTATGAATAGGCGCATCATGGATGGTGGTCTCTTCCAACCAGTTAGTACCGTTCCATGTACCATTCATAATCTGTGCATACTGCTTTGGAATCAGCTTCTGCCAGTCGTAGGTTGCAACACCCTGAATCTGATATGCCTTATCATTAATCTCCATATACTGCTTGGCATTCAGTGGTGTCACGTCGTTGGTGTTAGGATTCTGCCAACCTATATAGCCATCGAAGCTTACCTGAACATGGCCTGTCTTACCTTTCTTAGTGGTAACCAAGATAACACCATTTGACGCACGTGCGCCATAAATAGCACTTGATGCAGCGTCCTTAAGTACATCAATGCTCTCGATATCATTAGGTGAGAGATCATCAATATTTGCACCAGGCACACCATCAACAACATAAAGAGGCGTATTCGAACCAGCAGTACCCATACCGCGTATGGTTACTTTATAGCCCTCACCTGGCTGTCCAGAGTTCATCACAATGTTCATACCTGAAGCCTGACTCTGTAATGCGCCGAATGCATCGACAGCATTAACAGCAGCGATATCATCGGCAGTTACGTGTACTGTTGAGCCGGTTATCAGCTTCTTACGCTGTGTACCATAACCCACCACTACGACATCATCAAGCAGATTGCTGTCTTCGCTCAGGCTGATCGATGTATTACCCGAGGCAGAAGGCTTAATGGTCTGAGGTTTATAACCGATAGATGTGATATCCAGTTTTGAGTCTGGAGCAATCTCTATAACAAAGTTACCGTCGGCGTCGGTAACGGTTCCGTTTTTTGTACCACTCTCCATGATAGTAGCACCGATAACGGGTTCGCCGTTATTGTCTTTTACCGTACCTTTTACTGTACGTTTCTTACCTTGACCGGCTTTTCCTTTGTTGGCATTTTTGCGTTGAACTACTACGTTCTTACCCTGAATCTCAAAGGTTACATCCTGTCCCTTTAGAATCTGGGCGATAGCGTCCTTGGCATTGTCTGCATCCACACTTACTTTTTTGTTAGTGTCTACATCGCTAGCTTCATACACAAACGAGTATCCACTCTTTTGTTTTAGTTCTGTCATCGCTTTCTTCACCGTCACGTTGTTAAGCTTCAACTGGATACTCTGAGCCCAACAACCTATACCTACGGTAAGCATCATTGACAGAACAAGAATTTTCTTTCTGCAATTCATATAAAAAGAAATAAATAGTTGTGATTGAGTTAATAATAGTTGAATTAGTTCCCAAACAAATCTTTGTTTGTATGGGGATTCTCTTAGGTTTTTGTTTTCTTATTTTCTTTCATTGGCAAATTGGTTTTAAGTTAGACATAAATTTGATTGTTATTTAGGATTAAGTATTATCACGTTCTTGCCGTTCCTCTCATAGCTAAGTTTACCAGTCGAAGCCAAGGCATCCAAAACCTCTACCATCGTCTGCTCCTGTCTGATAAAGTCGCCATAGAATCTAAGTTTCATCAGATTCTTATCCTTAATGGTTATATTGACATTATAGCTTCGTTCCAATGTCTTCACAATACTGGGCAACGGCTCACCATCAAACAGAAGTCTTCCATTCGTCCATTTCATAGAGTTAGTTGCCTCACAGCCTTCTACTAATATCTTACCAGATCTCTTATCTACAGTAGCACGCTGGCCTGGCTTCAATAGTTGATCTTCGTCTGGATTCTTATTACAGCTCATAGCAATGCTACCTTCTGTCAACGAGATAATTGCCTCAGCATCGGTAGGGTAATCACGGAAGTTGAATTTAGTCCCCAAGACTTTTACCCGCACATTCTCTGACACAACACTAAGAGGCAATTTCTCGTTGTGGGCTACTTCAAAGTAGCCCTCACCCACTAAATTAACTAGTCTGTCTATGTATCCAAAACCTTGTGAGTACGAAATACTTGAGCCCGCATTAAGCCATACCTTCGAACCATCGGGTAGTGACAATTGTGTGCGCGAGCCTTGGGGGGTGGCTATAACGATATCGCCAAACGATGCCTGCATCTCATTCTGTCCGCCTTTATACGACAGATAGCCAACCGACACCACCATCAGTAATACAGCAGCCGCATATTTTATCCATCCCAGTCGATAAGTCGTTGCCTTAGGCTGTGCATCTGCCTCAGCCACACGCTTCTTGAAGGCGGCGTATGCAGCATCCTTATCGTACTTGGCCAGACATTCTTTACTAACTGACGAGAACCAAAGCTCTTCGTCATCCATAGCGGCTGAACCGAGTGTTTCGTTATAGTCCTTTTTATCTATCATTATTCCCGATTGTTATTAGTTCGACGATAAAAAAAGTTCTGAGGGTAGTCAGAACTCATTATTTTTTTACTTCATACTCTCAATTAATAATATAATGGCCATAGTAAGATACTTACCCAACTCTTCATGCAACAGTACCAACGCATGTTTAATGTGGTACTTTACCGTGTTTACCGAGATTTTCAGTTCATGCGCTATCTCCTCGTATTTCTTATTCTCAAACCTGCTCATATTGAAAACCCTGCGACATTCTTCAGGCAACTTGTTTATGGCACTCATGATTTCATCCTCCAACTCTTTGTCCAGTAATCGACCAAGTGGATAATCATCATCTTTAACATATTGTAGCACAGGGAAATCTCTTAAGCTCGCAGTCGACTGCGTAACCTCATGCTGATGATACTGTGACTTCAGATAGTCTATGCAGCGATGACGAACGCTCGTCATCAGGTAGCTACGTACACTTGTATTAATCTCAATAGTCTCATGTATTTCCCACAAATGGAATATCACATCACCCACAATAGTTTCGGCTAGGAAGTCATCTTTCACGTATTGTGCCGCCACATGACACAATATCTGGTAATGATGGTCATACAGATACTTATATGCCGCATCAACGCCGTTCTTAAGCTGTTCAACCAGCGACGCCTCTGTTGCTTCCATTGATTAATTTACCGTTTGGGTGCAAAGATAATAAAATTATTCAAAAACAATTGGTTATATCGGGAAAAAAATCTATTTTTGCACCCGAAATGTTAATAATATCTCGTAAATACCCCTTTCCGCTTAGCAGTCACTGGCTTAGAGACTGCATTATGTATTGTATCATTGTGTTTCTGATACTTTATTTACTGCAGCCATTCGGGTTCAATATGTATCAGGGAAACAAGCTTTTGGTATCACTGTTGTTTGGTGCTGTAACCTTTGGATGTTGTTTGGTATTCGGTTTTGCCGAACGTCCATTACACAAGTATATCAAGCCATGGCGGGTATGGCATGAGGCCTTAGCGATACTTACCATGATATTATTTATCGGTATCTGTAACTTCCTTGTGTTCGCGATATTATTTTCACTCCCCATCACGCTCAGTCTGTTCCTTAAGTTCCTTTACTGGACCGTGATTATAGGCATTATTGTGACCGTATGCTCTGTCAGCCTCAGCTACTACCGGTATCTGCGCAATCAGCTGGAGACTTTGCTCGATAAGACGACAGAACAACAGACCGACATCACCGTGACCATCCACGACACCAACGTGAGAGGAAACGACCTGCAACTGCCTATCAACGACTTGCTTTATATCGAGGCACAGAAGAACAATGTTTCTGTATGTTACGTCAACGATGGCAAGACAGCAACTATCGAGTTGCATACAACACTTGCTGCGGTACTCGACGACATGAAAGCCTATCAGAACATCTTTCAGTGCCACCGCTCGTTTGTAGTGAACTTAAACAATATCACATCGGCCCAAGGTAATTCCAACGGCTACCAGCTCAAGCTTGGCAAATGCCCCACATTAGTGCCTGTGTCGCGCACTTATGTGCCTAAATTAAAGTCGTTTATCGCTTAGTCATTCGTCCTTTTTTCTAGTCATTCGTCTGGCGGGTTAGCTATCTGTCAGCCTTTCTAGTCGTATGTCCCGCAAATTTGGCAGTATCATTTTCCCTGCCTATCTTTGCGGCATGAAACATCAAGTTGCACATATCATCATCATGCTGCTCGTAGCCCTGAACGCTAAGAGTCAGACAACAATCTCGGGCGTTGTCACCGACGGACACGAACCGCTCGCAGGAGCCAATGTATTTATAGTAGGTACTATTGACGGCTGTCTTACCGACTCGCTTGGCCGTTTCTCGTTCCAGACCAATAAGACAAACGAAGTCACCCTTCGTGTTACCTATATGGGATTTGATGACTACGTGCTTAGCAGCACGCAGTTATCAAACTTGATTATCCGCATGCACGAGCGTGCCACTGCCATAGACGAGGTTATTGTTACAGCCAGCACTTACATCTTTGGCAAAAGCGACAACTTCAAGACGATGGATGCCCTCGATGTGGTGATGAGCGGCAACTCATGCGGCGATGTGGTAGCCGCCCTGCAGTCACTGCCTGGCACACAGAAGGTGGGCGAAGATGGTAAACTATATGTACGCGGGGGCGAGAGCGAAGAATGCCAGACATTTGTAAACGGCATGCACGTGCTTGTGCCCTATTCTACCAACACCGAAAACACGGCAGTACGTGGTCGTTTCTCACCATTTCTTTTCAAAGGTATCAATTTCTCATTAGGCGGCTACGGCGGCGAATATGGTCAGGCGCTATCAGCTGTATTGCCTATGGAAACTACCGATATGTCCACTAGCGATAAATATGGTGTAAGTGCATCGCTGGTAGACTGGAACATCGGCGGTACCAAAGTATTCACCACCAGTGCTCTGTCATTCAATGCCGCCCTTACCAGCATGGGACTCTACGATCGATTGTTCACGCAGCGCCAGGATTTCACCCGTCCTTATCGCAAACTCTCGGGCGAGGCACAATATAAAAAGGAATATAATAGTCGCGGCGTATTGAAATCATATATAGGTTATGATCTCACCTCGGTTGGACAGCGTCTTGATGAGCGGCACCTCAGTCTGAAAGAGCATAACATCTATGTCAACCTGACATACAAGATGCCTATAGGCCAAGGGTACACTTGGTTTGCGGGTATTGCCAACAGTACGGTGTTCAACCATATCGACGATGCCGTTAGCGCAAGCGACCACTACCGTAACTTCCGTAACGAGGTACACTTGAAGACCGAACTACGCAAAGTGTATAATGATGCGCTCAAGCTACAGATTGGTATCGAAGATTATATACGCAACAGCACCCTCCGCTTTGCACCCTATCGTTACAATCTTGATTACAATATCTTTGCAGCCCATGCTGATGCCCAATGGCGCATTGTGCCCAAGCTCTTTCTGAATGTATCGGCCAGAATGGAGATGATGGAGCGCAACTGCCAGATGATGCCACGAACCACACTCAGCTACATTCCCAACAAGCAGTGGCAGTTCTCACTAGTAACAGGACGATACAGCCAGACTGCAGAAGATGATATCCTGGCACAAAGCAACAAATCGCTAAAACAGAGTACAGCTCACCATGCAGTATTGTCGGTGCAATACAAGTCGGCATCATCAATGCTGCGCATAGAGCCATATTACAAGAAGTACAGCCACCTGCCACTGCTACATCAGGGTGCATACCTGAGCGATGGCTATGGCACCAGCATAGGTATAGATGTGTATGTAGAACATCGTTCTATCAATAGCAGGCTCACCACCACCATGGCCTATTCATTCAACGATTCCGAGCGATTGTATATGGATGATAGCGAGCCTTGCGCCCCCAACTTTGCATCGCGTCACAACCTACGCCTAACAGCAAAATATAACTTCGGCAAGTTCTTCGTAGGCATTGCTGACAGCTATGCCACAGGCCGACACTTCATCAACGGCACCACTCCACATTACAACAGTTTGGATGTGAACCTAACATATCTGCTCAGTCCCAAGGTGATAATCTATTCATCACTGAATAACGTGCTGGGCCGCACCAACATCTTCCGCTACGATGCTGCCGGCAAGGGCATCACCTCATCGCGAGATCGTTTCTTTTATATCGGAGTTTTTGTTTCACTTAAAAATAATAAAGCTTATGACATTTCAAATTTTTAAGCAGTTCGCTGCTACAGTAGTGTTCGTTTTTGCAGGAGTAGTTAACATCAATGCCCAGCAGCCCAGTGCTGATGACATGCTGAATCTAGTGGCCCAGTTGCAACGCTTAGAGGCCATGCAGCCCGACAGCGTTGGTCCCAAGTACCAGTTGGCCTTGCAGAGTCTGAACTTCGCAGTCATGAATCCGCATGCGCCACAAACCGAGAACATCATGGCACAGGCCGAAGAGACCATCAACAAGATGGAAAAAATGAAGGGTGCCGATCAAAGCGACCTTTGCACCCTTCGTGGTTTCTTCTATATGGTACGTATTGTTCAGAATCCCGCGCAGAACGGTCAGCGTTACTACATGGACGTGATGCAGAACTACGAGAAGGCCCTACGCCTTAATCCGAACAATGCTTTGGCGCAGCAGCTTCAACAGAAGTTCCTCGAGGGCATGAAGCAGCACACCAAGTAGGCATTACTGATTGCAGCGCTCAGTGTAGAACTTCTGGAAGTCTATCCACTTATAATATGGATAGCTGGTAGTTGGCACAGGCAGAGTTGCCTCCTCGCCGTTCATCAGGCACTTCACCAGAATATCGTCTGCCGCCTTTTTGCTGCGATAGAATATCAGCTGTATGTTGCTGGCCTTGCAGGTTTCCCAACTCTGGTAGCAGTTCTTCACCTCATTGGGGTCCTCAGGATCCTTGTCGGCACCATTAATACCCATCAGCACCGTTAAAGGACCTATACAGGTGTCGTGCCCAAAGCGCAGATCAGCCACACGGTCGCTACTGCCATCAATGGCGGCAGCGGCCTTTTTCAGTATATCCTGCAGAATAGGTATCATCTGGCGATGTGTGTCGAACACCCATGAGTACACACCCAGGTTGTCGCCTTCCCAACGGTCGGCCATCTCCTGATCGGTAATGATGTCGCCCATCATACCCTCGTGCTCAATGCTTGGCAGCGATGTGTACAGGTTTATCAGGTTACTCTCAATGTGGTGCTTACGTCCGGGCAGTTCCTCGGTACTTGTAAATACACGCTGTAACAGCACCTTGCGCAGGTTATCCTCACCCTTAAACAGCTCACGGTTCTTCTCGTAGCGAGGCTTCAGGCCCTTAGGATAGTTATGCTTAACGGGATTACGACCATCCGTTGGCACCACGCCATCCAGTGTAAAGCGCGATGCCTGCTCACGTATCTCCAGTTTCGGATTGCACTGCACCAACTCCTGACAGAAAGCCGACATACTAATCATGCAACGGTTCACCAACGATGAGATAGCCAGCACATTTCCACCTTTCTCAAACACCTCAGGGAAGTTATTGTACATCGTGCGTGCTATGCCCTGATGCTG
>LXOW01098232.1_pt1 | contig 11383 bp, 7 predicted proteins | sample 1368591 | NCBI WGS metagenome assembly LXOW01 (sample SAMN04884650, study PRJNA319009) | bovine gut metagenome | isolation source: Cow rumen | host: Bos taurus | place: Italy: Legnaro (PD) | collected 2014-07-09
ATGTCGCGGTTCAGGCCGCCGGTGCAGGTGGCCGTGGTGTCGCCGATGGTCTCCACGGCGGAGACGACGAACACCAGGCAGAACGAGATGATGGCGCCGGGCCGGAACACCGGCCTGAAGGCGAAGACCTGCGGGATCGCCACGACGCCCATCTCACGGATGGTCTCGCCCATGGCGCCGAAATCCACCATGCCGAAGAAGATGGACACGGCGTAACCCACCAGCATGCCCAGCAGGACATAGAGCTGCTTGGCGATGCCGCGGAGCGTCGTGTGGAAGACCAGCGCGGAGGCCAGCGTCACCGTGGCGACCAGCAGATTCTGCCAGGAGCCCATCGGATAGGCGGCGGAGGATCCGAACGAGGAGACGCCCACGTTCAGGATGCTCATGCCGATGGCAATGACCACGCAGGAGGACAGGATGGGCGTGATGATCTTGCGCCAGTACTGCGCCGTAAGGCCCAGGATCCCCTCGAAAATGCCGCCTGCTATGATGCCGCCGACCATGATGCCGTAGTCCTGAGAGGCCGTGGACAGGCAGGCGGCAAGGAAGGTAAAACTCAGACCCATGACCACCGGCAGGCCGGAGCCGACCTTCCACACGGGATAGAGCTGCACCAGCGTTCCGATGCCGGCGATGATCATGCAGTTCTGCAGCAGCCGCGCCGTCTCCACCGCCGTGAAAGGCTGACCGTTGTACACCGCCACGGAGGCGATGATCATCAGCGGCGTGATGTTGGCGACGAACATCGCCAGAACGTGCTGGATGCCGAAGGGAATGGCGTTTGCCACAGGGACGCGCCCCTCCAGCCGGTAGATGTTTTCTATGCTCGTTCCGTAACGGGCCGCCTGCGATTCCGCTTTTTTCATACGCAACATCTCCTCACAACGGATTTCCGAAAGAGGGCGGGGCGCATGCCCCGCCCTTTCTGACGTCTTCTTACAGATTTTTGAGGATGCCGACCTCGTCGTTGAACGCGTCGATCAGCGCGTCGAGCTCCTTCGCCTGCGCGTGGACGGCGTCCCAGGTGTTCGCCGTGTCGTACCACTGGGCGTTGAGATCCTCGACGTTCATGCCCTGCTGCTCGACCCAGGTGTAGTACTTGAGGTTGTGGACGCGCTTGCGCTCGGCGTAGGTCAGCTCGAGCAGGCTGTCGGTCTTGAGGCCGAGCATGTGCAGCGCGTGATCCTTCTCCGCCTCGAACGGGCTGTACGCGCCGTGCATCTCGTTGAGCTCCTCCACGCGGGACTTGTACATCACGGCGGAGTCGGTCAGCACGGTGACGAGGATATCGTCCTCGGTCAGCTCGTAGTACTTCGCCATCTTGATGCAGCACAGCACGTTCGCGATGCCGGAGATGCCCATCCATGTAAACTTCTCGATCTGCTCGTCGCTGAAGCCGAGGCCCTCCTTCAGGTACTTCTGCCCCTCCGGCGTGTTGAACAGGCGCAGCAGGCGCTGGCTGTCCTCGTCGTCGATGGCGATGGCCATGTCGGTGTTCTTCACGTTGTGCACCCAGGGGATGTGCTTGTCGCCGATGCCCTCGATGCGGTGGCCGCCGAAGCCGTTGTCCAGGATCGTCGGGCACTGCAGCGCCTCGCCCACGCCGAGCTTGGAATAGGGATAGCGCTCCTTGAGCAGGTCGCCCGCCGACATCGTGCCGGCGGAGCCGGAGGTGACNNACGTTGTAGTGCCACAGCGGGTTGCCCATCTCGGCGAACTGGTTGAAGATCATCATGCTGGGATCCTGCTTGAGCTCCCAGGTCTTGTCGAAGATCTCCTTGACGTTGGACTCGCAGCCGGGCGTCGCGATGATCTGGCCGGCGATCTGCTTGAGCCAGTCAAAGCGCTCCTTGCTCATGTCCTGCGGCAGGATGGCCACGGAGTCGACCGCGAGCAGCTTGGAGTTGAACGCGCCGCCGCGGCAGTAGTTGCCGGTGGACGGCCACACGGCGTGGTGATAGTCCGCGTCGAACTGACCGGTGACGAGACGCGGGGCGAGGCAGCCGAAGGACGCACCGACCTTGTGGCAGCCCGTCGGGAACCACTTGCCCGCCATGGCGAGGATACGGCACTTGACGCCGGAGAGCTCGCTCGGGATCTCCACGTAGTTCGGCACTTTCTGATAAAGGCCGCCGCTCTCCTTGGCCTCGTTGTGCCAGCTGATGCGGAACAGGTTTACGGGATCGACGTCCCACAGGCCCGTGTGCGACAGCTTGTCCTTGATCCTCTCCGGGATCTTGTCCGGATCCTGCATCTGAGCGATGGTGGGGATGATGATGTTGTTCTCCCGCGCCTTCCGGATGTTGTGCGCCAAACCTTCGCGGTTGATGCTCAGATCGATCTTACCCATTTTTCTTTTCCTCCTGCTTTTCAATATAAGAATACAGCGTGTATTTGGATATGCCGAAGTATTTGGCGATCTTGTCGCCGGATTTGGTCACGAGGAACGCCCCGCTCTGGCTCAGGAAGCCGATCGCCTTCATCTTGTCGTCCTTGTTCATCAGCGCCACCGGCTTGCCGACCAGCGCCACCGACTGCTCGATCAGCTCGTCGAGCAGGTCGTTGACGTTGACGATCTTCTGCGGCTCGCCGGCGGTGCCGGCGGGGACCGCCGTCAGCTCGCGCACCGCGCCCTCGACCATCAGCAGCGCCGAAATGTCGTAGTTGATGCCGAGGATCGCCGCCACCTTGCCGCTCTTGCCGCGGATGAACATCGTTGATGATTTCAGGATCTTCCCGTCCGGCGTCTTGGTGAGATAGCACAGCCGGTCGGGCGGCTGTGCGTCCGCCATCAGTTCCTGCTCCAGCGCGACCTGTGACGCGCCGTCCCCTACCTTCCGGCCCGTGACGTGACCGTTCTCGATGGCGACGATGGTGCTGTCGTTCCCGCGGCCGGTCACATCGTGCACGACCACCTCGCAGCTGCTGCCGAACGTCGCCGCGATGCCCTTCGCGATCTGTCTGAGTGTGTTGAGTTGTGCTGTTTCGATGGCTCTCGCCTCCTTTTCCAAGAGACGCAGGATGCGCGTCCGTTCTGTTTCCGTTTTCCTTCAACTTTATTCTAATACAGGATATATATAAAATGCAACGGGTTTTTCAAAATTATTTTAAGTGTTTCTAATTTTTTGTTTGACTTTGACGCCGCTTATGCTATGATAGAAAAGAACTATTTTATACAAGGAGGGTGATCCCCATGGATTTTGAAGCGATCAAGAAAGCCGCTCAGGCCTACGGTCCCGATATGACGCGTTTCCTCCGCGACATGATCGCCATTCCCAGCGAGAGCTGCGGCGAGGAGCTGGTCGCCAAGCGCATCAAGACGGAGATGGAAAAGCTCGGCTTTGACAAGGCGGAGATCGACGGGCTCGGCAACGTCATCGGCTGGATGGGCAAGGGCGAGAAGATCATCGCCATCGACAGCCACATCGACACCGTCGGCATCGGCAACCGCGCCAACTGGACGGACGACCCCTATGAGGGCTGGGAGAACGAAACCCAGATCTACGGCCGCGGCGGCTCCGATCAGGAGGGCGGCCTTGCCTCCGCCGTGTACGGCGCCAAGATCATGAAGGATCTCGATCTGATCCCCGCGGGCTACAAGCTCATGATCGTCGGTTCCGTTCAGGAGGAGGACTGCGACGGTATGTGCTGGCAGTACATTGCCAACAAGGACTTCCCCTCCCTTGAAGAAGCGCAGAAGCAGATCGAGTTCGTCATCTCCACCGAGCCGACGGACTGCGGCATTTACCGCGGCCACCGCGGCAGGATGGAGATCCGCGTGGACGTCAAGGGCATTTCCTGCCACGGCAGCGCGCCGGAGCGCGGCGACAACGCGATCTACAAGATGGCGGACATCCTGCAGGACGTGCGCGCGCTCAACGAGAACCCCGCGGACGACACCGTAGAGATCAAGGGCCTCGTCAAGATGCTCGACCCGAAGTACAATCCCGAGCACTATGAGGACGCGCGCTTCCTCGGCCGCGGCACCTGCACGACGAGCGAGATCTTCTTCACCTCCCCGTCCCGCTGCGCCGTCGCGGACTCCTGCTCCATCTCCATCGACCGCCGCATGACCGCCGGCGAGACGTATCAGAGCTGCATCAAAGAGATCGAGGATCTGCCCGCCGTGAAGAAGTACGGCGACGACGTGAAGGTCAGCATGTACTGGTACGACCGCCCCGCCTGGACGGGCGAGGTCTACAAGACCGAGTGTTTCTTCCCCACCTGGATCAACAAGGAATCTGCTCCGCACGTGCAGGCGCTCATCGACGCCTACCACGCCCTGTGGGGCACGGAGCGCATCTGGAGCGACGAGCTGGCGAAGAAGACGCGCGTCGGCCGTCCGCTGTGCGACAAGTGGACCTTCTCGACGAACTGCGTCTCCATCCAGGGCCGCTACGGCATCCCCTGCGTGGGCTTCGGCCCCGGCGCGGAGTCTCAGGCGCATGCGCCGAACGAGGTCACCTGGAAGCAGGATCTCGTCACCTGCGCCGCGCTCTACGCCGCGGCGATCCCGCTGTACAAGCCGGAGAACAAGGGCGCGACCGCGACGAGCTTCCGCCAGGAACTCACCGGCAACGACATCCGCTAAAGACAACACCATTTCCTCTCTTTCCTCTTGCGAAAGAGAGGAGAGTTCCGCTCTGCGGAGCGGGTTACTTTGCCCCCGGCGGCAAAGTAACCAAATCGTCGCCAAAACCTACGGTTTTGGAATCCCTTTTTATTGCAGCGCTTCGTTGAATTTGTTTTACGAAGAAGAGAACAGACGCTGTTTTCCTTGTCGATCCACTTCGCCTCGACTGCCCGCCGCCGGGCGGGCCCCGCATTTCGTCGTACGGGAGCTTGTGCGTCGTTCGTTTTGATAAAATGTCCGTGGCAGGCATTTCAAATTGCAGAAATGTCATGCCGCCTGGCAGGCGGCGCATTGCACAGGCAATGCAAATTGTGGGTTATTTCGGTACAAGGTTCTCCGTAAGCGGCTTTCTCTTTTTTGGAAGCGCGAAACCGTTTTTTCTCTTCCCCAAGAGGAAAGAGAAAAAATGGTATCGGTCGTCCTTCCCCCCTCCTGCGCCGGATGGCGCGGAACTCTCCCATCAACAAACTCCACCAAATCAAAAGGAGGCTGATTCCATTGAGCAAGACCATCGAACTCGCGCGGCAGCTCGAGAAACTGCACATCAACAACATGTACAAGAACGACTTCTACTGGACCTGGGACAAGACGGACGAGGAGCTCGCCGCTGTGTTCGCCGTCGCCGACGCGCTGCGCGACCTGCGCGAGCGCAACAAGTCTACCCGCATCTTTGACTCCGGCCTCGGCATCTCCATCTTCCGCGACAATTCCACCCGCACCCGCTTCTCCTTCGCCTCCGCCTGCAATCTGCTGGGCCTCGAGGAGCAGGTGCTCGACGAGAAGGTCAGCCAGATCGCCCACGGCGAGACCGTGCGCGAGACCGCGAACATGGTCTCGTTCATGGCGGACGTCATCGGCATCCGCGATGATATGTTCATCGGCGAGGGCCACAAGTATCAGAAGACCTTCATGGACTCTCTGGAGGAGGGCTACCGCGACGGCATTCTGGAGCAGCGTCCGACGCTCGTGAACCTCCAGTGTGACGTGGACCACCCCACCCAGTGCATGGCGGACATCCTGCACGTCATCCACCACTTCGGCGGCGTGGAAAACCTGAAGGGCAAGAAGGTCGCCATGACCTGGGCCTATTCCCCGTCCTACGGCAAGCCGCTCTCCGTCCCGCAGGGCGTGATCGGCCTGTTCACCCGCTTCGGCATGGACGTGACGCTGGCGCATCCCGAGGGCTACGAGGTCATGCCGGAGATCGAGGAGATCGCCCGCACGAACGCGGCTGCCACGGGCGGCAGCTTCCGCAAGAGCAACTCCATGAAGGAAGCCTTCGCGGACGCGGACATCGTCTATCCCAAGTCCTGGGCTCCGTTCGCCGCCATGGAGGAGCGCACGAAGCTCTATCAGGCCGGCGACAAGGCCGGCATCGACGCGCTGGAGCAGCGCCTGCTGGCACAGAACGCCCAGCACAAGGATTGGGCCTGCACGGAAGAGATGATGAAGCTTACACGCGACGGCAAGGCGCTGTATCTCCACTGTCTGCCCGCCGACATCACGGGTCTCTCCTGCGAGATGGGCGAGGTCGACAACTCCGTGTTCGACCGCTATCGCGTGCCTCTGTACAAGCAGGCAAGCTTCAAGCCCTACGTCATCGCGGCCATGATCTTCCTCGCGAAAGTCAAGGACCCCGTCAACACCCTCATGGCGCTCGACGCGGCGGATGCGCTGCGCAAGCGCTTCTAAGCGCTCCGGTGATAAGCTTCGGCAAAATCACAGCTTTTGGGGCTTGTATTTTCTACCGAAGAGCGTTATCATATTGGTGGGAAGTTTTTCTTCCCAAGCAGTCAATTACAAGAATGGAATCAGAAAAGGAGAGAAACGCATGAAAAAGTATCTTGCACTGTTCCTGGCGCTTATCATGACACTCGCTTTGGCTGCCTGCGGCAGCAAGGAGACCCCCGCTTCCAGTGAACCCACAAAGTCTGAGGCCGCCTCTCTGAAGGTCGGCGTCGTCCTCGTCGGCGATGAGAACGAGGGCTACACCTTCGCGCACATCGACGGCATCCGCAAGGCGGCGGCCGCTGTCGGTCTGGCTGATTCCGACATCGTCTGGTTCTACAACATCGGCGAGACCGAGGACTGCTACGACAAGTGCATCGAGTGCGTCGAGCAGGGCTGCAACCTCGTCATCACCAACTCCTACGGCCACCAGACCTATTGCCAGCAGGCCGCCGAGGAGAACCCCGACGTCCAGTTCGTCGCCATGACCGGCGACACCGCCATGAAGTCCGAGCTCTCCAACTTCCACAATGCGTTCAACTACACCTTTGAGTCCCGCTACGTGTCCGGCATCGTCGCCGGCATGAAGCTCAAGGAGATGATGGACGCCGGTCTCGTCACCGATCCGCACATCGGCTACGTCGGCGCGTATCCCTACGCGGAAGTGGTCTCCGGCTACACCGGCTTCTATCTGGGCATCAAGTCCATCGTCCCCGAGGCGTACATGGACGTCCAGTACACCAACTCCTGGTTCGACATCCAGGCTGAAGGCAAGGCCGCCGAGGCTCTGATGGCGCGCGGCTGCTGCATCATCGGCCAGCACGCCGACTCCACCGGCGCTCCGAAGGCCGTCCAGACCGCGAAGGACAACGGCACGCCCGTCTACTCCGTCGGCTACAACATCGATATGCTCGCCGCGGCTCCGACCGCCGCTCTGACCTCCTCCTCCAACGACTGGAGCGTGTTCTATACCGAGGCCTTCAAGACCATGCTCGACGGCGGCAGCCTGCCGACCGACTGGGCGAAGGGCTATGAGGCCGGCGCCGTCTACATCACCCCGCTCGGCCCCGAGGTCGCTGCCGGCACCGCTGAGGCGGTCAAGGCTGCCGAGGACGGCATCAAGGCGGGCACGCTGCACGTCTTTGACACCAGCACCTTCACCGTCGGCGGCGCTCCCGTCACCAGCGCGTTCACCTTCGACTCCGACGGCGACTGGGTCAACGACACCAACGAGGGCATCGTGGACGGTTACTATCACGAGTCCGAGTACATCTCCGCGCCGTCCTTCTCCCTGCGCATCGACGGCATCACCGAGCTCAACTGATCCTTTGCGAAAGGGCTGCCCGCATGGGCAGCCCTTTTTTGCATATTTCAAACAATTATTCAGCTTTCAAATCAATAATTTTGTTTACAACAGAAGGTTTTTCTGCTAAAATACAGTTTGTCGGATCGGGTACTTCTCTTCCCCGCTCGCGGCGTGAATACCGCAAGAAAGGAATGATCGCCTTGGCTTCCTGTGCCATCAAAATGGAAAACGTCACCAAGCGCTTCGGAAAGGTCGTGGCAAACGACCACATCAATCTGGAGCTGCGCGAGGGCGAGATCCTGTCGCTGCTGGGAGAGAACGGCAGCGGCAAAACAACGCTGATGAATCAGCTCTCCGGTATTTACTTTCCGGACGAAGGGCAGATCTACGTTCATGACAAGCCCGTGACCATTGCCTCCCCGAAGGATGCCTTCGACAACGGCATCGGCATGATCCACCAGCACTTCAAGCTGGTCGATGTCTTCACCGCGACGGAGAACATCGTGCTCGGCCTGGAGGATGAGGGCAAGCTCGATCTGCGCGAGGCGGGCAAAAAGGTCTCCGAGATCTGCGCGCGCTACGGCTTCGACATCAAGCCCGATCAGAAGATCTACGACATGTCCGTTTCCCAGAAGCAGACCGTCGAGATCGTGAAGGTGCTCTACCGCGGCGCGGACATACTGATCCTCGACGAACCGACCGCCGTGCTCACCCCGCAGGAGACGGACAAGCTGTTCAGCATCATGCGCGCGATGAAGAAGGACGGAAAGTCCCTCATCATCATCACGCACAAGCTGCACGAGGTGCTGGACGTCAGCGACCGAGTGGCCGTGCTGCGCAAGGGCGAGTACATCGGCGACGTCATGACGAAGAACGCAGACCAGCAGTCGCTCACCGACATGATGGTCGGACACAGCGTCACGCTGAACATCGACCGTCCGGAGCCGAAGGATCCCAAGCCGCGCCTTGAGCTCAGAAACCTCACCGTTTACGACGAGCTGGGCGTCAAGCGCCTCGACGACGTGAGCTTCACCGCCATGGGCGGCGAGATCCTCGGCATCGCGGGCGTCGCGGGCAGCGGCCAGAAGGAGCTGCTGGAGTCCATCGCGGGGCTCTATCCGATCCGCTCCGGCGAGATCGTCTTCCACGATCCCGCGGACGGCAGCGACAAGAACCTCGTCGGCATGGATCCGCTGGACATCAAGCGTACCGGCGTCGGCATGGCCTTCGTGCCGGAGGACCGTCTCGGCATGGGACTGGTCGGCTCCATGGGCATGACCGGCAACATGATGCTGCGCTCCTGGCGCAGGGGCAAGGGCCCGTTCGTGGACAGGAAGCAGCCCGAGCAGCTTGCCAACAACATCTGGAAGGAACTTGAGGTCGTCACGCCGAGCACCTCCTTCCCCGTGCGCCGCATGTCCGGCGGCAACGTGCAGAAGGTGCTTGTCGGCCGCGAGATCGCGCAGGAACCGGCGGTGCTGATGTCCGCCTACGCCGTGCGCGGCCTTGATATCAACACCTCGTACACCATCTACAACCTGCTGACCGCGGAAAAGATGAAGGGCGTCGCCGTCATCTATGTCGGCGAGGATCTGGACGTGCTGCTTGAGCTGTGCGACCGACTGGTCGTGCTCTGCGGCGGTCAGGTCTCCGGCGTCGTGGACGCGCGCAGGATCACCAAGGAAGAGGTCGGCCTGCTGATGACCCAGCACAGAAAGGAGGGCGCGTGATGGCAAAGGTACATACGACGCACGAACCCGTGATCCTCATGTCCAAGCGCGGCGAGCTGCTGCCGGCTTGGAAATCCTGGGGCATCCGCATCATCGCTTTTCTTCTGAGCCTCATCGTCAGCGGCATCGTCATCATGCTGGTGTCCGGCCTGAACCCCGCCGCGGTGTTCGCCACCATGCTCGACGGCGCGGTCGGCACGAGCAAGCGCATGTGGGTCACGATCCGCGACGCGATGACGCTGCTGTGCATCGCCGTCGGCCTCGCGCCGGCGTTCAAGATGCGCTTCTGGAACATCGGCGCCGAGGGACAGATCCTCGTGGGCGGCATCGCCACCGCGGCCTGCATGATCTATCTGAAGAACCTCCCCACGCCGCTGCTGCTGCTCGCCATGATCTGCTCGAGCCTGATCGCGGGCGGCATCTGGGGCTTCTTCCCCGGCCTGTTCAAGGCGCGCTGGAACACGAATGAAACGCTCTTCACGCTGATGATGAACTACATCGCCATCCAGCTCACGAGCTATTTCGTCGCGCTGTGGGAAAACCCCTTCGGCTCCAACAGCGTCGGCGTCATCAACTCGCAGGGCAAGCAGGGCTGGCTGCCGAATCTGCTCTCCGAGGGCTATAACAAGGACTTCGGCTGGAATGTCATCATCGTCCTGCTCGTCACGCTGCTCATGTACCTCTACATGAACCACTCCAAGCAGGGCTATGAGATTTCCGTCATCGGCGACAGCGAAAACACCGCGCGCTATGCCGGCATCCGCGTCAACAGGGCGTACGTCCGCACGATCGTGATCTCCGGCGCCATCTGCGGCCTCGCCGGCTTCGTCGCCGTCTCCGGCGCGAGCCACACGATCTCCACCGCCACGGCCGGAGGACGCGGCTTCACGGCGATCATCGTCGCGTGGCTCGCCCAGTTCAACAGCGTGGTCATGATCATCTTTTCCTTCCTGCTCGTGTTCCTGCAGAAGGGCGCGCAGGCCATCGCCTCGAGCTACAACCTCTCGCAGGAGGTCAGCGAAATGATCACGGGCATCATCCTGTTCTTCCTGCTCGGCAGCGAATTCTTCGTCAATTACACGATCCGCTTCAACAAAGGAAAGGGGGCGAACAAGTGATGATCACCCAGGACCAGCTGCTTGCTCTCATCAACTCCGCCATCGCCTTCGGTACGGTCATCATGCTCGGCGCCGTCGGTGAGATCCTGATCGAAAAAGCGGGCAACCTCAACCTCGGTATCCCGGGCATCATGTACCTCGGCGGCATCGGCGGCATGGTCGCCGCGTTCTACTATGAGCTCGGCGGCGGCAAATCCCCCATCGTGGGCCTTATTTTGAGCTTCCTCTGCTCGATGCTCTTCTCTGCGCTGGGCGGACTGATCTACGCCTTCCTGACCATCACGCTGCGTGCAAATCAGAACGTCACCGGTCTTACGCTGACGATCTTCGGCGGCGGCGTCGCCAACTTCTTCGGCGCGAGCCTCAACACGCTGGCGGGCGGCGTCGGCCAGATCAGCGTCCCCGTCACCTCCAGCGCGTACATCGCCTATACGAAGCTCGGCTACATGGGCACCCTCGGCAAGCTGTTCTTTGCCCACGGCTTTATGGCGTACCTCGCCATCGTGCTCGCCGTCCTGATGTGGTACTTCCTCAACCGTACGCGCACGGGCCTCAATCTCCGCGCCGTGGGCGAGAACCCCGGAACTGCGGACGCGGCGGGCATCGACGTCACGCGGTACAAGTACGTCGCCATCATCGTCGGCTCCGCGGTCGCGGGCCTCGGCGGTCTGTTCTACACGATGGACTACATCAAGGGCACCTGGGCGAACGACGGCACGATCGAAGGCCTCGGCTGGCTGGCCGTCGCGCTGGTCATCTTCGCCACCTGGAAGCCGGTCAACGCGATCTGGGGCTCCTACCTCTTCGGCTTTGTGTACTGGGCGTACCTCTACATCCCCGGCCTCTCCCGCAGAACGCTGGAGCT
>LXOW01462668.1_pt2 | contig 11383 bp, 7 predicted proteins | sample 1368591 | NCBI WGS metagenome assembly LXOW01 (sample SAMN04884650, study PRJNA319009) | bovine gut metagenome | isolation source: Cow rumen | host: Bos taurus | place: Italy: Legnaro (PD) | collected 2014-07-09
GCCTACGACTTCGCACTGGCGGAACTCGATAAATGAAAGAATTCGAAATAGCCCAGCGTATCGGGAAAGAACTGACGGCCGCCCAACTGCAAGAGGCGGCCGCCAAAGCCTTGGGCGTTCGGCCGGAAAAAGTGGGCCACGTGGAAGTGGTCCGCCGCAGCGTGGATGCCCGGCAGGACATCCTGTACCGCTACCGGGTGCAGGCATACCGGGATAATGAGCCGTATGAACCCTACCGGCTGGCCCCTTACCAGGACGTACACGCCGCCCCGCCCGTGATTGTAGTGGGCGCCGGTCCGGCCGGGATGTTCGCCGCCCTGAAACTGCTGCAGCTGGGCCTCAAACCCATTGTGCTGGAGCGCGGAAAGGACGTGGAACGCCGCAAGGTGGATATGGCCAAGCTGTCCGTGGAAGGCGTGCTGGACCCGGATTCCAATTACTGCTACGGAGAGGGCGGTGCCGGCGCCTTCAGCGACGGGAAGCTTTATACCCGTTCCTCCAAACGCGGCGACATCCGGGAGGTGTTGCACAGCCTGGTGGCCTTCGGAGCCCATCCCGACATCCTCATCGATGCGCATCCGCATATCGGCACGGACCGCCTGCCGGAAGTAGTGAAAAACATCCGCCGCTGCATCCAGGACCATGGAGGGGAGTACCATTTTGACAGCCGCGTCACGGATATCGTACCCGTGGCCGATAGTTTCGAAGTTTCCTGTGGTTCAACCGTTTACCGCGCCCGGAAGGTGATTCTGGCCAGCGGGCATTCGGCGCGGGATATTTACGAACTGTTCCAGCGGAAAGGCTGGGCGCTGGAGGCCAAGGGCTTTGCCCTGGGCGTACGGGTGGAGCATCCGCAGTGGCTCATCAACCAAATCCGCTATCACGGTAAGTACCAGCCGTTTATGCCCACGGCGGAATACTCCTTCGTACAGCAGGTGGACGGCCGCGGCGTGTTCTCCTTCTGCATGTGTCCCGGCGGCATCCTGGTACCTTCCTCCACGGAGGCGGGAACCGTGGTGCTGAACGGCATGTCCAACGCTGCCCGCAATTCCAAGTGGGCCGATGCCGGCGTGGTGGTCCAGATTGAACCCGGCGACCAGCCTGCCCAATACGAGGGTCCTTTCGCCTTAATGGATTTCCAGCGGGATGTGGAACGGGCTATGTACCGCTACGCCCAGGAGCATGGCGCACGGCATCCCTTCACGGCCCCGGCCCAGCGCATGAAGGATTTCTGCAGGGGACTGGTTTCCAAGGATTTGCCCAAGACTTCCTATCATCCCGGAGCCTTATCGGCCCCGCTGCATGAACTGCTGCCGGAGCACGTGGCCTCCCGCCTCCGGAAGGTGTTCCCCCAGGTGGAACGCAGCATGAGAGGCTACTACACCAACGATGCCCTGCTGCTGGGTGTGGAATCGCGTACCTCCTCGCCCGTCCGCCTGCCCCGGGATCCCGAAAGCCTGGAACATGTGGACGTTCCCGGCCTGTATCCCTGCGGCGAAGGCGCCGGTTACGCAGGCGGCATCGTCTCATCGGCCCTGGACGGCATCAACTGCGCCGTGGCCTGCGCCGCCCGTGACAACTAACCTGCTGGATATCAGTATATTACTATATAGTCCTCGTTCGAAAATTGAACGAGGACTATACTATAAGTATCTGTGTGACAGATAGTTGACAATCACAGCTTAATGAGCGCCTTCCCGGTGCGGCCGTCGATGCAGGCGGTGAGGGGCTGCTCCAGCCGCACGTGGCGCATCCACTCACTCTCCCAGACGGCGGGAAGGGCGTCCAAGGGGCTTAGATCCAGTTGCTCTCCGGGACGGGAGAAGGGATCCACGTTCACATAGCCGCAGTTGAAGGAGGTGAGGTTCTGGAAGAAGTGAGTACCCTGGCTGGGGTCCACGCGGAAATCGGCCAGGGAGGATTCCACCAGAATGCGGGCCTCGGAAATGTCGCTCCAGGCCACCGGAACGCCCAGGGTGGGGATGCTGGAGCCCCATCGGCCGAAGCCGATCAGGACGTACTGCCGCCCTTCGGCCCGTAATCTGGCGTTGAGTTCCCGCAGCTCGGCGGCCATTTCTTCCGTTTTCATTTTATCGAATGCATCGGCCCTGAGGTACACGATGTCCCGGAGGCAGTTCTGCCAGCCGGTGCCCAGGGCGCTTTCCGACAGTACCAGGGCGCCGGAGCAGTCGATGCTGCGCCAGTCCACTTCCGTCTGAAGGCTGTCGGAAGAGACGGGACGGATCTGCAGGGCGTTGAACACCCCGGTGGACAGCTCGGCGGCGAATTCCAGCTCCACGCAGCCCTGCATTTCCTGCGAGCCGATCTCCAGCAGCCTCCGGACGATGGGCGCCAGCGGGAAAGTGCCGTAACGCAGTACGTGCGAGAAGGTTACGGCCTTGGGCCCCTGGGCCAGCGGGGAGTCCACCATGCGCTGGTTTTCATAGTCGTAGGTGGAGGCCACGCGGGAGAAAGCCTGGAAGCGTCCGCACTCGCTGATGGGGATGCGGGAGAGGTTTACGCCGTCGTCCACGGAGGTCTTGAACTGTTCCGGCTGCAGGTTCAGCGCGTACATTACCTGCTGGGTGTCGCGCATGGCCAGTTGGGGCGTGGAAGTCTGCAGCACGTGCTTGGGGTAGGCGGGACAGAAGCGCAGCACCTGTTCGCCTTCCACCACGGCTTTGCCCAGGCCGAAGGCCAGTTTGGCAATGCCGTCATCGGCCTTTTCGTGGCCGATGGGATAGAAGTTCACGCTGCGGGCGACGCCCGACAGGGTGGGGAAGAAGCAACCCTGGTCTTCCGCGCCGCAGATTTCCTGGAGGATGATAGCCATCTTCTCTTCCGAAATCACGTTGGCCGTGGCGGTGATGTACGCACGGGAAGCGGCGAAATAGACGGAAGCATAGACGCTCTTGATGGCCTTGGCCAGCAGGCGCAGTTGCTGATCCTCGTTCTCCACCGAGGGAATCATATAGGTGGAGTACACACCCGCAAACGGCTGATAGTAAGAATCTTCCAGTTTGGAGGAGGAGCGGACTGCCAGTGGCTTGCGCACTACGCGGATGAAGGCCCGGAGAGCCTCGGTGAGCTCCGACGGCAGGTTGGAGCTCACGAATTCCGACAGGATTTCAGCGTCGGAGACATCGGCGTTGATGACGTATTGCAGGCCGTTTTCCAGGATGAAGCGGTCGAAGTATTCGGTGGCGATCACCAGGGTCCGGGGCACACTCACGCGTGCGCCTTCCCAGGCGTTGTACAATTTGTATTTGTACAGGATGTGGTTCAGGAAGGCCAGGCCGCGCGCCTTGCCGCCCAGGGAACCTTCGCCCAGGCGGGAGAACCAGATGGTGTCGTTGAAGGTGGTAGGGTCGAAACGGGCCACCACTCCCAGGCTCTGCTTAACCCGGTATTCGTGGATGCTTTCCACCGCGGCGCGGCGATAGGCCTCCATTTCCTGGAAGTTGCTGTTCTTGATGGCCATGCCCTCTTCGAACAGGCCGCGGGCCAGCATCCAGCGAGAGATGTAGTTCTTGCTCTTGAGGCGTTCCAGCTCCTTGTCCGGCAGGCGGGCGATGAGTTCCTCGGCCCCCTGCAGGTCGCGGGCACGGCCCAGTTCATGGCCGCGGGTGTCCAGCGCCACGAAATCTCCGAAGCCGAATTCCCGGCCGATGTACTCCGACAGGTCGTGGGTGAGGGTTTTGGAACGCTTCATCAGGAAGCCGGCCTTGAGGCTTTCGGCCACGCTGCGCATGCTTTCCTGCGAGCTTTGCATGAGGATGGGCATCTTGGGGATTTCCCGGCGGATCATCTTGCACAGATCCACGCCGGCATCCAATTTTTCCAGGGCGGGTTTGTCGCCGCGGTGCAGCACAAAGCCGATGTCCGAAATCACGCCCAGGAGGTTCTCCTTGTAGGTGTTGTACAGCTGGACGGCGTCGTCGTAGTTGGTGGCCATGAGGATTTTGGGACGGGCGCGCTTGCGGAAAGCCTGCTGCTCTTCGTTCAGGGCGTCGCGTACGGCTTCCACGTTCTGTTGCAGCACCATCTTGTACAGCAACGGCAGGTAGGAGGAATAATAGCGCACGGAGTCCTCCACCAGCAGGATACACTGCACACCGGCGCCCAGGATATCGGCCGGGGCGTTCATGCTGTCCTCCAGCAGTTTGACGATGGCGATGATGAGATCCGTGCTGCCGCTCCAGTTGAAGATATAGTCGATGTTGCTCAGGTCGCGGTCTTCCAATTGCCGATAGACCTCCTTGGAGAAGGCGGTGAGGAGCACCACCGGGGTATCGGCCTGGCAGGCTTTCATGCGGGCGGCGAAGTCGAATACGTCCACCTCGCCCACGTTGTACAGGGTAATCACCAGGTCCCAGCGCTCCCCGGCGTAGGCCTTCTCCAAGGCCTCGCGGGTGCTGGCGACGCGCTCGATCACGGGCGGGCCGCTCAGGTTCAGGTCGGCGTACTCGCGGGCGATGCGGCCGTCCAGCCGGCCTTCCTCTTCCAGGGAAAAACTGTCGTAGTTATTACATACCAGCAGAATCCGCCGGATCCGCCGGGCCATGAGCGTGTTACTGTCTGTCATACACCGTGTGTGAAAAACAAAAATACATATTTTTTTTCTTAACTTTGTAGAGTATGGTTCAGGAACTGGTAGGGAAATACATTTTTCTAGTGCAGACCTTCGTGGAAGCGGGGGACCACGGGCTTACGTGGCCGCAAGTAGCCCGCCGTTGGGAAGACCGATATGGAGAAGCTTATCCCCGCCGTTCCTTCGTGAATCACCGTGCAGCCGTCGAGGAAGTCTTCGGCCTTTCCATCCGCTGCGACCGCCGCACCAACCGTTACCGGATAGACAAGGGCGAAAGTGCCGTGGACCAGCGGGAAGCCGTTGATTATCTGATCAATACCTTCACGGTGAACAGCCTCCTCACCCTGGGACAGGAGCGCCTGAGCGGACGGGTGGCGGTGGAGGACGTCCCTTCGGGCCAGAAGTACCTCACCACCCTCATGCAGGCCATGCAGGAGAACCTGGTCCTGCGCATCGGATACCGGCGCTACCTGAGTCCGGAGGTTGATGAGCGCACGGTCCGGCCTTACGCCCTGAAGGAGTTCGCCAAGCGCTGGTACCTGGTGGCCTTCAGCGAGGAGGCCGATACCCTCCGCGTCTATGCCCTGGACCGCCTGGTGGCCGTGGAGCGCACGGACGCGCACTTCCGCATGCCGGATGGTTTCGATGTAAACGACTTATTCGAAGCCAGTTACGGCATCTATCTGCCGGAACCCGGCCAGCAGCCCGTGCTGGTGAAACTCCGGGCCACGCTGCGCGAATCGGCCTACTTGCAGGACCTGCCGCTTCATCCCAGCCAGACGCTGGTGGAGCAGACGGAGCAGGGTTGCATCTTCGCCCTCCGCGTCATTCCCAATCCCAATCTGGTGATGGAACTGTGCAAGCGGGGAGACCGGCTGGAGGTGCTGGAACCCGCCTCGCTGCGCGCGGCTGTGAAAGAAGCCTTGAACAAAGCATCCTTATTATATTATGAAGTATAACGTATTTGCCATGACGGCCATCGCACTGGCCCTCGTCGCTTGTAACAATGGTGAAATGAAACCACAGAAAGATTATATCGGCCCTTCCGCCCTGCAGGTGGAAGGCGGCCACATGACGCCGGAGCTGCTGCTCTCGCTGGGACGCCTGAGCGATCCCCAGCTCTCGCCGGACGGAAAAACCATCCTCTACGGCGTCAGTTATACCGACATTGCCCAGAATCGCAGCGTGCGCAACCTCTTCACCGTTCCGGTGGAAGGCGGTGACCCCACGCAGCTCACCATGGACGGCCGGAGCATTTCCGGCGCCCGCTGGAGCCCGGACGGCAATGCCATCTTCTTCCTCCAGGGTGGCCAGCTGTACAAGGCGGCGTTTGTGAAAGGGCAATTGGGTAAGCGGGTGCAACTCACGGACATTCCTGCCGGTGTGGACGACTACCTGTTGTCCCCGGACGCCTCGCAGATCATTTTCGTATCCAACGTGCACAGCGCCGTGGAGGTTCCTTCGGATACCGACCCGCTGCTGGACAAGGCCGAAGCCTATGCTACCGAGGACCTTATGTACCGTCACTGGGACCACTGGATGTCGGAAATCCCGCACAGCTTTGTGGCGGCGCTGGGTAACGGCGTGATTAAGGAGGGAATGGATATCCTGGGCGGGGCCGATGTCCTGTTCCAGCTGCCCAACGGTCCCTTCCCGGACATCGCCGACCTGGCCTGGAGCCCGGATGGCCGCTANNACCTTCGAGGGCGGCTATGACACGCATCCGGTGTGGAGCCCGGACGGCTCGCAACTGGCCTGGCTCTCCATGGAGCGCGACGGCTACGAGGCCGACAAGGTGCGGCTGATGCTGGCCGATGTAATCTATGAAGAGGCTTCCGAAGGCCAGAGCGCCAATCCGGAGGTGACGAACATCCGCGACCTGACATCGGCCTTTAAGTACAATGCCGATGCTCCCGTATGGGCGGCCGACGGCAACTCCATCTACTTCTCGGCCCTGGCCGAAGGGCTGGAGGGAATCTTTAACGTGATCCCCGAAGAGGAGCCGGTCATCGTGCGCCTGACGGCCGATAACCTGTGGTTCGACTTCGGCTCGCCCTTCGGCGTGCTGCAGGACGGAACGCTCCTGACCACTTTCGCTTCCATGGATTTCCCCACGGAACTGGTGGCCGTGACGGGTAATGCCATCCGGCAGATCACCTTCGAGAACCAGCACCTGCTGGACCAGCTGGACAAGCACGAAACCGAGGCCCGCTGGCTCAAGACGGTGGACGGACAGGACATGCTCACCTGGGTGCTGTTCCCGCCGCAGTTCGACCCTTCCAAGACCTATCCGGCCATTGAAATCTGCCTGGGAGGTCCCCAGGGCACGCTTTCCCAGGGTTGGAGCTATCGCTGGAATTATCTCCTGATGTGTCATCAGGGCTATGTGGTGGTGCTGCCCAACCGGCGCGGAACTACGGCCTTTGGCCAGCCCTGGTGCGAAGAGATTTCCGGCGACTACATCGGCCTGAACATGCAGGATTACCTTACCGCTGCGCGCAATATCAAGGCTGAGCCGTATGTGAGCGGCGTGGCTGCCTGCGGTGCATCGTACGGTGGCTATAGCGTGTACTATCTGGCGGGTATCCATAAGGATGTGTACGACTGCTTCATCGCGCATGCGGGTATTTTCAATGAGGAACACATGTACATGACCACCGAGGAAATGTGGTTCCCCAACTGGGACAACGGCGGCCTGCAGCAGGCCGGCTCCCCCTGGAGCAACAAGGCAGCTGCCGTGCGGCACTACACCAACTCCCCGCACAAGCTGGTGCAGAACTGGCACACGCCCATCCTGTGCATCCATGGCGGTTCCGATTTCCGCGTACCCGTGGACGAAGGCATGGCGGCCTTCAACGCCGCCCAGATGATGGGTGTCCCTTCCAAACTGATCGTATTCCCCAACGAGAACCACTGGGTCCTGAAGCCGCAGAACGCCCTCTACTGGCACCGCAGCTACTTTGACTGGCTCAACAGGTGGATGGGAGATTCTTCGCTTCGCTCAGAATGACAATTGTCATCCTGAGGAACGAAGTGACGAAGGATCTTCAGGAGATTTGTGAATAATCTTTCGTTTGATATTTGTCCCGCTGGAGCTCGCGAGCCAGCGGGGCATTTTTTTCGGCCGATAAAGTGGGATCCTGGTCCAGGATGTGCTGGGCGTAGCCGCGGGCGTCGGAGAGGATGAGACCGTCCTTGGCCAGGGAAGCGATGTTGAGGCTGATGGGGAGGCCGCTTTGCATCGTGCCTTCCAGGTCTCCGGGACCGCGGAGCTTGAGGTCCTCTTCGGCCAGTTCAAAGCCGTTCTCGGTGGCGCACAGGAGGTCCAGACGCTTCTGGCTTTCCTTGGACACCTTGGTGCCCTTCATCAAAATGCAGTAGGAACGCTCGGCGCCCCGGCCCACGCGGCCGCGGAGCTGATGCAACTGGCTCAGGCCGAAGCGTTCGGCGCTTTCGATGACCATCACGGAGGCGTTGGGGACGTCCACGCCCACCTCGATGACGGTGGTGGACACCAGGATGTGGGCCCGGCCGGCCACGAATGCGTCCATGTTGAAGGCTTTTTCCTGCGGCGTCTGCCGTCCGTGGACGATGGCTACCTTGTACTGCGGCAGCGGAAAGGCTTTCACAATCTCTTCGTACCCCAGTTCCAGGTTCTTGTAGTCCAGTTTCTCGCTTTCGAAGATGAGCGGATACACGATGAAGGCCTGCCGGCCTTTGGCAATTTCGTCCCGGATGAAATTGTGCATGGCGTGGCGCTTGCTTTCGCCCACACAGAGGGTTTGCACGGGCTTTCGGCCGGGGGGCATCTCGTCGATGACGGAGACGTCCAGGTCTCCGTACAGGGTCATGGCCAGGGTGCGGGGGATAGGCGTGGCCGTCATCACCAGCACATGCGGCGCGGTGCCTTCCCAGCCCTTGTTCCACAGCCGGGCGCGTTGCTCCACACCGAAGCGGTGCTGTTCGTCCACGATGGCCAGGCCCAGCGCCTTGAATTGGACCGTGTCTTCGATGAGGGCATGCGTGCCGATGAGGATGCCGATGCTGCCGTCCCGCAGTCCGGCATGGATTTCCCGCCGCTCCCGCACGCCGCTGTTGCCGGTTAGGAGCGCGGCCCGGACGCCGGTGGGCTGTAAATACTTGGAAATGTTGGCAAAGTGCTGCTGCGCCAGTACTTCCGTGGGTGCCATGAGGCAGGCCTGATAGCCGTTTCCCACCGCAATGAGAGCGCTGAGTACCGCCACCATGGTTTTGCCGGAGCCCACGTCTCCCTGCAGCAGGCGGTTCATCTGGTGGCCGCTGCGCATGTCTTCCCGGATTTCCCGGATCACGCGTTTCTGGGCATTGGTGAGTTCGTAAGGCAGGGCTTTGTAGCAGGCATTGAAGGCATCTCCCACAGCGGGCATTTTGAGCCCCACGGCGTTGCGGCTGCGGATGTATTTCTGCTTGAGGAGCGACAGCTGCAGCAGGAACAGTTCCTCGAATTTGAGCCGGTAGGTGGCCTTGGCCAGGGCGTCCTGGTCCACGGGGAAGTGGATTTGCCGGAGCGCATAGTTCAAGGGGACCAGCCCCTTTTCCCGCAGAATGTAGTCCGGTAGGGTTTCCTGCAGGGTGGGCAGGATGCCTTCCAGGGCCGTACTGATAAGTTTGAGCATGGTCCGGCCGGTGATGCCGGCCGCTTTGATTTTTTCGGTGGAGGGATACACGCCCGTGAGCACACCCGTGTTGGCCGCGTCAGGGGCATCCACCTCCGGATGTACCATGTTCAGGCGGTTGCCGAAGACCGTGGGCTTGCCGAAGAAGATGAAGGTGCTGCCGGGCAGCAGGCGCGCATGCATCCACTTCACCCCTTTGAAAAAGACCACTTCCATCTCGCCGCTGTCATCGGCCACGATGGCGCTCAGGCGGCTCACCAGGTTGTATTTGGGCGGATTGGCCGTGATTTCGGCGCCGTTTTTGGCCAGCAGGCGCACCTTGGTCACCGTGGCGCGCACCTGCACCTGGGCCAGGTCCGGGTGCACGTCGGCGATGCGGACGATGCTGCTGCGGTCGATATAGCGGAAGGGATACGTGCGCACCAGGTCTCCCACCGTGCTGATACCCAGCTCGGATTCCAGCAGCTGGGCCCGTTTGGGGCCCACTCCCGGCAGGTACTGTATGGCCGTATCCGTGTTCATCTATTGCGTTCTTCCGGTATAGGCCTCCACTCCGGACTGGTCGTAGTTTTGGGCGAAGAACTGCTCGGCCGCCTGGTCCATGTCTTTATCCCATGGCTCAGGGCCGCCGGCGCGTTGGATTACCCACATACGCAACAGCTTTTTGTGCCAGTTCACGGTGCACTGGGTGCCCCAGGCGCCGCCGTGGCCAAACCAGGCGTCCTCGCTGTCCTCCTGGGGGGCATTCAGGCCCAGGGAATAGCCTTCCATCCCCTCGGGACGGGTGCTCTGGGCCAGGATGGACTTGACGGTGTCCTCCTCCAGGATGCGTACGCCGTTGTCTCCCACGCCCAGGTTCATGAGCATCTTGTAGAATTTGAGCTGGTCGCGGGCGGTGGTCCACAGTCCGGCGCCGGCCGATGCGAATACGTGGGAATCGTTGTACGGACGCTGCTGGTTGTCCATTTCCTCCCGCCACTCGGCCGGGGCGTCCTGCTGGTATTCGTACAGTTCAATCTTGTTTGCTATTTGGCGGTCCGTGGGCCAGAACCAGGTGTCTTTCATGCCCAGAGGATCCAGGACAGTCTGTTTGAGATAATCCTCCCATTTCATGCCGGTAACAACCTGCACGATGGCGGCACCGATATCGATGCCGGTGTTGGAATACTGGATGGCGGTGCCGGGCTCAAACATCAGGGGAGAGGCCGCGGCGATGGACGCTACCTGGCGGATGGGGGCTCCGCCCGACCAGCCGCCGCCGCGTACATCGGGCCGTTTGGCGCTCACCTCAAAGGGGAAACCGCCCGTGTGGTTGAGCACCATGCGCACCGTGAGCGTATTCTTGGCCTTGTGCAGGGTCTGGGTGCTGTCCGTCTTTTGGTCCAGGACCCAGAGTTCGGCGAACTCCGGCAGGTAGTTAGCTACCGGGTCGTCCAGGGTAATCTTCCCCTCTTCCACCAGTTTGGCAATGGTGACGCCGCAGAAACCCTTTGTCTGCGAGCACTGCATATAGGCATTGTCCAGGCCGATCTTCCGGCCCGCCGCCACATCGGCATATCCGATGCAGCAGGTCTCCTGAACCCCGTCCTTATAGAAGATACTGATGGCTCCGGGCAGTTGGCCGCTCTCCACATAGGGCGCCAGGGCCTCTCGGGCAAACTGGGTTTTGGATTCGATAACCTTGTTTTGGGTGGCGGTGCAGGACAAAAGCACCATCGAAGCCACTGCTGCATACAGGATTCTTTTCATATTATCGGTCACTCTAGTGTTTCACAAGCAAACTTACGCAAAAAACGCGAGTTTTCAAAGAATGCAGTCCGAAAGTGGCGACTAACATTTTGATAGTCAGCGTGATATAAAAAGTTCTCTGCTCTTTTTGCGCAGAGAACTATTAGCAAAATGCTGTGTGTCAGCTGCTTAGCTGTCACGCAAAATACGCTTAGAGGGAGACGAATACGGGTTTGGGAAGGCCGATGCGACGGCCGGTGTCCGTAAGCAGGCCGGTGGAAGGATCCCGCCGGTAAATCTCAATCTGGTCCGTGTCCCGGCAAGCCACCAGGACCCAGCGGTCCAGTACGGTGAAGTTCCGGGGATGGCTGCCGGTGTTCTGATAGCCCGCAGGCGTGAGGGTCCCGTC
>LXOW01150616.1_pt1 | contig 11381 bp, 10 predicted proteins | sample 1368591 | NCBI WGS metagenome assembly LXOW01 (sample SAMN04884650, study PRJNA319009) | bovine gut metagenome | isolation source: Cow rumen | host: Bos taurus | place: Italy: Legnaro (PD) | collected 2014-07-09
CCTCCCCTGCAAGCAGGGGAGGTGCCCCAGTGCGCACACTGGGGCGGAGGGGTGGTGCGATAGTCGGAGCGGCAGCGTTAGGGGGGTCACCCCTCCACCGCCTTGAGGCTAAACCTCCCCTGCAAGCAGGGGAGGTGCCCCAGTGCGCACACTGGGGCGGAGGGGTGGTGCGATGTTCAGAGCGGCTGCGAACGGGGAGGCACCCCTCCACCGCCTTGAGGCGGTCCCCCTCCCCTGCAAGCAGGGGAGGTTATAACGTAGGTTGAAACATGGAAGAGTGAGAGGAGGGAATGTATGCCTACCAAATACAACCCTGAGCTGACCGGCAACGCGCGGCAGCTTCGGAAAAATATGACCGCTGAGGAGCGGCAGCTGTGGTATCAATACCTCCGGACTTATCCTGTGAAATTCTATCGCCAGCGGGTGATGGGTCATTATATTGTGGATTTTTACTGCGCAAAGGCGAAGCTGGTCGTGGAGCTTGACGGCTCCCAACACTACGACGAGGCAGGGCTGGCCTATGACCGAGCCCGTACGGCGTATCTGGAAAGCCTCGGAATGACGGTACTCCGTATCCCGAACGACCAGATCTGGAAGAATTTGCGCGGTGTCTGCGAGGCAATCGACGAGGCCGTGGCGCGAGGTTCCGAGCAGCTGCGTTAGGGGCTCCACCGCCTTGAGGCTAAACCTCCCCTGCAAGCAGGGGAGGTGCCCCAGGGCGCACACTGGGGCGGAGGGGTGGTGCGATGTTCAGAGCGGCAGCGAACGGGGAGGCACCCCTCCACCGCCTTGAGGCTAAACCTCCCCTGCTTGCAGGGGAGGTGCCCCAGTGCGTACACTGGGGCGGAGGGGTGGTGCGATACTCGGAGCGGCAGCGTTAGGGGGGCACCCCTCCACCGCCTTGCGGCGGTCCAACCGGATTTAAAAATTCTTGACACAGACGGGATTGTGTGATATAAGAATTCAGAAATCATCAGAAAGGAGGTTATCAATTATGCGTCAAATCATGAAATATCAAACAAAAATGAATCTGGTAGCCTCGGGTGGTGTGCTGTTGTCCTGATTGGGTCAATATTGATATGACATGCTGTGGCGGGTCCGTCACATTTTTTTGTACCCTTTTTGTGGAAGCAAGCGCCCCGAGAGGCCGAACGGTTTTTTGAAAAGGAATAAGGAGTGTGTTTTATGACAATTGAAGAATTGAAAAAATTGCACTATGAGGTGAAGCCCTGCGAGGAGGCAGATATCGCGTACATTGAGGAGCAGTGCGGAAACTATGATAACACCGTCGTTCCCCCCAGGCCGGGGGCAAAGGCGGAGCAAATCGTCCGAAAGATCACGGACGAGGATGGAAACATCATTGCCGGCTGTGTTTTAGGGATTTCGGACTGGGATATTGCCTATCTGCACCTGTTGTGGGTAGACGAACGCTGCCGCAGACGGGGAATGGGAGCTGCCTTGGTCCGAGCGGTAGAAGGCGAGGCAAGGGAAAGAAACTGCCCTTTGATTTATCTGGGAACCCTTGATTTTCAGGCAAAGCCATTCTATGAAAAGCAGGGCTACAGGCTATGTGGGACCAACGAAAACTGGCCCAAGGGACATTGCAACCACATTATGATGAAGCGACTGGATTCGAAGCCGCAGCAAAACAGCTCCTGCGAAGGAATGGGACGTTTTGAAATCAAGGCCGGAAGCGAGGCGGACGCCGATTTCATAGATCAAAAGCTCGGCGAATACAATGCGCACTTTGCCCCTCCCGAAAACCCGGACAAGGTCATCCCACTCAGCCGCAAGATTACAGACGCCCAGGGCAAGCTGATTGCCGGAATCAGAGCCGAGGTTGACGACTGGGAAACGGCCCAAATCGAAGGCCTGTGGGTGGAGGAGCACTATCGCGGACAGGGCTTTGGCAGCTTCCTGCTCCGCAGCTTTGAGCAGGAGGCAAAAGAAAAGGGCGCCTATCTTGCGCTGACGAATGGCTGTGACTGGTCGGCAGGCGTTTTCTTTGCGAACGGCTATGAGGCCTGGTCCACGGTGGAGGACATGCCAAAGGGTCATAGCTGGCACGTCTTCCGCAAGCCGCTGTGAAAAATGGAGGTAAATTGATGGTACATCTGGAAGAATTGACAAAATACAACGTGTGGGAGGTCCTGGAGCTCAGCGTCAAGGAATCCCAGCAGAGTTTTTTAGCGGAGAACGTGTGGAGTCTCGTGCATGCTTATGTGGGGAATAAGACCGAAGGCGCTGTTTATCCTTTCGGAATCTATGACGATGAGAAGCCGGTGGGCTTTCTCATGCTGGCCTATGACTACGGAGAGGTCTGCGACGACGAAAACGCCCCGGAAATCTCCAAGAACAACTATTTCCTCTGGCGGCTGATGATTGACAAGGATTGCCAGGGAAAGGGATACGGACGAGCGGCGGTCAAGCTGGCACTGGATTTCATCAGAACCTTCCCCCACGGCAAGGCAGAGTACTGCTGGATCTGCTATGATCCGGAAAACACCGCCGCAAGAAAGCTGTATCTCTCCTGCGGCTTTGAGGAGATCGGCCAGGACGGAGAAGGCGACATCGACGCGGTGTTGAAACTCTGATTTGGGGCGTCCCCCAAACCTCCCCTGCTTGCAGGGGAGGTGCCCCAGTGCGCCCACTGGGGCGGAGGGGTGGTGCGATGTTCAGAGCGGCAGCGAACGGGGAGGCACCCCTCCACCGCCTTGAGGCTAAACCTCCCCTGCTTGCAGGGGAGGTGCCCCAGTGCGCACACTGGGGCGGAGGGGTGGTGCGATGTTCAGAGCGGCAGCGTTAGGGGGGCACCCCTCCACCGCCTTGAGGCGGTCCCCCTCCCCTGCAAGCAGGGGAGGTATTAAAACGGGCAGGCTGGATTGTTCCAACCTGCCCGGATTTTAATTCTTAACTCTTAACTCTTACTTCTTACCTGTCACTTGCCGCAGGCGACGGGGCGTCGGGGACGCCGCCCCCTACGTGCTATCAGACAATTGTCACTTGTCACCTGTCACTTGTCAATTGATTTAGTTCTGTCCCATTTCCTTCAGGGCTTCCTTGCGGGACAGGTTGACGCGGCCCTTTTCGTCGATCTCGGTGACCTTGACCCAGGTCATGTCGCCGATGTTCAGCACGTCCTCCACCTTCTCGGTGCGCTTGAACTCCAGGTCGCGGATGTGGACCATGCCGTCCTTGCCGGGGGCCAGCTCCACGAAGGCGCCGATGGGGATGATGCGGACGACCTTGCCGTAGTAGAGCTTGCCGACCTCGGGGACGAAGCAGATGTCCTCGATCATGCGCTTGGCGGCGTCGCAGGAGGCGGCGTCGGGGGAGGCGATGTGGATGGTGCCGTCGTCCTCGACGTCCACCTGGGCGCCGGACTCGGCCACGATCTTCTGGATCATGGAGCCGCCCTTGCCGATGACCTCGCGGATCTTGTCCACGTCGATCTTGATGGTGATCATCTTGGGGGCGTACTCGCTGACCTCGGGCCGCGGGGCGGGGATGCAGGGCAGCATGACCTCGTTGAGGATCTCCAGGCGGGCCTTGCGGCAGCGCTCCAGCGCGTCGGCGATGATCTCCATGGTCAGGCCGTCGTTCTTCAGGTCCATCTGGATGGCGGTGACGCCCTCGGTGGTACCGGCAACCTTGAAGTCCATCTCGCCGTGGAAGTCCTCCACGCCCTGGATGTCGGTGAAGGTGCGCCATTCGCCGGTCTCCTTGTCGGAGATCAGGCCGCAGGAGATGCCCGCCACGGGACGCTTGATGGGCACACCGGCGTCCATCAGCGCCAGGGTGGAGCCGCAGATGGAACCCTGGGAGGTGGAGCCGTTGGAGCTCACGACCTCGGAGACCACACGGATGCAGTAGGGGAACTCGTCCACGCTGGGCAGCACGGGCACGAGGGCCTTTTCAGCCAGCGCGCCGTGGCCGATCTCGCGGCGGGAGGTGGAGCGGGCGGCTCTGGCCTCGCCGGTGGAGAAGGCGGGGAAGTTGTAGTGGTGGATATAGCGCTTTTCCGTCTCGGGGAAGATGGTGTCCAGCTTCTGGTTGGCGGAAAGGGTGTTCAGGGTGCAGATGGAGAGCACCTGGGTCTGGCCGCGGGTGAAGAGGCCGGAGCCGTGGACTCTGGGCAGAACGGCGACCTCGGCGTCCAGGGGCCGGATCTCGTCCATGCCGCGGCCGTCCACGCGCTTGCCGGCCAGCAGCCACTTCTTGACGACCTTCTTCTGCATCTTGTAGAGGCAGACCTCGATGTTCTCCTCAAAGTCCTCGTACTTCTCGGCAAACTTCTCGGCGAAGTCCAGCCGGGCGGCGGTGAGGCGCTCCTCGCGGACGTTCTTGTCGTCGGTGTCCAGGGCGAACTCGATCTGGTTCATGCCGTACTCGCACAGATCGTTCAGCAGGTCGTGGTTGACGGCGGCCTTCTCAAAGGTGAACTTGGGCTTGCCGATGGCTTCCACGATGGTGTTGATGAAGGCCACGATCTGCTTGTTGGTCTCGTGGGCCAGCTCGATGCCCTTGAGCAGGACGTCCTCCTTGACCTCCTTGGCCTCGGTCTCGATCATGACGACCTTCTCGGCGGTGGAGGCGATGGTGCAGAACATCTCGGCGGCGGCGCGCTGGTCGCAGGAGGGGTTGATGATATATTCGCCGTCCAGATAGGCGACCTCGGTGGTGGCCATGGGGCCGTTCCAGGGCACGGAGGAGCAGGCGGTGGCGATGAAGGCGCCCAGGGAGGCGACGACCTCCACGGGGTTCTCGTGGTCCACGGCCAGGGCGGTGCAGGTGATGACCACGTCGTTGCGGAGCTCGTCGTCAAAGAAGGGGCGCATGGGGCGGTCGATCAGACGCATGGTGAGGATGGCCTTCTCGGAGGGACGGCCCTCGCGGCGGTTGAAGGAGCCGGGGATGCGGCCCACGCCGTACAGACGCTCCTCGAACTCGATGGTCAGGGGGAAGTAGTCCATGCCGGCCTTGGGGATGGGGCTGCAGGTGATGGTGGTGAGCACCACGGTGTCGCCGTAGCGGAAGATGCACTCGGCGTCGGCCAGCTCGGCCACGACGCCGGTCTCGACGGTCAAGGTGCGGCCGCCGATCTCCGTCTCAAAGACGTGATGGTTGGGGAATTGCTTTCTGGTGATCATAGTATACCTCCTTGTGTTGTGTGGCACGGGAGGTTTCGCACTTGAAGCTGACGCCGGGGCATGTAGAGACGGGCAACCCTCGTCCGCGGACAAGCAATGCTTGTCCCTACAGCCGGTTCCGGCAGCACCTTCAAATACGAAAAGCCCTCCGTGCCGGGTTTTGCTGCAAGCCGGGGCCTCCCACAACGGGAAACCCCGGCTGCAATGTTTCTTACTTACGGATGCCCAGCTTGGCGATGATAGCGCGGTAGCGGTTGATGTCCTTCTTGGCCAGATAGTCCAGCAGGGAACGGCGCTTACCGACCATCTTCAGCAGGCCGCGGCGGCTGTGGTTGTCGTGGGTGTGGGTCCGCAGGTGCTCGGTGAGCTCCTGGATGCGGGCGGTGAGGATGGCGATCTGGACCTCGGGGGAACCGGTGTCGCCCTCATGGGTTGCGTTCTCCAGGATGACCTGGGACTTCTTTTCCTTCTGAATCATGGTATTTACCACCTTTCTATTATTTCTGCCCCTGGGCTAAGTAGACGGTCGGTGGTTGCAATTCCACCCTGTGTAGCGGCGCACAGTGTGCGCCACCGTTGCGGAACTGTTGTGTCAGTGCGATCCGTCAACTGGGCGCCGGGGCTATGGCATTCTGCCAGCCGATATAGTTTAGCATAAGTTATGTCAATTGTAAAGGGAATTTTTGCTTTTTTCTGATTTTTTCAAGGGTTTTTCCAGAATGCGCGGACGGCAGAGTGCCGTCCCTACGGGCGGGTGCTTAATTGTCACCTGTCACTTGTCAATTGATCCTGTCCGCTACGTACAGCCCCATCGCGCCGGACTGGCTGAGGCCGCGGCAGATGCCGGAGCCGTCGCCGATCAGGTAGATGCCGTCGTGGATGCGGAAATCCTTGTCGTGGTCGGGCTTGAGGGAGTAGTACTTGCTTTCCAGGCCGTAGAGCAGGGTGTCGTCGTTGGCGGTGCCGGGGGCCACCTTGTCCAGGGCCTAGATGGTCTCGATGATGTTGGTCAGGATCCGGTGGGGCAGGGCCAGGGAGAGGTCGCCCGCCGTGGCCTTCAGGGTGGGGATCACGGTGTTCTGGCCCAGTCGGTGGTCGTTGGTCCGGCGGCCCCGGATCAAATCCCCGAAGCGCTGGACCAGCACGTTGCCCTGGCCGATCAGGTTGGCCATCCGAGAGAAGGACTTGGCGTACTCCGTGGGGTTGTGGAAGGGCTCCGTGAAGTGGATGGAGGAGAGGATGGCGAAGTTGCAGTTTTCGGTCTTCTTCGCCGGGTCCGCGAAGGAGTGGCCGTTGGCGGTGATGACGCCGTCGTTGTTCTCCGCCGAGACGATGCCGCCCTGGTTGAAGCAGAACATCCGGGTCCGGTCCTCAAAGGTCTTGGTGCGGCACAGGATCTTGGGCTCGTAGATCTGGGAGGAGAACTCCCGCCAGATGGCGTCCTTCATCTCCACCCGCACGCCGATGTCCACGGCGTTGGAGTGCACGGAGATGCCAAACTGCCGGCAGAGCTCGCCCACGAACTCCGCCCCGTTCCGGCCTGTGGCCACTACCACCTTCCCGGCGGTCAGGACGTCCTTGGGGGTTTTCAGCTCATAGCCTGCGGGAACGGCCTGGATTTCCTGAATCTCCGTGTTGGGCAGCAGGTCCACCCGGTTTTCTCCCAGCCAGCGGATCAGGTTCTGCATGATGAGCAGGTTGTTGTCGGTGCCCAGGTGCTTGACGTTCATGTCCAGCAGCCGCAGGTTGTTTTGCAGGCATTTCAGCTTCAGGGCCTCGTTGGAGCCGTATTCCTTGATGTGAACGCCCGCCGGGGTAAAGCGGTCCAGAACCGCGCTGACTCGGTCGATGTATTCCATGGCCAGTCGTTCTCCCAGCTCCTCCCCCAAAGTGCCGCCGTAGGCGGTGCCCAGGTTGAATTTGCCGTCGGAGAAGGCGCCCGCCCCGGCGAAGCCCGAGGTGATGGAGCAGACCGGGCAGTAGACGCAGCTCCGGCCCCCGGCGGCGGGACAGCTCCGCTGCTCCACCATGCGGCCCTTTTCGGCAATGGCGATGGAGCGGGCCGGGTCCTTTTCCCGCAGAGCGTAGGCGGTCATCAAGCCGCCGATGCCCCCGCCGATGATGATTACGTCATAGTGGTGATTCATAGGATTTACCCTCCGTTTGCACAAACTTTCAAGCATATTATACGACAGAACCTATAAAAAATCAAGGGAGACCGGCGTTTTACCGGTCTCCGTATGAGGTGTTTACCGCAGCTCCCCCAGCAAGGTTCCGTCGGCTGCATAGACGGTGTCGTGGCCGAACTGCTCGTCGCCGTAGGGCTGCGTGATTTCGGTTCCGTTCTGATCCAGCAGATACTGCGTCGACTCGTGCCTCAGGCCGTAGCTGTCCTCCCATTGCAGCACGAAGTAAATCGCGGCGTCGTTCGGATATTCTCCTTCCAGGGATGCAGTCCCGACGGAGGAACGCGAAGCTTCCGTCAGATCCAATTCTTCAATCACACGGCCGTCCTGCTTCAGAAGCAGGCGCGGGCTGCGGAGCTGCTCGGGATCGGAGACGGCGACGTAGAACTCTGCCCAGAGCTTCAGGCTCGTTTTCTCTTGCCGGATTTCGGCGTTGGAAACGTCAAGCTCCATCCGGGGGAAGACGCCCCAGACGTCCGGATGGAGATAGACCTCCTCGGCCTTGGTTTGCCCGCTTTCCGTCAGACAGAGTGTCGCGAATTCTGCCTTCGGGAGACGGAAAAGATCAAAGCTCAGGACGGCGGTGTAGACTCCGTTCGCTTCCCGGATGAGCGGGATCGTAGCATCGTCATAGTACAGACTGACGGTCGTATCGAGATGGTCTTCTTTGGGAACGGCGGTAACGCGGACGACCATGGTACGGTTGGCGACGTCCAGGCGCTCGGTTTTGTAATCGAAGGAGACGAAGCTTCGCTGCATTTCCGCCAGCCGCGCGTTAATCGAATTGACAGTGCTATAGGTCTGACTTACCGTGCTGTACGTGACTTCCCAGAGCTGCCGAAGCTCGCTCAGATCCTTGCTCCTGTCGATTTCCCACGCGCAGAACGCGACGAAAAGCACCAGAACGAGTATGACCTTCCAGACGGTATGCGGGGCAGGGGCGGGAGCGACGTCAGAATCCCTGCCGTTCAGTTTGTCTTCCAAAATACGGTTGGCGCGATTGCGGTAATAGCGGTTATAGAGGCACAAGGCCGCGGCGCCGACGCCCAGGAGCACGAGCAGAATGACGAGCGCGCGGAGAAGCATATTCAACATAACGATCGAACCTCCTCAGATTCCGAAGAAGCTTTTAAAGCTGTTGTAATAGGAGCGGGTCACGTCCACCTTGGAGCCGTCCGCTAGAACCAGAACGAATTTCATGGACATGGTTGGGATGATCTTCTTGACGTGGCGGCGCTGAATGATGACGGAGTTGCTGATGCGCAAAAACTGCTTGGGGTCCAGCAGCAGGCAGAGCTGATACAGGCGGTCGGCGGTCTGATAGCTGCCGTCCACGCCGTGGACCACCACGCTGTGACCGAAGGACTCAATGGAGACGATGTCCTCCACGGCCAGGTGGAGCCGATTTCCCGCCTCGTCCCGGACCGGAAGGTGACTGGCGAAGCGGTCATTTTCCAGCACGACCAGCTCGGCCTCGTCGTCCAATTCGAACCCGGCCCGGAGCAGGGCCTCGGTGACGGCCTGTTCCCGTTCCGCGCTGACCGCGATTCGGATCTTCATTCGCATCCCTCCTTGCGGGCCCATCATATCCGGCGGGCGGGAAAAAGTCAAGGGCTTCGGCACGGATTGCAGTGCCGGGGTGCATAGATTGCAGAAAAAGGCCGAACTGAAATATTTTACAAAAAGCTATTGACACACACCGTGGCGTGTGATATAATGCCCGCGGAATGTTCCGGTAGAAGCCGGGACGGAAAGGAGTAAAACCAATGATCGAGCAAATGAAACGGAGTTCTCTCGCTGAGTAATAATTGAATACAGGCGCACGCAAACACCGGGGGCTCGGCCCTTCTGTTTTGGTGCGCGCAAAAAAGTAACTTTCAAATGGTGGGAACCGCAGGATGCAGCCACGTTCGAGAGCTGCTTCGCTGCGGGATTTTTATACCCTTTTTTACTTGAAATATAAAAAAATAAAGGAGATTCCATTGTGAAAATCACAATACTTCGCAACTATGCCCGCCTGATTGCCCGGATGGGCGTCAACATCCAGAAGGGCCAGGACGTTATCATTTACTGCCAGTTGGACCAGCCCAAGTTTGTGGAGCTGCTGGTGGACGAGTGCTACAAGGCCGGAGCCAGAAAGGTCAAGGTGGAGTTCGAATATCAGCCCCTGTACAAGCTGGACGTCCGGCACCAGACCGTCACCACCCTGGCCAAGGTGGAGGAATGGGAGAAGGTCCAGCTGCAGCACTACGTGGACACCCTGCCCTGCAATATCATCCTGGTCTCCTCCGATCCCGACGGGTTGAAGGGCATCAACCAGGAAAAGGTGGCAAAGGCCGACCAGAAGAGCTGGCCCATCGTCAAGCCCTACTATGACCAGATGGAGAACAAGCAGCAGTGGTGCATCGCGGCGGTGCCCGGCGCGGCCTGGGCCAAGAAGGTCTTCCCCGGTCTGCCCAAGGGCAAGGCCGTCGAAAAGCTCTGGGAGGCCATTCTCTTTACCTCCCGCGCCGACGGCGAGGACCCCATCGCCGCCTGGGAGGCCCACAACAAGGACCTGCGTGACCGCTGCGAATACCTGAACAGCCTGGGAATTGCCGAGTTGCGCTATAAGGGTGACAACGGCACGGAGCTGACCGTGGGTATGATCCCTGAGGGGTCCTTCCAGGGTGGCCAGGATACCACCATCGGCGGCATTTCCTTCGACTCCAACATCCCCAGCGAGGAGTGCTTTATCTCCCCCATGCGGGGCAAGGCGGAGGGCATCGTCTACGCCACCAAGCCCCTGAGCTACAACGGCGAGCTGATTGAGAACTTCTGGGTCCGCTTTGAAGGCGGCAAGGCCGTGGAGGTCCACGCCGAGAAAAACCAGGCCCTGCTGGAGCAGATGATCTCCATGGACGAGGGCGCGGCCTACCTGGGCGAGTGCGCCCTGGTGCCGGTGAATTCCCCCATCTCCGAATCCGGCATTCTCTTCTGGGATACCCTCTTCGACGAGAACGCCGCCTGCCACCTGGCTCTGGGTAGTGGCTTTACCAACACCATCCGCGGCTTCGAGGAAAAGACGGTTGATCAGTGCCGCGAAATGGGCATCAACGACTCCATGGAGCACAACGATTTTATGATCGGATATGAGGGCCTGGATATCGACGCGGTAACCCACGACGGCAAGACCGTTCCCATCTTCCGCAGGGGAAAGTGGGCGTTCTGAGCCCGCCTGTAGCGCCGGTAATCTGCCGGCCACGCTTTCCCCGCAAAGACAGGGAAATGCAAAATGCAGAATGCAGGATGCGGTTCCCGCAACGCCCCCGGCGGCGCACACCTGTGCGCCACAGGGAGCGCTGTCTACCTTGAATCCGGGACGGGAAACCCGTCCCCTACGGACTATGGCGCGGACACCAGCTTCGCGTCGCCAAACACCAACAGAGAACAATTGAGGAGAATCTTATGAAAAACGAAACAAATACCAATGGCGCTTCTATGGAACAGTTGCGCTTGGAAAAGGTAACCTGGGATAACTTTGAAGCCATCATCAATCTCCATGTGAACAAGGAGCAGAGAGATTTTGTGGCAAGCAATAAGGACAGCCTTGTCCACGCCTGCATTCGTATGATTGACGAGGGAAAGCGGGTATTTCCCTTCGGCATCTATCTGGACAAAAAGCCGGTGGGATTCATTATGGTTACCTACGACGTGGGCGAGGACGACGGCGAGGAACCCAGCGCGGAATGGTTCCTCCGCAACAGCTATTACATCTGGCGCTTTATGATTGATAAGCGGTATCAGGGCAACGGCTATGGGCGGGAAGCTATGCGTCTGGTCCTGGAGTTTATCCGGACCTTCCCCGCCGGGGCGGCGAAATACTGCTGGCTGTCCTATGAGCCCACGAACGAGCGGGCGAAAAAGCTCTACCAATCCTTCGGCTTCCGGGAGCTCCCGGAGCACTACGAGGACGGAGAGGAAATGCCGGCGATTTTGGAGCTGTAATACTGAACTCCCATAGAAACCTTTAATCTGCTCCGGCAGAAATGGTGCCATACTTCGT
>LXOW01151453.1_pt1 | contig 11369 bp, 7 predicted proteins | sample 1368591 | NCBI WGS metagenome assembly LXOW01 (sample SAMN04884650, study PRJNA319009) | bovine gut metagenome | isolation source: Cow rumen | host: Bos taurus | place: Italy: Legnaro (PD) | collected 2014-07-09
CCGTATGGCTTCACGGCCTTAGGGTCGGCCATAGTTATGCGGGCTAGGGCTTTGGCGAAAATTGGGAACATCACCCCGTTCCAAAGCGGCGAGGATTTCTATCTCGTGCAAAAATTCTGCAAAATGGGCGGTTTAAGGCTTTTTAACACGGAATGTGTCTTTCCGGCTGGCCGTTATTCCGATCGCGTCCCCTTCGGCACTGGCCCTGCAATGAGAATGGGTTCGAAAGGGGTTTGGGATAGCTATCCGATTTACCATTACAAAATATTCAATCCCATCAAGGAGGCCTACGATCACCTTGAAGACCTCTATGTCGGCAATATCAGTGGCCTTGACAACGAATTTCTCTCTTTTCTCCAGAAAGAGCCTGACAACAAAGACATTTGGAAGGATATTCGTCGGAATGTCTCGGACTTTCCGCATTTCGTCAAGGCTTTCCATCAAAAAGCGGACGGGCTTCGCATCTTGCAGTTCGTCCGTACAAAGCACCTACACAATCCTATCAAGCAAGAACTTGCGCTAACGGAGAATATGCATGCCTGGATGTTTGAGAAATGTCCAGAATGGCATAGATCGTTATGGGACTTTCAGCAATGTTCCATACAACAATTGGATTTATTGCGCGGCATTCTCTTTGAGGAGGAGCAAATTCTGAGAGAGAAATACGCTTAACGACTATACTGAATCTTCGTTCTTGATTCGTGTTTTTGTTGTTTTTACCACAAAAATATCCTTTTGGATACTTTTTGGTATTTTTTCGCAAAAAATATTACGTATAGTCAAAAAACATGCGTTATGTGCATGTTTTATAGTGTTTCTATGCCAATAATTGCAGAAAACCTATCCAATTGTCACTTTTTTGCCTAAATGGCCTTTCCCGATTTTGAATATTTTGTATTTTTACAAATCCAACCTTTATATGATTGAGATGAATAAAAAATTAAATGCAGTGATTCTGAGCGAAAAAGAATCAAGAGTAGATCTGTTAAAAGGCTTATTGTCAGATTATTACTCGTTAGACATCGCCTTTGAGTGCCGTCGTTCGGCTGAGGCAATTGAGTATTTGAACAAGCATCGTCCAATGATTTTGTTTTTGGACACAGTCGTTGAAGACGTGTTACACAATGTCATAAAACCACCTTTTATTGTGGGTCTTTGCGATGCTGTGAACATCAGAAGGGTTAATCGTTTCCTCAAAAAGGGCTTTTTTGAGATATTGCATGCGCCCTATTCGGAAAGAGATTTGAACAGCATCATGGGAAAGATACTGAACATCTGTGGCAGGTATAACGTGGTGGACAAAAAGGTGGTACGACGAGTGGAAGAAGAGAGTATGTCCTATCGTACAGGTCGTAACGCTCCAAAGTCGATATTTATCACGGGGACTCGGAAAGAGGAGTCCACCCGTATTGTGTTCGATGAGGTGCTTTACATGAAGAAAGTCGGAAATGAAGTTTGCGTGTTTTTTGATGACGGTTCAAACAAATACTTCCGGAGCAATTTGAAATTGTTTCATGCCAAATTCCCTGAGGTCATGTTTCAAAAGGTCAACCGTTCGGTGGTGGTGAACATGAACAAGGTCACTGGCGTGAAGAAGGAGAGCATCGTAGTGTCAAAGAAATACTCTTTTGCGCTTTCTCGTTCGTACAGAAAACAGTTCAACGCAATGATTGACATGATACCAAAAAGATAGTGCTTGTCTGAAAACCGCCTGTAGAAGCGACTTTTTCAGATTGTGCCAGGTCAACAACTGACCTGGCAAGTGAGAGTTTTGTCCTAAAAAAGCCACTCTTTGGAGCGAGCATGTCATTCGCAAACTCGTGGAGTCCGAGATGCTTGACTAATAGATAAAGGGAAACACCCGTTTCAGTTTTTTGCGATCCATAATCTCGGCGAATTCCGTGTGATAACGCTTGTAGATAGCGTCGGCGCGCGGCACCAGGTTTGCGAAGGTCCAGATGAAGAAGACCAATCCGGACAGCGACCAGGTGAGGATGGCAAAGCCTAGCCATTCCATCAGCTCGCCTAAGTAGTTGGCACTCGTAACGTATTCAAACATAAATCCTTCCGGCAAATAGTGCTTGGTGTCCTCATCGTTTTTGCGCAAATGACGGATGATGTAATCCGACCGCAGGTTGACGTAAAAGCCGAGGAAAAAGAGGATGGTGCCGATGATGAACCACGGCGACCAGAGCCAGGCAATATCTGTATAGGAAAGCCCGAAAGCGTGATAGTCTTGGTTGTAGGATTCGAAGAATATCCAGTAGCCCTGCATAATGGCGTTCAGGATGTTGAATGCGATGCCGCAAAACATGACCCCCAGTGACATCCGGCTGTTCTTGCCTTTCATCAGCCATGGGAAGATGATGGAGCGTTGGAAATAGTGGATTTCGAAGATCAGCAGGAACACCATCGGCACGATATCGAAACGGTGCGGGGAAAGCAGCCAGATGACGATCATGGCGAGGAAGATGGGGAACTCCATCAGAAACCAGGCGACCTTGTTGTTGATGGTCTTGCCCCATTTGTCGGAGACAAACATGCCGTAGCCGGCTTTTACGAAGTATAATGCGACAAACACCACGGCGGCGATGCCGATCATGACCCAAAGATAAATGTAGAATGCAGATGAGAGAATATCAGGATTCATAATATATAAATGTTGTGTTGATGAAAAAACAAATTTATTGAATGATAATACTCATCGGCATCCGAGCCTGAACACCCTCTTGCTCAAGAACTTGCTGCATTTCATTGAAAAGAGGGTAGAACATGCCCATTTTCTGGCGGACGGCCGCATCCACGGCATCGTCTTTCATGGAGAGGAACGTGGAGAACCAGTCCTTCTGAGCCGGATAGCGGCATACGTTGTAGTCGCTAAGATGTGCCAATTCAGCCGCTTTCTCGATGGCTTTGTTGAGGTCGCCGAGTTCATCAACCAGACCGAGTTTAAGTGCGTCACTGCCGGCCCACACACGACCTTGACCGATGCTATCTACGTAGCTTACAGTGAGATGACGGCCGTCAGCCACGCGTTTCGTGAAGGTGCCGTATATCTCTTCAATAGAAGCTTGCATTTTCTCGCTCTCCAGTTCGTCCAAAGGTGAATAGAGACCGCCGGGAGCAGAATGCTTGTTGGTCTCGACTTCGTCGAGGGTGATGCCGATCTTGTTTTTGAGGAACTTCTGCGCGTTGGGTACCATGCCGAAGACGCCGATGGAACCAGTGATGGTGTTGGGTTCCGCGATGATGTAGTCGGCGTTGCAGGAGATGTAATAGCCGCCGGAAGCCGCGTAGTCGCCCATGGAGACCACCACCTTCTTTCCGGCCTTCTTGGCGTTCTCAATCTCGTGCCAGATGTTTTCGGAAGCTAATGCGCTGCCACCAGGGGAGTTGACACGCAATACGATGGCTTTCACGTCTTTGTCCTTGTAAACTTTTCTAAACTCTTTAATGAAGGTCTCCGAATAGATACCATTGTCGTTTTTGCCGTCTCTGATCTCGCCGAAAGCATAGAAGACAGCCACTTGCGTGCCGCTTTCGTTCTTTTTGGCGATGCTCTTGACATAGTTGCTGACGGAAACATAGTTGGGCTTGTCGTCGGCTCCCAGGTTCAGCTTCTCCTTAATCATCTCCTCGGCCTCATCTGCGTATGCCAGCTTGTCAACCAGTTTCAGGTTCAAAGCCTCTTTCGGGGAAGAACAGAGCAGGTTGTCGGCAATGTTATTCAGCTCTTCTGCCGGAATCTTACGTGATTTGGAGACATCCTGCAGGAAGACGGTCCAAAGGGAATTGGCTAAGGTGGACAACTGTTCGCGGTTGGCATCGCTCATCTTATCCAAAAAATAAGGCTCCACGGCACTCTTGAACTGTCCATGGCGGAAAATCTGCACATCCACATCCATTTTGTCGAGCAGGTTCTTGTAGAACATCACCTGGAAAGCATACCCTTTCAGTGCTAGGTCACCAGAGGGGTTCAGCAGTACTTTGTCCGCCACAGAAGCCATGTAGTAACCGTTTTGGGTGTAAATATCGCTGTAGGCGTAGATGAACTTTCCGGAGGATTTTTTGAACTTTATCAACGCATCTCGGATGGCTTTGTTGGTGGCAGGAGATCCACCTACGGTTTGGGATTTTAGGTAGATACCTTTGATTTTCGGGTCGCCAGCTGCAGATTCGATGGCGGCCAGGATGTTGTCCAAACCTAAACTTTGCGGTGTGTAGTTTCCGAAATTGAAAGGCATCTCCACCGCGCGCTCTTCGATGGAGGCTGAGAGATCCATCACCAGGACACTATTGTCCTTCACGCTCGGGGCATTGGACTTGCCTATCTTTTCGAAAGAGGCGATCATGCCCAGGAACATCAGAATGCTCAGGATGGAAACAATGAAAGAGGCGAGCACAAAGCCCACCATGGAGCCTAACACCACGCGCCAGAACTTGCGCGAACGGGTCTCGGGCTGGTTGTTTTGTTGTTCGATATTTTCGTTCATAATGATGAATTTTTGTCAATGTGATAAACGTAAGGCGTATGCGATACGCCCCTACGCCTATTTGCCTATTGCCTATTGCCTATTGCCTTTTTTCCAAACACCATATTAATCCCCCAGAAGGCATGGCGGCGCAAAAATGCATTTTTCTTCCATATCCTCTGCTCTTTTTCCACATTTTTTTGCAGATTGTCTTCATTGAAACAGCAGGAGGGCAGGAAACGGATGTATTGGAGGCTCTCCTCTTCCATCTCGAAACCTGCTTTTTCGAAATGCTTGCGCCACAGTTTTTCGGGACGGATGTTCTCGTTGCCCATCTGCACCTCCTTTTGGAGGGTTTCATCGTATATGGAGATGATCCGTTTGTTGCCGCGTTGCGCAAAGAGCATCGTGCTTTTGAACCAACAACCGCCGTTCTCCTCAATCAGGATCAGCTTCCCGTCGGGCTTTAGCGCATCGCGGAAGATGGGCAGTGCTTCGTCTAACGGCTCGATGTGGTGCAGCGTGTCTTGGAGGATGATGTAATCGTAGCTTTCAGGCTCCGGCCTTTGGTCGAAGAGGTTGGCATATTCGCAGGTGAGGAGGGAGGTATCGCCGTACTGGTCCCAGAACTGGCGGCGCTTCTCCCACTGTTCGGGGTAGTATTCCAACGTGGTGCCGTAAACGGGTTGCCCCTTCATGGCAAAATAGAGACCGGTGGTGCCGTATCCGCAACCGCAGTCCCAGATTTTGGGCTGTTTGCTGAGATCGACATGGCGGTCGAGGTAGTCTAAACGTTGCATAAAGTAGGCCTTCCGGAACTGCTGCCGCGCAGGCGACCCATCCGTCAGCTTGTAGTACGGATAGAGCCCCCGGTTTTGGCGCAACTCCTCACAGAGATGCTCGTAAAAGACCTCTTTCTGCATATGTTAGTTGTCGGTATTGCGTTTTTCGGCGCGTTTGCGCTCGGTTTCGTCCAAAATAATCTTACGCACGCGCAAACTCTGCGGCGTGATCTCCAGATATTCGTCCTTGGCGATGAATTCCATGTACTGCTCCAGCGAGTATTTGATGGCCGGTGCCAGCACTAACTTCTCGTCGGAGCCGGCAGCGCGCATGTTCGACAGCTTCTTGGACTTGCAGACGTTGATCACCAGGTCTCCCTGACGGATGTGCTCGCCGATGATCTGTCCGGCATAGACCTGGTCGTTCGGCTCGATGAAGAATCGGCCGCGGTCCTGCAGTTTGTTGAGCGAGTAAGCGTATGCCTGGCCCGTTTCCATAGCGATGAGGGAACCGGCGTGACGGCCCGGGATATCCCCCTTCCACGGCTGGAACTCGATGAAACGGTGCGAGATGATGGCCTCGCCCTCCGTCGCCGTCAGCAGCTGGTTCGTCAAACCGATCAAACCGCGGGACGGGATCGTGAAGTTGAGGTGGACGCGGTCGTTGACGGTGTCCATCGACATAAGCTCACCCTTTCTTCTTGATACATAGTCGATGACGCGGCTCGACATCTCTTCGGGCACCAGCACGGTGAGTTGCTCCACAGGTTCGCATTTCTGACCGTCAATTTCTTTGATAATCACCTGTGGCTGACCGACTTGCATTTCGTAACCTTCGCGGCGCATCGTTTCAATGAGGATGGAGAGGTGCAGGATGCCGCGTCCGAAGACGTTCAGACGGTCGGGGGAGTCAGTCTCCTCGATGCGCATGGCCAGATTCTTCTCCAGCTCGGCGAAGAGACGGTCGCGCAAATGTCTGGAAGTAACATATTTACCCTCTTTCCCAAAGAACGGTGAATTGTTGATGGTGAACAGCATGCTCATAGTCGGCTCATCCACCTTGATGGGCGGAAGCTGTTCGGGATTTTCGTAGTCCGCCACGGTGTCGCCAATTTCGAAGTCGTCGAGACCGAGCAGGGCGCAAATTTCGCCCGCCTGCACGGGCTCTTTGTATTTTTCTTTGCCAAGTCCCTCAAACACATAGAGTTCCTTGATCTTGGACGTTTGCACCGAGCCATCACGTTTCACCAATGAGACGTTTTGTCCCCATTGGATAGTGCCGCGTTTGACCCGTCCCACAGCGATACGCCCCACGTAGGAGGAGTAGTCGAGGGAGGAGATCATCATCTGCAGGTTGCCGGGTTCCACTTTCGGAGCAGGAATTTGCTCGATGATGGTGTCGAGCAGGTAGGAGATGTCAGAGGTCGGATTTTGCCAGTCGGGACCCATCCAGCCGTTCTTGGCAGAACCATAGACGGTCGGGAAATCCAGCTGTTCGTCGGAGGCGCCGAGGTTGAACATCAGTTCGAAGACGGCCTCTTGCGCGAGGTCGGGATGGCAGTTGGGCTTATCGACCTTGTTGATGACCACGATGGGCTTAAGTCCCAGCTCGATGGCCTTCTGGGTCACGAAACGGGTCTGCGGCATGGGGCCTTCGAAAGCGTCCACCACGAGGAGCACGCCGTCGGCCATGTTGAGCACGCGCTCCACCTCGCCGCCGAAGTCACTGTGGCCTGGAGTGTCTATCACATTGATTTTCACTCCTTTATATCTTACGGAAACATTCTTGGATAAAATTGTAATTCCGCGTTCCCTTTCCAAATCATTGTTATCCAGCACCAAATCTTGCACCTGCTGATTCTCACGGAAGAGATGAGACTGGTATAAAATTCTGTCCACGAGGGTGGTTTTGCCGTGGTCAACGTGTGCAATGATGGCGATGTTTCTGATATTCTGCATTTTATATTTTTTTAGAAAAACTTGCAAAGATACATTTTTTTTGCAGAGACGCGCCAAGACGCATCGCTACAAAAAAAATTCAACCGAGGTTGTTGTTTTTGAAAATATTGTACCTTTGCTAAGTTTAAATTGAAATCTAAAAATTGTCGCTTATGAATACCAAGTCTATCCTTTCAACATTTTCTATACTGTTGTTTTTCAATGTGTTATTATTTGCACAAACTGAAAATAAGTATAGTGGATTCGATCCTGTTTCCCTGAAAGAAAATGCAAAGTATGTGCGGAATTTCGCACCGAACAATTACGATGAGAAGATTCTGTACCAATGTTTCACCGACATGGTGGACTTGGCGCGTGCCGAGTATCGCTACGTTCCGAAGATGAAACATGATATCAGTTTGGACTCTACGGCTCAGTATCAAGCTGACTTTCAAGCCAGTAAGGACGAAAAAACATTGGACAACAATCCTCCGTATAAAACCACCTACTACCGCTTGCGCAAATACGGCTTGGCTGGAAATGGCGAAGAATTGGTGGGCAAGGCGAAGGCCTATATGGGAGAGACCGAATTTACCTACTATGATCTCTGTTTGTCGCTGGTACAGTCTTTCCTGAAAAATCTCAAAACAGCAGAAGTGCTTCTGAATGAGCAATATACCTATATGGGCTTCGGCTATAACACAGATCCTGCGATGAAGAGCATGTACATCTCTCTCGTTCTCGGCAACGACCGCACTTTCAACCACTACAAAGCCGGGTTTGGTGAGAAAGACTTGCCTTACACCAAGGGTCAGGGCAATTTGAAAGGTTATGACGAGAAAGTGTGCAAGAAATGCGCCACCGAACCGGGTTTAGAGGTGTTGTCCGAATATGTTTCCGTGAACAAGAATGGCGAGATTTATCTCAACTGCGACAATTATAAGGAACTGAAACGGCTTATCGGCAAGGAAGGGGATGCCATTGTCATCGATTTAGTGCAGGAAGGTCAGTATGACTGTGACAATCACCAGGTGGATTACGACCTTTATCACCGTGGCGTGATTACCAAGCCGATTACGTTCGAGAAGCTGATGGCGGCTAATGAGAACGCAAACCTCAAAACCGGCAAGCTTATCGCCAAAATCGGGGATCTGCCCGCCGAAGTGGATGACAGCAAACATCTTGACATCATCGTTTTGGTGCTCAAGGAAGGCAACCGTGTTTGCCGTGCCATCATGCCTAAGCACATTGAGAGCAGGGGCGCTGATTATACCGAAAAGATCAATTTCCTGAAAGACGAAACCGGCATTAAGAGTACTGGCGAGTGGGCGATTTCTCCCGAAGACGGCAAGATCAGCACTGCGTTTGTCTATGATGCCAAGAAGACCGACTACACGGCTGCCAGCTTCAACTTGGACAAGAAAGATCCGGATCTGCCGCAATATAAGGTCAATAGCGTGGAGTTGATATCCCATATCTCCCCCGACTATTATCAAGATCCGGCTTACAAGACCATTCAGGAGAAGCGTGCCAACGCCCTCAAGAAAGATTTGCAGGCCTATTTCCCGGGCATGGATATCAAGCTGGTGTATGACTACTGCTGGGATGAATTCAAGGAGAAAATCACCCAACATGAGGAGTATTACGACTTGAGTTTCAAGACGTTGGAGGAGGCGGCCAAAGAGTTACGCATGTATAACCGCTATGCAGCCAAAGCTTTGGATTCTGCCTATCTGGCACCGCTTCGCACCATGGAACTGCGCCAGTATGTAACCTATTATGCCGATTCCCCGTCCAGTGAGGAGACCTTTGCGCTTTGGAAATTCAACAACGCCGTTACCAATCCCAAACAACTCGGATTTGCGATGTCGGTGGAGAACTACATTATCAAGCAGGCGGAAAACGGCAAATTTTCCTCTTCGTCTTTAGAAAAGATGAACATTCCGTTCAAGAAAGAGTACCAAACCTTGCTGAACAACAAGCTCTACGCCCAATACTACAAGAGTTCCAAGTTGACTCCGGCAATGGCCGAGCAGATGGCCAAAATCTACAACCTCAACCCCGCCAACCAGTTGCTGTTGTACAACACCACTGTGGCTGATGTACTTGCCGCCACGATTACCTCTCCGGCGGATATTGCCAAGACGCAGGCCGCCATTGACAAGCTCTACACCATTCCTGCCATTCCGAAGGAGCGCGTGAACAGCCTGAACTTGGAGTACCAGTTCAAGATCATCAACTACTTGGACACGGTGCCCGCTACCACCGAAACCACCGCTCTTCTGACCAGTACTTATCAGAAAATCAAGGAGATACGTAACGATAAGCTGGACAGCTGGAAGAATGCCTTCAAGTTAGCCTCCTACTTCAACAAACGATACGACTACATGTACTCCCTTTCGCTGATGACCCCGTTCTTGGATGATCCGACCATTTCCGAGGATTTCATCTTCTCTTATATCACGTTAGCAGCGCACCGCGAGGAGACCTACCTGAGCGGCCTCTTTACCAAAGCCGTGAAACTGGCCGCCGAGAAGAATGCCCCCCGCCTGTGCGGCTTGGTCGACAAGCTGCCGACCTGCATTTTGGAGAACGAAGAAGCAAAGAAGGTCATTTGCAAAGCATGCAATAGGTAGGCAAAAGGCATTAGGCAAAAGGCATTAGGCAACAGGCAACAGGCAAAAGGCAATATCAGGCAATATATCAAAATATATTCCTTGAGCAGCCCTGAAAGGGCAAGAGTATATAGCCCAGGGTAAGGCGTCAGCCGCAGCCCTGGGTCGCTAACCGACAAATTATGATTGAAACGGAAAAGAGAAACGAAGAAAAAGACGAACTATACGAACATTTTCGGTTTGAGGTGACGGCGGGGACGGAGATGCTCCGCATCGACAAATACCTTTTCAACCTGATTGCCAACACGTCGCGCAACAAGGTGCAGCAGGCGGCGAAGGCGGATTGCATCCTGGTGAACGGCAAGCCCGTGAAGCAGAATTACAAGGTGCGTCCCGGCGACACCATTTCCGTGCTGATGCCGAATCCGCCCAACGACACTGAAATCCTTCCCGAGAACATCCCGCTGAACATTGTTTATGAAGATAACGACCTGCTGATTGTCAACAAGGAGGCAGGCATGGTGGTGCATCCGGCCTACGGGAACTATACCGGCACGCTGGTTAACGCGCTGTACTACTATCTGCAGGACCAGAAGTTGGAGGATGGTTCCCCGATGAAGCCGCTGTTGGTACACCGTATCGATAAAAACACCTCAGGACTGCTTGCGGTGACCAAGAACGAGCTGGCGCAGATGCGTCTGGCGAAGACCTTTTTCGACCACGACCTAGAACGCAAGTATTGGGCGTTGGTTTGGGGCGATATGGAGGAGGATTCCGGCACGATTGTGGGCAACGTAGGGCGCAACCCCAAGGACCGCATGGTGATGACCGTATTTCCCGAGGATAGTGACCAGGGCAAGCACGCAGTCACACACTGGCGCGTGGTGGAGCGTTTCGGCTATGTGACGCTCGTCGAGTGCCAGCTGGAGACCGGACGTACGCACCAGATCCGTGTTCACATGCAACACATAGGACATCCGCTCTTCAACGACGAGGCCTACGGCGGCAACCGCATCCTCAAAGGCACCACGTTCACCAAATACCAGCAGTTCATCCGTAACTGCTTTAGCCTCATGCCACGTCAGGCGTTGCACGCCAAGTCGCTGGGCTTCAAACACCCCATCACGGGAAAAAACATCCTGTTCGAGTCGGAGTTGCCCGAAGATTTCAGCGCGGTGGTGGAGAAATGGCGTGGATACAAAAACAGTCAATAGTCAATGGTCAAAGGTCAAAGGTCAAAGGTCAATGTCTTGGAGTGTCCAGATTTCCTGTGCCTGCAGGTAGTAGGGTTCCCGCAAAGGCAGCGTTTTTTTTACATATTCGCGAAGTTCTGGTTCGCTTAGATGGTGAGTGAGCGGGCGTTTCTTTTTGGAATGCAGAAGATGGTCAATAATCTGATCTTCCGTGAGTTTCAGATAGATGCTGCGGGCATGGGTGTTGATGAGTTCCATGGCATTTTCATGGCAGGGAGTGCCGCCGCCCACGGCGATGACGGCATTTTCAGTGGTTAGGACTTCTTGCAGGGCAGCATACTCCAGTGTTCGAAACGCCGATTCCCCGTA
>LXOW01054405.1_pt1 | contig 11366 bp, 11 predicted proteins | sample 1368591 | NCBI WGS metagenome assembly LXOW01 (sample SAMN04884650, study PRJNA319009) | bovine gut metagenome | isolation source: Cow rumen | host: Bos taurus | place: Italy: Legnaro (PD) | collected 2014-07-09
AATCCCGACAGGAACAGCACCACGTTGTAGCCGAGGCCCTTCCAGATGGAGAACAGGAGGATGGAGAGCATGGCGGTGTGTTCGCTGTACAGCCACTTGAGCTCCGGCAGGCCCAGGAAGGACAGGATCTGGTTGAAGGGACCCACCTGGGGATCGTAGAACCAGATCCAGATGAGGCTGGAGGCAACCATGGGCACCACCACGGGAGCAAAGTAGGTGGAGCGGAGGAACTTCTTCAGCGGCACGTTCTTATCGAGCTGCACCGCGATGAACAGCGCCAAAGACGTGTCGAAGATCAGCTTGGCCGCGGAATACTTGCAGGTGTTCCACATGGAGAGCCAGAAGTCCTCGTTGTTCAGCAGGTATTCGTAGTTCCGGATGCCCACGAAGGACATTTCGCCCGTGGCCATGTTGAAGTTGGTCAGGCTCAGCTCGATCACCTGGATCACCGGGATCACGAAGGTGAATACCAAAAACACGATGGAAGGGACCAACAGCAGCAGCCCCACGACGATCTCCGGCATGGAATACGTGTTCCGGCCGATCTTCACTTTTCTTGTGGCACGCAGGGGCGGCTGTTGGGAGGCCGCCGCAACATTCTTTTCCATAGGCTCATCTCCTTTTGGCAACCAGGATCTCTTGGGGGACGTAACGAAGGGAAACTGCGGACGGGTCTATCTCATAGGGGTTCCCGTCGCACACGGCCAGGGTGCCGGGGGCAAGGCCGGTGAAGGTGATCTCGTCCTCCGCCGAAAAGAGCAGCCGCTCCTCCGCGGCAAAGGCGTCGAACCCTCGCTCATCCGGCTCATAGGAGACCAGGGGCCGGGCGCTGAGGGTGAGGGCCCCCAACGTGGGGGAGCCGGGGGCGTAGCAGAAGATGCCGTGGATCGCCCGGCCGTAGAGACGATCCGCCTCCAGGGGGGAGGCGATGATCTGACCTGCCTCCCGAAGGGAATGGGCGAGGGGCCGTCCGTTTTTCAGGATGCGGGTCCCGCCGGTGAACACGCTGACAAGGGGCCTTGCCGGGCGCACCAGGCCCTCGTGTACTAGGGCCGCTCCATCGGCGGTGATCGTTTCTCCGTCCACCGTGGCAAGGTAGGTGTTTCCCAGCACCACGTCGTTGAACCCGGCCGCCACCCGTTTGCCGCCGCAAAGCACCGCGATGGACCCGGTGGGCACGAAACGCAGGGAGCCGACGGGGGGGAGGGGGTCCTCCGCACCCAGGGTCACGATGGGGCCCACGTTGGCGGTGCCGAGGCCGATGCCCATAAGGGGCGTTCGCGTGCCCGCGGCGATGACCGCTTCCGCAGCATAGGCCGCGGTGCCGTCGCCGCCCAGGGTCACCAGCAGATCCGCGCCTGCTTCCAGCAGGGCGTTGACGCTGCGCCGGATCTTCTCCACATAGCCGCCCTGGAGTTCCGGCAGCAGGAGCGCCTTTTGAAAGCAGGCGGCCGCAGGACCGGCAGGAGCCATCAGAAGCTGATCGCTCCAGTCCGCCTCCAGCCGGGAGACGACCGACTGGAGCTTATGACCCTGCCCGGCGGCGGGATTGACGACGACGCCGATCCTCATGGTTCGATGACGATCTTGAAGGCCCGGCCGTCCTTGAGAAACTCAAAGGCCTCCTGTCCCTGTTCCAGGGGGAAGGTATGGGTGATGAGGCGGCGGTAGTGGTCCGGATTCTTCAGCACCGTCTCATAGGCCAGCTTGAACTCCTTCAGGGTGAAGCCGCTGCTGCCCATGACGGACACCTTCCGATAATGCAGATCGTAGGCGTCCACGTTCAGGATGGTGCCGGAAGGGAGCCCGGCGAAAACGTGGACCAGGCCGCCGTTGTGCACAGCGTGGATGGCCTGTTCCACCAGCTCCTTCTTGTTCACGGCCACGAAGATGCGGCTGAAATCCTTCATATTATACTCTTCCAGAGGCGCCGCCGGGATGCCCCAGCCCTTGAGGCATTCAAGGCGCAGAGGATTCAACTCCGCCACCTGCACGTTGACGCCCCTGTCCTTCAGGGTGAAAGCGATGAGGGTGCCCATGGGGCCCCCGCCGATGACCAGCGTCCGATCGCTCCTGGAGACCTCCATCTGCTCCACGCCGTCCAGCACGCAGGCCAGGGGCTCCACCAAAGCGAAGGCCTTGTCCGCTCCGGGGATGGGGAACACGCCCCGGGGCACAAAGGACAGGGGCACGCTCACCTTCTCGCAGAAGGCGCCGTCGCCCACGTACTCCTTGTTTTTGCAGCTTTCCCCGTTGCCCGCTTTGCATTCGTCGCAAACGCCGCACTCTCCGTAGGGGGCCACGGTCACGTAGTCTCCCGCCTTGTAGCCGCAGCCGGCGGGGGCCTTGTCCACGACGCCGTAGAACTCATGGCCCAGGATCGTGGGAGGCTTGAAGTAGGGATGACCGTGCAGATAGGTCTTCAGATCCGTGCCGCACACCGCGCAGCCCAGGATGCGTACCAGGAACTCGCCTTCCGGGTCGGGGATGTTCTGGACCTCCAACTGCTTCTCGCCGACATACACCAATGCTTTCATTTGCTTTCTCTCCTTATCGTGTCGTGGATGGCTTCCGCGGTGACGCTGTCCGTCACCAGCATGTTGTAGAACCCGGCATGGGCCCCGGCGATGAGGGCGGGGACCTTGTCCCGGCCGCCGGCCAGACACACCACCTTGGGGATCAGGCGAAGGGCGGCGGCGTCGAATGCGTTCCGCTCGAAACCGGGGACCTCGGGGATCAGGGAACCGTCCGCCCGATAGAACTGGCTGAGCACGTCCCCGATGGCCTTCTCGGATTTGAAACGGTTGGCGAACCAGGAGGGCACCTCACTGACGAAAAACCGCTTGTTCCCCGGCGATGCGCCGACGCCGATGATGGCGGCGTCCAGCTCCTCCCAATACCGGTGGAGCTGCTGCAGGCGCTTGCGCTCCAGGTCCGAAAGGGCGTCCGTGCTTTCCCTGAACGCGGGCGCGTTGACAAAATAGGTGTTGGCCCTGAGCCGCTCGCTCAGCCGGTCCAAAATGGTGTTTACCTGAAGAGCCGGATTGTCCGTGCCGGAGACGCCGATGAGGGGCACAAAGCGTTTCTCGGATTCTGCGCCCCGGTAGGAGAGGACGCAGCTCATCCGATAGATGGTCCGCCCCCAGCCCACGCCGATGGTCCGGCAGTTTTTCAGTTCCTTGGGCAGGAAGTTGGCGGCGGCGGTGGCGATGGTCCCGATGGCGTCCTCCTCCGTGGCGTTCTCCTGCAGGGGAGCGATGATCACGTCCTTGAGCCGAAGCTCCCGGACCAGGTCGTTTCTAAGCTCGTTGAGACTGATCCGCTCCGGCATACGCACGTTGATCTCCACGATGCCCTTATGGCGGGCCTGCTCCAGGAGCCGGGAGATCTGGGAACGGGAGATGTTCTCCACGGCGGCGATCTGCTCCTGGGTCATGGCGTCCATATAATACATCTTGGCGATACGATACATCTGCATCATATCCGTGCGGCTGCGGGGCATGGGGTTACTCCTTAATGTCAGGCATGAAGAATGGCGTACAGTTTTTCGATGCGTTCCGCGGCGTCCTCGCTCTGGAACAGGTTCCTGCCGAAGCAGAAGCCCTTCACGCCGCATTTGACGGCGTCCGCCGCCGTATCCAGAATGTCCTTGCCCTTGGGGCCGCCCGCCAGAACGATGGGCACCGGGCAGTTTTTCACCACGGTCTCGAAGTTTTCGGTGTAGAAGGCTTTCACCACGTCCGCTCCCAGCTCTGCCGCCACCCGGGCGCCGTTCGCCTGAACGTCGAAGGTCTGGGTCTTGGTGAAGTCGTCGGCCAGGATCTCCACCACCACGGGGATCTGGAGCTTATGGTAGCCGTCGATGGCCTCCGCCGCGTCCTGGATGCTGCGATAGTCGGCGCCGCCCAGGACCATCATCATCACCACCGCGTCCGCGCCCATGCGGAGGGCCGTCTCAGGGCTGACGAAGTTTTTGTTTACGTTGGTGAACTCCGTGGACAGGAAGGTGCCGCCAAAGGAGGTGCGAAGGATGATCTTTTTGTGCAGCAGCTCCTGCTGACACAGCTGGGCCACGCCCAGGTTCACTAAAAAGGCGTCCAGCTTGGAGTCTTTCCGGGCGCGGATCACGGAAACCGGGTCCTCCAGCCCTTCCACAAGGCCGCACTGGGGCAGGTCCATGGCCATGGCGAACAGCTTTCCGTCGTTGGAAAACAGCTTTGCGACATTACGCTCCAATCCGTTCATACATGCTTCTCCCTTTCCCTTTAATTTTTTATATATTTTACAGCATCCGGCGCACAAAAACAATCTCCCGAAAACTCATTGCACAAATGTGCGTCACTAATTTGCACAAAATCCTGCAGCGGATAAAATGTAACGCAGCGGCGCTTTTTTTGTAAAGAGCGCCGTTTGTATCCGGGCATTTGTGAAATATATAAAAAGAACTGGACAGACGGTATAGACAGGGCTAAAATAATATCGTATACGGGGGACGGTTCTGCTTCTTTTGACGGCGCCCCGGTATGACGAAAATCTGGCAAGGAATACAAAACAGGAGGAATCAACATGAAAAAGACCTGGTTCGCATTGCTGCTGGCCGTGCTGATGGTGGCGTCCATGTTCGTCGGCTGCTCCCAGAAGCCCGCCGAGGCGGCTCAGCCTGTCGTGACGGAAGCGCCGAAGGAGGAACCCAAGCCCACGGAAGCGCCCAAAGAGGAGCCCAAGCCCACGGAAGAGCCCGCCCCCACCGAAGAACCCGCTCCTGAGCCTGAGCCAGAGCCCGAGCCCGCGGCTGAGGGCATCCATCAGATCACCGTGCTCAATACCCTGGTGAAGGACGTTGCCACCGTCAAGAGCGAGGATTCCCGCTTCAACGCCTACTGGCTGCCTTCCTACAAGCTGGGTGAGATCTTTGAGAAGAACTTCTGGTTCGTGCCCGAAGCCAACGAGATCGTGGCCGTAGTGGCTTACAGCGACGGCTACACCGACGACGGCACCGATTCCTATGAGACCCTCTGCGCCAAGGGCATCGCCTTCGGCTTCACCGACAGCAAGGGCGGCACCTACGACGTGTTCACCGGCCCCACCCAGAAGATGAACGCCATGGTCCAGTACATGGGCTACATCCTCACCGGCCATGAGTGCGCTCTGTTCGTGCCCGAAGACGGCTGGGAGAACGTGAAGGAGCTGTTCGATGAGATCGGCATGGCCGAAGCCGAGTCCTACGACTTCATCTGCGCCGACGAATGGACCGAGGAGATCTTCGCCGACGATCTGGAAAAGGTCAAGATCTATGTGGACGAGAAGGGCACCATCGACGCCACTTCCATCCTCTACGCCGGATACGGCCTCACCGACATCCGCTATATCGTGCCTCACGGCACCACCAAGGATTCCGAACCCGTGGACGGCATCAACCAGATCGTGGTCATGCCCAACGCGGACGGCATCCTGGGTGAGGAAGCCCCCGAGCTCATGAACTACGGCGGCACCCTGTACGACGCCTATCCCGTGGCGGAGGTCCTGGCCAAGGCGGGCATCGAGACCACCACGGCCAAGGCTGTTTCCTACAAGGACGGCTACATCTTCGACTATGACATGGACACCTTCCTGAAGGTCTACTTCTGCCTGGACACCAAGAACAAGAACGACGCCTTCACCTGCGGCAAAGCCCAGGTCCGCGATCAGCTCTGCAAGGCGGCCGGCCAGTACATCTTCGATGACGCCGCCCTGGTCTACGTGCCCGGTGTGGACGTGATGCCCGAGGGCTACTCCGTGCCCGAGCTCTTTGAGGCCGTGGGCATGGCGAAGGCCGGCGCCTACAAGTTCACCTGCGCCGACGGATGGGCGGAGGAGATCGACGCTGAGGATCTTGCCGAGGTCCGGATCTTCATCAACGCCGCCGGTGACGGCGTGGACGCCACCTCCATCGCGTATCCCGACTATACGCTGATGAACATCCTCACCATCACGCCCGTCGCATAAATCAACTGCAAAACCTCCCCTGCGGGGGAGGTTTTGTTTATCTGCAGGAAAACAGGGAACGGGCACGGATATACGCACCGTGCCCACGTGTGCATATCGCCATAAAACACAGGGAGGAAATGGTTGTGAAAAGGATCGTTGCGCTTTGTCTTGCTCTGGTGATGGTGCTGGGCATCGTGGCCGGATGCGGGAAGACCGAGACTGTAGAGACCAAGCCCCAGGCGGCGGAGGCCCCCGCCGCGGCGACGGAGGCGCCCGCGCCGGCAGTTACTGCGGAGCCCGCTCCCACGGAGCCTCCGTTCAAAGGCGCGTACCCCGGCGACGACTATTCCAGCGGAGCCGTGGGCGAGTACGGCGCCGCGGCCTGCGCCAACCCTGTGGCGGCGCAGATCGGCGTGGATATTCTGAAGGCCGGCGGCAACGCGGTGGACGCGGCCGTGGCCATGATCTACGCGGTGGGCCTGCTGGAGCCTGCCGCTTCCGGCATGGGCGGCGCCGGCCAGATGGTCATCTATCTGAAGGCAGAGGATCGGTATCTGGTGCTGGAGTACATGACCCAGGCCCCCGGAGCGGCCATCGCCGGCGAGATCTCCACCGACACCTCCTCCAATCCCCCCTCCGTGGAGTCCATCGCCATTCCCGGCGTGGTCAGCGGCACCATGACGGCTTTGGAGAAGTACGGCAGCGGCAACCTGACCCGCCGCCAGGTCCTCCAGCCGGTCATCGACCTGGCCCGCAACGGCTTTACTCTGCCCAACCGGTGGAATCAGAACATCGAGGGACGGTATGAGAACCTGTCCTCCTATCCCTACACCCTGGGCCTCTACACCGACGACGGCTTCACCTACACCAACGGCCAGACCATCTACAACAAGGACCTGGCCGACACCTTGGATCTCATCGCCGACGGGGGCAAGGAAGCCTTCTACAACAGCGATTTTACCCAGAAGATGGTGGACTATATCCAGTCCATCGGCGGCATCCTGACCCGGGAGGACTTCGCCCAGTATGAGACGAAGGAGCGGGAGGCCATCTCCACCACCTACCGGGGCAAGACCGTCTACACCGTGGGCGGCCCCAGCAACGGCGGCGTGGCCCTGCTCGAAATGCTGAACATCATGGAGAACTTCGATATGGCGGCCCNNCCGCCGATGCCTATGCCATGGCGGAGATGGACGGCGTGGCCTACATGGCCGATCCGGACTACTACGATCTGCCCGTGGAGGAGATGATCAGCAAGGAGTACGCCAGGGAGCGGGCGGCCAAGATCACGTTGGACACCTATCTTAAGAACGCCAAGAAGGGGAACCTGACCGTGACCCTCAGCGAGACCGGCGAAGCGGTGGCCGCGGCCAACACCCCCGATCAGGGCGGCACCACCCACCTGTCCGTCATGGACAAGGATGGGAACGTGGTCTCCACCACCAACACCAACGGCATCAACTTCGGCTCCGCCGTGGCCGTGCCGGGCACGGGCTTCGTGTTCAGCGCCCACTTGGGCAACCTGACCAACAGCCCCTCCGCCAAGGTGAACCGGCTCATGCCCTACATCCGGGTCCGTTCCACCATCTGTCCCTCCATCGTGGCCGATGAGAACGGCGTGCCCTTCATGGCCGTGGGCTCTCCCGGCAACTGGGCGCTGGTGTCCGCCGTGGCCATCGCTATCTCCAACGTGATCGACTACGACATGAACGTGGCGGAAGCCGTGAACGCGCCCCGGGTCTATCGGGATCAGAACAGCAAGAATCTGACCATCGAGAGCCGATACAGCCAGCAGACCATGGACAAGCTCACGGAACTGGGCTTCGTGCTCACCGACGAAGGCGAGCTGGGCGCTCACGTGGGCTGCGTGGCCGCCGTATACCATGAGCCGGGCGGCAAATTCTACGCCGCCGCCGACTATCGCCGCTACTACGGTTCCGCCGCCTATTGACGAACGGTTGATCCAATGGGCCGGGGGAGGCCCCGGCCCGGGAGGTATAGATATGCGTGAAGAATATCTGTTGGCGCTGCTGATGCTGGGCCTGGCGGCGGTGGGGGAGATACTCACCCGGAACCATCCCAAATGGTGGGCGCCGCTTCTGCTGCTGGCGGCCGTGGCCGGAAGCCTGGCGGCGGGCATGGGCCTGCGCTTTCGGGAGATCGTGGAGGGGCCCTTCGGGTTCCTGGACGCCCTGCTCCCCTGCGTGGTGGGCATGATCTTCCTGCGGGTGCTGAAGGACAACGGGGCCTGGGACGCTCTTTTAGGTCGGCTGGCGGGGAAGAATCCCCTGGCTTCCAGCTTCGGGGCCCTGCTGTTTCTGGCTCTGCCGGGGATGCTGACGGGGTTCGCCTCCGCCTCCGTGCTCATGAGCGCGAAGCCCGTGTATGAGCATCTGCGGAGCCGGGGCGTCGAAAGGGCAAAGGCCGTGGGCTTCATCGCCGTGGGCGCCTTCCTGGGGATGATGCTCCCCCCCAACTGCGCCCCCGCCATCGTGGCCTCTAACGGCGCCGGAAGCGTCCTGCCCACGCCCTACGTGGGCTTCTTCCTGCCCCTGCTGGCGCTGTCTTTGCCGGCGTTCCTGGTCTTCGGCCTTTTGAGCGCGCCCCTGTTCAAGGGGGAAGCTCCCGCCGTTGAAAAGGAAAAGCTGCTGCCCCTGCTGCCGCTGTGCCTCGTGCTGATCCTGGTGCTGGTGGAGGGCCTTTTGGGCTCCTACGTGTACGTGGGGGGCCAGGTGGTCATCTTCCTTGCGGGTATCCTGCTGGCGGCCCTGTTTCCGGCGAAGCGGCTGGGATGGAAGGGGGCCTGGGAAACGGCCCTGCAGGGGGTCATGGACCTGGCCGTGCCCGCGGCGGCGGTGCTGGCTTTGGGCTCCTTCATCGAGGTCAGCTCCATGAACGGCATCCGCGGCATCTTTTCCTATCATATCCTGCCCTATTCCACCACCGTCGTGATGCTGGTGCTGATGGCTGTTTCCGTGGTCCTGGGCTTCTTCCTGTCCGCGCCCCTGCCCGCCTTTCTTATCACCTACGCGGTGTTCCCCATCGGCTGGCTCGCCAACACCGTCATCGTCACGGGCTGCGCCGCCGCGGTGGGGGTGGCGTACCTCATCGCCTGGCGGGGCGGGGCCTTGTCCCGGACGAAGGAGGAGCTGCAGCTTACGGACGTGTCATATCGGGACGTCCTTGGTCAGCTGCTGCTTCCGGCGCTGCTGGTCCTCGCCATGGGCGTCATCATGGTCGTCTTCGGCGACAAGATGACCGGACTCATTCTGTAAGGAGGGAAAGGCCATGATATCCATCATATATTACGCGGTGATCTCCCTGCTTGCGGTGCTGCTGCTGGTGAACCTGCTCAAGAAACGACCGGTGCCGGAGCTCATCTCCCTGGCCGTCATTTTGGTGACTTTCGCCCTCAGGGCCCTGCACGTCAAGTGAGGAGGCGGCCATGAAGAAATACAGCTATCTTTGGAAGAACGCTTTGGTGCTGGCCGTCGCCATCCTATTTGCAGCCGTGACGGCCCATGACTTTCTCGCCATGCGGCAGCAGGAGCCGGTGGTGGCCTCTGACGGCCTCACCCGGGTGGCCATGCTTTCGGAATACTGCGAGAATCTGAAGGGCACCGCCGGGGACGAGGAGATCTATATGTTCGATTCCGGCGTGCCGGGGGGCACCTTCCTGGTGCTGGGCGGCACCCATCCCAACGAGAGCGCCGGCATGATGGCCGCCATCGCCATGGCGGAGAACATAGAGGTGACCCAGGGAAGGGTGTTCATCATGCCCTGGACCAACAAATCGGGCTTCACTCACACCTCCCCGCTGGACGGTATGCTGGATCGGTTCACCATCACGCTGAAGGACGGCTCCGCCCGCACCTTCCGGGTGGGCAATCGGCTCACCAACCCGGTGGACCAGTGGCCCGACCGCAACTACTATGAGGGCACCTCCGGCCGGAAGCTGGTGGGCACGGAGACCGCGGAGATCCGCAACGTGAACCGGCTCTATCCCGGCAACGAGAACGGGGTGCTCACCGAGCAGGTCTGCGCGGGCATCAAAAACCTGATCGACCGGGAGAACGTGTCCATCGTCATGGACATGCACGAGGGCTCCCCAGAGTTCTACTATCTGGACACCACCATGGCCCATGAGCGGGCCTTGGACGTGGCCTCCATGATGGCCATGGACATGAGCCTGGAGGGTCAGGACATGAAGGCGGAGCTGTCCGGCCAAACGTCCTACGGCCTGTCCCATCGGAGCCTGGGCGACAACACCGACGCCCTCATGACCCTGATGGAGACCTACAATCCCTCCATGGGCCCCCTTCACGGGAAGATGGACGACGATCTCATCGTCAACGGCAACGAGCCCAACTACTATCAGGCCCATCTGGACGGGTACGTCTACTATCGGGTGAAGGAGAACGGCATCCCCCTCATCGAGCGAATCGCCCGGCACATCCTGTGCATCACCAAACTGAAGGACGCCTACAACCTGTATTACCCGGAGGCGCCCATCGAATTCACCTGCCTCGGCTCCTACGAGGACATGGTGCAGCTGGGCCTGGAGGGGATCTTCAAGCCCGTCAAATAATCAAAACCATCGGCAAGAAATAAAAGAAAAGAGGAAAGAAAACCATGAAGAAGCTTATCGCCATCCTGCTCGCATCCCTGTTCGTGATCGCTCTTTGCGCCTGCGGCGGCAAGACCGAGACCGCTCCGGCGGCCGCCCCCGCTGCGACGGAAGCCCCTGCCGCCGAGCAGAAGACGGAGAATTATACCTCCTCCCAGGGCACCCTGGACGGGTATGATCCCAACCAGCAGACCGATTTTGAGATGAACACCAGCGAGGAGGTCCGCTCCTTCAACATCGGCGAGGTGGATCGTTCCCTGTTCGAGACCCCCATCCTGGTCACCACCTTCGGCCAGAGCGCCGACGCCTCCATGATGGAAGCCATCATGAAGAAGGCCGGCGTGAAGGACTACGCTTACAAGGCCCTGGCCACCGACGCGGACGTGAAGAACTATAAGACCGTCATCATCGTCTGCGGCGCCAGCTCCAAGGGCCTGGGCGCGGCGGGCATCTCCGAGGCGGACGAGACCGCCCGGGCCGAGAAGTTCATGGCCGCCGTGAAGGAGACCAGCCCTGCGGTCATCATGTGCCATCTGGGCGGCTCCATGCGCCGGGGCACCCTGTCCGACAAGTTCACGGATATGGTGCTGGAGGTGGCCAAGTACATGGTGGTGGTGGAGGACGCCAACTTCGACGGCAAGTTCACCAAGGCGGCCGAAGAGAAGAACATCCCCCTCACCTACCTCTATGCTATTGCGGACGGCGTGAAGGTGTTCTCCGCCCTCTTCGGCAACTGAACGATCTGACGCAAGCCCTGCCTGCCTCCGAGGGG
>LXOW01160719.1_pt1 | contig 11365 bp, 10 predicted proteins | sample 1368591 | NCBI WGS metagenome assembly LXOW01 (sample SAMN04884650, study PRJNA319009) | bovine gut metagenome | isolation source: Cow rumen | host: Bos taurus | place: Italy: Legnaro (PD) | collected 2014-07-09
CTGTCCTTGAAGGCGGCGAGCTGTGCGCTGATGCCTTTGTTGATGCCCAAGGCACCTTGGCTGCCACCGACAAGCAAGGCGACGGGTTTATTGGGGTCGAGGTTGAAGAACGCGGCAGCTTCCTCACGGGTACCGTTGAGGGTGATGTTGGCCCTCAAGGGGTTGCCGGTGAAATGTATCTTTTCGGCAGGGAACCATTGGTCGAGGTGGTCATAGGCCACGCAGATGGCCTTGGCTTTCTGACCCACGTTGCGGTTGGTCTTGCCCGGATAGGAGTTCTGTTCCTGAATGACAGTCGGGATGTGGAGGTAGTTGGCAGCCATTAAGGTGGGACCGCTGGCAAAGCCTCCGACACCAATCACTACATCGGGCTTGAATCTTTTCAGTATGGCGATGGCGTGGTTGATGCTACTTGTGAGCTTCAAGGGCAACAAGAGCGACTTGAGGTCTTTGGTCATGCCGCTAATCCACAACCCTTCAATCGGGTAGCCCGCTTTGGGCACACGCTCCATCTCCATGCGGCCTTTGGCACCGATAAACAAGATGTCAGCCTCGGGAAATCTGCGTTTCAAGGCATCAGCGATGGCGATGGCGGGAAAGATGTGACCGCCTGTGCCGCCGCCACTAATTACGACTTTCAAGTTCTCTTTCATTTTGTGTGGTTTCTGTTGTCTCTATAATAGCTTGTATCTCTTGTTCCTCGCTCACATATTCTTCCGCTTCCATGCTGCGGGTGACGCTCAAGATCATGCCCAAGATAAGGCCGGTGGCCATCAGTGAGGTGCCGCCCATGCTGACGAAAGGCAAGGGCTGTCCTGTGACGGGCAACAGGCCGATGGAGACTCCCATGTTAACCATGGCTTGTATCATGATTAGGAAGCCCAACCCGAAAGCCATCAGTGAGCCGAAGCTGAGCGGACGTTTGCCCACAATCCTGATGACTCGGGTGAAGAGGATGACATAGAGCAGGAGCACGACGATGCCACCCACAATGCCATATTCCTCGATGATGATGGCATAGATGAAATCGGAGTAGGGATGAGGCAAGAAGTTGCGTTGTTCGCTCTTGCCGGGGCCTTTGCCGAATACCGAACCCGAAGCCACGGCGATGTCGGCATAGGTGCGCTGCATGTGCTTGTCGTCAAAGCGGTTGATTTCACTTTTGTCCTCACCCATTGATTTCAAGCGGTTCGACCAGGTTTGGATGCGGTTCTGCTTTTCCTTGAATTCACCAGTCTTTTCGCTGAGGACCATGGCCTCTTGCGCTTTTTTGCGTCCATGCTTGTTGTCGATATTGGTCTTAACCATGTCGAAGACGAGGTAAAGCCCCATGCCGACGACGCAAAGTCCCACAAGGGCAAGCATGTGGACGAATTTCACGCGTCCGATGAAGAGCACCACCATGCAGACGAAGACCAAAATCATGGCCGTTGACAGGTTCTCGGAGAAAATCAAGCCCGCGGTGGCCAAGATGGGCAAAGCCAACTTGATGAGGAAGTCCTTGATGTTGTATTTCGTGTCGCCCATCATCACCAGTTGACGTGCCAAGTAGGTGATGAGGATGATTTTTGCCATTTCGCTGGGCTGGAACGAGAAGCCGCCGACGTTGATAGAACGGCTGGCATCGTTGATGTTACGTCCGAAGGCGAGTGTATAGAGCAGCAGTGCCAGGCAAGGAATCAACAGCAGCCATGCGGCTTTGGCGTAGTGCTTGTAGTTGACCTTGGAGGCAGCATACATCATGATGAAGCCGAACACCAGCATTGCCAAATGCTTCATCAACACCGTGCCGGTGCTGCCTGAGTATTTGGAGACCGCCAAGGCGCTGGTGGCGCTATACACTACGATGAGCGAGATGATGCCTAACAGCAGCGCCACGATCCAGATGACTTTGTCGCCTCTCAATATTTTATTGACGATGTTCATTTTCCAGTCTCTTTACGTTTTCAGTGTAGAGGTTACCGCGTTCGATATAGGTTTCTTTTTTGTTGTCCGACTTGCAGGCGGGTGAGAAGAGCACGATGTCGTTTTCCTGGGCTAGAAGTGATGCCATGGTCACGGCTTCGTAGAGATCGCCCACCTCGTATATTTCCTTGATGTTTTTCTGGAAGGTTTGCTTGAGGTTGGTGTTGTCCTTGCCTACACAAATCAAAGTCTTGACGTTTTTTCTGGCCATGGGCTTCAGGTCGCTGAAGTCGGTCTGCTTGCTGTCGCCTCCGGCAATCCAAATTACGGGGCGGATGAGGTTTTCAAAGGTGAACCAGGTGGCGTTGACATTCTCGGCACGCGAGTCGTCGTAGTACATCACACCGTCAATGGTGGCCACATAGTCCTGCCTATGTCCAATGGTGTTAAGGTCGCTTAGACTCTGTTTGATGTTTTCTTTTCTGATTTGCAGTATCTTCGAGGATATGCTGGCAACCATGGAGTTGGGTTGTCGTAGTCTCGTGTTGGTGATTTCTTCAATTTGTGTCATGGTATTTTTGGTTGTTGTGGGCAGACCCGAGTGTCTTCCCAAGGTTTCAATTTGGTTTATCTGATTTTAAAGGTCATCAATGTAAATGCAGCTAAAAGAATGGTAACAATCCAGAAACGAATGGTGATTTTCACCTCGTGGTGGACGACGTTGTGGCCTTCGCCGTGCCCCTTGAAGGTGACGGTCGAATTAGGCCAAACCTTCTTGAAGTCACTATAGGATGTCCTGAAGTGGTCGTGCAAGGGGCCTTTTTTCCATATACGATGTTTTTTGCCCGTCTTCACGAAACGTTTTACGTCGAGGTCGGAGAGGATTTCGAAGAGGAACACGCCACAGAGCAGAGGCAGCAGCAGCTCCTTGTGCATGATGATGGCAGAAACTGCAATGATGCCACCTATTGTCAAGCTACCCGTGTCGCCCATGAAGATTTGAGCAGGGTAGGAGTTAAACCACAGGAAACCAATGAGGGCACCCACGAAGGCAGCCATGAACACCACCAGCTCCTCGCTGCCAGGGATATACATCAGGTTGAGGTGGCTCGCCGTGATGGCGTTACTGGAGATGTAAGCCAAGATGAGTAGCGTGATGCCGATGATGGCCGAGTTGCCCGAGGCCATGCCGTCCATGCCGTCGTTGAGGTTGGAGCCGTTGCTGACGGCGGCTACGATGAAGACGGTAAGCAGCACGAGAAACACCCATGCCAGGTTATACATCCACTTCGGGCCAGCCCAACGGAATAGGTCGGCATAGTTGAGGTCGTGGCTCTTGATGAATGGGATAGTTGTTCTCGTCGATTTGACGTCGGAACTTTTCACGACAACTTCCTTATTGTTCTCGATTTTTATCTGTACGGTCTCGTTGATTTGCACGGCAGGGCTGAAGCGGAGGGTGAGGCCGACGATGAGGCCCAACAACACTTGTCCACCGAGTTTCACTGCAGGCTTCAAACCGTCTTTCTGGTGCTTGAAGGTTTTGATGTAGTCGTCAGCAAAGCCGATGATGCCGAGCAGCACTGTGGTGACAATCATCAGTATGGTGTAAACGCTGTGCAATTTGCAGACTAGCAGCACTGGAATCAGGATGGAAGCGATGATGATGACGCCTCCCATGGTGGGCACACCGATCTTTTTGGTGTTGTAGGGGTCGATGGCGATGTCGCGCTGTGTCTCGGTGATTTTCTTGCGTTTCAGCATCTTGATGAACCAATAGCCGAACCATACCGAGACGACCAACGCCAAAATAATGGCCGCTGCAGCGCGGAAGGTGACGTAATTGAACACACCCGCGCCTGGGAAGTTGCACTTTTGCAGATAATTAAAGAAGTAGTATAACATCAGCGTGCCTCCTTAAAAGCTTCCGACAAGACTTCCTTGTCGTCAAAATGATTCTTTACTCCGTTGATTTCTTGGTAGTTTTCGTGGCCTTTGCCCGCCAATAGGATGATGTCGCCTTTTTTAGCGAGGGCCACGGCGGTGCGGATGGCCTCGCCACGGTTGGTGATGCTCAACACCTTGTGCTTGTCTTCCTCGGCGATGCCAGCCTTCATCTGTCTGATGATTTCGTCTGGGTCTTCGTTGCGCGGGTTGTCGCTGGTGAGGATGACCTTGTCGCTCAGCTTCACGGCCACGGCAGCCATTTCAGGACGCTTAGTGGTGTCGCGGTTGCCGCCACAGCCCACGATGGTGATGAGCGTTTCTTTGTGGCAGCGCACATCGTTGATGGTTGATAAAACATTCTCCAATGCATCAGGCGTGTGGGCGTAGTCGACGATGCCGACGATACCGTTTTCGGAATGCACCATGTCGAAACGACCGTTGGCGCCATGCAGTTTGCTGATTTCCACTAGCAGCTCGTCCTTGTCGAAGCCTAACGACAGCGCTGCACCATAGATGGCCAGCAGGTTGCTCGCATTGAAGCCTCCCACCAGTTGCGTGTAGACCTCGGTGCCGTTCACCTTGAGGAGCATACCATCGAAGTGGCTCTCCATGATGACGCCCTTGAAATCGGCGTCGTGCTTTAAGGCGTAGCTCAACTTCTTGGCCTTGGTGTTTTGCAGCATGACGGCACCGTTCTTGTCGTCGAGGTTGGTGAGGGCGAAGGCGGATTGTGGAAGGTTGTCGAAGAATTTCTTCTTGGCATTGCGATAGTTAGCCATCGTCTTGTGGTAGTCGAGGTGGTCGTGGGTGAGGTTGGTGAAGATGCCTCCCGCAAAATGCAGCCCAGCGATGCGGTCCTGTGTCACACTGTGCGAGCTCACTTCCATGAAGGCGTATTCACAACCTTTCTCGACCATCTGGTTCAACAGACCGTTCAACTCGATGGGGTCGGGGGTGGTGTGGGTGGAAGGAATCACCTCGCGGTTGACGATGTTCTCGATGGTGGAGAGCAGGCCGCAGTTGTAGCCGGCATCGGTGAAGAGCCTATACAACAGCGTGGCAATGGTAGTCTTGCCGTTGGTACCCGTCACACCGACCAGACGCAGTTTCTCCGAAGGGTTGCCAAAGAAATTGGAGGTGCCTACACCTAAGACATAGGCCGAGTTATCCACCTTGATATAGGTGACGTTGTCGGCTTTCTTTCTTGGTAGCTTCTCGCAAACGATGGCCGAAGCACCTTTCTCGATGGCCTTGTCGATGTAGTCGTGGCCGTCCACTTGCGTGCCTTTTACGGCAAAAAAGAGCGTGTCTTGGCTCACCTTGCGCGAGTCGAAGGAGATATCGAGGATGTCGAGGTCTTTCTCTCCGATGATTTCAAGCAGGTTGCAGTTGACCAGTATTTCTTTGAGCTTCATTTCTTTTCGAGTTTAAGTTGTATGACACTATTGGCTTTGAGGGTGTCTCCGGCTTGAAGCGACTGCTCTTTCACCTTTCCTTGCCCGACGAATTCTGTCCTAACACCCATGTTTTCTAAGAGGTAGACGGCATCGGTGATGTCCATACCGACAACGTTGGGCACGATGTTGTCGGTGATTTGGGCTGCCCTGAGGTGGGTCTCGCCACTTTCCGTTTGCTGCACCGTGACCCAGTCACCGTTGATGGCGAAATCGTTATAGGATTTGTCGATGCCGTTTAGGAAAGAGGCTTCCTTGCTGTGACGCACGATGACAGGCTCGGTGGCGGTGGGCATGAAAGGCACGATGGAATCATCTTCGGGAGTGCCGATGCGCATGGCGTAGACCTTTTCGGCAATCTCCCTGAATCCAGGTGCTGACACGCTACCTGCGGCCCAGAAACGGCCACGAGCGCGACTCACCATGACAATGCAACTGTAACGCGGCTTTTCGGCGGGGAAGTAGCCCACGAAAGTAGTGTTGTACAGCTTCCTGCCAATACCGGGTTCATGGTAGGCGTAGCCTTGCTCCTTGTCGTAGTATTGTGCCGTGCCGGTCTTGCCAGCCACCTTGACCACGCAGCCTTCAAACTGGCGCTTGGCCGTGCCCCTGATGACCACGCCTTCCAGCATGGTCTGGAGCTTCTCTATGGCTTCGGCGTCGGCGATATGCTCGTTGAGGACGATAGGTTCGAACTTCTCAATGGTTTGGTTGCCACGACGGATCTCAGTGACAAACTGAGGCTTCATCATGCGGCCTCCATTGGCGATAGCGTTATAAAGCATGAGGAGGTGCATCGGCGTGACATTGACCTCGTAGCCAATCGACATCCAAGGCAACGATACCTTCGACCACAGCTTCCTGCCGTCCTTTGTCTTGTCGTTGGGGTGCTTGATGACGGGTTGCGCCTCACCAGTGATGCCTGTGCCGATTTTCTTGTTCAGGTTCAAGGCATACAAACCTTCGACGTATTTCTCAGGATGTGCGGCGAAGTGTTTGTTGATGAGCACAGCCGTACCTTTGTTCGATGACTGCTCGATGACTTCCTGGACAGTGCAGATGCCGCCTTGGGCAAAGCTGTGGTCGTCTTTCATCGTGCGGTTCGAGAACTTGATAGGGCCCGTGCCGATGTTCACCTTGTCGTTCAGGTTGACATCTTTGTTGTTGAACAGTACAATCATCGAGGCAATCTTGAACACCGAGCCGGGCTCGTAGCGTTCGGTGAGGGCCACGTTGTACGATTCCTCATACAAGCCCGTCTCATGGTTGAGGCTCAGGTTGGCCAAGGCCTTCACATAACCTGTCTCCACGTCCATGAGGATGGCGCAGCCTTGCTCAGCCTTGTTCTCGGTGAGGGTGTGGTTGAGCGCACTCTCCACGATGTCCTGCAGCTTGATGTCGAAGGTGGTAACGAGGTCATCGCCGTTTTGTGCGTCAGTGTTCTCCTCCGAGTCGACGGGCACCCAGCCACCATGGTGGATTCTTCTCACCAACTGCCGGCCGTTCTGACCCTTGAGGTAGTCGTTGTAGGCACCTTCCAAGCCGAAATAATAGCCCTTACTCTCGTTGGCCATACCGAGCATGAGGCTGGCGAGGTCCTTATAGGGATGCTCGCGCTTGATTTTCTTTTTGGGGATGAGGCCACCTTTGTATAGGCCACGGTCGAAGATGACGAATTGTTGCATCTTGCGCAAATCCGTCTGTGTGACATTTAAGCCAATCTTGTAGTAACGGCTCTTCTTGGCCATGCCAATGCCGAAGAATTCTTTCCATTGTGCAGGGTTTCTCTTCGGGAACAACTGCGACATCTGGATGCAAAGCGAGTCGATGTTGTTGGCTAGTAGGGTCGAGTCAACGGACTGGTAGTCGAAAAAGACGTCGAAGTAAGGGACGCTGGTGGCCATCACTTGGTTGTCGCTCGAGAAGATGATGCCGCGCGAGGCTTCCAAGGTATCCACACGGTATTCGCGCTTCTCGGCCATGTCTTTCAACTCTTCTTTATCCTTGGTTTGCACGACGATGATTTTCGCGATGATGGCAATCCCGAAAAGGAGGACGAACACGTACAACAGGTTGGTCCTCCAAAGTGTGTCGGTTCTGGGGTCTAACTTCATGGCTCCTCTTGCTTTTCGGGTTGTTCGACTTCAATGCGTTTCAGTGGTTGGGTGACCTCTTTCAGGCCTGTACCAGCTAGTTTTTTGGCCAGAATCGACTGCTTCGAGGCTTCCATGATGGCTGATCTCACCTGCACATATTCCACCTGCAGGTCGTTGAGTTTGTGTGCGGTTTTCGTCAGTTCACGGATTCTCCCCTCGGCGATATACGTGTTGGTGATGATGGCCATGAGTAACAAGGTCACAAACACCATGAAAGGGAACTGTTTTGCGAAACTTTCACGNNATTCTCAGTTTGGCGCTGCGGGCGCGGCTGTTGTTCTCGATTTCCTCGTCGGTGGGGACGATGGGTTTGCGTGTTATAATAGTATAAGGTGTCTTCAGGTTGCCGAAGAAGTCCTTGTCTTCCTTGCCCTCGGCGTTGCCGGTCTTCATAAAGTTCTTCACGAGGCGGTCTTCGAGCGAGTGGTACGACATTACGACGAGACGGCCACCTGATTTCAACACGTCGGGGCATTGGCCGAGGAAGGCACACAAGGCGTCAAGCTCTTGGTTCACCTCAATGCGCAGGGCTTGGAAGAGCTGTGCCAGCACCTTGTTTTCCTTGCCGCGCGGGAGACGATTCTGTACGGCGGCTTTCAGCTGTGCGGTCGTCTCGATAGGCTCAGCCTCGCGGGCCATGATGATGTCGGAGGCGACAAGATGGGGTTGCTGCATTTCGCCATAGAGGCGCAGGATGCGGGTCAGGGCCTCGTGGTCGTAGGTGTTCACCACGGTGGCGGCGTCGTTGGGCGTCATTTGGCTCATGCGCATGTCGAGGGGACCGTCGAAGCGGGTGGAGAAGCCTTTTTCAGGGGTATCGAATTGGTGCGACGAAACACCCAAATCGGCAATGATGCCGTCGACCTTCCCGCCATGGTAGAGCTGGATGAAGTTCTTGAAGTACCTGAAGTTCTGCGGTATGAAGGTGAAACGCTCGTCGTCGAAGGCGTTCTGTGCGGCATCCTCGTCCTGGTCGAAGGCATAAAGATGCCCCGTCGTCAGGCGTTCAAGGATGGCACGGGAGTGACCTCCTCCGCCGAAAGTGACATCGACGTACACGCCTGAAGGCTCGATGTTGAGGCCTTCGATGCACTTGTCCAACATTACCGGGTTGTGATACATGGTCACCTCTACTGATTAGATTGTCTTCAGAATATCAAGAATCTTCTTCTTGTCGATGGTCGACACGCTCTGCTCATAACGTGCTTTGTCCCAGATCTCCATCTTATTGGCTAGGGCTTCCACTACGACTTCTTTCACCAGTCCGCCACGTTCCATCAGTTCCTTGGGAATTTGCAGACGGCCACTCGCGTCGAGCTTGACGAAACGAACGCCTTCGTTCAGGAATCGCAGTGCCTTGATACCTTCTTCATCATAGATGCTGAAAGTTTCGCGCAGTTTCTCCTGCTGCAAGTCCCAATCCTTGCGGGTGAATAGGTCGAGACAGGTGCTGTTTTCGAACAAGCTCGGACGCAGCACGAAGCCTTCGTCTGCCAGCTCGCCCATCTGCTCTTTGAACTCGGAAGGCAGCATCAAACGGCCTTTCGCGTCCAATTTACAGTTGAAATGTCCTATCGGGTAACCCATCTTTTTTGCTTTTTGATTTGCAACTGCAAAATTAGTATAAATTTTCCCACTTTGTCCCACTTTATCCCATTAAAGTTTTCAACCTTATTTGTTGATAACTTTGTTGGTAAGTTGTTGACAACTTTGTTAACATATTCAGGAGTAACGTTCCGTAAATTGTTGATAAAGGCCGTTTTTGCCCATTTTGAAGCGTTTTTGGGCGAAAAAATCCGTTTCCATTCCTCTTTTTACTATTTTTGCCGATTGTAGAGAGATTGTTATTTATGGAAACGGAACAAAGCAATTTGATTGACCTCAGGAAAATCTTTACGGCCAAGGTACCCAAGTTGATGAAGCACATGCCCGACTGGCTGTTTCGCAAGATCCAACGACTGTTGCATGAGGACGACATCAACGAGATTTTGACGAAGTATGCTGATCAGGAAGGCCTTGACTTCATCAATGCAGTAGTGGCCGACTTTAATCTTGACGTGGTGCTGAAAGGTGTTGATAATCTGAAGGCTAGTGACCGCGTTCTGGTGGCTTCCAACCATCCTTTGGGCGGTCTTGACGGCATCGCGCTCATTGGTGCTGTGGGCAACCATAGGGGAGAGACGCTGACCCCCGTCAACGACTTCCTGATGTTCGTGAAGAACCTCCGTCCGATTTTCATTCCTGTCAGCAAGGTGGGTAGCGCCACCACCAATCGCGAGGAAAATTTACGCCTTTTCAATGAGACTTTCGCGGGCGATGCCACGATTTGTTACTTCCCTTTCGGTCTCTGCTCACGCAAGACCAAAGATGGTAAAATCATGGATCTCGACTGGAAGAAGACCTTCCTCACCAAGTCAAAAGCCTATCAGCGCGACATTGTTCCCGTCCATATCGAAGGCCAAAACTCCAATTTCTTTTATAACCTCGCCTATTGGCGCAAACGCTTGGGTATCAAGGTGAACATTGAGATGGCTTTCCTCGTCGACGAGTTTTTCAAGCAACGCAACAAGCAACTGACCATCACCTTCGGCAAGCCCATCCCTTACCAGACTTTCGACCGTCGTTTCACCGATGCGCAATGGGCCGAGAAGTTGCGTGCTTTTTCTTACCAATTGGCACAGGATGCCGATTTGGTGTTTGACCCTCAAAAAGAATATACAATATGATGAAAGATATTATAGCTCCGGTGTCGGTTGAGGCCATCATGGATGAGTTGACCCGCGACAAGTTCTTCCGAAAGACGAACAACGGAGGAAACGAGATTTATGTTTTGTCGGCACACGACTCTCCGAATGTCATGCGCGAAATCGGACGTTTGCGTGAGATCAGCTTCCGCAACGCTGGTGGCGGCACAGGCCTCGATTGCGATGTCGACGATTTCGACACGCGCGAGGAGCATTTCTTCTACCAACTCATCGTTTGGAACCCTTCCGACAAAGTCATTATGGGCGGCTACCGTTTCCTGCTGTGCGACGGACTGCCCATCGATAAGGATGGTCAGGTGGACACGCCCACGAGTGAGCTTTTCCATTATTCCGATCGTTTTGTGCAGGACTATCTGCCCGATACCATCGAGTTGGGACGCTCCTTCGTGCAGCCCAACTACCAGCCTACCAAGAACCTTTCTAAAGGTCTTTATTCGCTTGACAACCTGTGGGATGGCTTGGGCTCGTTGGTTGACATTTACCCCGAGGCGAAGTATTATTTTGGTAAGGTGACGATGTATCCGCAACTTGAGCAGACAGCTCGCGACATGATTCTGTATTTCATCCAGAAGCACTTCCCTGATGAGGACAATCTTGTCACCGTGCGCCCCGAACTTGACCTGCCTATCCTCACCGACCGTGAATGGCTTGCCTCATTGTTTTGCAGCGACAACTACCGAGACGACTACAAAACTTTGGTCAAGCTGGTCCGTGAGCGTGGTGCCGCAGTGCCCCCTTTGGTGAATGCCTACATGAACCTCTCTTCGACACTCCGCTCCTTTGGCACAGCCCTCAATCCTGGCTTTGGCAAGGTGGAGGAGACAGGCATCCTCGTGACGATTGCCGACATCTACGAAGAGAAGGTAAATCGTCACATGATTTACGACAAAAACGAACTTCCTTCCCACTTAAAATAAATCGCCATGGACATCAAAAAAGCCGATTTCTTGATGAGTAACACCCGTTTCGAGTTCTTGCCCAACGACAACATTCCGGAATATGCCTTCATTGGTCGCTCCAATGTGGGTAAGTCATCACTCATCAATATGCTGGTGCAGCGCAAGGGCTTGGCCAAGACCTCGTCGGTGCCAGGCAAGACGGTGGCTATTAATCATTTCATCGTCAACGATGCTTGGTA
>LXOW01166359.1_pt1 | contig 11365 bp, 8 predicted proteins | sample 1368591 | NCBI WGS metagenome assembly LXOW01 (sample SAMN04884650, study PRJNA319009) | bovine gut metagenome | isolation source: Cow rumen | host: Bos taurus | place: Italy: Legnaro (PD) | collected 2014-07-09
AGTTTATTTTGTAAAAAATCATTAATCCGTCAAAATAGTATGTGTATTTGCAAAATATTACCAAAAGATGAAGTGTTGACAAGTATTAAAAAAAGAAAAGTATATTTAATAACGAATCGGCATTATGATAAATAGAGTATTAAAGGCTATTTCAACCTGTAGCCTATTTGATATAGAAATCCTTTGTGAGTTCAGTATACCATACGCTTCTTTCGTTAGGAATCATTTGAAGTATTTCTTCTTTAAAGTCTACATCCTGATTACGTTGCTTTCTGAATTCCATGAGTTGTCGCTTTGGAAATTTGTTGGGCGTTGTTTTAATTAAGCAGATTCTGCTAACCATTAATCCTTCAAAAGCAGCGGCTGATTCTATAGCATCGTTGTTTTCTGTTGGAATTACTATTGAGAAATAACCATCTGTTTTCAAAAGTCTGTTTGCTGTCTTCATGAGTTGTTCGTATGTCAAGCCAACTGTATGTCTGGCTAACGTACGTTGATTCTCTGGACATATCAGCGAATCAATGAAGTACGGTGGATTACAAACTATAACGTCAAATCCTTCATTGTCTTCAATATTTATGGCGTCTCCATTAATGATTGTCATTCTGTCACAAAATGGTGATGCATCAACATTTTCCTGTGCTTGTTTCGCTGCATCGTTATCTATATCAATACCTACAACTTTAGCTTCTGGAAAACGCTGAGCCATCATCAAGGCTACTAGACCTGTTCCTGTACCAATATCCAGTATTCTGCATGGCTTTTCTGGTGCATTTGCCCATGCACCTAACAGTACTCCATCTGTGCCAACCTTCATAGCACAGCGATCCTGATTTATAGCGAATTGTTTGAATTGAAAGATGTTTTTACCCATAATCGCTGCAAAGATACTAATTATTTGTAAATAATCAGCCTATCATTCTTAATTCTTAATTATTATTAGTAACTTTGCCCCCCGATATAAATAATTGAGAAATGAGTAATCAGAATAACAACACAGCATTTCAGATGATTGCTGATATTGATGGAGATTTGAAGGATTTTTTGAATGTTAACACTCCAGAACAAGTACCTGTGTTAGCCTTGCGCAATATGGTATTATTTCCTGGTGTGGTGACCCCTATCTTGATTGGCCGCAAAATAAGTAAGACGTTAGTCGAGAAAGCTGAACGCAAAGGTCTGATTATCGGCGTTGTGTCACAGCGCGATCCCGAGGTAGACGAACCCGGCATAGACGATCTTTATTCGGTTGGTGTATATGCCAAGGTGATGAAGATTTTAACCCTTCCTAATGGCAATATTACAGCCATTGTGCAGGGATTAGGTCGTATGGAACTTGATGAGCTTACCTCTACCTCACCCTATCTTGAAGGTAAGGTTACTCCTTTGGAAGAGGTACAACCAGAAGAAAAAGATCGTGAGTTTAAGACTGCAGCTGCCGATCTCAGAGACTTGGTAAACCAGTATATTTCGGTAACTGAAGAGATCCCCGATGAAGCTAGTTTCGCTATTAAGAACATCTCTAATCCTGTGATGGTGCTCAACTTTGTGTGCACCAATATGCCATTTAATCACAAGGATAAGCAAAAGATGCTTGAGGCCGAGACAGTGAAGGAGCGTCTTTTCATGACAATGAAGCTGCTTAACCGTGAGATAAACCTTCAGAATTTGAAGGCTGAGATTCGTAATAAGACGCGTGAGGATATTGATGAGCAGCAGCGTAACTACTTCCTGCAGCAGCAGATTAAGAACATGCAGGCAGAGATGGGTAACGGCGAGTCGTTTGAGAAGAGCGAACTGATCAGAAAATCAATGCGTAAGAATTGGTCGTATGAGATGAGTCGACTCTTCCGTAAGGAGTGCGACAAACTCGATAACCTGAACCCTCAGAGTCCTGAGTATAATGTTCAGCTTACTTATCTTCAGACTTTGGTTAACTTGCCTTGGGGCGAATATACTGAGGACGACCTGAATCTGAAGCGTGCTCAGAAGATTCTCGATAAGGATCACTATGGCATGGAGAAGGTCAAGGAGCGTATTCTTGAGTATATGGCTGTTCTGGCACTGCGTGGCGATCTGAAGTCGCCTATCCTGTGTCTCTATGGCCCTCCAGGAGTTGGTAAAACCTCACTGGGTAAGTCTATTGCTGCTGCCATGAAACGTAAGTATGTTCGTGTGTCACTTGGTGGTTTGCATGACGAGGCTGAGATTCGTGGACATCGTCGTACCTATATTGGTGCTATGCCTGGTCGTATCATCAAGAGCATTCAGAAGGCTGGTTCAAGTAACCCTGTTTTCATTCTCGATGAGATTGATAAGGTAACGCAGAACACTCATAATGGTGATCCTGCATCAGCGCTCCTTGAAGTGCTCGATCCTGAACAGAACAATGCCTTCCACGATAACTATCTCGATGTAGATTATGACTTGTCTAAGGTGCTCTTTATTGCTACTGCCAATAACCTCAGCACTATTCCTCGTCCCCTACTCGATCGTATGGAAGTTATCGACGTAAGTGGTTATATTACAGAGGAAAAGATAGAAATCTCAAAGCGTCACTTGATACCAAGAGAGCTTGAGAATACAGGTCTTGACATCAAGGGAATGAAGCCTTCTTTCAATAAGGCTGCCATCGAAATGATTATCGAGCGCTACACCCGTGAGAGTGGTGTTCGTCAGCTTGAGAAACAAATCAATAAAGCATTAAGAAAGATTGCCTTTAACCGTCAGATGGACGAGACGAAGGACTACAAGAAGATTACTCCAAACGAGCTTGAGGATTTGCTAGGCAAACCACCTTTCTATCGCGATATCTATCAGGGCAATAATTATGCCGGTGTAGTTACTGGTTTGGCATGGACTTCTGTTGGTGGTGAAATTCTGTTCATCGAGACCTCGCTCTCAAAGGGTAAGGGCTCTAAACTAACACTGACAGGTAATCTGGGCGATGTCATGAAAGAGTCGGCTATTTTGGCCCTTGAGTATGTTAAGGCTCATGCTGAGACGCTCAATATTGACTATCGCATCTTCGACAATTGGAATATTCACATTCACGTACCAGAGGGTGCAACACCTAAGGACGGTCCTTCTGCCGGTATCACCATAGCTACTAGTATTGCCTCTGCTCTCACCCAGCGTAAAGTACGCAAGAATACCGCTATGACTGGTGAGATTACCCTTCGTGGAAAGGTATTGCCTGTAGGTGGTATTAAAGAGAAGATACTTGCTGCTAAACGTGCTGGCATCACTGATATTGTGATGTGTCAGGAGAATGAGAAAGATATTCTCGAGATTCCTGAGATCTACCTCAAGGGTGTTACATTCCATTATGTAGAGAATGTTCAGGATGTTTGGGACTTTGCTCTTACCAATGAGATTGTAGAGCATCCACTTGATTTCACTATTCCCGAAGAAAAAGACGAAAAGAAGAAGTAATGACATTTGAAGTACAACATACCGATGCAGCCAGCGATGCCCGTGCTGGATTGATTACTACCGATCACGGACAGATACAGACTCCTATCTTCATGCCTGTAGGCACTGTGGGTAGTGTTAAGGGCGTGCACTTTAGCGAGCTGCGTGAGCAGGTCAAGGCACAAATCATCCTTGGAAACACATATCATCTCTATCTCCGTCCAGGTCTCGACATTCTGCGTCAGGCTGGCGGACTGCATAAGTTCAATACCTGGGATCGCCCTATCCTTACTGATTCTGGTGGCTTTCAGGTATTCTCGCTTACCGGCATCCGTAAGCTCCGTGAGGAGGGCTGTGAGTTCCGCAGCCATATCGATGGCTCTAAGCATATTTTTACGCCTGAAAACGTGATGGATACTGAACGTGTCATCGGTGCCGATATCATGATGGCATTCGATGAGTGTCCCCCAGGTCAGAGCGATTACAAATATGCTGAGAATAGCCTGCGCCTCACACAGCGATGGTTGGAGCGTTGTGTCAAGCGATTCAACGAGACTGAGCCTTTGTACGGTTATAAGCAGACGCTGTTCCCCATTGTTCAGGGCTGTACCTATAAGGATTTGCGCCAGGATGCTGCCAAGCATGTGTGCGATGTCCTTGGTAAGTTGAACGATGGTGGTGGTGCGTCTATCGGTGGTCTTGCTGTTGGTGAGCCTACCGAGGTAATGTACGAGATGATTGAGGTGGTAAATGAGATTCTTCCTAAGTCGCGTCCTCGTTATCTGATGGGTGTTGGTACACCTCAGAACATTCTTGAGGCTATTGAGCGCGGTGTTGATATGTTCGACTGTGTGATGCCAACCCGTAATGGTCGTAATGCCATGCTCTTCACCTACGAGGGTACGATGAACATGCGTAATAAAAAGTGGGAGAACGACTTCTCACCTATCGATCCTGATGGTTGCGATATCGACCGCATCCACTCCAAGGCCTATCTGCACCACCTGTTTAAGGCTCAGGAGCTGTTGGCCATGCAGATCGCATCGATACACAATCTGGCATTCTACCTCCGATTGGTTGGTGATGCCCGACAGCATATCATTGCCGGTGATTTCGTACAGTGGAAACGTAGTGTAATTGACCAATTAGGACGTAGACGATGAAATTTGTAAAATACTTCCGATGGCTGAGATTCCTCAGATGTCTGAACTTTATCAATCCGTTCAGATACCTGTCGCGTCTTGATCGTTATCTGATAGCAAAATTCATCGGAACCTATATCTTTGCCATCATACTCATCATCTCGATTTCTATCGTGTTTGATGTCAATGAGAATCTGGCCAAGTTCTCTACTTACGGCGCACCGCTCAAGGCTATTGTCTTCGACTACTACGCCAACTTCGTGCCTTATTTCGCCAACTTGTTCTCACCTTTGTTTGTCTTCATTGCCGTCATCTTCTTTACATCTAAGTTGGCTGGCAATTCCGAGATTATAGCCATGCTGGCAGCTGGTGTCAGCTTTAAGCGCCTGCTGCGTCCGTATATGATTTCGGCAGCACTTATTGCCGTAGTCAATTTCTATCTCGGCGGATATGTCATTCCGAAAGGTAACCAGGTCAAAATGGAGTTTGAGTCGAAGTATAAGAATAAGAAGATGACCCGCTCTGCCAGCAACGTGCAGTTGATGGTATCGCCAGGTGTGATTGCNNAAGATGACCCGCTCTGCCAGCAACGTGCAGTTGATGGTATCGCCAGGTGTGATCGCATATCTGCAGCAATACGACGACCAGACACATACTGGTTATGGATTTTCGCTTGATAAGTTTGAGAACAAGAAGCTGGTCAGCCACATGACGGCCTCTGTCATCCGTTACGATTCTATCAGCGACTCACGCTATCATTGGAAGGCTCAGAGTTATAAGATACGTACCCTTAAAGGTCTGCGCGAGGAAATCGAGTCGGGTGCAGTCATCGACACCCTGATTCAGATGGAACCTATGGATCTTGTATTCTCTAAGGGACAACAGGAGACGCTTACCTCGACTGAGCTTCGTGACTATATCGCCAAGCAGGTTGAACGTGGTTCAGTCAATGTCGTACAGTACGAGGTTGAGTACCACAAGCGCATAGCCACTTCGTTTGCCTCATTCATCCTCACCATCATTGGTGTGTCTCTCTCCAGCCGCAAACGTAAGGGCGGCATGGGGCTCTACCTTGGTATCGGTCTTGCACTGTCGTTTGGTTATATCCTGTTGCAGACCATCAGTGCCACCTTTGCCGTGAATGCTGATACACCTGCCATGCTGGCAGCGTGGATACCTAACTTATTATATATTGTAATTGCATATTTCTGTTACCGTCAAGCACCTAATTAATGACATTTGAAGAAACATATTTGAACGATAATATTCTCGATGCGCTCTACGACATGCACTTCGAAGATATGACGCCCATTCAGGAGCGATGCATTCCTGAGATATTGGACGGCTACGATGTGCTGGGTATAGCTCAGACAGGAACCGGTAAGACAGCAGCCTATCTGCTGCCTATACTCTCGCAACTCGACGATGGCGGCTATCCTAAGGATGCCATCAACTGCATCATCATGTCACCTACTCGTGAGCTAGCGCAACAGATTGACCAGGCCATGCAGGGCTTCGGTTACTATCTCAACGATGTAAGCAGCGTGGCCGTATATGGTGGTAACGATGGCAACCGCTACGACCAGGAGCTGCGCTCCATGCGTATGGGTGCCGATGTGCTGATTGCCACACCAGGCCGACTGCTCAGTCACCTCAAGGTGGGCAATCTCGACCTCTCGCACTGCAGTTTCTTTGTACTCGACGAGGCCGATCGTATGCTCGACATGGGCTTTGTCGACGACATTATGAAGATTGTCCAGCAGTTGCCCCAGAACTGTCAGCGCATCATGTTCTCGGCTACCATGCCTAAGAAGATTCGTGAACTGGCTGTACAGCTGCTTCATGATCCTGTTGAAGTTCAGATAGCGGTATCCCGCCCTGCCGAGAAGATCCACCAGATGGCCTATGTGTGCTATGAGCCTCAGAAACTCAAGATTATCCAGCACATCTTCAAGAACGGCAACCTGCAGCGCGTCATCATCTTCTCAGGCAAGAAGGAGCGTGTAAAAGAGGTTACCCGCAAGCTCAAGTCGATGCACATCAACTGCGACCAGATGCACTCCGACCTCTCGCAGGCCGAGCGCGATGAGGCTATGTACCGCTTCAAGGCCGGACAGACCGATGTGCTGGTAGCTACCGACATTGTGGCCCGAGGCATCGATATCGACGATATCCGTCTGGTCATCAACTACGATGTGCCATCCGACAGCGAGGATTATGTTCACCGTATCGGTCGTACAGCCCGTGCCGATCGCGATGGTGAGGCTATCACCTTTGTGAGCGATACTGACATCTACCGTTTCCAGAGTATCGAACATTTCCTTGGTAAGGAGGTAGAAAAGGTGCCCCTGCCCGAAGGACTAGGCGAGGCCCCTGAATACGTGAAGCGCCCCAAGAAGGGCAACAGCCGCAAAGGTAACGGTCGTTGGCACTCACATGGCAACGGTCATAAGAAGAATAACAATAACAAGAAAAATAACAATGCTGACAAAGCCAATAGCAAAGATCAATCTCGGTCTAAACGTAGTAGAAAAACGTCCTGACGGTTACCATAACCTCGAGACCGTTTTCTATCCCGTGCTCATCCACGATGCGCTCGAGGTCTACCCTATGGACCCTCAGTTCCCGTCTGAAGTGGATTGCGACCTCAAGGTCACTAACATCCATATCGAAGGCGACGAACAGCGTAATCTGGTAGTTCGTGCTTACAACCTGTTGAAGGCCGACTTCCCCACTCTGCCTCGCATCCATGCCCATCTCTATAAGGGCATCCCTACTCAGGCCGGTATGGGGGGCGGTAGCAGCGATTGCGGCTTTATGATTACCCTGCTCAATCAGATGTTTGAGCTTGGATTAACCGAACAGCAGATGATTGACTATGCCGCCCGTCTGGGAGCCGACTGCGCTTTCTTTATCCTCAACCGCCCTTGTTATGCCGAGGGTATTGGCGAGAAACTGCAGCCCATCAATCTCGATCTCTCAGGATGGTATCTTTCACTGGTACGTCCCGATATCCCTGTTCCTACCCGTGAAGCCTTCGCACTTATCAAGCCACAGCATCCTGAGGTGTGCTGCCGCGAAGTCGTAAAACTCCCCGTAGAACAGTGGCGTAATCAGCTTACTAACGATTTTGAGTACAGTGTATTCTCTGCACATCCTGAACTGGGTGCTGTCAAGGAACGTCTCTATCAGCTTGGTGCTACCTATGCTGCCATGTCAGGCTCAGGATCTACTCTCTTTGCACTCTCACGCCAGCCACTCTGTCTTGATGAGTTCAATGCNNGGTGGAACCGGTTTCATCGGTAGTCACACCACCGTAGAGCTGCAGGAAGCAGGCTACGAAGTTGTCATTATCGACAATCTGTCAAACTCAAACGCTAATGTTGTTGATGGTATCGAGAAGATCACTGGTCAGCGTCCAGCTTTCGAGCAGGTAGACTGCTGCGACTTCGAGGCTCTGGAGGGTGTCTTCAAGAAGTATCCTAACATCGAGGGTATCATTCACTTCGCTGCTTCTAAGGCTGTAGGTGAGAGCGTTGAGAAGCCATTGCTCTACTATCGTAACAACCTCACATCGCTCATCAATCTGCTTGAGCTCATGCCTAAGTACAATGTCAAGGGTATCATCTTCTCAAGTAGCTGTACTGTTTATGGTCAGCCTGCACCCGAGAATCTGCCTGTTACCGAGAATGCTCCTATCCAGAAGGCTATGAGCCCTTACGGCAACACTAAGCAGATCAACGAGGAGATTATTCAGGATTACATCCACTCAGGTGCTGCCATCAAGAGCATCATCCTGCGTTACTTCAATCCTATCGGTGCTCATCCATCTGCACTCATCGGCGAGCTGCCTAATGGTGTTCCTATGAACCTCATTCCTTTCGTTACCCAGACAGCTATGGGTATCCGTGAGCAGCTTAAGATCTTTGGAAACGATTATAATACACCTGATAAGACCTGTATCCGCGACTATATCTATGTAGTTGACTTGGCTAAGGCTCATGTTAAGGCTATGGAGCGTGTGCTCGATAATCCTGAGTGCGAGGCTGTCGAGGTATTCAATATCGGTACCGGTAAGGGTCTCTCTACCCTCGAGGTTGTTGAGGGCTTCGAGAAGGCTACTGGCGTAAAGGTTAACTGGACCTACGCTCCACGTCGTGAGGGCGATATCGAGCAGGTTTGGGGTAATGTCGACAAGGCCAACAAGGTTCTTGGCTGGAAGGCCGAGACTCCTACCGACGAGATTCTGCGCACCGCATGGCGCTGGCAGCAGAAGCTCCGCGAGGAAGGTATTCAGTAATATAACTATCAGGGTGTTAGCATTTTAGGGCTAACACCCTCATATGATACTTTAGTAAGTTTGAAACTGGATAACAAACAACATATTGCAGCATGGTTGCTATTGGCAGTGTTTGTGCCAATGCTCATTTTTTCTTCGCTCCATGTACATCATGAAAGTACGGCGGCAGCGGAGACTGAATGTGCTGACTGCGTGCATCACAGTTGTCATGGTCACCTGACCCAATTGGCAACTTGGTCGCACGACTGTGTGTTATGCCAGTTCCTCACCCTTACCTTTGTGGCCACTGCTGCTTTCACTCTACTTATTATTACTAAGGTAGTCAGCAGCAGAATCGATGCTCAGCGGTGCAACGTCTGTATCGCCTATAGTGGCATCGTTGGCCTGCGTGCGCCTCCCGCTTTCTCCATTTAGCATGAGGGAGACTGGCATCCGTGTGTGGATGTCGGTAGTAGTTACGTATTTATCAAAATTGTAAATGGAGACAGAATCATGACAATATCTATTCTGGCTGCTGCGCTGATGTCATTATCAGTAGGCAGTGCTAGTGATATTGCACCTGAAGACACGACTGTTGTGTTGCAAGGTGTGACTGTAAGCGGACAGCGACAGCGCGACTTTCAGATGCGCTCGTCGCAGTCGGCTGTACAGGTGAGCCACGACTACATGCAACAACATTTCTCTGGCTCGCTGATGCAGACGTTGGAGGGTATCCCCGGCGTAAAGGCGATGACTATCGGCTCAGGACAGTCAAAGCCAACGATACGTGGTCTGGGCTTTAACCGTATGGTGGTGAGCGAGGACGGTATCAAACATGAAGGACAGCAGTGGGGCGACGATCACGGCTTGGAGATTGACCAGTTTGCGGTCGATCGTGCCGAGATTATCAAAGGTCCGGCTGCCCTACTCTATGGTAGCGATGCCATAGGTGGTGTGCTGAGCCTTTATACCAACCATATCCCTACCGAGCCATTAAGCGGTAGCGTACAGTTCTTCGGTCGTTCTAACAACGAACAGTTGGGTGTAACGGCGAAGCTGGAGGGACGATTGGGCAACTGGTTCTATCGCGTGGGTACCACGTTGATTGACTATGCCGACTATCGTGTACCAACAGACAGCATCCAGTACTATAGCTACTGGATTAAACTGAAGGACCAGCGTCTGCGTAATACAGCCGGTTGCGAGCGTGATGGTAACGTCATGCTGGGCTATGCGGGCTATCGTTTCCATACTGACCTGCGTATCAGTGATTCTTATTCTAAGAGCGGTTTCTTTGCCAATGCCCACGGATTGGAGGTGCGCCTCTCTGATATCGACTATGATCATTCGCGACGCGATGTTGACTTGCCCTATCAATGGGTCAACCACCTGAAGGTGCTTAGTCATACCTCGTATCAGGCTGATGGGCTGCGCCTGGAGGCCAATCTCGCTTGGCAGCACAATCATCGTGAGGAGCTGAGCGAGCCTGTGAGTCATGGCTATATGCCCCAACCCAACGGTACGTTGGAACGCCGTTTTGTGAAGAACACACTGACGGCTAATCTGGGAATGACCATGAATCTGGGCGAGCGCCATGAACTGAGCACTGGTCTGAATGCAGAATACCAGCGCAACCGTCGCGGTGGCTGGGGCTTTATCATCCCCGACTTCAGAACTGCCAGCATCGGTGTCTATGCCATGGACCGCTATACGGTCAACGAGCGCCTCAAGTTGAATGCAGGCGTCCGTCTGGACCATGCGCATACTCATATCAGCAGCTATTACGACTGGTTCCTTACACCTACGGCCAGTGGTGATTCTGTATATAAGGAGCGTTCATCCGATAGCGACCGCTGGTTTACAAGTGTCACCTGGTCGGCAGGTGTCAACTATGCCGTAGGCCAGTGGGTACTGAAAGCCAATGTAGGCAAAAGCTTCCGCATGCCTATTCCTAAGGAACTGGGAGCCGATGGTGTAAACTATCATATCTTCCGTTACGAGCGCGGTAATCCCGATCTTGATCCTGAGGAGAGCTACCAGCTCGACATGGGCATCCATTGGGACAACGACGTGGTATGCCTTCAGATTGATCCATACGTTAACTATTTCCCCAATTATATCTACCTGAACCCCACTGCCGAATATGTGGAGGGTCTGCAGCTCTATAACTACACCCAGGCGCGTGTGTTGCGCTACGGTGTTGAGGCACAGGCCACGTGGGTCATCGACCGCCATTGGGAGGCCGAGCTAAAGGGCGAGTATCTCTACGCTGAACAGCTCTCGGGCCAGAAGAAGGGCTACACGCTGCCCTTCAGCACGCCGTGGTCGGTAGATGCAGGTATGAAGTATTCGTTTCAGTGGCATGGTAATACCTTCGTGGGATTGAATGCCCACATCGTGGGTGCACAGCACGAGATTGTGCCACCCGAGAAGCCTACCGACGGCCACTGGACACTGAACCTCTCGGCAGGCAAGCAGATGCCCCTGCACGGATGCAAGTTGAATATAGCCCTGCATGCCGACAACCTGC
>LXOW01075559.1_pt2 | contig 11364 bp, 7 predicted proteins | sample 1368591 | NCBI WGS metagenome assembly LXOW01 (sample SAMN04884650, study PRJNA319009) | bovine gut metagenome | isolation source: Cow rumen | host: Bos taurus | place: Italy: Legnaro (PD) | collected 2014-07-09
CCTCAGTCGCGCAGCTCACAGCTCCCTTCGGTCGTCTTTTGCCTGAAAAATCTGCCCCCGGCAGGTTTTTCAGGCAAAAGTCCTTACGCAGGGGAGCCTCTGAAACAAGCGGCGCTTTATGACCCGCCGCGAGCGCACACAGAACCTGTTGACAGCGCGCGGGCGGGCATTGTAAAATATTGCAAAGAACCCGGAAGAGAGGCGAACAGAGATGGACAGAGCGCCGAAGGTATTTATCTCCTATAGCTGGAAGAGCGAGGAATACAAGGACTGCGTTCGCTGCCTCGCGGAAAAGCTGGTGCGAAACGGCGTTGAGGTGATCCTCGACCAGTGGCATCTGGATGACGGGGACGATCTGGACGCTTTCATGGAAAACAGCATCCGGAACGCGAACCGTGTTTTGATCCTGTGCGAAGAGAGCTATGTGAAAAAGGCAAACGCCCGCGAGGGCGGTGCGGGTGTGGAAACCAGCATCATCACACACGAGGTCTACCGGAAGAGCCGTCAAAACAAATTCATTCCTGTCTTTATGGAAAGCCATGATGTTGTTCCGGATTACCTGAAAAGCAGGAAGGGCATTTCTTACCGAAACCAGTCGGATAAAGAATTCAACACCCTTTTGCGGACAGTTTATGGGAAACGGGTCAGCGTACCGCCCCCGCTCGGTTCGCCTCCCGCTTGGCTTGTAGACGAAACGCCCGCGCCCGCGCCGACTGAGGAGACGAAGCACGCGCAAGAGGTAGAGGCGCAGGCCGAGCTGAGCGCGGAGAAGCAGCCCGCCCCGATTGCGGAGAAGCAGCCCGAGCCGGAGGTAGAGCTTTCGCCGCAGATTCCCCCGGTCAAAACTGACGTACCGTATATTCCCGCTTCCCAACAGACAGAGAAGCCTGTACGCACACCGGGGCCGGAATATGATTACGAGATCACACCCGAGGGCGTGATTATCACAAAATACAAGGGCAGGGGCGGAAAAGTTGAAATCCCCGGCGAGATAGGCGGCCAGCCGGTCGTCAAGATCGCGAAGGGAGCCTTTGACTACTGCACGACCCTGAGCGGCGTTACGATCCCCGACAGCGTGACGGCCATCGGCACCCGCGCGTTTAACCATTGCACCGGGCTGATTTCTGTCATGCTGCCCGCAAGTCTTACACGCATTGGGAACTCTGCGTTCTGCGAGTGCTCGAGCCTGAAATACATACAGATTCCCGGCCGCGTGGAGAGCATCGGGCAGTTTGCCTTTGACAAGTGCAGTTCTCTGGAAGCCCTCACGCTTCCCGTCAGCGTCAGGCATATCTACTCGCACGCCTTTTCCAGCACGAGCCTGAAAACCGTGTACTACGACGGGTCAAAGCGCCGGTGGGCCGGTATCGTGATTGAAAAGGGAAACGAGGCTCTTGCTCATGCGGAACGCCGGTATGACGTCATTGAGCCAGCCTCGCCGGTCGAGGACTTTGCATATGAAAGCTCCTCCGACGGCGTCACGATCACAAAATACAAGGGCAAGGGCGGCGAGGTCGTCATTCCCGACGAAGCAGGCGGAATAGCCGTGACAGCGATCGGCAGGGAAGCGTTTGAGTATTGCGAAGCTCTGACCTCCGTCTCGATCCCCGACAGCGTCACAAGCATCGGGGATTGGGCTTTCCACGGCTGCACCGGCCTGACCTCCGTCTCGATCCCCGACAGCGTCACAAGCATTGGGTATACGGCTTTCCACGGCTGTATCTCCCTTCCGGCGATTGATGTCCAAGACGCTAACACATCGTTCACCGCTGTGGACGGGGTTTTGTACTCCTGCGACCTGAAAACGCTGCTTGCCTATCCCGCCGGGCGAAAAGCAGCCACCTTCACCATTCCCGACAGCGTCACAAGCATTGGACGATGGGCTTTCAGTGGCTGCACCAGCCTGACCTCCGTCACGATTCCCGACAGCGTCACAAGCATCGGGCATATGGCTTTCGACAGCTGCACCGGCCTGACCTCCGTCTCGATTCCCGACAGTGTCACAAGCATTGGAGGATGGACTTTCGACGGCTGTGAAAACCTGAAAGATGTGTTCTATGCCGGTTCAAGGAGTCAATGGAAAGCCATAGAGATTGACCATGATAACGACCCTCTCAAAAACGCCACGATCAATTTCGCCCGCGAAGAGCAGTATGAAGATAAAAAAGACAGACCGTGGTGGAGGCTTTGACATGACCACCCCCACAATCATCCTCATCCTCTACCTCCTCTTCATCAACCTCATCACCTACCTCGCCTTTGGCCACGACAAGCGCCAAGCCCGCTCGGGCGGGCGGCGGGTGCCGGAGTTTCGGCTTTTGCTGCTCGCCGCGCTCGGCGGGGCGGCGGGCGCGCGGCTCGGGATGCGGCGCTTCCGGCACAAGACGCAAAAGCCGATGTTCCGTATCCTCGTGCCGCTGCTGCTCCTCTTGCAGCTCGCGCTCGCGGCCGTCTCGATCACGCGGCGTTTCTTGTAAAAGATGCACAAGCTAGCCGCGTTTTTTACAAATATTTGAAGCTTTTATTGTCGTTTTACACAAATTCCGCCCTGCAAGTTTGGGTGTTCTACCACTTGTCAAACGGCGAAAAATCTGGTATCTTATAGCCAGAAAGAAAAAAGAAATGAACATAGATAGCCGGAATCGAAGAAAGAAGTTTCTGATTCGGCTGTACCCGGCGGCAATTGAAATATCCCACAACAGAAGGTTGTCTCACTTAGAGATGGAATGAATGAAGTATCTGGTTGGTTGGTGAAAGATTTCGAAAGCTGAACGGGCAAAAAAATCTAATGAAAGTAGAGGTAACCATGATGTTAGATACCAAGAATTCCGTGAAATGACCCTTGACCGAGTCGAGTGCAAGATGTACGGTCAAGGGTCATTTCGTATTTATGGGGATATGTGTATCATGACGCCGCAGGGCGTCTTTTTTTGTTGCGCGGGGGGCACCTCCTGATGAAGTATGCCGGAACGTTCGTTTTACCGTAGGGGACGCTGCCCCCGGCGTCCCCTACGATGCATTTTTCAATCCGTCGCGAAGCGACACCATAATCTTTCATTTTTCATTTTTCGTTTTTCATTATCATCCCCTCTCCTCCACCCTCACGGTCAGCACGGTCATGTCGTCGCTCGCGCCGTAGAGCTCCTCCGCCGCGCGCAGCACCGTGCGAGCCAGACCCTTCATGTCCCGCTCCTCCCCCGCCAGCAGCTCGCGCAGCCAGGCGTCATCCCGCTCGGCGAGCACCCCGTCCGAGGCCACGACCGCCGTCGAACCCGGCTTGAGGCGCATGCGCACCGTGTCCGGCGCGCTCCCCTCCCCCGCGCTGAGCCCCGCGGCCAGGGTCTCGCCCTCGACGCGGCGCACGCCCTCGGCATTCTTCACAAAGGAGGGCGCGGCTCCGTACTTGTAAAAGCAGGTCTCGCCGCTGAAGAGATCGACGCACATCAGATCGACCGTCGCGCAGCCCCAGGCGTCCGTGCCGCTCAGCAGCAGGACGGAGTTCAGGATCTGCATCGCCATCGCGGGATCGACCCCCGCGCGCAGGAACTTCTCCAGGATCGCCACGACGCGCGCGCTGTCCTCCGCCGCCTGCGCGCCGGTTCCCATCCCGTCGGAGAGCAGCACGCAGAGCACCCCCGCGTCGGTCTTGAAATAGCTGCCGCGATCCCCGCTCACGCGCTCGCCGCGCTTCTTGAGCGCCGCGATCCCGACCGAGACCGCGAGCGGCTCCGCCTCCAGCAGCTCCAGGCGCTCGCTGTCCTCCTCCAGCTCGTTTGGTTGACATAATCTGACGCCGACCGCCTGACTCAGCCGCTCCAGATAGTCCTCCTCCCGCGCGAGCGCGGCGAGCCGCCCGCTCTCGAGCAGGACGTGGACGCGGCCGCTGCCGTCCCGGAACACCGCGCACTCGCCGTCGAGCCCGAGCGCGCGCAGATAGCGCACGACGCGCCGCTCCGCCGCGGGATCGGCCCCGCCGCGGCCGCCGAGCTCGTCCGCGACGCCGCCGAGGAGCGAGGCGATCTCGCGGTACTGCCCCCAGGCGAGCGCGCGGTTCTCCCCGAGGCGCTTTTTGAGCTGCCGGCGATAGCGCCGCGCGCGCAGCTCGCCGTTGACCGCCGCGACAAAGGCGGGCAGCGTCGGGCACTCGTCCCGGAAGTGCTCGGGCAGATCCTCCTCCGCGAGGCTGCCCTTTTCGAGCATGGCCTGGGTCGCGTCGTTCATGGCCGAGAGCGTGTCCAGGTACTCCGCGTTCCAGCAGCGGTTCTTGTACTTGCAGCGCGCGCAGACCGCGTCCGCCGCGCGGTCGAAGATGCGGGCGATGTTCTCGTCGTTCTCCGGCTCCTCGACGCTCTCGCGCACGATCGTATAGACCTCGCCGTAGGCCTCGCTCAGGCTGCGCAGCCGCCCCGCCGCGAAGCGGCGCAGCCCGCTCTCGCCGCTGCCCCTGTCCATCGTCTGCATCAGCAGCCCCGTTCTGCTGAGAAGCGACGCGGGCAGCAGCAGAAAGAGCACCGACGCGCAGAAGGTCTCGAAGAGCGCGCTGAGGTAGATCTCCGTGCTCCAGGCGCAGACCACGGCCAGCGCGCCCGCGAGGATGAAGGAGAGCGTGAACACGAGCCGCCCGTGCCGCCCGAAGACGCCCGCGAGCAGCCCCGAGAAGGCGTAGGCCATCGTATAGAAGGGCGCGCCGAGCCCCGAGGCGTCCATCGCGAGGCCGAGCACCGTCCCGACCGCCGCGCCCGTGAGCATCCCGCCCTTCATGGCCGAGGCCATCACGAGCAGCAGCGCCGCGACCCGGCCGAGCGAGACCGTATCGAACACGACGAGGCGGCTCAGGGCGATCAGCAGACAGGCCGCGAGGATGACGAGCGAGACGCCGCGCCTGAGCTCCCCGCTCTCGGTAAAGCGCGGGCCGCCGGCGAGCGCCTCGCGGAAGAAATAGCAGCCGCCGAAGGCCAGCGCGGTCTCCAGAAACAGCTCCGCGGGCAGCGGCATCGCGCCGCCGAGCGCGGACACGCTGCCGAGAAAGCCCGTGAGCGCCATCACCGCCCCCGCCGCCGAGGGCATGAAGAAAGCCGTGCGCGCAAAGCGCAGCTCCTGAAACAGGAAACCGACCGTGTAGATCAGCACCGCCGCGGCGATATAGCGCAGCCCCCAGTCGAGCCCGCCGCCCGTGAGATAGCCGAGCGACGCGCCGAGCAGCGCGCACACGCCCGTGAGCCCCGGCCCCGCGCAGGCCGTGAAGGCCATCCCGAAGGGCGCGCCGCTGCCGCGCACCCGCGCGAGCGAGAGCGTGAAGCCCGTGAGCGCGTAGAACACGCAGCGCCCCAGTATCCAGACGCGCCGATTCCCCGCCGTTTCCCGCGCCGCGCCGCGCAGCGCTGTCAGTCTTCCCGCGTTTTCCATTGCCATAGTCTCCCATCCTCCCCGCATTCAAGCAAGCTGGACACAGTATAGGAGCCGCCGCTCAAGAAGCGCGTCGCTTGCCGCTGTAAAATCCGGGGTCTTTGCACGGGGGAAAGGCGGGAAACACAAACCCATCTGTTCCGCAAAATACCTTGGGAAACGCTGATCAAATCCGGCGAGAACGGATTGGCGAGCAGATTATTCGTCAGAGGAAGTCGAGAAATGGGCCGGAATACTTTGTGTATTTCAAGCTTTTGTAACGCAGAGCCGGCGTATAAATCCCCATGCGCCGAAAGCCTTACCACGACGCATGAAAGCTACACCGCATGGGGATTTTTGCGCATCCGTTCCGGTTGCCCCGTCAGGGGCGAGGAACGGGCGCTTGAATCAATTATAATTACTGTGAAGCGCAGCTTTCACAGTAATTTGCCGGCAGGCGCGTGATTGCCGGATTAATCGGCGTTTCCCCGGGAGAAGCCATCGCAAACCGAGCTTTTGCAGATCGTTTGTTGCATTCCTGCAAAACTTGATTTCCGTGAAAAACAGCAGCTTTCCCTTGACATTTCCCTCCGTTTGTATATAATGAGGGACATTCATGAGAGAGGCGCGGCTGACATGAGTATGCGTTCCCACAGGACAGACGCCGGGGGACGCGGAAAGGGGAGGCCGCCGAAGACGTGTGGGGAACGTCTGACCCCGCCGTCTGGGCCGCGGGAGAAGATCTCGCGGACTGTCGCTTCGGTGGAGAGCTGTCATGAACGGAATTCGTCTGATACTGAAAACAGTATGCGTCGGCCGTGATCCCACCACCGGGGATCGCGGCCGTTTGCGTACAGAGAAAGGGTTACTATGTTCTATCAAACCATCTGGTCCCTGCTTCCGCCCCTCATCGCCATCGCCCTGGCGCTGATTACCAAGGAGGTCTATTCCTCGCTCTTCCTTGGGGTCGTCGCCGGCGGTCTGCTGGTCGCGGAATTCCATCCCGTCGCCGCGCTCGACGTCATCGTGAACGACGGCATCATCAGCGGCGTCGCCGACGCCTGGAACATCGGCATCTTCCTGTTTCTGATCCTGCTCGGCATCCTCGTCGCGCTCATGAACCGCGCCGGCGGCTCGGCGGCCTTCGGCCGCTGGGCGGAGAAGCATGTGCACACCCGCGTCGGCGCGCAGCTCGCGACCTTCCTGCTCGGCGTGCTGATCTTCATCGACGACTACTTCAACTGCCTGACCGTCGGCTCCGTCATGCGCCCGGTCACCGACAGCCACAGGATCTCCCGCGCGAAGCTGGCCTACATCATCGACGCCACCGCCGCGCCCATCTGCATGATCGCGCCGATCTCCTCCTGGGCGGCCGCCGTCAGCGGCATTGTGGACGAGAACGTCATGAGCGGCTCTCAGCTCTTCGTCCGCGCGATCCCCTGGAACTATTACAGCCTTCTGACGCTGGTCTTCGTCATCGGCCTCACGCTGATGAAGTTCGACTACGGCCCGATGCGCCTGCACGAGCGCAACGCCGCCGAGAAGGGCGATCTCTTCACGAGCGGCGAGCTGCGGCAGGATGAGAAGGAGCTCTCCTTCTCTCCCAACGGCCGCGTCTTCGATCTGCTGCTGCCCGTCGCGGTGCTGATCGTGTGCGACGTGGTCGGCATGCTGTATGTGGGCGGCTTCTTCGAGGGCGTGTCCTTCTCTGACGCCTTCGCCGGCACCGACGCCTCCGTGGGTCTGCCCTGGGGCACGATGATCGCCCTGCTCTTCACCGTCATCTACTACATTTGCCGCCGTCTGGTCAGCTTCCGTCAGGCGATGGACTGCGTCACGCAGGGCTTTATCGCGATGGTGCCCGCGCTGCTGATCCTCACCTTCGCCGTGACGCTCAAGAACATCACCGGCATGCTGGGCGCTGCCGACTATGTGGCCGGGCTGATGGAGGGCGCGTCGAAGAGCCTGTATAACCTGCTGCCCGCCATCATCTTCCTCGTGGCCTGCGGTCTGGCCTTCTCCACCGGCACCAGCTGGGGCACCTTCGGCATCCTGATCCCCATCGTCACCGACGTCTTCCCCGCCGACAGCACCCTGCTCATCATCGGCGTCTCCGCCTGCCTCGCGGGCGCGGTCATGGGCGACCACTGCTCCCCCATCTCCGACACGACGATCATGGCCTCCGCCGGCGCGCAGTGCGACCATGTGAACCACGTCTCCACGCAGATCCCCTATGTGCTGACCGTCGCGGCCGTGTGCTTTGTCAGCTACATCGTGGCGGGCTTTACGCAGAACCTGCTTCTGAGCCTGCTCGTCTCCGTTGTGCTGATGCTCGCGGTGCTCTTCGTCCTCCGCGCCCTGAACCGCAAGGCGGCCGCGTGAACCCGAACCTGAGAAGCCCTCGAACGAGGGCTTCTTTTTTTACGCGCAAAAACCCCGCTCGGGTCGAAAAAACTCTTGTCGCCGCCCCGGAACTATGCTACAATAAAATCAACTATCTGCGGGATGCAGCATTAAATGAAAGGGGTAATGATATGTACAAAGAAGCCTATGAACGCTGGCTGGCCTTCAACCTGGAGGATCCAGATCTGCTGCCCGAGCTGCTGAAGGTGCAGGGCAACGACGATGAGATCAAGGATCGCTTCGCCGTGTCGCTGAAGTTCGGCACCGCGGGTCTGCGCGGCACGCTCGGCGCGGGCACCAACCGCATGAACATCTGGGTCGTGCGCCAGGCCACGCAGGGTCTGGCCAACTGGGTGCTGACCCAGGGCGGCACCCAGACCGTCGCCATCTCCTACGACAGCCGCCTCAAGAGCGACGTGTTCGCCAAGGAGGCCGCCGGCGTCCTCGCCGCCAACGGCATCAAGGTTCGCATCTACGACGCGCTGATGCCCGTTCCCGCGCTGTCCTTTGCGACGCGCTACTACGACTGCAACGCGGGCATCATGGTCACGGCCTCCCACAACCCCGCGAAGTACAACGGCTACAAGGCCTACGGCCCCGACGGCTGCCAGATGACCGACGACGCGGCCGCCATCGTCTACGACGAGATCCAGAAGACCGACGTGCTCACCGGCGCCAAGCGCATGTCCTTTGCCGAGGGCGTGGAGAAGGGCCTGATCCGCTTCGTCGGCGACGACTGCAAGAAGGCCTTCTATGAGGCGATCGAGGCGCGCCAGGTCCGCCCGGGCCTCGCGGCGAGCTCCGGGCTCAAGCTGGTCTACTCCCCGCTCAACGGCACCGGCCTCGTCCCCGTGACCCACGTTCTGGACGACATGGGCATCACCGACATCACCATCGTGCCCGAGCAGGAGTATCCCAACGGCTACTTCACCACCTGCCCCTATCCCAACCCCGAGATCTTTGAGGCGCTCAAGTACGGCCTGAAGCTCGCCGAGGAGACGGGCGCCGATCTCATGCTCGCCACCGACCCCGACGCCGACCGCGTGGGCATCGCCATGCGCTGCCCGGACGGGAGCTATGAGCTGGTCTCCGGCAACGAGATGGGCGTGCTGCTGCTCGACTACATCTGCGCGGGCCGCATCGAGAAGGGCACCATGCCGAAGGATCCCGTCGCCGTCATGTCCATCGTCTCCACCCCGCTGGCCGACGCCGTCGCCGAGCACTACGGCGTGGAGCTGCGCCACGTGCTGACCGGCTTCAAGTGGATCGGCGACCAGATCGCCCAGCTCGAGGCCGCCGGCGAGGTCGACCGCTTCATCTTCGGCTTTGAGGAGAGCTACGGCTACCTGGCCGGCCCCTATGTCCGCGACAAGGACGCCGTCATCGCCTCCATGCTGATCTGCGAGATGGCCGCCTACTACCGCAGCATCGGCTCCTCCATCAAGCAGCGGCTGGAGGAGATCTACGCCCAGTACGGCCGCTACCTGAACAAGGTCGACTCCTTCGAGTTCCCCGGCCTCTCCGGCATGGACAAGATGGCCGGCATCATGGCCTCCCTGCGCGAGAATCCGCCGAAGGACTTCGCGGGCATCGCGGTCTGCTCCGTCACGGACTTCTCGAAGCCCGAGGAGACCGGTCTGCCCAAGGCAAACGTCCTGATCTACAAGCTGGCCGACGGCTCCACCGTCATCGTGCGCCCCTCCGGCACCGAGCCGAAGATCAAGACCTACTTCACCACCAAGGGCGAGGACCTCGCCGAAGCCCAGGCGAAGAAGGACGCGCTCGCCGAGGCCTGCAAGCCGATTCTGAGCTGAACACGCCGCTTCCGGCAACTTCACATGACCAAAAAAAGACTCTTCCGGGCGTTTTGTCCGGAAGAGTCTTTTTGATGTTTATCATCACAACTTGTATAAGCGCTAGATATCGGTTTATAAAGCTTACTCCTCAAGGGCAAAGGCAAGCTGCTTTTTCTCCTGCTTGGGAAGCGGATAGAACTGCTTCAGGCTATTATCTACGTTCTGAGCGTTCATGTCGATTGAATCGTTTGCTGCCCAGGACGGCGCATTTTCTGCCATGCTTAGATACATCTGAGCTTGCGGATAACGAAGCCTGAATATTGAGCCTGCATCACTTGAACTTGGTACCCATTCATACTCTATAGAAAACGCCGTTTCTACCGCTTTTTCTGTAGATTTGGCAGATTTCAGTGAAGTATCCAGTTGTTTTTCTATATTCTTCAGAACCCTGATATCCTCTTTTACCGCATCGGGGTTTTCCGTCAGGCACATCAGTTCATCTACTTTTTTCAGATTCTGAATCGCCAGCCGGATATTACGCAGTTGCTTAGACAGTTGCTCTCTCGATAAGGAGTCGTGCAGAACCGACTGCGCAGCCTCGCCGGGCGTGAAGGAAAGCTTCCTCCGTGACGCGGCGTCTCGGAAAGCCTCAGCGGGATTATCATGTTTCATTTTCAGAATGGCAGCGCCCCGCTCATCCGTCTCATATACCGTCCACTTTGTACCGGTTCGGAAGCAGCCGACGGATTCCGGGATTTCGACATAGGTATCATCATCAATAAAATAGTCACAGCCAACCTCGGTGTGGAGCAGCATCTGACGGAACTCCTCCCGCAGCAGCAGCCCATACATGACCATCTTTTCGGAGAGGCTGTTTCCCTCCGGTTTTACCTTAGACGTTTTAGTACGCATTTTGTGTCACCTTCATTCAGCGGTTCCAACAAATCTCTGATTCTCGTTCTTTCGCTGAAAACAAGCTGCTTCCCTCCGCCGTCATCCGGATTTATGCGAAACATTTGGGAAACCGTACCGCATCTCGGATATCCGTCCTTTTCCGGGTAGTCCTCGTCAGCCTGATACAGATGATAGGCCGGACTGGAGCGGACATCGGATTCATCCGGGATATAGTATGGGATCGCCCGCGCCAGATATTCCTCCGGCTCTCCATCCGCGCGCAGGGGGCAGAGATACCGACCGCTGTCTCCGCCGATCCTGTCATATTCCATGCCTTTCTCAATGGAGCATGGATAGTCAGTCCCTTCGACAAAGCCCTCAGCGTTTTTCGAGATATCCCATTTGTATTGTATGGCCATTTCCACAAGCTCGTAAACATCTGTACCCCGGCGCAGGCTTGCCGTGCTTGGAATCCTGACAGAGATCGCGCGATCCTTGAGAAAGTCCCCGCTTGCCGGGACAAGAAAGCTGGCCTGCTCCTGATAACTGAGACCATTATAGGCGGCGATCAAGTCCGCTGACAGCAGATTCTTGTCGCTCGGGGTAAAAACATAACGGTTCGCTTCGGTTCTTTTCAAATAGAGTACGAGTACATCGCGAAGCGGCTGCGGCCATTTGATACTCATTCTGCGATCCTTCTCTCTTTGTCAAGTACAGTATACTGTAGAAGCGCAGGAAAGTCAACAAAATGGTTACAGAATTCCGGATTTGCAAGGGCAAAACCGTAAGGGAAACGCTGATTAAATCCGGCGAGAGCGGATGCCGAGCAAATTTTCGTCGGATCAAGGCACAAAAGCGCAGGAATACCTGTCTCTTATACACATCT
>LXOW01174380.1_pt1 | contig 11357 bp, 6 predicted proteins | sample 1368591 | NCBI WGS metagenome assembly LXOW01 (sample SAMN04884650, study PRJNA319009) | bovine gut metagenome | isolation source: Cow rumen | host: Bos taurus | place: Italy: Legnaro (PD) | collected 2014-07-09
GAAAGCCTGCTGGGCCAAAAGGGTCAGAGCCTCCTTAGAGACCTTCACGATCGTCTTTCCTTCAAACTCGGCGGTACTTACGCCTTCCTTACTCAACAAGCGGTACTCCGTCTTGTCCTCGCCCACCTGAAACATCGGGGCATACTTAAATTCTACTGCTTTTGCCATAACTCTGATGATTTAAATATTCATTAATTCCTTATATATATTCTTTATTTTCACACAGATCACACAGATCTCACAGATTTTTTAATCCTCTGGATTATTCCGCAACATTTGTCGCCTGCGACAATTATCTGTGGGATCTGAGGGATCTGTGTGACATTATAAATCTCTGCGCCTTAATACCCAAACACCTCTTCTGTCTTCAACCGGCGGATGGGCCCGATCTTCTCCAGGGCCTTCATGTCGAGTTCCTTCTCATCGCCGAGGATGATATAGCGATAGGGCTTGTTGGCGACCTGATTCTTGGCAAAGTCGACGACATTCTGGAGGGTGATCTGGGGCAGCTGCTCATAGATCTTGGCATCCAGGTCATAGTCGAGACCCAGTTTCTTGGAAGCGAGATAGTTCCAGATGATATTCATCTTATTGATACGCTCACTGGCAATCTGCTTGGTCAGCGCATCCTTCGCAATCTGGAAGGCATTCTCACTGGCAGGCATCTGGTTCATAATCTCGTTGAAGTGGTTCACGCAGTCCATCATCTTATCGTTCTGGGTGATGATATGCGTCATAAACGACTCCTTACGGCCCTTCACTGTCGGACGGTTGTATCGGGCATAGGCATTATAGGCCAGACCGCGCGTCTCGCGCATCTCCTGGAACACGATGCCGTTCATGCCCCCACCGAAATACTCATTGAACAATACGCGCACTCCCGACTCTAACGGATCCCAGTCGCGACCCTCGTTATGATACATACGCATATAGATGTTCTTGGCATCGTAAGGTGCAATCCAGATTTCGTTCTCGTTAGCCAACTGATCCAGATAGGGTTTGTTTTCAGGTCCGGCTTTCAGATCTTTTGCAAACAGCTTGCTGACCGATTCCGATACCTTCGCCTCATCCAACGGACCGTAATAGAGCACGGCGTGCTGATACTGTCCCAGGTTCTTCAGCAGGTCGACGAACACCTGCGGATCGGTATCCTTCAGTTCCTGCTCTGGCGTCATGTCACGATAGGCATTACGCTCACCCTGGATGGCGTATCTGTAGAGGAATTCGAAATAATTACGCTGATCCTTCTTGACATCGTTCCTGCGCTTCAGCGTCACACCAACCATCTCGTTGTAAGCCTCTTTATCCACCTTCGCATTCTGCATCACATCCTGCAAGAGTGCCAGTGCGGCTTCCATATTCTCGCTGAGACCAGAGAGGCCGACGTTAATATCCTCTTCATTCACACTCACATAGCAGTCGCAGGCCAGCTCGTAGAACTTCTGACGCAGGTCTGCAGCCGAGAGTTTTTCAGTACCCAGATATTTGAAATAGTCAGCAGCCACGTCATAACGGCAGTCAGCACTCTGTCCGAAGTCGTAGTGGAACACCAACTCAAAGAGTCCGTTGCTGTTGTTCTTCACATAGTACATGGGCTGGTCGTAACCCGTCTTGCCGGTAGTCATATCCTTCTCGTAGTCCACGAACTTAGGCTGTATGGGATCCACCTTGCTCTCCTGAATGGCCTTCACGAAGTCGCTCACCTGGTCGCGGTTGGCCTGAATCGGGGTAATGGCCGGTTTGTCGATCTTCTTCTGGTTGGGATCTACGCCCTGTTTCTTAAATACCGAGACATAGCCTTCCGTGAAGAAGCGGTTGGCAAAGTCGACCAGCTCCTGTTTGGTGATCTTCGAGATACGGTCGATGCGACCCACCTCCTGCTGCCAGTCCACCTCGTTGATAAAGGCATCGACAAACATGTCGGCCCTACCCTCGTTGTGCTCCAGCAGCTCGTAGTAGTTACGCTTCATATTGTTGATGATGCTGGGCAACAGGTTATCGGGGAAGTCGCCCTTCTTCAGTTTGTCGATCTCTTCCAGCAGCAAGCTTCTCACCTCTTCCAGTGTCTGTCCCTCCTTGGGGGTTCCCATCAGCAGGAAGGCGCCATGGTCGTGCAGCAGCTCGCAGGTACCATTGGCCCTTTGCATCTTCATGGTCTGCACCAGGTCGAGGTCAAAGAGTCCGGCCTTACCGTTGCTCAGCACATTCTCCATCAGATCCAGCGTGTCTGCCTGAAGGCTGTTGGCCTTGTCGGCACGCCATCCCATCCATATCTGCTCAGCCTCCTGACCAATCACGGTGGTGTCCTTGGGCTGGGAGAGTTCGGTCAGTTCGCCAAACGCCGGCTGACTGACATCCTCGCCTGGCTGCCAGTCGGCAAAGTATTTCTCGATGGTCTCGATGGTCTTGTCGGGATCCAGGTCACCACTCATACAGATGGCCACATTGTTGGGCACGTACCATTTCTTGAAATAGTTCTTGATATTGGTGATCGAGGGGTTCTTCAGATGCTCCTGCGTACCGATGGTGGTCTGTGTGCCATAAGGATGGTTGGGCCACAACATCTTGCTGGTCGTGTAATACAGCTTACGCATGTCGCTGGTCAGTCCGATGTTATACTCCTCATACACAGCCTCCAGCTCGGTGTGGAAACCACGGATTACCATATTCTTAAAGCGGTCGCTCTGGATCTTGGCCCAGTTCTCCACCTCATTGGCAGGGATATTCTCCGTGTAGCAGGTCACATCATTCGACGTGTAGGCATTCGTCCCCTCTGCACCGATGGCAGCCATCAGTTTGTCATACTCATTGGGGATGAAGTACTTAGCAGCCTCCTGACTCAGCGAGTCGATTTCGTGATAGGCCTGTTTACGGGCCTCCGGATCGGTCAGTTTGCGATAGGCCTCATAACGCTGCTCGATCTCGTCCAGCAGGGGCGCCTCAGCCTCAGGATTGTTGGTACCAAACTGACTGGTGCCCTTAAACATCAGGTGCTCCAGATAGTGAGCCAGACCGGTGGTCTCTGCAGGATCGTTCTTCGAACCCGTACGCACGGCGATATACGTCTGGATACGCGGTTCCTCCTTGTTCACACTCAGATAGACCTTCAGTCCATTCTCAAGGGTGTAGATCCGCGTCTGCGCCAGATCGCCCTTCACCGTCTCATACTTGTACTTGCTGCACGAACTCATTCCGAGCACCACACAAGCTGCTAATAATAATTTTAATTTCATCATAATCAATTTTTATTTTATTTCACACAGATCTCTCAGATCTCACAGATTTTTATCGCTCATAAATGAGCTTATACGACTATACCTTCATATCATACTCACCAAAGTTTGTATGTCAATTCATTCTCTGTCATTTCTTTTATCCGTGAGATCTGTGAGATCTGTGTGACTTTTTATCTGTGAGATCAATTCTCGTAGTCAATCTCATGATCAAGCTTCTCGAGGAACTCGTCAAACACCTCGCGCTCCACGTCACCCATGGCAAACTCCTTCTCGGCATCCTTGCGGATCTCGGCAATCCAGGCGCGACGGGCCTTGACATAGTCCTCACGTATCCGATCTGCATCCGCAGGCGTGATCTCCTCCAGTCCGTAGTAGTCGAGTATCATCTGGTAAGACCAGGCCCAGCGGTAATCACTATAATGGTCGTTGATCTCGCTAAACCTTTCGAGTACCTGCTGGACGTTATCAATGCTGCCGTTCTTGATATCCTCTACCAGACGCAACTCCTCGCTCTCCGGCAGGAGCAGTCCCGAGAGGTCCGTCCACCGGCCCTTGCCCACAGTGCTCTGGGGCTGACCGATATAACCCTCCTTCTGGGCACGCTTCAGCACGGCACCCATATAGATGCGCAGGGCGATATCATAATATTTTATGCCCTTGCGCAGCGAAGAGGCGTTGATCACATATTCATGGAAGTTATAGGTCGACACATTGTCGCCGCTGGCCTGGCGCAGCGACTCCAGGATCTTTATGCCCTGCATGATCTCACCCACGGTGAAAGGCGACAGCCAGTCGAAGTTGATGATACTCTTCCGCGACTGCTTGGAGCGCTTGTCACGCTTCGGCCATTTCTTGATGTCACGATAGAGTCCCACCGTGGTGATGTTACGGCCTGGCACCAGATAGCAGTCGTCGCCATAGGCCATCAGATAGGAGAACGGCAGGTTACGGGTGTCAGGATGGTGCATCAGCTTACCGAAGCACACGCTGAAGGCACCGATCGTGGCAGGCATCAGGACATAGGAACCGGAGGCCGTCTTCGTACCACGCTCCAACGTTCCCCAGTGCAAGGGTCCCATCTTATAGGCATGGTTCGAGAAGTTGGTGTTTGAACCGGCGTTATAGAACGAGAACTCACCACCGATCAGCAGGCTCGACTTATGGTGCGAGGCGGAGAACGGACCGCAGAACGCAGCACAGGCCTCACCATTGGCCATAAACGAGTTGGCGAAGAACAGGCTGGCCTCAGCCGTAAAGCCATTGGTAATCTGACAGGCCTCACCCACGAAGCAGTCCTGCATCTTCACGGAGTTGTTGATGGAGCAGCCGTCGCAGATAATCGAGTTCTCACAGATCACACCCGTACCGATGAATACAGGGGCATCCGTCGAACTCATCACCGTACATTCTGACAGACGGGCTGCACCACTGATCTCACAGTCACCCTTGATAATGGTGTTCGTGATGTCCTTGGCATTGATGATCTTCACATTATTGCCGATATAGCCGCGATCAGGGCGCGACACCCGCAACTCGTCTTCAATCATCTGCTGCATGGTGTGCTTCAGCTGCTTGTCGGCGTTGTATTTCACCATCAGGGCAGCCAACTGACTGTTCAGTTCACGGAAAATCGTCACGTTGCCATCACCCATCTCATTAAGCACGGAAATGACGGAACCCTCGCCATAGGTGGCATCGTCGGTCGTCTCCAGCGTGCAGATATTCGAGATATAGCAGTCGTTGCCGATGGTATAGTTGTTGATATAATTGCCTACCTTCTCAATCAGACAGTCATTGCCCACGGTGACATTCCGCAGCGTGGCATCGTTGATGCCTGAATGCTTCACGAAGCCCTTGCTCACCTCGACCATCTTGTCGAAAGATCCCAGACGGATATCGCCATAGAAGATGACGCGATGGAAATTGTAAGGCTTGAAGCCTTCTGCCACCATCACCCGCTGCCAGTCCTCTGCCCAGCAGACATTGTTCTCTAATACTTCAATCTCAGTCGGTGTTAAGTTTCTGTACTCACTCATAGTCTTTGTATAAAAAATCGTTATAGGGGTATTTCTGGACGTGCAATTCGCGCACCCGCTTGTAGAGGATGTCGCGCAGCTCGTCAATGTTTTCTTTCTCACGTGCCGAGATAAACAGGCATTCCAAGTAATTGGAGGAGCGGGCCATCCATGTCTTCTTCAGATCCTCGAGGGTGTAGTTTTCCTTCTGAATGGGTGTCAGGTCGTCAGCCTCCTTCTCCACCCAGGTGTAGGCGTCGATCTTGTTGAACACCAGCATGGCGGGTTTGTCGGCACAGCCCAATTCCTTCAGGGTTTCCTCCACCACACGGATCTGTTCCTCGAAATCGGGATGCGAGATATCCACCACATGCACCAGCAGATCGGCCTCGCGCACCTCGTCGAGGGTACTCTTGAAGCTCTCCACCAGGTCGGAGGGCAGCTTACGGATGAATCCCACGGTATCTGCCAACAGGAAAGGCAGGTTGTCGATGGTCATCTTGCGCACCGTGGTGTCGAGGGTGGCAAAGAGCTTATTTTCGGAAAACACCTCGCTCTTGGCCAGCAGGTTCATCATCGTACTCTTTCCCACATTGGTATAGCCCACGAGGGCCACACGGATCAATCGGCCACGGTTCTTGCGCTGCGTGGTCTTCTGCTTGTCGATCTCTGCCAGACGCTGTTTCAGCAACGTGATACGCTGCAGGATGATACGACGGTCCATCTCCAACTGCGTCTCACCAGGTCCACGCAGTCCTACAGAACCTTTTCCACCACCGGAGCCCGATCCGCCGCCCTGTCGTTCCAGGTGCGTCCAGAGCCGCTGCAGACGGGGCAGCATATAACGGTGCTGCGCCAGTTCAACCTGGGCCTTGGCCTCGGCCGTCTGCGCCCTCATGGCGAAGATGTCCAATATTAAAGAGGTACGGTCGAGGATCTTCACCTGCAGTTCCTTCTCGATGTTCCGCATCTGCTTGGCGCTGAGCTCATCGTCGAAGATCACCATACCCACAGGCTGCGGGGCATTCGTCTCATCCAACAGGCCCTCAGCCCAAAGCGATGCATCCTGAGCATCCACCCAGTCGTCATACGCATCCTGGCACTGCTTGATATACGCCTTGATCTCCAACAGTTTTCCACTACCCACATAGGTAGTCTGACTCGGGCCGCCCACCTTCTGGGTAAACCGCTTCACAGTGACAGCACCGGCCGTATCGGCCAGAAACTCCAGTTCGTCGAGATATTCTTTAGTCTTGGCTTCGTCCTGATCCTTGGTGATGAGTCCTACCAGCACCGCGGTCTCAGCCTTCGCCTCTGATATTACAAATTCCTTCATATTGGCCACAAAGTTACAAAATAAAAGTAAAAAGGTATAAAGGTAAAAGGGTAAAAAAGAAAAAAGTCATGTCCTTTAACTCCTTTTAACGCCTTTAACTCCTTTAACTCCTAAATAATTTGTATTTTTGCACCACATTTTACGAACCAAAAACAAAAATCATTATGAGAGTAATTATTCAATCAGACTATCAGAAATTATCTCAGTGGGCTGCTGAGCATGTCATCAAGCGTATCAACGAGTTCAAACCGACCCCGGATCATAAGTTCGTCCTTGGCCTGCCAACCGGTTCTTCACCCGTCGGCATGTACAATGCCCTGGTTTCCGCCTGCCGCGAGGGACGCGTATCCTTCAAGAACGTCATTACCTTTAACATGGACGAATACGTCGGCCTGCCCGAAACCCATCCCGAGAGCTATCATGCCTTCATGGCCCGTAACCTCTTCGACCACATCGACTGTCCGAAAGAGAATATCCATATCCTGAATGGTAACGCCCCCGACCTCGTTGCCGAGTGCGCCCATTATGAGGAGATGATCCAGGAGGCTGGCGGCATCGACCTCTTCATCGGTGGCATCGGCCCCGACGGTCATATCGCTTTCAACGAGCCAGGCTCTTCACTCTCGTCAAAGACCCGTATGAAGACCCTCACCACTGACACCCGCATTGCCAACAGCCGTTTCTTCGGTGGCAATCCCGAGAATGTGCCCGCCCATGCCCTGACGGTTGGTGTTGGTACGGTGATGGCAGCCCGCGAGGTGATGATCCTCGTCAACGGCCACGCCAAGGCCCGTGCCCTTCAGGCAGCCATCGAGGGTTCCGTCAACCACATGTGGACCATCAGCGCCCTGCAGATGCACGAGCATGGCATCATCGTCAGCGACGAGGATGCTGCCGACGAGCTGAAGGTCAGCACCTACAAGTATTTCAAGGACATAGAGCGCGAAAATCTGCTGTAACATGAGAAAAGTTCTATTCCTGATCTTTACGTTAACGTCATCAGTCCTGGCTTGGGCTGGTGACGTTAGTGTTTCATCACCCGACAACAAGTTGCAGGTGACCATCAGCGATGCGGGCGGACGCCTATACTACACCGCCACCCTCGACGGCCAGCAGATGCTCTTGCCCTCTGCCTTAGGCCTGAAGACCTCGATCGGCGACTTCACGAAGGAAATGTCCATCATCAGTTCCCAGTCATCCACTGTAAGCAACGCCTACACCATGCGGGGCACGAAGGCATCAAGTGCCGACTATCAGGCCAACCGCCTGCTGGTCGACCTTCAGAACAAGGACGGCATGAAGCTAAGCCTCGTCTTCCAGGTGAGCAACAACGACATCGCCTTCCGTTATGAAATCCCCCGCCAGCGCTTCCAGCGGAAAGACTACAAGCGCGTGCGCATCCTCAGCGAGGCAAGCAGCTTCAACTTCCCCGACGGCACCACCACCTTCATCTCACCGCAGATTGGTCCGGAGTCCGGATGGGAACAGACAAAGCCCAGCTATGAGGAAGGCTACTCTGCCGATGCCCCTATGGACAAAGCCTCGCGCTACGGCCATGGCTACATCTTCCCGGCACTCTTTCATCTGCCAGCTGGTTGGGCCCTCATCAGCGAGACCGGCGTAGGCTCCAACTACTGCGGCAGTCACCTCTCCGACTATCAGGCCGGCACCGGCTATACCGTGGCCTATCCCGACCCAGGCGAGAACAACGGCTTCGGCTCCGACTTCGCCGCCATCCCCCTGCCCGGAGAGACACCCTGGCGCACCATCACCTTAGGCTCCACACTCAAACCCATCGTCGAGACCACCATCAGCTACGACGTCGTCGAGCCCCTCTATGCCCCCAGCACCGACTACAAGCCGGGACGCTACACCTGGAGCTGGCTCATCTGGCAGGATAACTCCATCAACTACGACGATCAGGTGAAGTTCATCGACCTCGCCGCTGCCATGGGCTTCGAGTATTGTCTCGTCGACAACTGGTGGGACACACAGATAGGTCGTGACCGTATACCCGAACTCTCCAGATATGCACAGTCGAAGGGTGTACACCTTTTATTATGGTACAACAGCAACGGCTTTGCCAACGATGCACCTCAGGGACCTCGCGACTGCATGAACACCGCCATCGCCCGCGAAAAGGAGATGAAATGGATGCAGTCGATAGGTATCAAAGGCATTAAGGTTGACTTCTTCGGAGGCGACAAACAGGAGGTGATGCGTCTCTATGAGGATATCCTCTCAGATGCCAACCGCTATGGACTGCAAGTGGTATTCCACGGCTGTACCATCCCCAGAGGATGGGAGAAGATGTACCCCAACTATGTCGCCTCAGAGGCTGTACTGGCCTCAGAGAACGTGTTCTTCAACGAGGGGGCTGCCATCAAACAGCCTTTCGACCTCACCCTCCATCCCTTCTGTCGCAATGCGACCGCCTCGATGGACTGGGGAGGTATCATCATGAACAAGTATCTCTCGAAAGACAACAAGAGCCGTCACTCGCGTAAGACAACGGATATCTTCGAGATGGCCTCGGGCATCATCATGCAGACCTCCGTGCAATGCGTGGCCATGCAGCCCAATAACCTTGAGGAACTCCCGCAGTTTGAGATGGACTTCCTGAAAGGTCTGCCTACCACCTGGGACGAGACGCGTTACATCGACGGCTATCCAGGCAAGTATGTGGTCTTGGCACGTCGTCATGGCAACGACTGGTATGTGGCTGGTCTCTCTGCCGAGAAACAGCCCTTGGCCCTGACACTCAACCTGCCAATGTTCGCAGCAGGACAGACGCTCCAATACTATGTCGACGACAAGAAGACGGGCGAGCCCACACTCACCACGCTTAAAATCGACAAGAAAGGTCAGGCGAAAGTTATCCTCCAGCCCAATGGCGGACTGATTCTAAAACAACAATAAAAAGAATATATGAAGAAGATTACATTGATCTTACTGGCGATGACCAGTTGTCTCGGTCTGATGGCTGAGGATGGAAGTCGTTTGTGGCTCAGATACGACAAGGTGCAGAAAGCCCAGGTATCAGGGCCAGAATGTCTGGCCGCTGAGGAGTTGCGCAACTTCTATCCTGGCGACAAGGCTACGCTGGTCATCGACCCCACCATTGCCAACGACGAAGGCTATCGCATCAGTGGCAGCACGGTCAGTGCCAAGACGGAAATGGGTCTGCTCTATGGCGCCTACGCCTTGTTGCGTGGTGAACAAGGCGCCTCTGCCCCATATTACAAACTCCGTATCCTGAACCACTGGGATAATCTCGACAGCAGTATTGAGCGTGGCTATGCCGGACTCAGCATCTTCTGGGCACTGGAAGACCCGAAGACCCGCAGAAACAGTGACCTGTGGCAACCCAAGCCCATCAACACCGAGCTCATCAAGGCCTATGCCCGTGCCAATGCTTCCATCGGCATCAACGGCACTGTGCTCAACAATGTGAATGCCTCACCCAAGATGCTCTCGGCTCTCTATCTTAATAAGGTAAAGGAGATTGCCGACATCCTGCGCCCCTATGGCATCAAGGTCTATCTGTCCGTGAACTTCGCCTCACCGATGTCGATTCCCGCCAAAGGCTTCAACGGTGGCAAGCCCGTGAAGACGGCTGATCCACTGAACAAACAGGTAAAGGCATGGTGGAAAGCGAAGGCCAAGGAGATCTATGCCCTGATTCCCGATTTCGGCGGTTTCCTGGTAAAGGCCAATTCCGAAGGTCAGCCGGGTCCCTTCGATTACAACCGTACCCATGCTGATGGTGCCAACACACTGGCCGATGCCGTAAAACCTTTCGGAGGCATCGTCATGTGGCGCTCGTTCGTATATGGCGCTGCCCACAAGGGTGAGGATCGTGTGAAACAGGCTGTCTCAGAATTCAAAGATCTCGACGGCCAGTTCCGCGACAATGTCATCCTGCAGTCGAAGAACGGTCCTCTCGACTTCCAGCCCCGTGAGCCTTATGCGCCTATCTTCGACACCATGCATAAGACCAAACAGATGGCGGAGTTGCAGATTACCCAGGAATATCTCGGACAGTCGCGTCATCTGGTCTACCTGGCCCCGATGTGGCGTGAGTTCTTCGGATTCGTGGAGCCTAGTCGTCTTGTGGGTATCGCAGGTGTCGCGAACATCGGTCTCGATAAGAACTGGTGCGGCCATCATTTTTCACAGGCCAACTGGTACGCCTTCGGTCGTCTGGCCTGGAACCCAAATTTCACCAGCGAAGAGATTGCCAATGAGTGGCTGACCCAGACGTTTAATTTAGGGAGTGCGGCAGCAAATTCTTCACTCTTCACTCTTCACTCTTCACTTCTTAACATGATGCTTCGCTCTCGTGAGGCCTGCGTCGACTACATGATGCCCATCGGCCTGCACCATATCTTCGCCTTCGACCAGCACTACGGACCTGAGCCTGGCGGCTTCATCGCCCGCTACCCCATTGAGTGGTGTCCTGTTTACTATCACNNTCGAATGCCACAGCGCAGTATCGCGAGCCTTATTGCTCGATCTACGACGACATCAACACCTGTCCGGAGCGCTATCTGTTGTGGTTCCATCGCGTACCCTGGTCTTACAGGCTGAAGAGTGGACGGACCGTCTATGAGGAAATGGAATACCGTTATGGCCGTGGTGTAAAGGAAGTGGAGGATTTCATCCGTATCTGGAACGAGGCCAAACCTTTCATCGACGAACAGCGCTGGCAGGAGACCAATGCCCGCCTGCAACACCAATTGGAGAATGCCAAACAATGGCAGAAGGTCT
>LXOW01174644.1_pt1 | contig 11355 bp, 9 predicted proteins | sample 1368591 | NCBI WGS metagenome assembly LXOW01 (sample SAMN04884650, study PRJNA319009) | bovine gut metagenome | isolation source: Cow rumen | host: Bos taurus | place: Italy: Legnaro (PD) | collected 2014-07-09
GCCCCTTTTCAGCAGCGCGCCGATGAATTTCCGGAACGCCGAAGGGGACTTCCCGCTTTACTGGCAGCAACTTTTCGCGCGGCTGGGACAGGAGATACCGCAGGGCGTACCCGGCACCAATCCACAGGCAATGGCCGCCTCCCCCGCCCTGCGGGAGGTTTCAATAAGTTTATAGGCTATTTCTGGAAAATATCCTTGAGGGCGCCGATGGAGGAGAGCATCGTCGAGGCCTCGTAAGGGAGATAGACGAGTTTGTTGTCTTTTCCGTCGGAGATTTCCTTCAGGCTGGCGATGTACTGCTCGGCGAGCATATAGTGCGCCGGATCCATCTTACCGCCCTTGATGGCATCGGCGATGCGGTTGATGGCTTCCGCCTCCGCCTGAGCCTGCACGATCTTGGCTTCCGCCTTGCCCTGGGCTTCCAGGATCTTGGTCTGCTTCTCCGCTTCGGCCTTGTTGATCCGGGCAATTTTTTCCCCTTCCGAGCGGAGCACTTCGCTCTGCTTGGACGCTTCGGCCTCGAGAATCTGCGCACGCTTCTCCCGTTCCGCCTTCATTTCCTTCTCCATCGCATCCTTTACGGTGGCCGGAGGCGTGATGTCCAGCAGTTCGACGCGGTTCACCTTGACCCCCCACTTGTTGGTGGTATCGTCGAGCACGTTGCGGATCTTATTGTTGATGGACTCGCGGGTGGAGAGGATTTCGTCGAGTTTCATTTCGCCGATGACCGCACGCAGGGTCGTGAGGGTGAGTTTCTCGATGGCCAGGGGGAGGTTGTTGATTTCATAGACGCTCTTGAACGGGTCGGTGATCTGGTAATAGATCATCGCATTGATCTTGAGCATGATGTTCTCCTTGGAAATCACGTCCTGATCCGGGAAATCGAAGAGTTGTTCACGCAGGTCGATGCGCACCGTACGGGCGAAACTCACGACCTCATCGCCGGCGGCGGTTTTGCGGACCACCGTCGTTTCGATGTTGCGGGCCTTCTCCAGGATGGGAAGGATGAAATTGATGCCGGAAGGCAGGGTCCGGTTGTAGCGGCCGAGCCTTTCCACGACGATGGTGGAGGACTGCTGCACGATGGTGAAACCGGACAGCACGTAGATGATGACGATAAGGGCGATGATGCCGACAATGATAAGCGCGTTCATAGTATTATAAAGTCTTTACCGTTAAAACATTTCCGTCGCGGGAGACGACCTCTACCATCGTTCCGGCCGGGATGGCCGTCCCGTCGGCGCCGAGCGCCTGCCAGTCGTCGCCAAAGATGCGGACCCTCCCCTTGTCACCCGCAGGGATGTCCTCCGTCACGCGGGCCTTGCTTCCGACCAGGGCATCCACCCCCGACGGCTTCTCCCCCTTGTCCATATATTTCAGCACCAGGGGACGGACGAAGATGACGGCGAGGACGGAGAAAACGGCGAAAAGCAGCACCTGCAGCCAGATGGTATCCGGAGCGATGGCCGCGCTGAGGGCCGCCGCAAGACAACCCACGCTGAAACAGGCTACCGCAAAACCGGAGGTGAAAATTTCCAGGATAATCAGGACAAGGGCCGCAACGACCCACCAAAACCAGAGTGACATAATAACCAGCGTTGATTTCTCCGTAAATATAGCAAAAAATCAGTATTTCTATTATCTTTGCTTAATTCGAAACCACAACACTAAAACGAACCTATGAGAAAAACCTTTCGTATCCTTGCCATTATCGGGGTGGCGCTTTGCGTAGCCAGTTGTCTGGCCGGCAAATATATGTGCAATTATGCACTGAAGCCCGAGCCGCACGGCGTGGCCGACATCGAACGGACCCGCCACAAGGCCGATTCCCTCTGTCCCGGCGTCATCGCCTGGTATGACAGCCTGCACGCGGCGGGCATTTTCCGCGACACGACCCTCGTCGGCGAGGGCGGCTGCACCCTGCACGCCGTCTTTGCCCCCGCCGCCATTCCCGAGCAGGCGCAGGGCACCGCAGTCGTCGTGCACGGATATACGGACAACCACCTCGTCTTCCTGTACCTCGTAAAGATGTACCGCGATGCGTTCCAGTACAACGTGATGGTGCCCGACCTGCACTACCACGGCTACTCGGAGGGCGATGCCGTCCAGATGGGATGGCTGGACCGCCTGGACGTGGAAAAGTGGGCGGAAATGGCGCACGCGATCTGGGGCGATGACTTTATGGTCGTTCACGGCGTATCCATGGGGGCCGCGACGACGATGATGATGAGCGGCGACGAACTCCCTCCCTACATCCGCGCGTTCGTGGAAGACTGCGGTTATGCCTCCGTCTGGGACCAGTTCAAGGCCAACCTCAAACAGAGTTTCCATCTTCCTCCATTCCCTATCCTGCACAGCGCCAGCATCGTCTGCCGCAAGCGCTACGGCTGGGATTTCAAGGAGGCTTCGTCGGTGAACCAACTCGCGAAATGCGACCGTCCGATGCTTTTCATCCACGGCGACGCCGACGACTTCGTCCCCTTCTCGCACCTGCAGATGAATTATGACGCGAAGGTGAACGGTTACAAGGAGATGTGGGTGGCGGAAGGAGCCGTCCACGCGAATGCGTACGCCCGGCATCCAGAGGAATATACCCAGCGGGTCCGGGAATTCCTGTCCAAAGCCAAAACCCTGTAAAGACCTGCGACGATGAAAAGATTTTTGATGCTGGCAGCGATGCTGTCGGCGGCGGCCTGAAACTGGCCTGGAACGAAAACTTCATCATCTCTGCGGAGTTCGGCCACAGTTTCAATCAGGGGATGAACGATTCGCCGCTCTGGATGTCCATCGGCGTGAACTACGCGTTCTGATCAGTAGATAATAGATGCAACTCGTGGGAGGCGATGGAGAATTCCAGATCGTCTCCCATATGTTTTCCGGCGTCGTCGGAGATCTTGATGACCTTCTCCCAGGGGTCCTTGGCGCTCATCCGGCAGCGCGAAAGTTTCATCACGATATTGGCCGCCTTATAACCGGGAAGGCCCGGGTCGCAGGTCAGGTTGGTGCCGATGCCGGCGCTGACCTTGATGCGGCCGCGGAAATAGTCGGCCACCTCCTTGTATTTCGGGAAGTTGAGGGCATTGCTGAAGACGATTATCTTGCCACGGGGGTCGATGCCGAATTCCTCGAGCCGGGCGATGGTCATATCGCCGACGGCCCTTTCATCGCCGGAATCCTGACGGAACCCGTCGAGCAATTTGGCCTGCTTCATCGTGAGCGTCCGCAGGAAAGAGGCCGTGGTGAAGGTGTCCATCAGCGCCGTGCCCAGCGCACCGTCATAGACCTTGATCCAGTCTTCGAGCGACAGGTAATTGGCCCGCTTGTAGCCGAATACCCCGCTGTGGAACATCACCCATTCGTGCGGGAAGGTGCCGATGGGCGTCAGGCCATACTTCATCGCGAAGAAGACGTTGGACGTACCGGCGCACCAGCGCGGGCATTTTTCTTTCAGGCGGGCGACGATGCGTTCGTGCAGGGCCGAGGAGAAGCGCCGGCGCGTGCCGAATTCGGAAAACGACAACTGGTGTGCGTTGGCGATTTCCAACTTCTCGTCCAGAATCTGCAGGGCCAGGGCTTCGTCCGCCACCACGCCCTTGAAACGGTTACGCAGTTCCGCCACCATCGCCAGCAGGGGCACCTCGTAAAGCGTCACCTTGTACAGGAAATCCGTCACTTCCATCTGCAGATGTCCCTCCCCGTCCAGATGCACGTCGATTTTCCCGGGTTCGAAGGCGAAACCGCGCAGCCATTCCCAGTAATTGCGGGGGATATAGCGGATCTTGCGGGTGACATAGTCAAATTCCGCATCGCTGAGCCGGATGGTCCCCAGACGGGCGATTTCGGCTTTCAGCGCTTCCAGGAAGGCGCTGTCATACACTTCGCCCGCGCGGTCGTGAAACTTGAAGGTCCCCTCCGCAAGGGGATAGAGCTGGAAATAGGCATTGGACGTGGAAAACTTGTACAGGTCGGTGTCCAGAAGGCTTAAAATCATCGTCGCAGAAAAGTTTTCGCAAATATAGCGAAAATATGTACTTTTGGAGCATGAATCGTGTTGTTGTCGTCGTAGATGAGATCTACGATTTTATCGAGGGAGGCTCCCTTGCCTGTGAACATTCCGTAGAAGCCGTCGCCGCCACGAAGCGGCTCATCGAAGAGAACCCGGACACCCCGGTGCTGTTTGTCTGCGACCATCATCCCGCCGACCATTGCTCCTTTGCCGCACAGGGCGGCCCCTGGCCTCCGCACTGCGTCGCGGGGACCCACGGAGCGGAAATCCACGAAAGCCTGAAGCCCTTCGTCCGCGAAGAACTGGTCTTTTACAAAGGCTGCGACGCTGCGCAGGAACAGTATTCCGGATTCGAAGGCCGGAACGAGGCCGGACAGTCCCTCGGCGACGTGCTGGAAATGCTCGAACCGGAGGAGGTCGTCATGACCGGTATCGCCACGGAATACTGCGTGCTCAATACCGTCGTGGACCTGCGCAAGGCCGGCTGGAATGTCGCCGTCGCCGAAGATTGTCTGGGCTGGGTGACCGCGGAAGGTCACGCCGAAGCGCTCCTTAAAATTTCACCTCGTAGGTAAAATCGCTTTTGCCGAAGATATTTCAGAACAGCATTTTCTTGGCAAGAAGCCCCAGGAAGAACCGTTCGGATACGGTGAGCTTCTGTATCATGCCCAGGAGGATAATGTCCAGCGCAGCATATTTCCGGCACTCTTTGATGAATGCATCCATATGGTCCGGACCGTTGTACTCCAATGCAAACGCTTTCCAGAACTGAACCAGTTGCTTGTCACTCATATGGACGATTTCCTGCACGCGGCCCTTTTTGCCGAAGATATTGCAGAACAGGAAGAAGTGGCCCAGGTCGAACTGCGGGATTCCGTGGGAGGCTCGGCCAAGGTCTATCCAGTAAGGCTTTTCATCGGCCATAATCAGGTTTCCCATCTGAAGGTCTCCGTGCAGGAGGTGGTTGCTCTCGGGAATGGTTTTCACAAATTCGATGAGCCTTTCCTTCGCCTTCCCGCCTACCAGAGCGGTGGTCTCGGCGGCTTCAAGCATACGCTGCTTCATGGAGGGAATCCACGGGCTGTCTTCTACCGTTTTAGCGTGATACTCTTTGAGAAGCCGGGCCATCTGGGAGGCACGTGCATCAATGGACGAAGGATCGTCCGCACAAAGGCGGGAGAAGGATTTCTTATTCTTGATATTCTGGCACTTGACGCCATAAAATTCTCCGGCCTGAACGATTTCAAACACCTGTGGAGCAGGAACGCCGGCGTCTAAAACAGCCTTGGTCGTATAGAATTCTTCCCGGATGGTTTTTTCCGAAGTGTCGATGGTGTTGACTTTCAGAAGGACATCCGGTTCTGCATCATTGACATAAACGGCGCCGTTGCCGCCTTCGCCCGTTTGCCTCCAGGCAGACAGTTCAATTTGGGGATACATTGTTTCCGGCATAGGTACTAACTTAATAATCACAAAGTTAATGATTTTTGCCGATAAACGGCAAAACCGCCTCTGAATCTATTCAGAAGCGGTTTTTGTGGGTGTAGTCGGATTCCGCTGCGCTGCGCTTGCGCTATCCGACTGCACCCCAGTGGGGTCCTTACAAACAAATAACAGTATTATCTAAGAAGAATGTAGCACACCGCATTGGTGGAAGATGTTGAGTAATTGAATACGTCCAGATGGTTGTCGGGTTCGAAATAGGCCGTAAAGCCGCCTACGCTGAAGGAGAAGGACTGTGGAGCTTTATCATAAATCAGGATTCCATAACCGCTCCAGTAAGTTTTGTTCGGCTGATCGGGGCCGAAAGAGCCGGACATGGACATGTTGCAGGTGCTCCCGATAGCGTCCATTCCCATCCCTGCGGTGGCCCAGGACTTCCGGGTAATACTGAAACTGCCTTCCCCGTTGAGGTCTTTGTCGATCTTCATGGTGAAGGACATCGTCTCGTCGGAGCCGCCCGTTGCGTAGTTGGAGTGACTATGGTGGGCAGAGATAATCTGGTAGTCTCCTTCACGGAAGGAAGTGACTTCATCGGGGTCACTATAAGCAGAAGCATAGACATACCCATCCTGCGAACAGTCAAAGGAGGTGTAGCATATCTTGCCAGCCCAGAAATTTTCCAGCGTTTTGAATTGTAACTCAATTGAGCGGACATCGACGAAATTCTTGAGCACGCCGGCCTCCTGGGACACGATGAGGGTGTCGGCTATGGTTTTGCCCCCGTCCAGCGGCGCGCTGAGGATAATCTTACCCTCGCGGGGCGTTTCGTTGCCGTTCTCCCTTACGCTGACATCCAGGGTCTTGCCCGTCTTGTCATATTGGGCCGTGAGCCAGGAAGCGTCAGATGAAGTGACGCTGATGTTGTCCTTGTTGGTATCCACCGTCACGCGCTGCGTGCCGGCGTCGTGGGAGAAGGAAAGCGCCTTGGGAGAAAGTTCCAGTTTGTCCGGTTCGGCAAGGGACACGGACTGCTGCACTTTCTCGTCATACTTATTGAATACAACTCCTGTGACGAGGAACAGTTGCGTGAGAGGGCTTTGGGCCACCAGCTTGCTCAGGATGCCTTCATCGGTCACGACAAGGGGCTTGTCCGCCATGAAATAGCCCAGGAACTCTGCTTTCTTGGGGCGAGTATGTTTCACATCTTCCTCATCCGTGTATCGTTCCATCTCGACAAGGTATGCCAGGCCGTATACATTCTCATTCTGCTGCGACACGACAAGTTCCCGGCCTTTCACGTCCTTGGTTCCCTGGGAGTTGGTCCATTGGTAGAAATAGTAGTCACTCTTCAAGCCTCCATACTTCCATATATCATACTCTTTAGAACGCGGATTCTCATTATTGATGGTGACCTGGTTTTCAGAACTCCCCGGAAAATTGTAATAATCGAAACCCTTTGCAACCTTCCCGTCGGCAGCGGCTTCCATAAAATCCCTGAAGTTGCTATCATCAAAGAAATCGTAACCGGTCGTTTTGCACCAGTCTTCAAGCCACTCGAGATGCGTTTTGATACCCTTGTCGCGCCAATGTTCATACATCGTCACGATGGATTTGTCTCCCTTTTTCTGTGAGAACCATTCCAGAACCAGCCCCAGGCCATAGCCTTTTGCCTGATATTTGAATTCACCCTTAGGAGCCCATTTAACCCCGTATTGTAATAAATCGACGCCATGTTCAATCATGATATTCGAATAGGAATGGTCTGCAACAAATCGCTCAATCCAGGTGCCGCCCGATTCGTAAATCATGAGGAACTCACCGTTCGAATCGAACTTGGCTTTGGTCAGGGCCCATCGCTTATCGTAATCGGACTGGTAGTAATGCAAAAGCTCATGGATAATGGTCTTGCGCAGCTCGGCATGGTCGCTGCCCAGGTGCTCCACCAGATTCTTGTTCAGGATGATGCCGCTCCATTTGTTGCCCCGCGCGCTCTGGATAAAACGGCCATACTCGCCGCGCTTCAGCTTAGTGCTTTCAAAACTGAAAGGAATGTCGCGGTCACCTTCCACCTTGAAGCCTAGGGCATGAATGGCCCTGATGGCCTCGGCGATATACTGGTTCAAGGCCGCCTCCAGGTCTCCCAGGGAATTCATGATATTGAAACTGTGCGTCTTGTTCAGGTGCCAGCCCACGTTTTCCACCTTGTTGGGATTATCGGCTTTTGGAGCGCCGCCACGGTCTATACGCGCAAGGCCGAAGGTGATGCTGCCATTTTCCGTGCTCTCGCCGTTGTCGAAGGCCGGAATCTCAGCCGTGTACTCTCCATCCTTGTAAGTGGTTTCCAGAGGGATGTCGAAATCCACAGCGGCAAAGTTATGCATGTCATACCCCGGTGCGTGAGCCACGATGCAGATATCGTCGTAGGTCTCGCTGCTCTTGATGCTCACCTTCACCGGCTTGGCGGTAGTGACGGGCAGCGTTAGCTTATAAAAGGGAGATACCTCGTCTTCTCCAAGCGTTTCGCCGGTCTTCACCTGCGTCACGCCCACCTGGGTTTCACCCGTGAAAGTATTGCCCGGGATGGTAAAGGTGATATCGTCTTTCTTTACAGTACCGCCTTCCGCGGGCACGGTCTGCCATTCCCCCACGACGGGCTCAGGCTTGCCGCTGTCCGGATCTGTGTTGTTTTCCTTTTTACAAGCTGCCAAAAGGCAGAGAATCATGGCCGCAGCGGCCACCCTGTGTCCGAATCTGAACATTGTTCCCATATTTGTGATTTGATTTTCGAATGTGGAAACAATGTACGAAATATGCAGGCGAAAGGACTTGCATATTTACAAAACCGACTCCAATTGTAAATCCGTCAGTTGGTTTTCCCTTTCCACTCGCTGGGAGTAGTCCCCGTGACCGCCTTGAAGGTACGGAAGAACGAAGACTCCGTGGCGAAGCCGGATTCGGCCCATATGGCCGATATTTTCTCATCAGGATGGCTTGATAGCAGTTCCTTGGCATATTCCACCCGGTAGGTGTTGACATACCGGGTGAAAGTCTGGCCTGTGGCGGCTTTGATGTTGTCTGTAAGGTAGGTGCGGTTGGTGCCCAGGAGGTCGGCAACGTCCTGCAGTTTCAAATCGCTGTTGAGAAACGGCTTCTGGTTTTCCATAAGCCGGGTCAGGCGTTGGAAAAGGGACGCATCATAGCTTTCCCCTCCTGTCACGGGCGTCTTATGGCGCCGGCGTTTCATCAGGAAAAACGTGATCCCTGCGGCAACGGCGGTGCCCAGAAGCCACCAGAGCCATGATGATGCCTTTCCAGCGGTTTCCTCATATCGACCCACAGGCAGAAGCAGCACCATCGCGTGGGGTGAAAAGTTATCGTCAACAACGTCACCAGGATAGGCTTTCCCACCGGCCAGGAGCAAATTGCCCTCCGCAGTCACTACCGGGCGGTGGTAATAAACATGGGCTGGTAAACCGGTGGCATAATAGAGCGTCAGGGCTGCCGGTGTGGTGGACAAATCGGCCGAGAGGACATACAAATTCCCGTTTTCCGGCGTAAAACCGAACAGATAGGCCCGCAAAACCTCCCGGTCCACCCGCAGATCCTGATATCGGATAGGATGCCCGTCATGCTCTTGAGGAATGGGGGCATCGGTGGCCAGGAGAGAGAAATCCGTACCATCAATACGGCAGAAGGCTTGTTCGCGGTCCTTGTCCTCGACGGGCAGGAGATAGGAGTAGATACCCTTCTCCCTCTCGCAGACAAAATACGCGTCACAGATTCTGTCTTCCTCGCCTTCCAGCGGTCTCCAGCGGTCAAACAGCGACACCCGCAGCGGCGCTCCCTGCAGACGGTCCACAACAATCGTATCGAAAGGTTCATCCCGCTTGTCCACACCGCTGAAAATAAGGGCATCGTCTTTTGAGATGGGCAGGATGAAGGGACGTGAACGCTGCTGCGACACTTCTTTCTGGTGAACGAAAGATTTATGTCCGTCGAAAACCTCTACATTATCGGCGCCCTGATACCAGTTTCCAGAGATGACCACCTGTCCATTTTCTAACTGGACCGCACTGGCGAAACAGCGCTTCGTGTCCAGGCAACCGAATCCGCGGAAGGAATGCGTTTCCGGGTCATACATCTCAACGGAATAGGTATGGCCGATGCCCAGGGGCTCCGCGTGTCCACCGCCGATGAGAACCTGCCCGGAGCGTAGTGGAAGGCAGAACCCATTGTCGTGGGTATAGACTGTGGATATTTGGTGCCATTTCCCGTTACGGTAGTATTCTGCCGTAGCCGTTGGAACAAAACCAGAAGTGTGGCCTCCCACGACCGTGGGCTCTCCATTGACGCAAAACAGAGAATGGTCAGCGCGTGGTATATTCAAATCCGGAAGCCGTACCGCCTCAATCTGCACTACGGGGCACACGGAGGACGTTGTGTCCGGTATCTCCGCGGCCACGGAAGCAAGAAAAGCAGACAGAATAAAGAACAACACGGTATGTGAAAATAATCGTTGTAAAGATAATGGTTCTGCGCTGATTAGGCAAATCTTTGTGCTACGGAGCACAATATTGATTGATACCACATTGCATAGATTCTATCGCCCAAACTTTCCATTGACCAAAATTTGTGAAAGGAATTTGAAGAAGAATGGTTACCTTCGCAAAAATGGTTGAGCCTATGGCAAAGAAGGAAATACTTGTGAAGGAGTCCTCTGGAGTTTCAGCAGAAGACAAAATATTTACCATACGCGGCATGCAGGTCATCGTTGATCGAGACCTGGCAGAACTGTACGGGATTGAAACTAAGCGTCTAAATCAACAGGCTAACCGCAACGTCAAACGTTTTCCGCCATCCTTCAGATTTAAATTGTCCGTGGAGGAAAAAGATGAACTGGTTGCAAATTGCAACCGGTTCGAGACGATGAAGCATTCCTCCTCTCTTCCGTATGTTTTTACGGAACAGGGAGTGGCGATGTTGTCTGCCGTACTTCATACACCAAAGGCTGTCGATATAAGCGTGAAGATAATGGACGCCTTTGTTGCCATGCGCCGCTTTCTAGCATCTAATGCCCAAGTGTTCCAGCGCCTGGACAGGATTGAGTACAAACTTCTGGAATCAGACCATAAGTTTGAGGATATCTATTCAAAGCTTGAGGAAAAATCCTTGGACCCAAAGCAGGGCATCTTCTATGATGGTCAAATCTACGACTCCTACACATTTGTCAACTCGCTCATTAAATCTGCTACAGAGCATCTCGTTTTAATCGACAACTACGTAGACGAAACCGTGCTGACTATGCTGGACAAGCGTGAACCCAGCGTTGACGCAACCATTTACACCCTAAAGATCTCCAGCCAACTCCTGTTGGATATTGCCAAGCACGATGCGCAGTATCCTGCTATTCCAGTAAAGGTATTCACCAAAGCACACGATCGTTTTCTCATCATTGATGATAAGGTATACCATATCGGTGCATCTCTCAAAGATTTGGGGAAGAAGTGGTTCGCTTTTTCTCTGATGGAGAATCTGACGCCAAGCGATTTGATCAGTCGCCTTGTATGACATTCAATTAGCCCTTTTGAGGAGCGAAGCGACGAAGGCGCCCCTAAGCGCCATTTTCGAGCGAAGCGAGGCGCCTTCAGGCGCGTGCTGGAATATCGGAGATGCGTAGCATCGGAGATATGGAGGCACCGTCCTAAACGAAGTGAAGGACGCATGTCCCCTGGGGGACCGGCCGAAGGCCGAGGGGGATAAAGGATTTATCCGACTACCGGAACTGAAAAAAGGCAACCGCGTCAGCGATTGCCTTTTGAGAGTGGAGGTAGTCGGATTCGAACCGGCGACCCCATGCTTGCAAAGCATGTGCTCTACCAGCTGAGCTATACCCCCGGAAAGAAAAA
>LXOW01325772.1_pt1 | contig 11353 bp, 11 predicted proteins | sample 1368591 | NCBI WGS metagenome assembly LXOW01 (sample SAMN04884650, study PRJNA319009) | bovine gut metagenome | isolation source: Cow rumen | host: Bos taurus | place: Italy: Legnaro (PD) | collected 2014-07-09
GAGGTATGGTGGTGAACCCCTATAACAGCTCGCTCTCCTTTGACCGCCAGTCACTGGACGATGCCACCTACGCCACAATCAGCAAACTGATTCCGGGCGAATATTCCGAGTGCGTACCGTTTGTGAACGATGACGGCGTATTGGCCTACCGTCTGATCTACCTCAAGGAGAAAGTGGCCGAGCATAAGGCCAATATTGTGGAGGACTATGACCTGATTAAGAACGCTGCACTGGAACAGAAAAAGTACGACGCTATGGAGAAATGGGTCCTTGAGAAGGTAAAAGTGACCAATGTGAAGATTGCCGAACAATATAAGTATTGTCCGTTCGTTACAAAATGGCAAATTCCCTGATCTTTGACCATTGACTTATTTTAAACCTTGTATATTAAACCATAAATCATAATGGAATTAGAAAATAAAACAGACATTGAAGCGATTGAATCGTTTGTGGAGAAATACAAAGCCCTGCGCGAGGAGATCGCGAAGGTGATTGTGGGTCAGGACGAAGTGGTGAAAAATGTGCTGATGGCGATGTTCAGCCGCAGCCACGCTTTGCTGATTGGCGTCCCAGGATTGGCTAAAACATTGATGATCACAACGATAGCAAAAGCTGTCGATATGACCTACAACCGAATTCAGTTCACACCCGACTTGATGCCTTCGGACATCATGGGTGCTGAGATTTTGGACGATAACCGCAACTTCAAGTTCGTGAAAGGTCCCATTTTCGCCAACATTGTGCTGGCCGATGAGATTAACCGTACACCGCCCAAAACGCAATCTGCCTTGTTAGAGGCCATGCAGGAGCGTTCAGTGAGTATGAACGGTACGACCTACGACCTGCCGAACCCGTTCTTCGTATTAGCCACGCAGAACCCCATCGAGCAGGAGGGTACCTATCCGCTACCCGAAGCGCAACAGGACCGTTTTATGTTCAACATCATGCTGGACTACCCGAGTTCCGCAGAGGAGGTGGAAATCGTGAAACGCACTATCCACGGCGACATGGTGGAGCCGCAGCGCGTGCTGACGGTGGAAGAGATTATTTTCTACCAAAAATTGTTGCAGAAGGTGCCTGTGCCTGAGAATGTCTATCGTTATGCGGTGAACCTCTCCACGCTGACCCGTCCGGGAACGGCCAAGGCACACGCTTGGGCCAACGACTACCTATCGTGGGGTGCCGGTCCTCGTGCTTCACAGTTCCTCATCATCGGCGCTCGCACGCACGCAGTACTGAACGGCAAGTATTCCCCTGACATTGAGGATGTTCGTGCCGTGGCATACAACATTTTGCGCCACAGAATCATCAAGAACTATAAAGCGGAAGCCGAAGGCATCACCATCGAACAGATTATCGACAAGCTGTTGTCTGCTGCTGACACGCAATAATCATGAACCGTTTGCGCGCCCCTTATTGGAAATGGCTGTTGTTTGCCTCTGCCGTGGCGATTTTCACGGTAATCATCATCTATTCCAACAAGTTAATCAAAAAAATCGCGCAAGAGGAGCGTCAACGTATTGAGATTTGGGCAGGAGCCATTACCTACAAAACCCAGATCATCAATGAGACGGAACGGTTTTTCGACTCTATTCGAATCGAGGAGGGAAATCAAGCCTCTATCTTCGCCAAAGCGGTAAAGAAAGTGGCGGAAGCGTCCCTCTATGAAGATATCACTTTCTATCAAGACATTATCTCCGCCAACCAGACGGTTCCCACAATCATTGCCAGTCGAAACGGTAACATCGACGCGGCCATCAATGTGCCCGACAGCATCCTAAGCAAGCGAAATATCCGCGAATTGGGCGATGGCATCAAGGATTTTGACAGTCTGAAACTCTCATACTATCACAGCGACTATGTGATGGTTTACTACAAGAACTCCCACATTTACGGCGATTTTCGGGAGATGATCGACAATCTGTTAGAGTCGTTCTTCGAAGAGACAGTCATCAACTCGGCCTCGGTGCCGGTCATCATCACCGACAGCACACAGATCAACGTCATTGCAGCGGGCAATATCGATTCCACTGTTTTGGCCGCACCATTTAAGGTCAATGCCCGGTTGGAGAAGATGCGCGAGGAGAACGACCCCATCATCCTGGACTGGCTGGACCACGGGAAATGCTACGTTTTTTATGAGGAGTCGGAGGTTTTGAAGCAGCTGCGCCTCTTCCCATACATCCAATACGGCATTATTTTCGTTTTCGTCCTGATCGCCTACTTGCTGTTCAGTGTATCAAGGCGTTCTGCCGAAAACCGTGTTTGGGTAGGTATGTCGAAGGAGACGGCGCACCAGTTAGGGACGCCCATTTCCTCCTTGATGGCCTGGACTGAACTGTTAAAGGAGATGCCTGTAGATCAATCCATTCCGGCGGAAATCGGCAAGGACGTACACCGGTTGGAGACCATTGCGCAGCGTTTCTCGAAAATCGGCTCCGTACCCGTTTTGGAGGACACCGACATTGTGCCTATCATCGACGATTTCACGAACTACTTGCAGACACGCATCTCCTCGATGGTGAGCATCAGTTTCGAGAAGCCTGACCATCCGATTGTACTGCCGCTGAATCGACAGCTTTTCGAGTGGGTGATTGAGAATCTGTGCAAGAATTCCGCCGATGCGATGAACGGCAAAGGCAGCATCACCATCACCATCACCGAGGAGAAGAACAAGGTGTTCATCGATGTGACAGACACGGGGAAGGGCATTCCGCCCAAGATGCAACGCCGAATCTTCTCGGCAGGCTACACCTCCAAGAGCCGCGGATGGGGACTGGGGCTTACGCTGGCCAAGCGCATCATCAACAACTACCATAAAGGCAAGCTGTTCGTCAAATCCTCCGTGGTCGGCCAAGGCACAACCATGCGAATACAGCTGAATAAAAAATAGCGAGGGAAAACTCGTATTTTACTAATAACGATACGAATATAGCAGCAAGCTGTCCGGTTTGTACGAGCCTGTCGTATGATCAAGGCCCATAAACGTGGAATAGACTTTCATCGGGTATTTCTTGTAATAATCGTACGAATACGTAAAGGATTCCGAATGGGAGAAAATATCATATCTCTCTGTCACATAAACGCTTATCACATTATTCTTACTAAAAAGCAAAGTCTGGGGCTGATCATTTAGCAGCTGGTGATCGATTTGCAGGGTGAACAACGGACTTCGCACATTGATACCGTCATCGTAAAGATATGAGAAAACGAGGTTTTGCACGCTGTCAGGACGTTGCAGGGTCATCCGCATATACTCCACATTGTCGCCGTCCCACTGCAGCTCCACCTCGGCAGTCGAAAAGTTATACGATTCTGCTTTGTTGCCGCGTAAGGCCTTACACTCCGCCAGCGACTGCCCGCCATCAGGCAGGAACATATTCAGCAAATAGTTATCCTCCAGCGACTTGCCATATTTTTTAATGGAAATTTTCGTCAGCTTATGCTTGGTATATTCCAACGTGTAGGATTCCGTCAGATTATCCCCAGAATAAGTGTTCATGGCGGTTAGTATTTTGCCATCATAAATAAAATCCGTATGTTTGTTGTCCCTTTCGATACGGGAGAGGCGGTTTTCGTCATAGAAATAGGTATCCGTGTATTCCACATTCCCGTTTTTTCTGTAGTAGTCGATTTTGGAAAGGAGTTCGCCGTTCCATGTCCACTGTTCGCGCAAGGTATGGGCATCCACTTCATTGTAAACCTGGGAGATTCTCATTTTGGGAGAATAGACCCCCAGCTCATCCTTGTCGCAGGAGCAGAACACCGCGGCGAGGGCGAACATCGTCAACATCAAACCTAATTTCTTCATAATGAACACTTTTTATATCAATTCAAAAACTAATGGAAATCATCCATTGATTCAGACCGCGAAAATACATTTATTTTCGGATTGTATTTCCAAAAAATGTACTTTTGCAAACNNGTTGTGCTGTTTGGTGGCCATGGGCAGTTCCTTGGCCTGCACCAACTTCATCGTCACGAAGGGGGCGAGCAGAGACGGTTCCTGTTTTCTGACGTATGCGGCTGACTCCCATCAGCTGTATGGCGAACTTTACTATCGTCCGGCGGCGAACTACCCTGCCGGAACTATGATGGACGTCATCGAGTGGGACACGGGCAAGAAGCTCGGACAAATCCCGCAAGTGGCCCATACCTATTCTGTTGTTGGCAACATGAACGAGTTCCAACTAGCTATCGGCGAGACCACTTACGGAGGCATTGAGGAGCTGGAGCACGGTCAGGGGCTGATCGACTACGGCTCCCTGATTTACATCACGCTGCAACGGGCGAAGAACGCGCGCGAGGCCATCAAGGTAATCTCGGAACTGCTTGACGCTTACGGCTATGCAAGCGAGGGCGAATCGTTCTCCATCGTAGATCCCAACGAGGCTTGGATCATGGACCTGATTGGCAAGGGCGAGAAAATGTTCGATGCCAAGGGGAAAGTGTTGAAGGGTTGGAGCAATGGTGCCGTTTGGGTGGCACGCCGCATCCCTGACGGTTATGTTTCCGGTCACGCCAACCAGTCACGCATCACCACCTTCCCGCTGCGCGATGGCAAGACCTCCATCACGAACAGAGAACTGGACAAGATTTTCCTCCCGACGGTGGAGACTGTCTATTCCTACGATGTCATCAGCTTCGCCCGCATGAAAGGGCTGTATCCCAAGGATGTAAAGGCTGCTCCGGACGAGGCTTTCAGCTTCTGTGATACTTACAACCCCATCACGTTTGACGGTGCCCGTTTCTGCGATGCTCGCGTGTGGGCTTTCTTCAATCACTGCAATCACGCCGAGATGGCACAGTATGAGGACTATGCGCGTGGCGACAACCTCAAGCACCGCATGCCCTTGTGGATCAAACCCGCCAACAAGAACCAGATTGACGCACAGTTCATGATGGCGATGATGCGCGACCACTACGAAGGTACCACCATGGACATGAGCAAAGACCTCGGCGCAGGCCCTTACGCTTGTCCTTACCGTTGGCGCCCGATGACCTGGTCGGTGGACGGAAAGAACTACATCCACGAGCGTGCCACGGCGACCCAACAGACAGGTTTCGTGTTCGTTGCACAATGCCGCAACTGGCTGCCCGACATGTTCGGCGGCATCTACTGGTTCGGTGTGGACGATGCCGGTTCCAACTGCTTTGTGCCGATGTTTTGCGGTATCACGGAAATTCCGAAGGAGTATGCCGAAGGTAACGGATCCATGGTCGAATACTCCCCCACCTCCGCTTTCTGGACTTTCACCAAAGTCAGCAACTTCGTCTATACCCGTTACAGCGACATGATCAAGCATGTGAATGAGAAGCAAGCTCAGTGGGAGGGTAAGTTCGTGAAAGAGATCAACCAGATGGAGCCCAAGATGAAAGAGCTCTGCACACAAGATCCCGAGGCCGCCCGCAAGCAGCTCAATTCATATTCAAGACGTGCTGCCAACGATGTTTGCCAAGAATGGAACCATCTGTTCGAATATCTCTTAGTGAAGTACCACGATGGCAACGTCAAAAAGGAAGAGAACGGCAAGTTCGTCACCAACGGTACAGAGAAACCGCAGGTGGTCTTCCCTGACCAACCGAAATGGCCTGACGCATGGTATCGGATGATTGTCCGCGATTGCGGCAACAACATCCAAGCGAAATAATGTTGACCATTGACTATTAAGGTCATTATAAAAAAGAGTAGAGACGCCATGTTATGACGTCTCTACTTTTTTTATTGGGACAAATTGAATGTTTCGTAATTACGCGGCACTATATAGACGTCATATCATGGCGTCTATATTGTTAGCGCGGTCTAATCGTCGAACCGCCAGAACAAGGACAGTTGACATCCAGGTGACAGTCGTCGGAGATGGTTCCGTAAACGAGCGTGCTGCCACCGCTGAGCGACACATTCAGGCTGGTGCAGCAGGTGACATCAGCGTGACTGCCACCACTCATGCTTCCATGAATGACTGAAGCATCAAGGTTAACTGCATCCAGTTGGCTACCGCCGCTGAGATCTATCTCCATCCTGTTTTGACAATAGCCAGAAGCTGTGACGGAAGAAGCGCCCGAAAGCTCGAATTTGAGTCTATCAGCTTTGATGTCACCTGTAAAATAGGATGCGCCCGAAAGGTCGAAATCGATGTCGTTGGCTGTGACCTGCCCCCTGAAGACAGAGGCTCCTGAGAGATCAACATCCACTTCCTCGCCGAGCAAATCACCCGTGAACGACGAAGCACCGCTGAGATCGAGATCACGAAGGACGGTGGTCGGGATAATGGCCGTGGCTGTACCGTTGTACATCGTATTCGGTTTGAAGCCGATGTGCAGTTTGCCGTTTTTCACCTCAACCACCACTCTTTCGTGGGCGAGGTCGCCCACCGTAACGACCACATCTGTCACCTGGTCGCTTACGGTTACTTGAAAAGCTCCACTCACCTCAAGGCCAGTGAAGGAACCGTTGATGGGATAATTCCGGGTTGTCGGGGTTCCCCAATCTTTTGTGCATCCGACTAATAGGGCGCACAAGGAAAGCATAATCAGTATCTTTTTCATATCTTTTTGTTTAAAATTTTCCGGCGGCAAAAGTAGGAATAATACGGGAATGCTTTTTCATTTGACGGAAAAAACTCCTATGTTTTATTGTCCAAGCTTCTCTCTACCCTGATTGATAATCTCCTCTGCCTCACTCATTTCCTCAATCATTTGTAACTCTATAATTTCATCTTCTTCGCTTTTATCAACACTTACCATGCGCTGTTGGGAGAACTCTTTTAGTTCCTCCTCGCTAACATTCATCATCTGCAGGCAACGGTCGCGAATCACCTTCATACCTCTTAAAAAAGATTTTCCAGTAAAATAATGCTCCGGGAAGTCGATGTTGAAAAGGGACTCGACAGACTGCATGCCATACATGGACATTTCTTGTTTGTAAGAATCCAATACGACATCCTGGTACATGTGGCGTGTGTTGTAAAAGGAAGATACCTCATGGACAAAGTTGACATTTCCAAGGGTGTTGAAAGTCTCTATGTTAGAGGAGAAAATCTTCTCTGTCGTTTCAGAAAACTCAGTGGACATAACCATCATAGCCGGATGAAATCGGATTCGCAAGCTGTCAAAATAGTCCGGATGAAGGGCTATCTCCTGCTCCGTTTTGCTTGCCAGTTGAAATGCCGAATCTATATGTTGCATCTGTTCGATGGTCTTGTCAAAGTCATAGATGAGCATCATGACCATTTCCTTTTTATCCGCCTCTTTTTTCCGTTTATCTAAGAACGCGGAGGTGCCGAATGTAAGCACAATGGAGATTGTTGTAGCGAGAAGCATCAACAGAAACTGTTGCATATTAGATGAGCTACTGTTCGTAACTTTTGGTAATTTTAGCGGAATTTTCATACAAGATATTATAGATTAGGATTAACGCGGCAAAAATACGCAAAATTAAAATACCCTATAGAATTCCCATGTGTCGGAGTGACCGTCTCGGTAGGTAAAACTCCACTGCAAGAGGTCAGTCGTAAGCGTATCTAGATGGAACTTGTATTCGTAGTCAATACTGCCACCCACGACATTGACAATCTTTTGAGCCAGTTCGGGTTCTTTGTCGCCACCTTCCAACACCTCCATTCGGAAACACTCCTTGATACCGGCGAAATAGAAGTCCTCTTCCTCCAGTCGCCATTTGCTGGGACTGACATAGTTGAACACGTATGTCACTTTGCCGCCATCATTGAGCGTGACTGCATATACCTGCCGGGCGGAGTCGAGGGCAGTGCCGTCAGAGTGGAAGTCCATGGTGCCGGTCTCATGCACGTCGAAGTGGTTGCCGTCCAAATCATACTCAAAGGCGTGCTCATAGGTGTAGAGCCCTTCTACCTGGGTGGGGGTGTTCTGCGTGTTACGGCACGCACTTATGACAAGCAGAAATACCACAATTCCGAATGTTGCTGTAAATAATCGTTTTAACATATTACTTTGACTTTGACTATTGTTGAGGAGATGTTTCACCGTAAAGTTTTCAACTGCGAAAATCAAATGGCTCAAGGCAAATCATAGAGTGTAGATAGTTTGTTGCAACGCCTCCAGGAATCGTGCGGCATCCCCGCCGTCCATCTGAACGTGGTGAAACTGGAAGGAGACGGGCAAGGTGGTCTTGAACCAGTGCTTGCGGTACTTGCCCCACATCACCATCGGGTTGAGGAACTTGTCGGTGTATTGGTTGCAGACGCAGTCGAGCTCGGTCTGGATCATGGCAGACGTGCCGACAATCATGTAGCCGTCGAGGAAGCTGCTTTGGCACTCCTCCGCCACCTTGGTGGTCAGCTCCATGTAGTCGCGGTTGAACTGCTGCAGGTCCTCGGAATAGGGGATGTCGCAGGAGTTGATGCCGCCCTTGCTGTTGCGCACCACCACATTGATGGCAATCTGGTCGTACTGGTACAGCTTTCCGTTTTCCGGCAGCAAATGGAGCTCCTTTGTCTCGTTAGCGGTTTTGCCGATGCACCAGCACATCAGCGTGTTGAATTTGATGTTGTGCTTTCGACTAAGCCTCAGCAAGTGGCTGACATCCATTGTCTTTACCAGCGTCACCATGGGCATGGGGGCGGTCATCCACATCTCGAATGCGAAGGCCCGGTTGGTCTCTTTGGGGTTGATTTCTTGTTTCATCTTTAAAACTAAGGTTGAGGCTGCAAAAGTACACAAAAAGTGGGTGGGTTGTTTTTATTTGAGGGAAAAGTTGTATTTTTGCGGTAGTAAAAAGAGTTGCGTTAACAACGCGACATACGGGATATGAGTTGCGTTAACAACGCAACATACAGAACAGCGTTAACAACGCAACATACAGAACCAAAACTAACGAACAAAATTAAGACTTAAAACTATGAAAAGAGAAACATTTGAAGCACAGAAAGCTTTTGCTGGTGAGAAGAAGCCTTCCATGTTGCGACGTTGCATAGGGCATGACTACACTGGCCGTCAGATTTACATGATTACTATGGTGACAGAGGGGCGCCGGCCGCTTTTTGGAGAGGTTTTGGGCAGTAGTGATGCACTAAAAGGCAGTGACGAGGAACCGCGTATGATTCTTTCAGAGCTTGGACGGTGCGTGACTGACGAATGGTGGGCGACATCAGTGCACCATCCCGAAATTGAGGTTTTAGCATTGCAGATGATGCCTGACCATTTGCATGGAATTCTTTTCGTTAAAGAGAAGATGGAGAAGCCGCTTGGGATGGCGTTGCGTGGGTTTAAGCAGAGCTGCAATAGGCATTATAGGGAGTTGGTGTTGGGAGCAAGGGTTGCTTTAACAACCCGGAATATGGAAGTTGCGTTGGCAACGCAACATACGGAACCGGAGTTGGGGGGAAGAGTTTCGTTGGCAACGCAACATACAGAACTGGCATTAACAATGCAACATACGGAACTGAGGCAGACGAAACGAGACCGAAGGGGGGAGGACCGAAACCATGGGATGCTTTTCGCAAGAGGATATAATGATAAGCTGCTGTTTCGTAAAGGACAACTTGAGGCATGGCGTAATTACTTGGTTGATAATCCTCGTAGGCTACTGATGAAGCGCGAGCATCCGGATTTGTTCCGCGTTCAACGCAATGTGGAGGCCGCTGACATCACTTTTTCGGCCATTGGCAACCGTTTCTTGCTTGACTACCCTGACCGGCTGCAGGTGCAATGTTCCCGCAGTCTTACGGAAAGAGAAATAAAAACTAAAGTGGCGGAATACTTGACCTCTGCTAGAGGAGGGGCGGTGTTGGTGTCGCCTGCCATATCGCCAGGGGAAAAAGCTGTTATGCGGGCTGCTTTCAATGAGGGGTTGCCGTTAATTTACCTGCAGGAAAACGGCTTTACTGACCTTGCCAAGCCGTGTGGCAAGCGTATGGATGCCTGTGCCATGGGACAGTTGCTCATCCTTGCTCCTTGGGAGCATCACAATGAGAAGCTTACTATCCGTAGGGGGCAGTGCCTTGAGCTGAATGAGATGGCACAAAGGCTTTGCGAATAATGAGTTGCGTTAACAACGCAACTTACAGGACATGGGGCGGCGTAAATGATGAATGCTAAACATGGCGGGATAGTTAGCATGAGGATAACACCAGCGTTAGCGATGCCCGTGTAATATAACACCCAGCCGATGTAATGGACCATCACACAAATAGCGGCAGCAATAACCAATGGTGAAAAACGAAACCTGCTTCTGTCTTTGTTGATAATGAAGCATAGGCACACGACCATCATAACCTGACACAGCGAGGCGATGGTATCTATAATTGGTGTGTCCGACTCTGCCCGCAGAATATCGTTTGGGGCGGGAACGGCAAACCAGATGAAATTCGGGAGCATTACCAGCAGGAAGAGTAGCAACCCCTAGATATCGAACCCCAATCTATACTTTTCCAACTACTTCATAGTCTATCAAAGTTCTAGTCTCAGCACTCGGATTGGTCTGCCTGCCCCCTGGTATTGCGTTTCGTCGATGCAGGTTTCGCCAGTGGGCACGAAGCCGCATTTCTCCATCACACGACCCGAGGCGGGGTTGTCGATGAAGNNTTGATCTCCGTGGTCTTGCAGATGTGATCCAGCATCAGCCGAAGTGCGTCCGTGCAGATGCCTTGGTTCCAGTAAGGTTTGGCCACCCAGTAGCCACAGATGGGCTCGTTCTCGCGGGCAGGGAGTTTGCAGTCACAGGAAGGACCGTATCCCATCGCTCCGATGGCCTCGCCTGTCTCTTTCCACTCGATGGCCCATGTGTTCAGCACATCATTAAACACCGTGCGGATGATTTCCAAACTTTCCTCCACGCTTTGGTGCGGTGCCCATCCCGCGCGCGGACCCACCTCAGGGTCGGAAGCGTATTTGTAAAGCGTTTCCGCATCGCTCTCGCGCCACGGACGAAGCAGAATTCGGTCGTTTTGAAGCAGGTTGTCTTTTTCAATGTTCATTGTTAGAAAATCAATCTTTTTTGTTGTCTAACAAAGAGATGGACAGGCAAGCCAGACCCAAGCCCAGCAACACTATGCCGGTTTCGAGTTCCAATTTCTTCAAAGCGGCCAAAGCCACGACAGCAACCCCTGTAGCGAGGGCGACTGCCCTAAGAATCACGTTAATTGTCTTTTTCATGTTTTATTGTTTGTTTAAGAGATATTATTTTTGGTTGCGTTAACAACGCAACATACGCAACCTGCGTTAACAACGCAACATACGGGACATTAGTTGCGTTGGCAACGCAACATACGGAACGCCGCTACTGCTTCTACCAAGCCTAACACAAAATAGATGTTGCTGATGGCGTTGAAGCCCCAGACCCACCATTCGAGGATGATCCAGAGCATCAGGATGA
>LXOW01209055.1_pt1 | contig 11349 bp, 10 predicted proteins | sample 1368591 | NCBI WGS metagenome assembly LXOW01 (sample SAMN04884650, study PRJNA319009) | bovine gut metagenome | isolation source: Cow rumen | host: Bos taurus | place: Italy: Legnaro (PD) | collected 2014-07-09
TCCCCTCCCCCACCCCGCCCGCGCATCGTCGTCCTCGACTCCTGGGCGACCAACCCCGGCGACCTCTCCTGGGCCCCCCTCGAAGCCCTCGGCGACTGCGTCTTCCACGACCGCACCCCGGCCTCCCTCGCCGCGGGGCGCGTACGCGACGCCGACGCCGTGTTCCTGAACAAGGCCCCCCTCGGCGCGGAGGCCATCGACGCCGCTCCGCGCCTCCGCTACGTCGGGGTCCTCGCCACCGGCTACAACACCATCGACCTGGCCGCCGCCCGCCGCCGCGGCATCGTGGTCAGCAACGTCCCCGGCTACAGCACCCTATCCGTCGCCCAGCAGACCTTCGCGCTCCTTCTCGAAATCACCAACCGCACCGGCCTCCACGCCGCCGACTCCCGCGCCGGCGGCTGGTCGCGCCATCCCGACTACTGCCGGGCGCTCTCCCCGCTGACCGAGCTCGCGGGCCTGGTCCTCGGCATCGTCGGCCTCGGCGCCATTGGGAGCGCCGTCGCCCGCATCGGCCTCGCCTTCGGCATGAAGGTGCTGGCCGTCCGCGCCCGCCCGGGACGCCCCATGCCGCCGGGCGTCGAGGAAGTCCCACTCGACCGCCTGCTGGCCGAGAGCGACGTCGTATCCCTCCACTGCCCGCTCACCGACGCCACCCGCGGCATCATCGGCCCCGCCGCCCTCGCGCGCATGAAGCCCACCGCCATCCTCCTCAACACCTCCCGCGGCCCCCTGATCGACGAGCCCGCCCTCGCCGCCGCCCTCCGCGACGGACGCCTCGCGGCCGCCGGACTCGACGTCCTGTCCGTCGAGCCCCCCGCCGACGGCAATCCGCTCCTCGACGCCCCGAACTGCTGGATCACCCCCCACATCGCGTGGGCGACCAAGGCCGCCCGCATCCGCCTCATCGACGAAGCCGCCGCCAACTACCGCGCCTTCCTCGCCGGCCGCCCCGTCCACACCGTCTGATGCAGTCCCCCCCGACAGCCTCCCCCGCGGCGACCTTCGCCCGCGGTTTTCGCGACGCCCTGCCGATCTGCGCCGGCTACTTCGCGGTCGGTTTCACCGTCGCGGTGGCCGCGGTGGTGCACGGCCATCCCGTGTGGTCGCCGATTCTGATGTCCTTGACGCACGTATCCGGCACGAGCCAGGGCGCCATCGCCGGACGCGTGGACTTCACGGCGGGACCGCTGGCGGGCCTTGGTGAAGTGGGCCTCCTGTGCGTGGCGCTGAACCTCCGCTACGTCCTGCTCGCGCTGGCCTTGGCGCAGAAGCTGGGCCCCGGCATCGGCTTCGGACGCCGCCTCCTGCTGGCCTACGGCGTGACCGACGAAAACATCGCCCTGGCCATCTCCCGTCCCTTCCCCCTCACCTTCCGCTACCTGCTGGGCCTCATGCTCTCCTCGTGGCTGGGCTGGAACGCGGGCACCGCGTTGGGCGCCTACGGGGCCGCATGGCTCCCGGCGGACCGCCTGGCACCGCTGGGCATCGCCCTCTACGCGATGTTCGTGGCGATCGTCGTCCCGGCCGCCCGCGCCTCCCGCCCGATGCTCCTGTGCGTGCTGCTGGCGGCCGCCCTCAACGCGGGTCTCTCGTTCCTCCCCGCCGCCATCCGCCTCCCCGAAAGCGCCGCGATGCTGGTCGCCGGCACCGCCGCCGCCGCCCTGTGCGCTTTCCTTTTCCCGGACAAGGACACCCGCCCATGACGCATCCCCGCCTTCTTGTCCTGATCCTCGCCGTCGCCGCGGCCACCTACCTCCTGCGCGCCCTCCCGCTGGCCCTCCTCCGCCGCCCCCTGCGGAATCCCCGCGCCGTCGCCTTCATCGGCTACCTTCCCTACGCCATCCTGTCGGCCATGATCATCCCCGGCATCTTCTCCGGCGCCGGCACCCGTCCCGCCTCCCTGACCGGCGCCGCGGTCGCCTTCGGGCTCGCGCTGGAAGGCCGCTCCCTTCCCACCGTCGCCGCCCTCGCCGCCGCCGCCGCCTTCGCCGTCTCCTGCTGGCTGTAGCCCTTTCCCCCGCTTTCCCTCCCCCGTCCGTTCCCGCTGGCCCCCATCATTTGAGAACAGGAAAATTCCTCGTGTTTCCGCCCGTTTTCCCCCATCTCCTCCCCCATGGATGCCGGCCGCTCCCCGCCCGCGTCCGCGCGCACCGGATTCTTCGGCTTGACAACGGGGGGCGCGTCCGGTAGGTTGCCCGCCCATCATTTGAACAGAAGGAACTTCCATGAAACCCACCTACCATCCCTCGAAGATCAAGCGCATCCGCAAGCACGGTTTCCGCGCCCGCATGGCCACCGCCAACGGCCGCAAGGTTCTCTCCCGCCGCCGTGCCAAGGGCCGCAAGAGCCTCACCGTCGGCGACCGCAAGTAACCGCGCCGACCAACCGCGTGCCGGGATCTCTCCCAGATTCTCCCGGCGGCCCCCGCCCGGCCGATGTGCTGGCAAGTCCAGACGGCCGGGCGGATTGCGTCCGCCCTCCGCGACCCACGCTGCGCCGCGCCCAGCGCCTGCGCCACGATCGGCAGTTCCGCGAAGCCTACGCCGCCTCCGCCCCGCACCGCGCCCGTTGCATGGTGATGTTCCTCCGCGACGCCCCGGATTCCTCCGCGCGGCTCGGCGTCGTGGCCAGCAAAAAGGTCGGCAATGCGGTGGAACGCGCGCGCGCGAAACGGCGCCTGCGTGAGGTGTTCCGGCTGAACCGCCACCTGCTGCCGCCGGACTTCCGCGCCGACGTGGTGCTCGTGGCGCGGCGGGCGGTACTCGACGCCCCGTGGGCGCGGGTGGTGGGGGATTTCGCATGGCTGGCGCGCCAGCTGCAACCGCCGCCGCCGTGACAACGTCCGCCCCTCCTCCGCGCCTCTCCCCGGCCGCGCGCTTCGTCTGCCTGCTCGTCCGCGGCTACCAAATCGCGATTTCGCCCCTTTTCGGCCGTTGCTGCCGCTTTGAACCCTCTTGCTCGAATTATATGCTGGAAGCCGTGCGCGTGCATGGTGTAGTATATGGTGTTTATCTTGGATTGCGTAGGCTGGCCCGGTGCCATCCGTGGCATCCGGGCGGACCGGACCCCGTTCCACCGCCCCGCCCGCCGCGCGGAACCCACCGAAAGGACATTTCGCCTCAGCCATGAAAAAGAAAGACCTGATACCGATCATCCTGATTCTCGCCGTCTTCCTGGCGTACCCGACGATCGACCGCCTCTTCGTCTCCAAGCTCTTCCCGCCCAAGGCGCGCCCCGAGCCCGTGCAGTCCGTCGAGCCGCCGCAGATGCCGGCCGACCCCGAGCTCGCCGCGCCCGCGGAATCCGCCGACGAAGCCCCCGCCGAGGAGGTCGCCGCNNCCCGCCGCCGAACCCGAGGACGCCGATCTCCCCGAGACCACCGAAACCCTCGAAAACGCCGACCTCCGCGTCACCTTCTCCTCCCGCGGCGCCGGCATCGTCCGCGCCGAAATCCTCAAGTACCCCGAGGCCAAGGGCTCCGACCGATGCGTCACCTTCGACTTCGCCGACCGCCCCGCCGCCGCGCCCGCCGCCGACGGCCTCCCCGCGGGCGCCTCCTTCGTGATGGTGCGCACCGGCGACCGCTCCCTCACCTTCACCCGCGACCTCGCCAACGGCTTCCGCATGACCCGCGAAGTCTCCCTCGCCGACGCCGGCGGCCGCCTGCGCATCGCCGACCGCTTCGAGAACGCCTCCGCCTCCGACCTCACCCTCTCCGGTTACCGCCTCCAGTCCGGCTGGATGGGCAACCTCCCCGGCGAATCCCAGGACCGCCTTCCCCTGCTCGGTGTCGACACCCTCTCCGGCAGCGACGTCGAATTCTGGGGCGGCAAGTTCGAGAAATGGTTCCCGTCCCTCGCCCCCGCCGCCCAGCGCCAGACCGTGCCCGGCCCCAAGAACGCCCCGCAGTCCGTCGAGTGGGCCGCCGTCAAAAACAAGTACTTCACGCAGATCCTGACCCCCGCCACCTACGCCGAATCCTGCACCGTCCTCGCCCGCCGCGGCGCGCCCGAGCGCGTCTCCTCCATGATCTTCTTCTCCCGCACCGTCACCCCCATCGCCGCCATCGCCGCCGAAATCGCCCTCCCCTCCCAGCCCGTGCCCGCCGGAGAGACCCTCACCCAGGAATCCACCTGCTACATCGGCCCAAAGGATTACGCCTCCCTCAAGGCCAACGGCCCCCACCAGGAAGAAATCCTCCAGCTCGGCTTCTGGCGGCCCATCGGCATCCTGATCCTCAAGATCATGGTCTGGTTCCACGACCACATCTGGCCCTACAACTACGGCCTCGCCATCATCCTCCTGACCTTCCTCATCCGCGTGATCTTCTGGCCCCTCAACCGCAAATCCATGCTCAGCACCCAGCGCATGCAGGAAATCCAGCCCGAGATCACCGCCCTGCGCGAGCGCTACAAATCCGACCCCGCCCGCCAGCAGCAGGAGATGATGAAACTCTACCGCGAAAAGAAGATCAACCCCATGGGCGGTTGCCTCCCCATGCTCATCCAGATTCCGGTCTTCTTCGCCCTCTTCATCGTCCTCCGCGGCGCCATCGAACTGCGCTTCTCCTCCTTCCTGTGGATTTCCGACCTCTCTACTCCGGAGAACCTCTTCGCCGGCAAACTCCCCTTCGCCCTCAACATCCTGCCGCTCCTCATGGGCTTCACCATGTGGCTTCAGCAGAAGATGACCCCGACCAGCGATCCCCAGCAGCAGAAGATGATGCTGATGATGCCCATCATCTTCACCCTCATGTTCTACTCCTTCCCCTCCGGCCTCTCTCTCTACTGGACGACCAATCAGGTCATGATGATCGTCCAACTCGCCCACATGCGCCGCCGCCATCCCCCGCAAACCGCCCCCGCCCCTGCCGCCTGACGGCGGCCTCCCGGCCCTCAACCAATCCCCGCTTGCGTTCCCGCGGCCTCTTTGAGCCACCGGACGAACCGGTCGCGGTGGGCGGCAAGTTTCGGCGATAAGTCCTTTTCTTCCAGGAAGCGGGCGAAGGCTCGCATCGTCGCCTCCAGACGCGTCGGGGTCGGGGTCACCGTGTAGTCGCCGAGGAGCACCGCCCGGCCGTGGTGAGAGTTGCGTTTCGCTGCCCCTCGACGACTCCTTTCCGCTTCCCGTGCCCGTCGGCCGGCGCGGTGCACGGTCAGGAGTTCGGGAATGCCCAGTTTCGCGTCGACGTGCTTGCGGAGACGGTCGAAGTTCCAATGCTCGCGGAGGAGCCGCGCAAGGCGGCGGCGGGCGGTGGAGCAAGGAGTCTGGAGGTCGGTCGGCAAGGGACGGTCGGGGCCATCGCCGGGAAGAAGCCATTCGAGGGGGAGACGGGCGTCGAGCTCCAGGAACTGGCGGAGACGGAGGGCGAGGAGCCGGTAGCGCATGAGGGTGGAGTAGGAGACCTTGAGGCGATTGTCCGCGATGTAGCCGCGCAACCCTCGCCCGCGGGTCTGGATGCGTTTGGCACCGGTCGGGGACTCGGAGTAGTGGTTGCCGCTGTCGAGGGTCGGTTCGAGGTCGGCCAGACGCGACCCCATGCGCAGGCGGACGAGGAGGGTACGGGGGGATACTTCGCAATCGGCTTTCAACTCCTTCGCGGTCGGAGCGCCACGGAGGGACGGGCTCCCGGGGTGGGGGGCGAGCAGACGACCCCGGCGGCGGATTTCGCCGAGGAGCGCGGTCCCCGTCTCGGTTGCGAGGAACCCGACGAAGGCGGTCGCCGTGACGCCAAGGACCAGCGGCATGAAAGCGAGGCCGAGCGCGCCATTGCCGCCACGGATGGGGGCATAGGCCGCATCGAAGACGGACTGGGTGTGGGCGGCAGCGGATCGGATGATGTCTTTCATAATGGCCTGAATGTAGAAAAACGGAAGAGTCCCGTCAATATTTTCCTGTTCTCAAAAGTCAGGAGAACACGAAAATGGAGGTGTCGGGAGGGAATGGCCGGGGCGGTCAGTAGACGAAGAGCATTTCGCGGTATTTTGGAAGGGGCCAGCGGTCGTCTTCGACGAGGGCTTCGAGGGAGTCGGCGGTCTCGCGGAGGGCGGACATGGCGGCGAGGACGGCCGCGGAGTCGCCGCGGGCGAGGGCGGCGGCGAGAGCGGCGGTGCGGGATTGGAGGGTGTCGAGTCCGGTACCGAGGGCTTCGCATTCGGCGCGCAGGGCGGCGGTGCCGGCGGTGCAGGTGACGGCGGCGGTCCGTTCGAGGGCGTCGAGAGCCTCCTTGAACTCGCGGCGGACGGCGGGGATGATCATGGACGTGGCCATTTCGAGGGCGCAATGGCCTTCGATGTCGATCTTGCGGCGGTAGTCGTCGAGGCCGATTCCGTGGCGCGACTCCATCTCGCGGGCGTTCATGACGCCGTAGCGCTCGAACAGGGCGATGTGCGCGGGCTTCGAGAGGGCCTCCAGCGCCTCGGGCGTGGACGGGATGTTCGGAAGACCGCGCCGCGCGGCTTCCTCGGCCCAGTCGGCGGTATAGCCATCGCCGTTGAAGAGCACGCGCTTGTGGGCCTTGACGAGACGCCGGAGGATGCCCTGGAGGACGTCGTTGAACTGTCCGGCGGGCGCGGTTTCGAGCTCGGCGGCGATGTCGTCGAAGGCTTCGGCGACGACGGTGCACAGGGCGGTGTTCGGTCCGGCGCAGGAGAAGCTCGAGCCCGGCGCGCGGAACTCGAATTTGTTGCCGGTGAAGGCGAAGGGGGACGTGCGGTTGCGGTCGGTGGTGTCCTTGGGGAGGGCGGGGAGCACGTCGACGCCGATCTTCAAGGGGGCGGCCTGCCGCGCGGAGCGTCCGGTGCGGCCGCATTCGAGCTGGGAGACGATCTCGGCCAGCTGCCCGCCGAGGTAGATGGAGAGGATGGCGGGCGGGGCTTCGTTGGCGCCGAGCCGGTGGTCGTTGCCGGCGGAGGCGACGGTGGCGCGCAGCAGGTCGGCGCGGCGGTCCACGGCGGCGATGACGGCGACGAGGACGGTCAGGAATATCGCGTTCTGCCGCGGGTCGCTGCCGGGATCGAGCAGGTTGCGGCCGTCGTAGGAGAGGGACCAGTTGTTGTGCTTGCCGGAGCCGTTGACGCCGGCGAAAGGTTTTTCGTGGAGCAGGCAGACCAGGCCGTGGCGGTCGGCGGCGGTGCGGAGGACTTCCATGACGAGCATGTTGTGGTCGCACGCGAGGTTGAGGTCCTCGAAGACCGGCGCGAGCTCGAACTGGGCGGGCGCGACTTCGTTGTGGCGGGTCTTGGCGGGGATGCCGAGGCGCCAGAGCTCGCGTTCGACGTCGGTCATGAAGTCGAGGACGCGGGGTTTGATGGAGCCGAAGTAGTGGTCTTCGAGCTGCTGGTGCTTGGCGGAAGGGGCGCCGTAGAGGGTGCGGCCGGTCTGGAGCAGGTCGGGGCGCTGGAGGTAGAAGGATTTGTCGATGAGGAAATACTCCTGCTCGAGGCCGAGCGACACCGAGACGTGGCCGTCGGGGCGCGCGCCGAAGCAGCGCATCAGCCGGCGGGTCGCGTTGGTCAGCGCCTGGGTGGCGCGCAGGAGCGGGGTTTTCTTGTCGAGGGCTTCGCCGGTGTAGGAGCAGAAGGCGGTGGGGATGCACAGCGTCGCGCCGTTGCCGTGGCGCTTGACGAAAGCCGGCGACGTCGGATCCCATGCCGTGTAGCCGCGCGCCTCGAACGTGCTCCGCAGGCCGCCCGACGGGAAGGAGGAGGCATCCGGCTCGCCGACGATCAGGTTCTTGCCGGAAAACGACTGGATGGGGCGGCCGTCCTTGATTTCGAGGAAGGCGTCGTGCTTTTCGGCGGTGGAGCCGTTGAGCGGGAGGAACCAGTGGGTGTAGTGGGTGGCGCCGCGGTCCATGGCCCACTTGCGCATCGCGTGGGCGACGTCGCCGGCGACGGAGGCGTCCAGCGGCTCGCCGTTGTCGATGGTGGCGAGGATCTTGCGGCAGGTTTCCTTTGGCAGGTACTTGCGCATGGCATCGCGCGTGAAGACGTCCTCGGCGTACGCGGCGTCGGCGGCCGGGCGCGCGGAATACGGCTCCGGGACCGGACGGCGGGCGACGGACTGGATGCATTTCTGTCTGGCGGGATGGCTCATGGCGGGTTCCTTTCGCGGCCCGGTCGGGGCCGCTCCAATCATTCATGCCAAAAGGCTCGGCGGATTGCGAACCGATTTTGCCGGGCGGCGACCGCCGGACGCGTCCCGCGACGCACCCGGCTCCCCATATTTCGGCTTCCCTTCCGGGGGTGATGTGGCATAGTGGCGGGCGCACGCAAGGTGGAACATGGCGAACTGGTATTACGTTGATCCGAAAACCTCCGACAAACGCGGCCCCTACGACGAACGCAGGATCCGCCAGGGCTACATCGACGGCCTGCTTTCCGCCCGCACCCTCGTATGGCGCGAAGGCCTCGCCAACTGGGTTCCCCTCCGCGACGCGCTCGATCTGACTGCCGCCCCGCCGCTCGGCGAAGGCCGTGTCCCGCTGCCGGCCGGCCTCGGCGCGTGGATGCTGTTCGACGGCATCTGCACGATCATCGTCTCGCTCCCGTTCCTGCTGCTCCTCCCGTGGAACATCTCCCTCCTCGTGGCGGGCATCGCGCTGCTCGGCGCCCGTTCCACCCTTGAACGGACCCCTTACGTCCATGAAGAAACGCTCCCCTTCCTGTTGCGCCTGCGCACGGTGTTCTGCGCGGCCGGATGGGTGTACATCATCCTGATCGTCCTGGCGGTCGTGCTGTTCCTGGCGGGCGTCCACATGTCGTTCGCGACGTTCGCCGACACCGTCTCCCGCACCCTCTGACGCTCCGCCATGCTCTTTTCCCCCGAAGAACGCCAACGCTACGCCCGCCAGCTCGACCTGCCCGGCTTCGGCACCACCGCGCAGGAACGCCTCCGCAAGGGGCGCGTGTTCGTCGTCGGCTGCGGCGGCCTCGGCTCCCCGGCCCTCTTCTACCTCGCGGCGGCGGGCGTCGGCACGATCGGTTTCGCCGACGGCGACATTGTGGACCTCTCGAACCTCCAGCGCCAGATCCTGCACGCCACCTCGGACATCGGCCGGCCCAAGACCGAATCCGCCGAGTCCCGCCTGCGCGCGCTGAACCCGCACGTCACGCTCCGGCCCCATCCCGCGCGCCTCACCGCCGACACCGCGCGCGACATCCTCTCCCCCTACGACTTCGTCATCGACGCCACCGACTCCCACGCCTCCAAGGCCCTCGTCGCCGACACCTGCGCCCTCCTCGGCAAACCCTACGTCATCGGCGCCATCGACGCCTTCTCCGGCCAGCTCCTGACGGTCCTCCCCGGCCGCACCGCCTGCCTCCGCTGCGTGTTCCCCGAAGAGCCGCCTCCTGCGCCCCCCGCCGGCCCCCTCGGCGGCATACCCGGCGTCATCGGCTCCCTGCAGGCCGTCGAAGCCATCAAGCATTTGACCGGCATCGGCACCCTCCACACCGACGCCCTCCTCGTCTACGACGGACTGACCGCCACATTCCGTGCCATCCAAGCCGCGCGCCGCCCCGACTGCCCATGCTGCGCCCGCGCCACCGCGCCGGAGGCCCGCCCGTGAAGGTCCTCGTCACCGGCTGCAACGGCTTCGTCGGCCGCCACGCCATCGCGGCCTTCCGCGCCGCGGGCCACGACGTGTGCGGCGGCGACGTCGCGGGAACCCCGTCTCCCGACCTCCCTTACCTCCCCTTCGACGCCACCTCGCCCGACTCCATCCGCGCCGCCTTGGAAACCTTCGCTCCCGACGCCATCCTCCATCTCGGCGGCATCGCTTTCGTCCCCATCGCGTGGGAGCATCCCCAGATGGTGTTCGAGGTCAACACCGTCGGTCCCCTGAACGTCCTCGACGCCGTGCGCACCCTCTGCCCCAAGACCCGCGTCCTCCTCGTCACCTCCGCCGAAGTCTACGGCTCCGCGCCCGCCGCCGGCGCTGCCTTCACCGAAGACTCCCCCCTGGTCCCCGACAACATCTACGGCGTCACCAAGGCCGCCGCCGACACCGCCGCCCGCTTCTATGCCGCCCGCCACGACCTCCCCCTCCTCGTCGCGCGCCCCGCCAACCACATCGGCCCCGGCCAGTCCCCCCGCTTCGTCTCCTCCGCCTTCGCCCGCCAGCTCGCCGACATCGCCGCCGGACGCGCCCCCGCCGAGATGCACGTCGGCAACCTCGACAGCCGCCGCAACTTCACCGACGTCCGCGACGTCGTCCGCGCCTACCTCCTCCTCCTCGAACGCGGCATTCCCGGCTCCGCCTACAACATCGCCTCCCCCTCCTCCGTCTCCATCCGCGACCTCCTCGACGCCCTCTGCGACATCTCCGGCGTACGCCCCGCCCTCGCCGTCGATCCCGCCCTCTGGCGCCCCACCGACGCCCACCCCGCCTACTCCACCGCACGCATCCAGTCCGACACCGGCTGGACCCCGGAAATCCCGCTCCGCAAAACCCTCCTCGACCTCTACCGCTCCATCGCCGAGGCCTGACCCATGTCCTCCCGCCGCGTCCGCTGGACGTCCCTCCTCCGCCCCCTCGCGGCCCTCGCCCTCCTCGCGTGGCTCATCCACCGCATCGGCGCCCGCCCGGTACTCGACGCCCTCGCCCTCTTCCGCACCGCCCCCGCCTGCATCGCCGCCGCCCTCGCCCTCACCTTCCTCGCCCTCCTCGCCGGCGCCGTCCGCTGGCACCTCCTCCTCCGCGCCCTCGCCCTCCCCAATCCCTTCGGCACCACCTTCCGCGCCTTTTTCGCCGGACAATTCTTCAACGCCTTCTTCTTCGGTGCCTGCGGCGGCGACCTCTACCGCGCCTACGCCGCCGCCCGCCGCCATCCCGGACGCGAAGCCGAAGCCGCGGCCAGCGTCGTCATCGACCGCGGAATCGGCCTCCTCGCCACCCTCGCATTCGGCTGCCTCGCCCTCCTCCCCGACCTCCGCGCCCGCCTGGCCGACCCCGCCTGGCGCAAAGCCTCCTGGCTGATGCTCGCCTTCGCCCTCGCGGGCATCGCCGCCACATGGGCCGCCCTCGCCGACGCCCCCTGGACCCTCGCCGCCCGCCTCGCCCCCGAACGCGCCCGCCCACTCCTCGACCGCCTCCGTACCGCCTTCGCCTTCCCCCGGCGCAATCCCCGCGCCGCCGCCATCGCGACCGTTCTCTCCCTGGCGAACCTCCTCCTCCTGGCCGCCGCCTGCCACGCCCTCTCCCTGGCCCTTTCCCTCTCCATCCCCTGGCCCCAATGGCTCGCCATCTTCCCCGTCATCACGGTCCTCTCCGCGATTCCCCTGACCCCTGGCGGACTCGGCATCCGCGAAGCCCTCTTCGTGGCCCTCCTCGCCCCCCTCGGC
>LXOW01371217.1_pt1 | contig 11341 bp, 11 predicted proteins | sample 1368591 | NCBI WGS metagenome assembly LXOW01 (sample SAMN04884650, study PRJNA319009) | bovine gut metagenome | isolation source: Cow rumen | host: Bos taurus | place: Italy: Legnaro (PD) | collected 2014-07-09
CAGCCCTCATCCTCGGCTGATCTTCCGTCGCCCCCATCCGCCGGAAAACGCGGTTTTCCGGGCGGTTTTCCCCTTTTCCGCCCGGGCGGCGGCGGGCCGGGGACCAGGCGAAAAAAACAATTGACTCCACGGCGCGGCCGTGCGATATATCTGAACCACAGTTCATTCGCCCAATACAAGGAGACATCCATGGCCCCCAAGACAACCCCCGCCGCCCCCGCCGCCGCCAAGAAAGACGCCGCGAAAGGGCTCCCCGCCACCCTCGCCAGCGTCCTCGCGCAAATCCAGAAGGAGTTCGGCGAAGGCTCCATCATGCGCCTCGGCTCCGACGGCGAAGTCAAGAAAATCGACCACATCCCCACCGGCGCGCTCTCCCTCGACATCGCGCTCGGCATCGGCGGCGTGCCCCGCGGCCGCATCATCGAGATCTTCGGCCCCGAATCCTCCGGCAAGACCACCCTCGTCCTGCACGTCATCGCCGAGGCGCAGAAGCGCGGCGGCCTGTGCGCCTTCATCGACACCGAGCACGCCCTCGACCCCGTCTACGCCAAGAAGATCGGCGTCGACGTCGACAACCTCCTCGTCTCCCAGCCCAACAGCGGCGAGGAAGCCCTCACCATCGCCGACAAGCTCATCCAGTCCAACTCGCTGGACGTCATCGTCGTCGACTCCGTGGCCGCGCTCGCGCCCAAGGCCGAGCTGGAAGGCGAGATCGGCGACTCCCACGTCGGCCTCCAGGCACGCCTGATGAGCCAGGCGATGCGCAAGATCACCGGCGTCCTCGACAAGTCCAAGACCTGCTGCATCTTCACCAACCAGATCCGCGAGAAGATCGGCGTCATGTTCGGCAATCCCGAGACGACCCCCGGCGGCCGCGCCCTCAAGTTCTACGCCTCCGTCCGCCTCGACATCCGGCGCGTCTCGACCCTCAAGGGCGGCGACGGCAAGGTCATCGGCAGCCGCACCCGCGTGAAGGTCGTCAAGAACAAGGTCGCCCCGCCCTTCACCGAGGCNNCTGATCGACAAGCGCGGCTCCTGGCTCTCCTACCAGGGCGAGCAGCTCGGCGCCGGACGCGAAGCCGCCCGCGAGAACCTCAACAAGGACCCCGCCCTCTTCGCCAAGATCGCCTCCGCCGTCTACGCCAAGCACGGCATGGAGATGCCGGCCGACGCCGTGCCCGCGGCCCCCGCGCCCGCCGGGGAATAGCGCCGCCCCATGCAAGCGTGGTCCATCGGGCGGATAGCGGGCATCCCGGTCCGCCTGCATGCCTCGCTCCTGCTCTTCCTGCCCCTGTTCGCCTGGACGTTCGTGCCGGCGGGCACGGGGCCGGCCGGCATCCTGTGGGGGTGCGTGTACGCCGTCGCCCTCTTCGCCTGCATCGTCCTCCACGAACTCGGCCACTCGCTCGTCGCCCGCCGCCAGGGGGCGGTCATCCTCGACATCCTGCTCCTCCCCATCGGCGGCGTGGCGCGGATTGCCGGGATGTCGCCCCGTCCGCGCGACGAATTCGCCGTCGCCGCCGCCGGCCCCGCCGTATCCCTGGCCCTCGGTGCCGCCGGATGGCTCGCCGCCCCGTACCTGGCCGGCGTCGACCTCTACCTCGGCGTCGTCATGGATTCCCTCGGCTGGATGAACCTGTGGCTGGGCCTGTTCAACCTCATCCCGGCCTACCCGATGGATGGCGGCCGCATCTTCCGCGCCCTCCTCTCCCCGCGGCTCGGCCCGGTCCGCGCCACCCGCATCGCCGCCCGCACCGCCCAGGCCGTCGCCATCCTCTTCGCCATCCGCGCCGTCTGGCCCTGGTTCCACGGCGGGCAGGTCCGCATCTTCCTCCTCCTGATCGCCCTCTTCGTCCACCAGTCCGCCTCCGCCGAACTCAAGCGCCTGCCGCCGACCGCCCCCCCGTAGGCGCTCTCCCCTCCCCCGCCCGGCTCCCCCGGCGCGGGAAAAGTTTTCCAGTGACTGGAAAATTTTTTTCCAGTGGCTGGAAAAAACGGGCCGGTTTTTCCAGTGAATGGAAAAAATTTCCGGCCGTTTTCCAGTGAATGGAAAAAATGTTTCCAGTCACTGGAAAATTTCCGCGCGTGCGCGGGCGGGCGCGGGCGCGCGAAATAGGGTTGTTTTCGGGGGGGGATTTGCTAGGATGAAAGGGTTAGTTTGCAAGGCAAGGATTTTTTCATGAGCGACGACATCGAACAGGGTCCGGTCGGGACCGGCGAGGACGGGGAATACGTGCCCGCGGGGCTCGCGCCCCAAAATGCGGCCAGCCGCATCGAACACGTCACCATCGAGGACGAAATGCGCAATGCGTACATCGATTACTCGATGTCCGTCATCGTGGGGCGCGCCCTCCCCGACGTCCGCGACGGGCTCAAGCCCAGCAACCGGCGCATCCTCTTCGCCATGAAGGAACGCGGTTGGACCTCCCGCGTCAAGTTCGTCAAGTGCGCCAAGGTCGTCGGCGAAGTCATCGGCAACTACCACCCGCACGGCGACGCCGCCATCTACGACACGCTCGTGCGCATGGCCCAGGATTTCTCGATGCGCTACATGCTCGTCCAGGGCCAGGGGAACTTCGGCTCCATCGACGGCGACCCCGCCGCCGCCTACCGGTACACGGAATGCAAGCTCCACTCCCTCGCCGAGGAGCTGCTCGCCGACATCGACAAGGAAACGGTCGACATGCAGAAGACCTTCGACGAGACGCGCGACGAGCCGGTCGTGCTGCCGTCGCGGTTCCCGAACCTGCTGGTCAACGGATCGACCGGCATCGCGGTGGGCATGGCGACGAACATCCCGCCGCACAACCTCGGCGAGGTCATCGACGGGCTGCTGTACCTGATCGACCACCCGGCGGCGACGGTCGCCGAGCTGATGCAGTTCGTCAAGGGGCCGGACTTCCCGACGGGCGGCACGGTCTGCGGCGTCAAGCCGATCCGCGAGATGTACGAGACGGGCCGCGGCCACCTCTGCGTGCGCGGCAAGGCGCGGGTCGAGGACTGGAAGAACGACCGCGAACGCATCATCATTTCGGAAATCCCCTACACGGTCAACAAGTCGGCCCTCATCGAGAAGATCGCCGAGCTGGTCCACGAGCGCAAGCTCGAGGGCATCAGCGACCTGCGCGACGAGTCGGACAAGGACGGCATCCGCGTGGTCGTGGAGCTCAAGCGCGGCGCGGTCGGNNCTCAACAACCTCTACAAGCAGACGCAGCTGTCGATGACCTTCGGCGCGATCATGCTCGCGATCGACCACGGCCGGCCGCGCATCCTGACGCTCAAGGACCTGATGCAGTGCTTCATCGACCACCGCTTCGACGTCCTCAAGCGCCGCTGCGAGCACGAGCTGCGCGAGGCCAAGGCGCGCGCCCACATATTGGAGGGCCTGCTCATCGCGCTCGACAACCTCGACGAGGTCGTCCGCATCATCCGCGCCAGCCGCAGCCGCGACGACGCGCGCGTGCAGTTGATGGGGCGGTTNNCTCTACCAGCTGACCGGGCTGGAGCGCGACAAGGTCGAGGCCGAGTACAAGGCCATCCTCGAGCGCATCGCGTACCTGGAGGACCTGCTCGCCAACCCCATCAAGATCTACGGCGTCATGAAGGACGACCTGCGCGCCGTCCGCGAGGAGTACGCCGACCCGCGGCGCACCGAAATCGCCTTCGACCCCGCCGACATCAGCATGGAAGACCTCATCGCCGACGAGGACTGCGTCGTCACCGTCACCCACGGCGGCTACCTCAAGCGCACCCTCACCAGCGTCTACCGCGAACAGAAGCGCGGCGGCAAGGGCCTCAACGGCATGGACACCAAGGAAGAGGACTGGGTCGAGCACGTCTTCAACTGCTCGGCGCACGACTGGATGCTCTTCTTCACCGAGCAGGGCCGCATGTACTTCCGCAAGGCGTACGACATCCCCGACAGCGGGCGCACGTCGCGCGGCAAGGCCATCGTCAACTTCCTGCAGATGGGCGAGGGCGAGAAGATCGCCGCCATCCTGCCCGTGCGCGGGTTCACGGGCGAGCGGAACCTCTTCTTCGCCACCGAGCGCGGCATCGTCAAGAAGACCCCGCTCGCCGCCTACAAGAACGTCCGCGCCGCCGGGCTCATCGCCATCCGCGTCGAGGAAGGCGACCGCGTCGTCGGCGTCGAACTCACCGGCGGCGAAGACGAAATCATGCTCGTCACCCGCCAGGGCCAGGGCATCCGGTTCAAGGAAACCGACGTCCGCACCATGGGGCGGCCCGCCGCCGGCGTCATCGGCATCCGGCTCGCCGAGGGCGACGCGGTGGAAGGCCTCGAATGCGTGCGCGGCACCGCCCGCCTGCTGACCATCACCGAAAAAGGCTACGGCAAGCGGACCGACTTCGGCGAATACCGCCTGCAGCACCGCGGCGGCAGCGGCCTGATCGCCAACGAACTCACCGGCAAGACCGGCCCGCTCGTCACGGCGCTGACCGTCGAAGACGACGCCTGCATCATGCTGGTGACCAAGAGCGGCATCATGATCCGCATCCCGGTCGACGGCATCCGCGTGACCGGCCGCAACGCCCAGGGCGTCAAGCTCATCGACCTGGAAGACGGCGACACCGTCATGTCCGCCACCCCCGTCGACCCCGAAGAGCAGAAGTCCGAAGGCACCCCCGACCCCGAAGGGGATGGTGCGGAAGCCGCGCCCGAGGCCGTGGCGGAAACTACCGACGAGGCCGCCCCCGCCGGGCCCGAGGACGCCGGGTAATCACCCCCCGGTTGGAACCGATTGCAATCGACGGCCTCGGTTGCAATCGGTTTTTTTCATCCCCTCCGCCCCGGATTCGCCCTGTAGCGGATTTCCAGGCTCGGCGCCGCCGTGCTCATGTCCACCACCATCGTGATGCCCATCGCCCCCGAATTCCACTGCGAAACCAGCCGCGTGACGACCACGTCGGCCGGGTCCCCGCCATCCGACCGCGGATGCGCGGTCGTCGTTTCCGCCGCCTCCCCGTAGCGCCCGTCCAGCTGCCCCTTCAGGCGCTCGTACAGCTTCCGCGCCTGCTGCGTCGTGAGGTCCGGCAGGATGCCCGACCCCGGCGCCGCGAACTGGAACTGCGCCCCGTACAGCTTCTCCTTCCGGAAAAAATACGTCAGCAGGCACGGCTGCTTCACGATGTCGAGCGAATACACGATGGCCGTCGGCGACGTCCGGAACGGCGGAATCCCTTCCGCCGCCCGCACCTCCCCGGGGCCCGCCTGCCAGCGCACGTCCCCGAACCCGGACGGCGTCGGCGCCAGGTCCGGCCTCTCCGCCGCCACCGGGAACACGCAAGGCTCCGCCTCCGGGAAAGCCCCCAGCACCGGGATGTCCGGCTTGACCGGCAACTCCGAAATGACCGGCAGATGGTGCACGAGCTGGTAGCGGTACACCACGAACCCGAACACCGCCACCGCCAGGATCAGCGCGATGGGGATCACCAAGGAAAACCCGCCCTTCCTCTCCCTCTTCGCGAGCTCCGCCTCGATGGCCCTCGCCAACTGGTCCGGACACGACGTCCCCCGCCTCCCGCAAGGCGTCCCCTTGAGCAGTTTGGCCACCTCCGCCGCCGGCCGCCCCACCACCAACTTGGCAACCCCCGAGGTATTCCCCGGGCAGCCCCCATCGAACGAGCAGGCCGCCAACGTTCCGTCGTCGTCGATTTCGATGCTCACGGACCGCGAGCAGGTTCCGGTATTGGGATAAACAGTCATGGGGCGACTTTCGGTTCCTCCGGTGGATTTGGCAAGTCAATTCCTTCCCGCAACAAAATCCTTCCCTCCGCCCCCCCCGGCCGCCCCCGGATTGACTCATCGCCGGAGGCTTCGTCCATGGGAGGGCGGAACGACAAAAAATGGCCGGAAACCCGAGGTTTTTCCGTAATTGCAAGAATGGGAGGAAACGGCAGGCCGGGGCGACGATGGAGGCGTAAAACCCATCGCCCCCGCTCCGTGCAAGGGCAGCGTTCAGGATTGGTCAGGCGGGCAGTCCTCTGCCCGCCGCGTCACAGGGCGCGGAGTTGGGATTCGGTGAGGGCGGGGTATCCGGCGGCGGCCAGGGCGGGAATCGCGACGGCGTTGTCTTCGAAGCGGAAGATCACGACCGCCTTCCCCGGGGTGCGGGTCGCGAAGGCGTACATGTATTCGACGTTGAGGTCGGCCGCGGTGATGGCGTCGAGGACTTTGTTCAGGCCGCCGGGGCGGTCGTCCATCTCGATCGCCACCATCTCGGTCACGGAGTAGGTGTGGCCGCGGCTGCGGAGGGTCTCGGTGCAGCGGTCGACGTCGTCGACCAGCAGGCGCACGATGCCGAAGTCGCTGGTGTCGGAGAGGGACATGGCGCGCAGGTTGCATTGGGCTTCGGTCACGCACTGCAAAATGCTCGCGAGGCGGCCGGCGCGGTTTTCGAGGAAGACGGAGATTTGGCGGACGTTCATGGGAGGACCTTGGTTTGATGGTTGGATGGTTCGATGGTTGGATGGTCGAATCGTTTTTTTCGGTTCGTCGGTTCGTCGGTCAGATTTTCCGGAGGTCGCGGACGCGGACGGCCTTGCCGAGGGTGCGCTCGATGCTGCCGGGTTCGCAGAGTTTGACCTTGGCGCCGACGTTCAGGACGGTCTTGAGGCGGTGCTGGAGGTCGGTGCGCAGGGCTTCGAGGGTCTTGATCTTGTCGGTGAAGGCGTCGTTGCCGATCTCGATCTGGATTTCCATGGTGTCGAGGTTGCCCTGGCGGTCGACGGTGATGAGGTACTGCGGCAGGACGCCCTTGACGCGCACGAGGACTTCTTCGATCTGCGAGGGGAAGACGTTGACGCCGCGGATGATCAGCATGTCGTCGGTGCGGCCCATCAGGCGCGCGATGCGGCGGGTGGTACGGCCGCAGGGGCAGGCGTCGGGCAGGATGCAGGTGATGTCGCGGGTGCGGTAGCGCAGGAGGGGCTGGCCGTACTTGGAAAGGCAGGTGATGACGAGTTCGCCTTTTTCGCCGTCGGGGAGGGGCGCGCCGGTTTCGGGGTCGATGATTTCGGGATAGAAGTGGTCTTCGCAGAAGTGCAGGCCGCTCTGCTGGGTGCATTCGCCGGCGACGCCGGGGCCCGCCACCTCGGAGAGGCCGTAGATGTCGTAGGCCTTCAGGGGGAGGACTTCTTCGATGTGCTTGCGCATGGCCTCGGTCCAGGGTTCGGCGCCGAAGTGGCCCGCGCGCAGCTTGAGGGAGTGCATGTCGACGCCCATCGCGGTGCCGACTTCGGCGATCTGCAGGGCGTAGGAGGGGGTGCAGCAGAGGGTCGTGACGCCGAAGTCCTTGATCAGCATGACCTGCTTTTCGGTGTTGCCCGCGGAGGCAGGGACGACGGCGGCGCCCAGGCGCTCGGCGGCGTAGTGCATGCCGAGGCCGCCCGTGAAGAGGCCGTAGCCGTAGGAGACCTGGACGATGGATTCGGGCGTGGAGCCGGCGCGTTCGAGGGCGCGGGCGGCGCATTCGGCCCACACGTCGAGGTCGCCCTGGGTGCTCGCCGCGACGGTCGGCTTGCCCGTGGTGCCGGAGGAGGCGTGGATGCGCACGATGTCGCGCAGGGGCGCGCCCAGCATCCCGAAGGGGTACTGGTCGCGGAAGTCTTTCTTGACGGTGAAGGGGAGCTTGGCGACGTCGCCGATGTCCCGGATGTCGTCGGGGCGGACGCCGGCTTCGTCCATGCGGGCGCGGTAGAAGGGGACGTTGTCGTAGGCATGGCGGACGACCGCCCGGAGGCGCTCGGACTGGATCGCGCGCAGCTCGGCCGGGGGCAGGGTTTCAGCCCAGGAAAGGGGCTTGTTGGCGGGGGTGGGCATGGGGTTCCTTTCAGATGTCGGGACGCAGGGGTCCCGGAGTTCGGCGCGGAATATGGACTTTTTCGCGCTGGCGCACAATAGCGATTTTTCGCGCGGCACCGGCGGGCGGCGGCGCGCCGCGGGGGCGGCCCCCCCACCGTCCGGGAATGCCCCGGGAAAAGAAAAAGCGGAATCGGGCCTTGACAGGGGTAGGGGGGCGTGGTAGAACGCGGGCAACGTCTGAGGATTTGGGGGGTTAGCTCAGTTGGTAGAGCGCCTGAATGGCATTCAGGAGGTCGGGAGTTCGAACCTCCTACCCTCCACCAAATCCGACGACGGAGAAAGGCCGTGCGGTGCAACCGCCCGGTTTTTTGTTGCCCGCGGCGGGCGGGGCGGCGGGGGTCAGTCGGGAATGAAGAGCTTCTGGCCGACGTAGATGGTGTTCGCGTTCTTCAGGCCGTTGGCCTTGAGGAGCTCGTCCGTCTTCTTGCCGTAGGCCTGGGCGATGGTGGAAAGGGTGTCGCCGGCCTGCACGACGTGCTCGATGCCGGTCTGCTGGGCCTTCCTGGACGCGGTGGCGGGCGGGGCGGACTTCTTGACGATTTCGGCAACCTTCTTGGTGATGTCGTCGTAGATGGCGCGCTTGTCGGCGGCGCGGGCGGCGTCGAGTTCGCGGATCTGCCGCTGGAGGGAGTCGATCTGGTCGCGCAAGGCCGCGATGTCGGCGGGGGTGGCGGAGGCGGGGCGGTTGGCCTCGGCGGAGTAAACGGAGCGCTGCATGTCGCCGACCTGGACCTCGGAGGCCTGGAGGCGGTCGTTCATGCGGCGCATCTCGTCGCGCAGGTACTGGACTTCGGCCTTGGTGGCGGGCGGCGGCTGGTCGGCGTCGGGGATCATCACGCACCCGGCCGCGGCGGCCAGCAGGAGAACGGAAAGCGGTTTGGCAAAGGTTGTCTTCATGGGGGCGGACTGTAGAGGTTTCGCGCGCGGCGTGCAAGCGGGAAGAGGGATGCATCGGCGGACGGCGGGGGCGCTCCCCAGTTCCGCCGGCTTCCGGAGGGCGGCGGGGATTCGCGAGATTACAGAAAAATCAGGTGTTTTCCGCCTTTCCGGCACGTTCGGCGGGCATGGCGGCGGGCGGGCGCCGGGTCCGCGTTTTTTTCGCGGGAAGCCGCGAAAAAGTTTTGCCATGCGCGCGCGGGCATGGTTGAATGCACGGGAATCCCCGGATGGGGGATGCATCCAAGGAGTTTGACGATGAAGAAACTGATGGTCCTGCTGGCCGCCCTCGTGGCGGGCGTCACCCTGCTGTCCACCCCGGCCCGCGCGGCCGACGGCGATGCGGTGCTGCTGGTGGCGCCGGCGCGCTATACCGTGATGCAGGTGGCGTTCGACCTGGCGCGGCGCTACCCGACCGTGCTGGTGAGCTACCAGAGCGCCGATCCCTCCCCGCGCCTGCACGTCTGGAACGGCTACGAATGGATGCCGCTGCAGCCGGAAGACTACCGGAGCGGCTCCTTCCTGCAGACCTTCCCCTCTCGCACGCTGTTGCTGGGCGACGACGCGCTGCTGCCGGCGAGCCTGCGCGACGTGTCGGCGTGGTGCCCGGAGACGAAGCAGTTCCCGGACCTGGAGACCCCGGCCCTGGTGAACGCCATCGGGCAGTACATCCCCTTCACGCCGTCCGACTGGCGCTGGTTCGCGGGCCGCTACAACCTGACGCTGACCGACACCTCCGCGGCGCGCCAGAAGCAGCTCGACTCGGAGAGCTACTACGACAGCACCGCGCCGGTCAAGGACCCCGCCCCCTCCTTCTTCAAGTACTTCACCCGCTCCCGCCGTTCCCGCGCCTCCGCGGCCGACGCCCCCATCGAGCCGGTCGAGATGGCTCCCGGCGAAGTGATCACCGCCGACGATGCGGCGGACCCCGTCCCCGCGAACTGACCGGCCCAGGCCCGCTCCCGCCATGATCCGCCGCCGCCTGCTCCCCGCCGCCGTCCTCCTGCTGGCCGCGAGCCTGCTCGGCGGATGCGTCCACGAGGAACTCAAGCCCGTGCGCGAGACGACGCTGACCGTCGCCCGCGCCGCCGGCGAAGTGACGCTGGCTTGGACCGGCCAGCGCGGCACGTACTACTCCGTGATGTATTCCCCGACCAACGGCACCCGCGCCCGCTGGCAGCCGTTGCCGGACGCGGTGAACATCCAGGTCTCCTCCGACGGCGAACGCGTGATCGTGAAGGACCGCATCCCGGCCTCCACCGAGCGCTACTACCGCCTCGTGCAGGGCCCCCGCCCCGTCCAGTCCGCCGCCTACTGACCGGGCGCCCCTCCCTCCCGACCTCAGCGCCGCCCCGGACGCGACGGCACCCACTCGCGGATTTTCTCCAGCTCCGCCTTCCAGCGGCGGCCGCTCGCGCGCAGCTCCGCGAAGGCACCGTAGAGGTCGCAGAAGATGTCGCGGAACTGCTCCAGGTAGATCATCCGCTCCTGGAACCGCGACGGCGCATCCATCGGCCCCTCCCCCTGCGGAACCTTCAGCGACCGTACGCCGAACGTGTCCGCGTCCAGCTGGAAGCGCCACTGCGTCGCCTCGTCCAGCGCGAAGGTCACCGTCGCCGCCTTCAGCTTCTTGCCCGACTTCAGGCACGTCTTCGCCTCCGCGCTCCGCTCCGGCAGCCCCTTCTTCAGCACCGTCAGGTGCGCCCCGTTCCCCTCGTGCGCGAACGTCAGCGGCCCTTCGATCAGCACGTCCAGCGCCCGCCCGTCCGACAGCGCCACCCGCCCGTTCTGCGTCTCCGCCTTGAACCACAGCCACGTCAGGAACTCCCGCCCCGGCATCATCTCCATCGCCATGTCCGCCGTCTCCTTCGAGAAGCCGGCCCCGGACTGGTCCATCAGGTCCACGTTCTTCAGGCGCGTCGCCATCGGCTCCGGATCGTCCGGCGTGCCCCCGAACCCCAGCGCCTCGCGGAGCGCCCCGCAGAACGTGTCCAGCAGCGTGTCCGACATCGCCGTCGCATAGAGGTGGTGCGTGCCCGGCTGGTACACGAAGGGGATCGCCTTGATCGTCGGCGGCATCTTCGGCGTCAGCCGCTCCTTCACCTCCTTGCGGATTTCCGCGCGGTCCTTCGCCTTCAGGAACGGCACCCCGTCCGCCGCCATGCGCGCCAGCTCCTCCATCCGGCACTCGGCCTTCAGCAGCGCCGCCGGGACCTTCCGCGACGCCGTGCGCCAGACCAGCCGCACGTATCCCGCGTACAGCGCCGACTCCTCCGTGATGTTGGTGTCCAGCAGGTGGCGGCCCGTCACCCATCCCGACGTCGCCTCCAGGTCCGACGCCTCCAGCGAGCCCGCACGCTTTTCCGCGAACTTCTCCAGCCAGTTCTTCGGGAACGCCCGCGGCAGCGCCACCATCCGGAAACTCATCGATCCACTCTCGAAAGCCATGTTCTTCTCCTGGTCAACCGCCTGCCGGACATCCCGGCAAACGCCCCCGCACCATGCCACGCCCCCTCCCCCCC
>LXOW01203101.1_pt1 | contig 11340 bp, 8 predicted proteins | sample 1368591 | NCBI WGS metagenome assembly LXOW01 (sample SAMN04884650, study PRJNA319009) | bovine gut metagenome | isolation source: Cow rumen | host: Bos taurus | place: Italy: Legnaro (PD) | collected 2014-07-09
GTAAGCGGCTTTCTCTTTTTTGGAAGCGCGAAACCGCTTTTTCTCTTTCCCCAAGAGGAAAGAGAAAAAAAGTGTCGATCGTCCTCCTCCCGCGCCGGAGCGCGGAACACCTCCGCGTCAAAGAACGAGAACCCCCGCCGTCCTGCAGGGCGGCGGGGGTGTTTGCAGAAAAGAGAAAGACCGGCGTCAGTCCTCGTTCAGACAGGCGAGCAGCGGGATCTTCCGCCGGAGCGCCGGGGAGGCGCCGTAGACAAGATATTCCGCCAGGAGGCCGAGCGGCAGCGCGGCGAGCACGTCGATGACCGAGTGCTGCTTGACGACGAAGGTGGAGATCGAGATCAGCACGGCGGAGATCACAACGAAGGCCTTCAACGCCTTCGGCGCGGGCTTGTACTTGAGCCACACGGAGGCGATGCCCATGGAGTACGCCACGTGCAGCGAGGGGCAGACGCCCGAGGGCGTGTCGAAGGCGTAGATGAACGCCATGACGCGGGTGAGGAAGTTGTCGCGCGCAAAGACCTCCGGGCGCAGATCCTGCACACTGGGGTAGATGATGTAAACCGCCATCGCCACGACCTGCGTGATGATAATGTACACCTGGAGACGCTTGAAGCTGGGAACGTCGAAGAAGAGGAAGTACGCCAGCGACACGACCAGCAGGAGGTACCAGAAGCAGTAGAAGATCAGGAAATACTCGTTGAACGGGATCAGATCGTCCAATGCGCTGTGGATGACGTGGCAGCGGTCGAAGGGGATCAGGTTTTCAGTGAGGAAGTAGAGCGTAAAGTAAAAGATCCAGCCGCCGAGCAGCTTGAAGTGGGAAAAGCGCGGCTCGTTCAGGCGGGAGAGCCGGAAACCGCGGTAGTCGACCGGCTTTGGCATCAGGAGGTCACCTCTTTCTCGGAAACGGGGACGTTGGTCGGATACGGCACGCCGGGGAGCTTGCGGTAGGGCACCACCGTGTGCTGCGGCAGCGAGACGGCGAGCGCAGTGATGCGGTCCATCATCTCGCCGCAGATGTGGCGGCGCTCCGCCTCCGGCGGCGCGGTATGGTCGAAGCGGACAGGCTCGCCGAGGTACATTGCCCGGAGCCGCGGCGCGACGTAGAGCGGCACGAACTCCAGCTCCTGCCCCGTTCTGCGGTAATACAGCCGCGCTACGTCGACGAAGTGCTCCTGAAAGCCCTGCACGATGTGGTTGTGCGGCTCGTCGTGCTCGGGAAGGATGACGACGCGCGCGCCGTCCGACAGCTTTTCGACGGTCTCGCGGAAGGTGGAGAGGATGCGCGCGTCGTGGTAGACGCCGATCACGTTGGCGTTGTTGAACACGCAGACCGACAGCGGCACGATGAGATACGACAGCAGCTTGAAGATCCAGCGCACCGACTTGGGCTTGAAGGACCAGAAATCCCGGTAGGCGTAGGCCTGAACGGTCTCGCGGTGCATCATCTCGCCGGCGCACCAGGTGTAGTGCTCGCCGGGGAAATACAGCTCGCAGGCGATGGGGCCGTTCATCTGCGCGTGGTTGCCGACCACGACGCAAGGGCCGTCCGGCAGGTGTTCCGCGCCGACGAGCGCCGTCTTCGGATAGAAGGCGCGCACGAGCCATTTGATGAACTTGTAGACCGGCGATACTTGTCCGCTCATCCGATTGTTCCCCCCTGCGGCTGCTTTGCGCAGGCCGACACAATTTGTAACTATACACCCCTCCGGCGGAAAAGTACAGCAGAAATTGTAAACTTATTGTGACCTCCGACGGACAGCGGCGGCGCGGCGCGAGATGAAATTTTGTTCTTGTCCTTTCCCGGGATTCTTGATATACTAATAAACTGACATAGTAGGCTGCCGCAGTATTGCCTGCGGCGAAAGGAGCCCGCCCATGAAATACGAACAGTGGAATATCCCCGCCCTGCCCGAGGAACAGATCGAGGCGCTGATGGACGCGGGCTATTCCTATCTTGTCTCCTCCGTACTCGTCTCCCGCGGCGTCGGGAGCGCGGAGCAGGCGGCGCTTGCGCTGGAGCGCGAGCGCACCCTGACGCATTCCCCCTTCCTCATGCGCGACATGGACCGCGCCGTCGCGCGCATCCAGGACGCGATCGGGCGCGGCGAGAAGATCGCCGTGTTCGGCGACTACGACGTGGACGGTATCACCGCCACCTGCCTTCTGACCGACTACCTCCGCTCCCGCGGAGCGGACGTCGTCATGCACATCCCCGGCCGCTTCGACGAGGGCTACGGTCTGAGCAACGAGGCGATCCGCACGCTGGCTGAGCGCGGCGTCGAGCTGATCGTCACCGTGGACTGCGGCATCACCGGCGTCGAGGAGACGGAGTACGCCGCCTCCCTCGGCGTGGACGTGGTCATCACCGACCACCACGAGTGCAAGGAGCGGCTGCCCGCCGCCGCGGCGGTCGTCGATCCGCACCGGCCGGACTGCGGCTATCCCTTCAAGCATCTCGCCGGCGTGGGCGTGGCGCTCAAGCTGGTGCTGGCGCTCGGCGGCAACGACCGCGAGAATGCGCTCTTCGCGCGCTACTGCACGCTGGCCGCCATCGGCACCATCGCAGACGTGATGCGCATGGAGGATGAGAATCGCGCCATCGTCAGCATGGGGCTGGAGACCGTCGACCGCAGCGATTTCGTCGGCCTCCACGCGCTGCTGCGCGAGGTTGGGCTTGAGGGCAAACCGCTGTCCTCCATCCAGGTCGGCTTCGTGCTCGCGCCGCGCATCAACGCGGCGGGGCGCATGGGCCGCGCCGCGCTGGCAGCGGAGCTTCTTCTTACCGACGACGAGCAAGAGGCGGCGGAGAAGGCGCGGGAGCTCTGCGACCTCAACCGCGAGCGGCAGGCCGTCGAGCAGGAGATCTACGCCATGGCGACCGAGCAGCTCGAACAGCTGCCGCCGGACGAGAAATACGCGCTCGTGCTCGCCAGCGAGGACTGGCATCAGGGCGTGGTGGGCATCGTCGCCTCCCGCCTGAGCGAGAAATATTCCTGCCCCAGCTTCATGATCCATTTACAGGACGGCGTGGGCAAGGGCTCCTGCCGCAGCTACGGCGGGTTCAATCTGTTCGGCGCGCTGGAGGCCTGCTCCGATCTGCTGCTCGGCTTCGGCGGGCACGAGCTCGCCGCCGGCTTTACGATCGAGGAGGGCAACATCCCCGCCTTCCGCAGACGGATGAACAAATATGTCCGCGAGCACACGGGTTGCGTGATGCCGGTCTCGTCGCTCACGATCGACGCGGAGCTGACGCGTCCCGCGCTCGTCACGCTTGACGAGGTCGAGCGCCTCTCGGAGCTGGAGCCTTACGGCTCCGGAAACGAACGGCCCGTGTTCTGCCTCTGCGGCGCGCTGCTGGAATCGGTGCAGGGCGTGGGGCAGAACCGCCATCTGAAGGCGCGGCTCCAGAAGGGGCGCACGACGCTGGAGGGGATCTTCTTCTCCGTCGCGCCGGACGACGCCGGCCTGAGCGCCGGCAGCCGCGTGGACGCGGCGTTCTATCTCCAGATCAACGAGTTCCGCGGCAGCCGCAGCGTACAGCTTCAGCTGCTCGATCTGCGCCCCGCGAGCAATCCGAGCGGGCGTGAGGCGGAGCTGCTCGCGCTGCGCGACGCGATCTGCGCGGGCGGCGCGCTCGCTCCGCGCGACGCGGCGCGGGCTCTGCCCTCGCGGGAGCAGTTCGTGCGCGTCTGGCGCGCATTGGAGCGCGACGCGGCGGGAGGCGTCCTGCGCGAGCCGGAGCTGCCGCTCCTGCGGCGCATCGCCTCGGAGCTGACCGGGGCGGAAGGCTTCCTCCGCTCGGCGATGTGTCTCGCCGTGTTTGCCGAGCGCGGGCTGGTGAGCATGGAGCGCGCGGACGGCGTGCTGACGCTCCGCCTGACGGCGGAGGGCAAGAAGGTGGAGCTGGACGACAGCCCGATCGTGAGACGTTTGCACGATGGGCTGCAGGGATCGGGGAGGTGACGCGGACATGACCATACAGGAGCAATACGACCATCTGGTCGAGACCGTCCGGGGCTACAACCCGAGCGCGGATTTCGCCATGATCGAGAAGGGGTACCGATACGCTGCGGCGCACCACGGGGAGCAGAAGCGCAAGGACGGCTCGCCCTACGTCACGCATCCCATCGCCGTGGCGCAGATCGTGGCGGAGGAGATGCATCTGGATTCCGAATCCATCGTGGCGGCGCTGCTGCACGACTGCATCGAGGACACCGACGCGACCTATGAGGACATCGCAAAAGAGTTCTCTCCCACGATCGCAAATCTGGTCGAGGGCGTCTCCAAGCTTACCCGCGTGGTCTACACCACGAAGGAAGAGGAGCAGATGGAGAACCTGCGCAAGATGCTCATGGCAATGGCGAAGGACATCCGCGTGATCCTGATCAAGATCGCCGACCGCGCGCACAACATGCGCACGATGGAGTACCAGTCGCAGGAAAAGCAGCGCCAGAAGTCGCTGGAGACCATGGAGATCTACGCGCCCATCGCGCACCGCCTCGGCATGCAGCGCATGAAGTGGGAGCTGGAGGACACCTCGCTGAAGTATCTCGATCCCGTGGCCTACAACGAGATCGAGGCGTCTCTCGCGTCCAAGAGAGAGGAGTATGAGGCGTTCCTCGCCCGCGTCACGAAGCAGATCGAGGACCGGCTCAACGAGATGCAGATCCCCTATCACCGTGTCTACGGGCGCATGAAGCACCCGTATTCCATCTATCGCAAGATGTACGCCCAGTCCAAGACGATGGACGAGGTGCTGGATCTGTTTGCGTTCCGCATCATCGTGGACACCGTGGCGGACTGTTACAACGTGCTGGGCATCATCCACGACCTGTATCGCCCGCTGCTGGGCCGGTTCAAGGACTATATCGGCACGCCCAAGCCGAATATGTACCAGTCGCTGCACACGACGGTCATCGGCAGCAGCGGCATCCCCTTCGAGGTGCAGATCCGCACGCAGGAGATGCACGACATCGCCGAGTACGGCATCGCGGCGCACTGGAAGTACAAGCGCGGCATCACCGGCGCGGCGAACGAGGGCACCTACGAATGGGTGCGCCGCCTGCTTGAAAATCAGGAGAACACCGACGCCGAGGAGTTCATCCACACGCTCAAGATCGACATGTTTGCCGACGAGGTGTTCGTCTTCTCGCCCAAGGGCGACGTGACCAACCTCCCCGCCGGCGCGACGCCCATCGACTTCGCCTACAGCGTCCACAGCGCCGTCGGCAACCGCATGACCGGCGCCAAGGTCAACGGCCGCATCGTGCCGCTGGACTATACGCTGCAGAACGGCGAGATCGTCGAGATCCTCACCTCCAACAGCGCGCACGGCCCCAGCCGCGACTGGCTGACCATCGCAAAGTCCGCGGAGGCGCGCAGCAAGATCCGCCAGTGGTTCAAGAAGGAGAAGCGGCCCGAGAACATCGTCAACGGCCGCGCGGCCTTCGAGGCGGAGCTCAAGCACGCCGGCGTTCCGCTGACCGACGTGGTCGGCACGGAGCTGGAGGCGACGCTGCTCAAAAAGCTGCCCTACAACTCCATGGACGATATGTACGCCGCCATCGGCTACGGCGGCTTCTCCGCGCAAAAGGCGGTCAGCCGCATCTACGAGGAGATCCAGCGGCTCAAGCGCCAGCGCCAGACGGAGAAGGAGGCGACGGAGCCCGTCCCCGGCGCGCCGGGCACGACCCGCCCCGTCGTCCCCCAGCGGACAAAGAGCGAGCAGGGCATCGTGGTCGAGGGACTGTCGAACTGCCTCGTCAAGTTCTCCAAGTGCTGCACGCCGGTGCCCGGCGACGACATCGTGGGTTTCATCACCCGCGGCTATGGCGTGTCCGTGCACCGCTGCGACTGCCCGAACGCCTCGCCCGCGCGCCGCAAGCCGGAGGAGGCCGGACGCTGGATCCGCGTCAGCTGGGGCGAGGACGTGCGTGAGAGCTATCTCACCTCGCTGGAGGTCTTCGCCAAGGACAGCTCGCATCTGGTGCTGGACATCTCCTCCGTGCTGTCCACGACGAACACGCGCGTGACCTCCCTCGCCGCGGACGCGACGGCGGACGGCTATGCCATCGTGAAGCTGCATATCTACGTCTCCGACAGCGAGCAGCTGCGCACCGTGATGCGCAAGCTCAACCAGATCAGCGGCGTGATGAAGGTCGACCGTCCGGCGGGATAAGGGGGCTGTTTCGCCGCTCCCGCGGCGCGGGGTGTTCCGCGCCGTCGGGCGCGGGTTACTTTGCCCGCAGCGGCAAAGTAACCAAAACGCTGCCAAAACCAAGGTTTTGGAATCCTTTATGACTGCAAGCGTTTTTTGAGCTTGTTTTCTTTCTTTTTTGTATAAACGCTGTTTTCCGTGTCGTATTGCTTTCGCCTCGACTGCGCGCCACAGGGCGCGCCCCGCCGCTTATCGCGTCGATGGTTTGTGCGTCGTTCGTTTCGCACAATGTCCGTGGCAGGCATCGGCAAATTGAGGGAAGGTCGTGCCAGCGAGCAGCCGGCGCATTGCACAGGCAATGCATATTACGGGTTTCTTTGGCACAAGGTTCTCCGTAAGCGGCTTTCTCTTTTTTGGAAGCGCGAAACCGTTTTTTCTCTTTCCCCAAGAGGAAAGAGAAAAAATGGTGTCGGCCGTTCTCTCCGCCCGCAGGCGGAACGTCCCCTCCCGCGCCGGGGCGCGGAATACCCTCCCGAGCGGGGGGCGCGGAAATCTCCTCACGAAAGGAAATCGACCATGAGAGCAGTATTGACCAAGGTGCAGTCCGCCTCCGTCCGCGTGGACGGCAAGACCGTCGGACAGATCGGGAAGGGCTTTCTGATCCTGCTCGGCGTCGCGCACGAGGACACTGAGCTCCAGTGCCGCAAGCTGGCGGACAAGCTGTGCTCGCTGCGCATCTTCGACGACGAGAACGACAAGATCAACCTCTCGCTCGACGACGTGGGCGGCGAGATCCTCGTCATCTCCCAGTTCACGCTCTACGGCAACTGCCGCAAGGGTCGCCGCCCCGAGTTCCTGAGCGCCGCGCGCCCCGAGACCGCGATCCCGCTCTACGAGCAGTTCGTCACGCTCTGCCGCGAGAAGGGCTATCACGTGGAGACCGGCGAGTTCGGCGCGCACATGGAGGTCGAATCCGTCAACGACGGGCCGTTCACGCTGGTCGTGGACACGAACGATCTGAAGTAAGGAGGCGCGGCATGAGAGTCATCCACAGAGTGCTCGGCGAGCTTTCCACCAACTGCTACATCCTCATCGACGAGGAGACGAACGAGGCGGCGGTCATCGACCCCGCCGACGGCGCGGAGGTCATCCGCGCCACGCTGGAGGGCGAGGGCGCAGCGCTGCGCTATATCCTGCTCACGCACGGCCACCGCGACCACACGCTCGCGGCGCCGGCGCTGCACCGCATGTTCCCGGACGCGGCGGTCTATATCCACCCGGCGGACAAGGGCGTGGTCGGCATCTACCACTACCCGATGGAGGAGCTGATCGGCCCGGAGCTGAAGTTCTATGACGACGGCGACGTGCTGACGCTCGGCACGCTGCGCATCGAGGTGCTGCACACGCCGGGACACACCGGCGGCTCGGTCTGCCTGCGCGTGGAGAACGCGCTGTTCACCGGCGACACGCTGTTCTGCGGCTCGATGGGCCGCATCGACCTCCCCGGCGCGCAGCCGGAGAAGATGGCGGCGTCGCTCGCGCGGATCAAAAACCTCAACGGCGACTGCGACGTCTACCCCGGCCACATGGAAGAGACGACGCTCGAACGCGAGCGGCAGTACAATATGTATCTGCGGATGGTGTAAATGAAGCTGCAGCTGATCGGTCACAACGAAAAATACGCGCTGGAGCAGAGCCTGCTGGCGCTCTTCCCCGACGAGCGGCCCGTCTACGGGGACGTAACGCCGGAGGATGCGCGCCGGGCGGTCGTCACGATGACGGAGACCGCCGACCGGGTGGAGTTCGTCACCGAGCTCGCCTTCGACGGAAAGACGGCGCGCCATGCGTACGCCTATCCCCTCTCCGGCGACGAATACGCCCGCGAGGGGCAGCGCCGCCACGCGCTGGGGCTGAGCTTCTTCGGCGCGGCGAAAGACGCGCTCGGCATCGCGCCGCCGTGGGGCAGCCTCACGGGCGTGCGCCCGACTAAGGTCGCGCTCGCGCTGCTGCGCGAGGGCGGGCGCGAGCATGCTGAACGCGAGCTGGCGGAGACCTACTGCGTCACGCCCGCGCGGCGCGCGCTGGCGATCGAAGCGGCGGAGGCGGGGCTGCGCGCCGCGGAGGCGCTGCGCCCGGACGAGATCTCGCTCTACGTCGGCATCCCCTTCTGCCCGACGCGCTGCGCCTACTGCTCCTTCGTTGCGCAGAGCGTGGAGAAGACCTTCGCCATGGTCGAGCCCTACCTCGCCGCGCTGCGCGAAGAGATCGCCGCGGCGGGGCAAATGCTCCGCGAGACGGGGCTGCGCGTCCGGTCGTTCTACATGGGCGGCGGCACGCCGACCACGCTGACCGCGCCGCAGATGGACGCCCTGCTGACCGCGCTGGAGGAGAGCTTTGACTTCTCTGACCTCGCGGAGCTGACGATCGAGGCGGGCCGCCCCGACACGATCGCCGCCGACAAGCTGGCGGTGCTCAAGCGCCACGGCGTCACGCGGCTGAGCGTCAACCCACAGTCGATGAACGACGCGGTTCTGACCGCCATCGGCCGCCGCCACACGGCGGAGGACATCCGCCGTGCCATGGCGCAGGTAGCGGACGCGGGCTTCCCCCACGTCAACATGGATCTGATCGCAGGCCTGCCCGAGGACACGCCGGAGAGCTTCCGCGCCTCGCTCCGCGAGTGCCTGACGATGGGCGCGGACAATATCACGGTGCACACGCTGTCCCTCAAGAAGGGCAGCCGCATCACACTCGAGGGCAGCCGCATCCCCGCGGCGGAGGACGTCGCGCAAATGCTGGACTATGCGAACGCCGCGCTGCGTAAGCATGGATATGCGCCCTATTACCTCTACCGGCAGAAGTACATGTCCGGCAGCTTTGAGAACGTCGGCTGGACGCTCCCGGGCGCGGAGTGCCTGTACAACATCTACATCATGGAGGAGCTGCACGGCATCCTCTCCCTCGGCGCGGGCGGCTCGACCAAGATGGTCGGACGCAGCGCCGCCGGGGACGCGGTGATCCGCCGCGCATTCAACGCGAAGTATCCCAGGGAATACGTCGAGCGTCCCGGAAAATGGCGCGCGAACCTCGACGCGTTCGCGGAATTCTATCAAAAAAGGTCGTAAAAAGCCCATGGCACAGAGTAAGAGACAATCCTTCTTCGGCGGCGCTGCGGTACTGGCGGCCGGCATCGCCATCGTCAAGGTCATCGGCGCGGTCTTTGCCATCCCGCTGTTCAACATCGTCGGCGACGCGGGCGCGGCGGACTTCAACAACGCCTACAACATCTATTCGATGCTGCTGATGATCTCCACGGCGGGGCTGCCCGTGGCGCTGTCGAAGATGGTGTCGGAGGCGAACACGCTCGGGCGCGGCAACCAGGCGCGGCGCACGTTCCGCGTCAGCTTCACCGCGTTCCTGACGCTGGGCGCGCTGTCGTTCCTCGTCATGTGGTTCGGCAGCGACTGGTGCGCGGGGCTGCTGCACAATCCCAACGCCGCCGCCGGCATCCGCGTGCTGGCGCCGGCGGTCGTGTGCGTGGGCTGCCTGTCCGCCTTCCGCGGCTACGCGCAGGGCTGCATGCGCATGACGCCCACCGCCGTCTCGCAGATCCTGGAGGCGCTGTGCAAGCTGTTCATCGGCCTCGCGCTGGCAAAGTACCTCATCGACGCGGGGCGCGGCGCTTCCGTCGCGGCAGCGGGCGCCATCGGCGGCGTTACCGCCGGCACGATCCTCGCGCTCGTCTATATGGCGGCCGACTTCCTGCTGCACCGCTCGCGCACGCTCTCCGGCGACCGCCCGGACGGGGACGGCGAGATCCTGCGCCGGCTGCTCGTGCTCGCCGTGCCGATCACGCTCTCGTCCTCGATGGTTTCCGTCATCACGCTGGTCGACACCTCGCTCGTGCAGGGGCAGCTGCAGAACGCGCTGGGCTACACGCTCGACGAAACGCGCCGGCTCTACGGCACCTATTCCGCGGTGATGAAGCTCTACAACCTGCCCGCCTCGCTGATGGTGGCGCTGACCGCGTCCGTCATCCCGACGCTCTCCGGCGCGCTGGCGGCGAAGGACCGGGCGCAGACCGTGCGCGTGACGAACGCGGCGCTGCGCGTCACGGCGCTGCTGGCGTTCCCGATGGGGCTCGGGCTCTGGGCGCTCGCCGAACCGATCACGCGGCTGTGCTATCCGCGCTACGACGCGGCGCTCGGCGGCGAGCTGCTCGGCGTGCTGGGCTTCGCGTCGCTGTTCGTGTGCCTGACGCTGATCTCCAACTCGATCCTGCAGGCGCACGGCGCGGTCAAGGTGCCGATCCTGAGCATGCTGGTCGGCGGCGTCGCCAAGATCGTGCTCAACTACAACCTCGCCGCCGTGCCGTCGGTCAACATCCACGCCGCGCCCATCGGCACGCTGGTCTGCTTCGCGCTCTCGACGCTGGTCAACCTGTTCTTCGTGTGGCTGATCGTGCGCGACAAGCCGAACTATCTGGCTCTCTTCGCCAAGCCGCTCGCGGCCTCGCTGCTGATGGCGGTCTGCGCGAAGGGCGCGTATGCGCTGCTCCACGCGAGGATCGCGTCCAACCTCGTGTGCGTCGCGATCGCGGTGCTGTTCGCGGTCGCGCTCTACGCCGCGCTCGTGCTGGCGCTGCGCATCATCACGCGCGACGATCTCAGGCTGCTGCCCAAGGGCGACAAGCTGGCGAGGCTGCTGCGCATCCGGTGAGGGACGTTTTCGACACCATTTCTTCTCTTTCCCTTCGAAAGAGAAGAAACGGTTTCGCGCTTCCANNGGCTTGTTGGCAGCTTGTGCCACAATAACCCGTAATTTGCATTGCCTGTGCAAGGCGCCGCCTACTCGGCGGCATGACCTTTCCGCAGTTTGCAATGCCTGCCGCGTAAGCCTTCCCCTCAAGGGGAAGGCATTGGCTCGCGCCTCCAACGAACGACGCTCAAACCATCGACACGATGACGGCGGGGCCCGCGGACGTGGGCAATCGAGGCGAAAGCAATACAAAACGGGAAACAGCGTCTATTTCTTTTCTTCGCAAAAACAAATCCGACGAAAGCTTGCAATAAATAAGGGATTCCAAAACCGCAGGTTTTGGCGCGTCTTTGGTGACTTTCTTCGCGTGAAGAAAGTCACCCGCGCCGGAGCGCGGAACACCTCTCGCCCCGCAGGGCGAA
>LXOW01438888.1_pt1 | contig 11340 bp, 10 predicted proteins | sample 1368591 | NCBI WGS metagenome assembly LXOW01 (sample SAMN04884650, study PRJNA319009) | bovine gut metagenome | isolation source: Cow rumen | host: Bos taurus | place: Italy: Legnaro (PD) | collected 2014-07-09
TCGTCGGCAGCGTCAGATGTGTATAAGAGACAGTACCTATACTCAATGTCGAAATTTGTCCTAATAGAAATACTATGGCTGTCATTTGCCTTGGGTTTTTTCAACATAATCCCGATTCCAGGACTTGATGGAGGAAGAATGTTGTTATGTCTGATTGAAGGAATCTCACGCCGCAGATTCAGTCCAAATATTGAAGGGTATATAGTGCTTTCCGGACTTTTGTTCGTCCTTCTGCTTATTATATACGGCACATACAATGACATAAGGAGAATGATCAGGCCTTCCGCAGAAACAACGGCAATTGAAAATACCAATACGGAAAAAAACGCTGACACCGCACAGCCAGAAGAAAAAGACAAGGAGAATACAACAAAAAATGACGAAAAATAAATTNNTTTCCGACGTGATTTTTTAAAAATGAAATTTTGAGTGTTTTTTGCGTCATTGCGAGGAATGAAATGACGAAGCAATCTTTTGTTATATAAAAATCAGAATTTCCCGAATCAGATTGCTTCTTCGCTAACGCTCATCGTAATGACGACGATAAAACAGTAACATCAATACTATTCTTTAAAATAGCGTTATAGTTTTATCATCATGCCAACTTTATTTCAGCATATATGAGGAATATTTGCCTGCGAAGCTGGTGGCATGATTTCAACATACATCTGTTTGCCGTAAAACGCCGCGCCGTATTTTATTATTCCGGCATCGGTACGCTCTTTCATTTCTTCGGCATATTTCATTCTGTCTATCTGCCGAAGCGCCGCCTTCGCGGAACGTTTTAATGAGCCGATTAGTTTTGACGGCTTGTCTTTTTCCGATACTTTGCCTTTGAAATGCTTTAATTCAAATATTATGCCCGGCAATGATTTCTTTTTCGGATATAAAAAAATGTCATGCCGACCTAATCCGGCTTCACGGTTGCTTTTTACCGTATACCCCGCGGAAGCAAATGCGAATATGCCTAACATGAAATTCTGATAGTCTTTCTCTTCCTCAAAATCTAAATAACTGCAAGACCGAAGCATATATTCCTGCATTAAATCCTGCAATTCCTGCGTGTCGCCTGTTATTACCGCAGCCATAAAATCTATGGCTTTATTTGATACATCTTTATTTTTTAGCAGGCGTTCTATAATTTCAATGGCAAACACTTCGGTTATTTCAAGGTTAGGTATTTTTAATTTGCATTTGTAGCCATGTCCGAAAGGTTCTGTCTCCGTGCTTTTAAGATAGCCGCTTTGGGCAAGCAGGCTGAATATTGCGTCGGAATTGCCTTTTATCTCCGTAAACACAAGGTTTGTGTCAACTATTTTTTTTATAGATCCGCCGTTAAGCAGGTCTTTCAGCAGATTTTTATTTTCTTGTCCGACGTAAATAAGGCTTTCAGCGGCAAGTTTATTGTCGGAAGTGTTTGCCCAGTAGCACATAGGCACGCAATCTTTATTTATGTACTGTATCACCGACCACGGATTATAAATTTCAGTTCCTCCGAAATCATAGCCGTCATACCATTCTTTCATTTCGTCAAATTTTTCAGATATGCCGTAGAAAGATAGCATTTCTTTCAGTTCGTCTTCTGTAATTCCGAAATACTGGCTGAACTGTTTATCAAAAATTGTGTCAACAGTAAGATTGTTCAATCCGCTGAAAATGCTTTCCTTTGATACCCTTGTTATGCCTGTGAGAATGCCTCTGTAAAGGCTAGGATTGGTTTTAAATACGCTGGACAGAAAGTTCCGCATGAATACCACCATTTTCTCATAGAATCCATAGTCATAAGCGGCCTGTATAGGGGCATCGTATTCGTCTATAAGGACAATCACCTGCTTGCCATAATGACTGTAAAGCATTCTTGAAAGCGTTTCAAGAGCATTGGAGTATTCGCTGTCAGGAGCTTTCCTTTCTCTAATTGCTGAAAATAATTGTTTTTCTGAATCATCAAGTTTTTTGCTTTTTGCAAGCTCGCTATGCCTGCCGAACTCATTGGCGATTTTTTTCTTTATTTCTGTTATCGTGTCTTGATATGCAGCACACTTGGTGTCTTTAAAAGTAATGAAAATCACCGGATATTTGCCCTGTTCTGCACGGTATTTCTCGCCTTTTTGCCATATCGCCAAATCCTTGAAATAATGAGATGTGTCATTGCCGTCCAAAGGCTTTTCAAAAAAAGTCTGGAGCATTGTCATGTTCAATGTTTTGCCGAAACGCCTAGGCCTGGTGAACAGTATAACTTCAGTTTTGCTGTCTATTATGTCTTTCGCAAGCAATGTTTTGTCAACATAATATGCTCCAGGCATTTTGCTGAACAAATCCGTGCCTATGGCTAGAGGCCTTTCTATCTTTTTGTCTTTAAAATTCTGGTCTATGGGCATATTTATATTATATATTGGAAAAATGAGTTTGGCAATAATGAAAAATAGGGAAACACTGAAAAAATATTTTCAGTGTTTCCTTAACTGCTAACTGCAAAAAAGTGCCGTTTCCTGCGTTTCATTCTTTCCAGCGGCAGTAAATGTATTTCCTGTCCCAGTCCTTGTCCTTATATCTGGAATATTCATGCGTGGGGCAGCCGTGGCATAGGTCTGTCGCAAGCTCCAGTATCACGTCGTGCAGTTCCAGATTTGTTTTCCATTTTTCGTCTATTGCCGAATAACCGTGCAATGCTCCAAGTATGTTGCCTGCGATGGCCGCCGTGGAATCGCTGTCCCCGCCATGATTCGCAGCCGCAATAATTCCTGCGGAAAAATCATTCTCATGCCGCAAAGAGCAGTATATGGCAATGGCGAGGGCCTCCTCGCCTACCCAGCCTTCCCCGATTGCTTCTATGTTTTTCAGATCCGGCCTGTCATTTTTCGCCAGACTGACAGCAAGGTTTATTATGTTTTCAAAATCTCTTATATAATGTTCCTTTTTGAAAAATTTCATAATAAGATTCTGTGCCATCTGTATTGACTTTTCCAAAGGACGTTTTTCTTTTGCAAAAACTATTATTTCAACTAGGACGGAAAGCATTGCCGCAGGAATGTACCCAAGCGGATGACCATGAGTTAGTGCGGCGGTTTCCGCACTTTCCTCAATAAGCAGCCGCATGTCATAAGCGTCAACAAGCCCAATCGGAGCGGCCCGCATGACAGCTCCGCAGCCCTTGCTGCCGTTTATAGGATTATCTACAAATCCACCATGCTGTAGGTTTTCAAATGATCGCCTTTGATTCAGTGCGGAAATGCAGGTGTTTCCTGGAGCACGTCTGCTGTACAGCTCTGGGACATCGCAAAGCCATGTCATATTGCTATGCTTGCCAAGTTGTGTTTCTTCAAGGTGCCTTTTATAAGATATTTCCTGTGTGCGTAGCCATTCCAGATAACAGTATTTTACAAAGCTCCCCAAATCGCCGCCTATTCCTCTGTGGCGGAAATGTGTTTCCAGTTTTAAAATGCCTGCGGCGGTAAAAAGTGTCATCTGGGTATCGTCGGAAATAAGTGCCTTTCCTGTTTCCATATCCAGCTTGTAATGGTCAATTCCGTTTTTGCCGTAGCATTTGAATATGTTTTCGGCAGACATAAATTCCACGGCATATCCCAATGCGTCGCCTGCCGCTCCGCCGATAAGGCAGCCCTGTATTTTGTCAAGATATTTTTCCTTTTTCCTCATTTCAGCATGAATCTGGTCAATTTCCTTTTGCACTTCATTCTGATCTTCGTTTTGCTGATTGTTTTCAATACTCATGTTTTTTTCCTCTGTTTTCTGTAATACTATCAAAAATAAAGGCATAAAGACAATTATAAATTAATAGTGTATTTTATGAGGAATTTTTATGAAAAGATAAATTTTCAGTTTTTTTGCTTTTTTTAAAAATGAATTTTTTTGGCAATTTTTAAATTTTGAAAAATTTTAATCCATTTTTTATTTTTTGAAATTTTTTGCTCTTTTTTTTAAAAATGTGATTTTGAACAGTAGAAATTCAAAATTGAGGAAAATTTTTATAAAAAAGTTGAATTTCTCGTCGTCATTGCGAGCGGTAGCGAAGCAATCTGATTCGGGAAACTCAGCTTTTTTTATCCAACAAAAGATTGCTTCTTCGCTAACGCTCATCGCAATGACGCATAAAAACTAGAAATCCTGATTTTGTCCGTATTTCCTAAACAATTTCTGTAAGGTCTTAAATTTATTATAATATCATAAGCCGCTTACGGAAACACGAAAAATTAATTTTTAGTGTTTCCAATTAGGGAAACGCAGAAAAAGTCAATATTCTGCGATTTTTGCAAAGAAGTCTCGTAGTGATATCTTTTGCATTTTGCCAAAAATGACACTTAATCTGCGTTTCCTTAGCAGTTAGCAATTAGAAATTAGCAATTGAGGAAATTTTTTATCGTCATTGCCACATTTTATGCAAACAGATTTGAAATTTATGGAGAAAATTATGTCAAACGCTTCTGAATATACCGCCGTTGTGCCTGTCGCCGGAATGGGGACACGCCTCCGCCCTCACACATACACTTATCCCAAGGTGATGCTCACCGTCGGGGACAAGCCGATAATAGGGCATATCATAGACCGTCTTGGCGCGGCAGGAATTAAGAAAATTGTTCTTGTGACAGGCTATCTGGGCAGCAAGATACGTTCCTATGTTGACAAGAATTACCCCGAACTTCATATAACTTATGTGGAGCAGACGGAGCAGAAAGGCCTAGGACATGCAATATGGCTTACACGCTCCAATGTCAGCGGTCCCGTTCTTATAATGCTCGGAGATACGATAATTGACGCGGATATTTCAAAGTTCATAAATGCGGAGCATGACTGCATAGCCGTCAAGGAAGTTGAGGATCCTCGCCGCTTCGGCGTGGTTGAGACGGACGGCAAGTTCATAACCGCCATGGTTGAAAAGCCGGAACACCCGAAGACAAACCTTGCCATAGTCGGTATTTACGCATTCAGGAAATCCGAAAGCGTATATGCGGCATTGCAGGGAGTGCTTGACAGCGGCAAGACCACGAAAGGGGAGATACAGTTCACCGACGCAATGGCCCTGATGGTTGCAAATGGCCATAAGATACAGCCCATGACAATAGACGGATGGTACGACTGCGGAAAGGCGGACACTCTTTTGCAGACGAATCGCTTTATTTTGGGCAAGAACCCGGCAGGACATGACTTCTCGCCGAAAATTGACGGCTGCCTTATCGTCCCCCCGGTTTATGTATCACCGACGGCAAAAGTTGAAAACTCAATAATAGGGCCGAATGTCTCAGTCGGGGATGGTGTTCGTATTGCCGGAACAATAATCTCGGATTCAATAATAAACGAGAATGCGACAATACAGGATATGAACCTTGAAAGCACTCTCGTAGGTCCTGGTGCGATAGTAAGGGGATTCCGCAACAAGCTGAACGTAGGCGAGAACAGCGAGATCAAGCTGTAAATTAGAAAACACTCCGTCATGCCCGAAATTAGTAATCGGGCATCTTGTCGGTAACCACTGCAGAGATTCCCGCTAACAACCTGCGGGAATGACGAATGGTAGACTTTATTTGTGTTTCCTTAGCAATTGTGGAGTTCCTTAAATAAAAAACCTGGGTTATGAAAAGCCCAGGTTTTTTTCATGCGGTTGTATAAAGAGTTTCCTTAACTCATACATATTCCATATTCATTGCGAATGTCAGCCAATACTTGCTCGGCAGGTCTTGTTTTTCCTTCCTCAATATCCTTAAGGCCTTTTTCTATTTCCTTATCTATTTCCTCTTGAGAAAGTTTGTTTATGTCGGGCAAATGGTCTACAACTGCGAATATATTTGCCTTATGAGCTTCCATAAAATCTCCAATAATACTTTCAATATATTATAGACGGTTTATTTCAAAAAAGCAAATTTTCTATTTAGGCGTAATGCCATCCGCTGCTATTATCAGTCTTATAGAGAATTGTGCAAACTGGATATAAACCATGATTGTTCATAATGTTTTCCCTTATGTTCAGAATATACTTGTTAAGATTATAAAAAACCTGGGTCATAAAAGCCCAGGTTTTTTTCATGCGGTTTTATTAAGGAATTACCTTAATTGCTAATTTCTAATTGATCACTGCTAATTGTAATTAGTAATTCTCCGCATTGATTTCAAAATAGCTTTGCGGATGAGCGCATGTCGGGCATATCTCCGGGGCTTTTGTTCCAACAACAATGTGTCCGCAGTTGCGACATTCCCATACTTTCACTTCGCTCTTTTCAAAAACCTGTGCGGTTTCAATGTTTTTCAGCAATGCACGATATCTTTCCTCGTGATGTTTCTCTATTGCGGCGACAAGACGGAATTTCTTCGCAAGGTCTGCAAATCCTTCCTCTTCGGCGGTTTTGGCAAAACCCTCGTACATATNNGCTTTCAGATTGTCAGTTGTGCTGCCTATTCCGTTCAATTCCTTGAACCACATCTTGGCATGTTCCTTTTCATTTTCTGCCGTTTTAAGGAAAAGGGCGGCAATCTGCTCAAATCCTTCCTTCTTGGCCTTGCTGGCAAAATATGTATATTTGTTCCTTGCCTGTGATTCTCCGGCAAAAGCGGCCTCAAGATTCTTTTCCGTCTTCGTTCCTGCGTATTTGTTGCTCATTTTGTTCTCCTTTATAACTGAATTTGCTGCATTTTATTGAATTACTCTCAAAAAACGCTGTTTTAAGAATAATTTTTGATACTGAAACACCACACGTCATTGCGAGGAATGAAATGACGAAGCAATCTTTTGTTATATAAAAGCGGAGTTTTCCGAATCAGATTGCTTCGCTACCGCTCGCAATGACTGGATAAGATGTTTCCATAGATAAATATTATCAAACGGAAATCATTAAGTCAAATATTGCCTTTAATTCGTCATATTTAGGATAATTTATATATGAATTTTCTTTTTAAAGCCGAAGATTACATTGAAAAGGCGGAAAAGGGCGTGATAGTATTCCTTATTGCCGCCATGTCCCTGCTTTCATTCATGCAGGTGCTGCTGCGAATAATATTCCATTCCGGAATTGTGTGGCTTGACCCGTTGCTGCGGCATTGCGTTCTTTGGGCAGGATTTGCCGGAGCGGCCTTGGCGGCAAGACATTCCAGTCATTTCGCACTGGATCTGTGCAGCAGGTTCGCACCGGAAAAAATGCGGCGTTATTTGTCCGTTGCCGTATCATTGTTCGCCGCTGCGGTTGCAGGAATGTTGCTTTATGCGTCATGCAAATTCATTGCCGACGAGGCATCCAGCGGATCTGCCGCATTTTACATAGGACATTTTGCCGTCAAGGGATATATTGCGGAAATAATACTGCCAATAGCGTTCCTGCTTGTGATGTTCCATTTCATAATGGGCATATTCCGGCCTAATACGGAAAAGACCTCCGTGTCAGAGGAGGCCGCAAAATGATTCCGTTCCTGATCGCAATAATCATAATCGCCCTCGCCCTGATAGGCGCTCCTGTATTCTCGCTTATAGGCGGTGGCTCAATAATGCTTTTCCATGGCGAGGGCATAGATTCCTCCGCCGTGATCGTGGAAATGCTCCGCCTGGCCTCGCTTCCGGCATTGATTGCCATACCGCTGTTCACATTCGCCGGATATATGCTTGCGGAGAGCAAGGCCCCGCAGAGAATGTTGGAAGTGGCGGAGGCATTGTTTGGATTCATGCCCGGCGGACTGGCCGTGGTCGCCCTGTTCGTGACCGCTTTGTTCACGGCATTCACCGGTGCTAGCGGCGTGACAATAATCGCCCTCGGAGGGCTGCTTTATCCAATGCTTCAAAAGCAGGGATACCCGGAAAATTTCAATCTTGGACTTATTACCACGTCGGGCAGCCTAGGACTGCTTTTCCCGCCGTCCCTGCCTATAATCCTGTACGCGTTGATAGCCCAGATAAGCCTGGACGGACTTTTCAAGGCATCAATGCTGCCGGGAATACTGCTGCTGCTCCTGCTTTCCGTATATGCCTTTTTCACTGCCAGGAAATCCGGAGTTTCCAGTGTGCCTTTCTCGTGGGAAAGGCTTAAGAAGGCATTAAGGAATGCCATCTGGGAGCTGCCTCTTCCATTCATAATCATTGGCGGAATATACAAGGGTTTCTTTACGGCGAGCGAGGCTGCCAGCGTAATGGCATTCTACGTTTTCATATCCGAGGTTTTCATATACAGGGATCTCAGCCTGACCAGGGATATTCCAAAGGTGGCCGTAAAGAGCATGGTACTCGTCGGTGCTATATTTATGGTAATGGGTACGGCATTGGGATTCACCAATTACCTTATTGATGCTGAAATTCCGGCGAGAATATTTGACTGGCTGCACTCCTTCGTTTCCAGCAAGGTTGTATTCCTGCTATTGCTGAACTGCTTCCTGCTGGTCATAAACATGATAGAGATATTCTCGGCGATACTTATTGTCGTGCCGATAATTGTGCCAGTCGCCACGCAGTACGGCATAGACCCGATACATCTCGGCGTGATTTTCCTTGTCAATCTGGAAATAGGCTATATGCTGCCGCCGCTTGGCCTTAACCTGTTTATGGCAAGCAGCCGTTTCGGCAAGCCTCTTCCGCAGCTGTACAAGGCTACATTGCCATTCCTGCTGATAATAACTGGGGTGCTGCTGCTGATAACTTATACGGATGCCTTGATATTGCACTGAAAAATGTTCCGTCTGATAGCCATAATACCTGATATCTTTGCCTTGTGCGGGCTTTTGTATGTGTTTTTTACAATGGCCCGCGGTTTTTACTGGAATGTGTTCAATACGCCGGAAGGCATTACACGCAAAAACATTGCCGACTGGCTTGACCCGTACAGCCAGTCCATATTCCGTATCAGGTATTCCACGGCAAGCACTATAGTCCTTGTTTTTGCGATAATTATGCTGTGCGGACATTACCTGTCCGCTCCAAAGATAACACCGCAGGGATATACGGAAACCAGCATTTTCCTTAATCCTATAACATATCTGCCGAATTATCTCATACATGAGTTTTCGCATAGATTCACCTGGACCATTACCCATTGCAATTTTCTGACAATCTTGGCCGGAAACGTCGGGGAAACGTTCATTCCCCTGCTTTGTATTTATTATCTGCTTAAATTGCGAGGTGGACGCTTTCTTCTGCCATTGGCAAGATTCTGGCTTGCAAGCACATTGTTTGACGCGGCTGTATACATGGGAGATGCCCGTTCCTGCAAAATGGCACTTACGTCAAGCGACATGGTGACAAACCATGCTCCCGGAACTGCGAAGGGGGACTGGTATCATATCTTTTCGGATCTGGGACTGCTTGAATACGATCATGTCTTCTCGACAGTATTCTGTGTGCTGGCCTGCATAATGCTGGCGTATTCATTTTACAGCGTATGGCATTTCTTCGCACATCTTGACGACTGGAACAGGGAGCAGGTGGCAAATTAGCAGTTAGCAATGAGCAATTAGCAATTGAGGAAGATTTATTTGAATGTGAGGATATTGGAATGAAAAATATTTTTTCTGTAATGTTCGCAGTGTTTTTCCTGTTTTCGGCAAATGCCTATTCTTCTGACAGTACAAGGCAGTATAGGGAGCAGGAAGACAAGGCCTTGTCGGAAATTACCATCGGCAGCCATATAACATTTGGCAATTATCCGTTTGAGGCCGATGGCAGGAAGAAGCCTATAGAATGGATAGTGCTTGAAAAATACGACGACGAAACGGTGCTAATGATAACACGTTATGCGGTAGACAAGGCCAAATTCCATAACAAACAGAAACCTGTNNAAACGGTGCTAATGATAACACGTTATGCGGTAGACAAGGCCAAATTCCATAACAAACAAAAACCAGTAAAATGGAATGGAAGCACGATCCGCAGCTGGCTTAATGGCAAATTCCTCAATACCGCGTTCAGCAAGAAGGAAAGACGTGTGATAAGGACTGTCAGCAATGTCAACGACGACAATAAGAAATACAAGACGCGGGGCAGCTGGAACACTAGCGACAAGGTCTTCCTGCTTAGCATAGACGAGGCAAAAAAATTTTTTGATTCTGATGGCTCCCGTCGTGCATATCCCACACCATACACCACAAGGGACACGATCTATTCCGGCACATCATGGCAGTGGCTGCGTAGTCCTGGAAGCGAGCCGGACAGTTCGGCAATAATATCCGACATGGGCGATGTGGACGACATAGGATATTTTGTCAGTCATACCGGCAATGTACGTCCTGTCATAAGGACAAGAATCAGGTATCTTCTGCGTATAAAAATACGCGATGAACAGCGGAAAAAATAGCAGAAAATAAAAAATCCATTAGAAATCAGTATTTTTCATACGAGAAAAAAGTCGCCGCAACGGCGACCCCAAACCTCTAAAAAATTTGTATATAAATAGTATATGGTTGGTTATGAGGTTGGAAAATGTTTGATTACATAATGGATTATTCGGAGGACACTCCAGGTTTTACGGACACACTTCTTGAAATGATTAGCAAGAAAGGTGTGGAAAGAAGCCTTGTATGGAAGGCCGCCTGCCTTGACAAGCGTTATTTTTCCAAGATACTGTGCAACAAGGGGCATATACCGATAAAGAAGACGGTTATCGCCCTGGGTCTTGCCCTGAAACTTGAAATGGAGGATTTTGAGAAACTGCTTAAAGCCGCTGGATATGCCCTTGCCCCCGGGAACAAGTTTGACATGGCAATAAAGATATGCGTTGAGAATCATGTCTTCAATATCGTAGAGGAGATAAACCCTTTTCTCAAACGCAACAAATTGCCGATCTTCGTATTGAAAAAGGACGAAAAGGGCATATCAAAGATATCAAGACGCAGAAGCAGCAGAAGACGTTTGTCAGAATCCCTATCAGATAATTCCGCACAAAAATAGGAATGGGCGGTTTTGCCCGCCCATTGTCCAACATTCCGTCCTGCTCCGTTTCTCATAGCAAGAGGGGGACGTCAATGCATGATGGGCACAGGAGAAAAATCAATGCTCTTCCTTGATTTACCGCATTTGCGCTGAAATAACCAAGCTCTGCTAATATTGATAAAAAAGATTATCGATGTGATTGCTAACGGCATTGTATTAAATTGGCATGTCGCCATATTCCTCGTAAAGATACTGTGTTCTGGACTGTGTCCATGCTTTCATTGAACAGNNCAGTAAGAGCATTTGGCCTGCTGTGTTTTAAGGGGGTCTGTGCCTCATGTGTTAAATTAGTTCCCCATAGCAAAAATTGGCATTTATGTTGATTTTGTTTCGGGGAAAATGATGTGAGAACTATTTATGAACTTATTAGAGCGTGTTCACACTAATTGACATATAGACTGTTATTTGCAATAATATCTATATGGAAA
>LXOW01129806.1_pt1 | contig 11338 bp, 3 predicted proteins | sample 1368591 | NCBI WGS metagenome assembly LXOW01 (sample SAMN04884650, study PRJNA319009) | bovine gut metagenome | isolation source: Cow rumen | host: Bos taurus | place: Italy: Legnaro (PD) | collected 2014-07-09
GACAAGTACGAGATGCTGCGCATGTTGGCCTGTGCCATCAAGAGCGTCTATGCCTCGGTCTATTATCGCGACTCGAAGGCCTACATGACCGCCACGCAGAACGTCATCGACCAGGAGAAGATGGCCGTCATCCTGCAGGAGGTGGTGGGCCAGCGCTATGGCGACCTCTACTATCCCACGTTCAGCGGCGTGCTGCGCTCGCTGAACTACTATCCCATCGGCGACGAGACTGCCGAGGAGGGCATCGCCTCGCTGGCACTGGGACTGGGCAAATATATCGTCGATGGCGGGCAGACGCTGCGCGTCAGCCCCTACCATCCCCGCCAGGTGCTGCAGACCAGCGAGCTGGAGACGGCTCTCACCGAGACGCAGACCCGCTTCTATGCGCTGGAAATGAAACCCACCACCAGCCCCTCCCAAGGGGTGGGGAGCCAGGATGGCAAAAGTAATCAGTCCACCATCCCCTCGGGAGGAGTCGGGGGTGGGTTATATTGGTCGGTGGACGATGGCTTCAACATAAAGAATGTACGCGTGAAGCAGGCCGACAAGGACGGCTCGCTGCAGTATATCGCCTCTACCTACGACCCGGTTGACGGCATTATCCGCGACGGCATCTACGAGGGCGGGCGCAAGGTCATCTCCTTCTGCGGCGTATTGCAGCATGGCCTGTTCCCACTGCCAGAGCTGTTGCAGATGTGCCAGAAGCTGGGGGCCGACGAGATGCGGCGCCCCGTGGAGATAGAGTTTGCATGCGATCTGGCACCCCTTTCTTCTCCCAAGGGAAGAGAAATACTTGGCAAGCCTATTGAAGCCTCCTCGGGGGCAGCGGGAGGGGCCGTCGGAGCATTCTATCTGCTCCAAATCCGTCCTATCGTCGATTCGAAGCAGGTGCTGGAGGAAGACTTGCAGAAGATTCCCGATGCCGACTGCCTGTTGCGCTCGCACAACTCACTGGGGCATGGCATCTCAGAGGACGTGGTAGATGTGGTTTATGTGAAGACCGACGAGACCTTCACCGCCTCCAACAATCCCGTCATCGCCCGCGAGATAGAAGACATAAACCGCCAGTTCCTGGCCAAGGGCAGGAACTATATCCTTATCGGCCCAGGCCGTTGGGGCAGCAGCGACTACTGGCTGGGCATTCCCGTGAAGTGGCCACACATCAGCGCCGCCCGCGTCATCGTGGAGGTGGGTCTGAAGAACTATCATGTCGACCCCTCGCAGGGCACCCATTTCTTCCAGAACCTCACCAGCTTCGGCGTGGGCTATTTCACCATCAACAGCTACACCGGCGACGGTGTGTTCCAGCAGCAAGTGCTCGACCAGATGCCTGCCGTGCAGGAGACTGAGCATGTGCGCCATGTGTGCTTTGATCATCCCTTGAAGGTGATGATGGACGGCAAGAAGCAGGAGGGTGTCGTGCTGCTGTAACTGCACACGCTGTAGACGTATGAACGGTCGGGGGCAGCTAGCGTGCCGAAGCACGTTTTCCGGGCAAGCGGCGAGCCCATCACATCACGTAGGCCGTCGGCCGGCAGCCCCTGGCCTGTCAGTTTCAAAAAAGCCTCCTTCCTGGTCCACAGTTCGGTGAAAGCCAGTGCGGGACAGGGGGATGAGCAGATGGTATCTGCTTCCTCGTCATTGAAGCAATAACGGCACAAGTCCATATCAAGGTTTTCCGGCACAGCCTCAATATCACACCCCACAGGATATTTGTCCACCACACACAGTGCTGCACGGCTGCAATGACTGAGGTTGAAATGGATGCCAGGGAAATCGGCAAGCATCGGTTTTCCGCAGGGGCCAAAGGCGAATTGAGGTGGTTCGATGATGCCATACTTCTTTTTCAGGACCTCGCACAGCAGCAGATAGACGGCTAATGACAGCCGTCTATCCTGTTGTTGTCGATAGCGCAAAGCCTCCTGCCTGCGTTGTTCACTTACAAGTGGCAGTGCCTTTTCTATATCTAGTTCCTCTATTTGATCGTTCAGATATACCACCATCCACTATCCACCATTTCATTTATTTGGCAGTTCAAACCTAATCTTCGACATCTTGTGGAACAACACGATGAGCAGAGCCTCGACGATGTAGGCTATTAGATAACTGTACCACAGGAATTCGGGGGCGAGCCTGGAAACGACCCAGAGCACCGGTATGACCGTCAGCGAGAGGGCGAAGGAGATGAACAGCGCCATCTTGTGATGACCGTAAAGCTTGTAAACGATCATCACAGCATAGATGTAGCAGAACGGTATGAAACTCAGGGCAAAGATGCGCAGTGCGTGGTTACTCTCTGTGAGAATCTCTGGCGTTGTTGCTCCGAAGAGTTCAGCCACAAACTGTGGAAACATCCACACCAGAATGCAGGTGACGGCCATCGAAACGGTTATGAACCCGAAAGAGTTGCGCAGCACCATCTGGAAAGCCTCTTCGTTCTCCCTGCCCACCTGTATGGCACCCAGCGACTGAAGGGTCCGACAGGTGCCCGCCAGGTAGAGGTTGTAAATCTGGAGCAGGTTCATGCAGACGGCGAAGATAAAGATACCATTGCGTCCTGCCGTAGAAAGCACAATATTGTTAGCCGAGAACAGCAACAGCGTGAGACAGACCGAGGCAACCGCCATCGGTGCTCCCTGCGAGAGGATGTTCACCCATTCTGGTTTCTCGTGTTTAAAGGAGAAGCGCAGATGATTCGTCTTGTAGTGGAAATGCCAGCACATCAGGGCAATACCGACCACATGACCAACGATGGTGGCTGCAGACGATCCTGCGATGCCCCAGTCGAAGAACTTGATGAATACTATGTCAAGCATGAGGTTCACCGCATTGTCTATCAATATGGCTATCGACACTAAGCGTGGACTTCCATCGACACCCACCATCGTGCTGACTGCCCACATCATCAGATAGGCAGGGGCGCCCAGAAGCATGGGTCGCAGATACTCCTGTGTAGTCTGAAACAAGTGCTCATTGTCGCAAAGCAAGGCTGTGGCTTCCTCTGTCCAGCATACGCCCACCATTGTGAACGCTAATCCGATGAGCATACAGCCCAGCATTGACTGCGTATAGAGATATCGCAGTCGCACCATATCTTTCTTGCCAAGAGCAAAGCCCACCAACATGCCTGCACCCGTCTCTACCAGAATGCTCAGCGTGAACATCAGCTGCACAACTGGCTTCGACAAGTTGATGGCACTGACCCCATCCTCACCTATCAGGTTGCCGACGATGATGCCGTCCACCACATTTCCCAAGCATCCGGAGAGCGCAATCAGGATCGATGACCAAAGATAGCGCCAAAACTCCTTACTGAAAGCTTTCTTCTCTTCACTATTCATAATCCACTATCCACCATCTTATTCAAAGAATCCAAAGCCGGCAATAGCCTGAAGCATCTGCTGGTCGTAATCCCAAGAGGTTGTTGACCAGTAGAAGCCTAAGCGGTGGAGCACTTGCGACGTGTAGTTGTTCTGACGTCCCACACTGGCCGACTTCTGTCCATGGGCCATATCCTTATAGGCCAACAGGGCAGACAGCTGCTTAGCCTTCTGCGAATCGTTCTGAGCCTCTGCCATCACGGCTTCAAACTCATCCGGCTCCACAAAGCGGACACCACCGGTGATGTCGCCCAACTGCGTCAGAATGTCACCCATCAGCTGGATGTGGTTATTGTAAGGATGGAACACAGTACAGTCCTTTGGCGTGGATGCCAGCAGCACAATGGCACGAGCCGTCTCGTTGATGGGCGAGAACTCTGCCGGCGCATCGTACATGGCGTATGGACAGCATCCCAGCATGTTATAGACTTTGATGCGACCCATATAGCTGTTCGACTGGAAGTTTACCTGGAACTCTCCGTCTGTGCTACGGGCAGCCAGGTTACCCACACGCATCACCTTCGCGCTGAGTCCATGCAGAGCCACGGCATCGAGTATTATCCTGTCGGCCATGAACTTTGAGTAGATGTACTGGTTGCTTAGAGTCTGACCGAAGTAAAGGTTCTGTTCTGTCAGTACCACATCAGGAGCAGGCACACCGTTGACGGAAAGACCACCCACACTGGTGGTTGATACGTGAACCAGACGGGCACCCGTCTTCAGACAGAAATCTACACAGTACTTGGCACCACCGATGTTTACGTCCTCAATATCCGTACCCTTAGAGAAGTGCTTCACATTGGCGGCACAGTTGAAGACGGTATCTACCTTCAGACTTGCGTCAAACTCCTTCGTCACGTCGCCAAGAACAATGTGCAGGCGCTTGCCAAAGAGCTCTTTGAACGAACTGGAGAAGTAATAGTATAATAAGGTACGCAGACGGCCCTCGGCGGCCTCCACCGTATTACCACGTGCCATGCAGTAGATATTTTCGGCATCTGAGTCGATGAGTTCACGCAGCACGTGGATGCCCAGATATCCGGTGGAACCAGTCAGCAGGACATTTCCCAACTTCTGGCTTTCACCCTTCTGGAACGCAAGAAGCGTGTTGCGCTGCAACAGATTGTTGATGGCGGTATAGTCGAAGCCGCTGACCTCATCGTTGCCTGTCTGGCTACCATTGGTAGCGGCGGCTCCTCCATTAATGAAATTAGCCAGCAGTTGTGGGGTTGGGTTGGCAAATACATCACCGTATGCCACATGCACGCCAGCCTTGTCAGCTTCGATAATCACACGAGTCACCATCAGCGAGGTACCACCCAACTCGAAGAAATTATCAGTAGCGCTGACCTTGTCCAACGTAAGGATATCACCGAAAATCTTGGCAAACAGGCGTTCCTGGTCGTTCTTTGGTTCCACATATTCTCGGTCGGCCACCTGAATGACAGGTGCTGGCAGTGCCTTGCGATTCACCTTCTGGTTCTGGTTCAGCGGAATAGCGTCAATCTGCATCGTGGCGGCAGGAACCATGTAAGGCGGTTTCTGCTGGGCGATAAAGGTGTTCAGAGCCTTGATGTCAACCTGCGTGTCACTGACAATATAGGCGGCAATAAACTTACCACCATTCTCATAATCGAAAGCCTGCACGGTAGCATCCTTGATGTCAGGATACTGACGAATGACAGCCTCAACTTCTTTCAGCTCGATGCGGAAGCCACGGATCTTCACCTGTCCGTCGCGGCGACCCACAAACTGGATATTTCCATCAGGCAGGTAGCGCACAATGTCGCCAGTACGATAGCAGCGGGCGTATTTAGATTGAACATTGAACATTGAACATTGAACATTTCTAGCATCCGCCTGGTTCTGCGCAGCAGAATGGTCAATGAAAGGGTTCGGGATATACACCTCTGCTGTTTTCTCAGGACGGTTCAGGTAGCCACGGCTCACCTGCGGACCGCTGACCCATAGTTCGCCAACAGCACCAACGGGTAAACGATTCAGTTGCTTATCGACGATATAAAGTCGGATATTGTCGAGCGGCTTACCAATGGGGGCATTCTGCTCGAACTCTTTCATGGGGTATGTGGTCGTGAAGATAGTACATTCCGTAGGACCATAGCCGTTATGGAGCTGATAGTTGGTGGGAGGTGTGAGCGGTAACACTTTTTCGCCACCAACCGACAGATGGAGCAATGAGTGGTTATCGAAGTTCATGGCGAACTGACATCCCACCTGCGTGGTCATAAACGAATGAGTGATGCCTTCACGGTTGAAGTAGTCGTTCAAGTCGGGCAGGTTCAGACGAATGTCCTCGCCAATGATATAGACGGCAGCACCACAGGTCAGGGCCGAATACATATCCATCATACAGGCATCGAAGCCATACGAAGCGTAGGCTGCCACCTTGTGTTCCGGCTTGAGATCATAGTAGCGATGATACCAGTGGCAGAAGGCCACGAGGTTGCCATGCTCCAACTGACAGCCTTTAGGCGTACCCGTAGAACCGGAGGTATAAAGCAGGATAAAGAGACTGCCGGGCTTGATATCGGCCACAACAGGAGTCTCTGCTGCAGGCAATGCAGCAATATCATTTGTGAGCAGCACCTTACCCTGATACTCATCCACAATGGGGCGCAGTTCCTCGTCGGCAATGAGCAGCTTGGCACCGGCATCCTGCATCATGAAGTTCAGACGCTCTGCAGGATAGCTAGGATCGAGTGGCTGATAGGCACATCCGGCTTTCAGCACACCCAGCGAGGCGATAACCATCCATTCACTACGCGGGATCAGTATGGAAACCACATCCTCATTGCTGAGTCCAAGCGATTGCACATACTGGGCAATGCGCTCCGACTGCTCATCCACCTGCTTATAGGTCAAGCGCACATCGTGATAAACCATGGCGATGTTGTCAGGATGCTGTGCCACCTGCTGACGGAACAGTGATATAACGTTCTGTGTCTCGTCGTAATCAACATCGTTCTGGTTGAAGCCGTCAAGCACACTGAGTTGCTTGCTGTCGGTCAGTGAGACACTGGTCAGCAATGTCTTAGGCTCACGGATAAATGCCTGCACAGCCAGACTCACACTGTCGGCCAGACTCTGCATCAGTCCCTGAGAATAGCGTCCGTTATCGTACTCAATCCATACAGAAGGCACACCCTTATATTCCTTAATATAGAAAGCCACACGGAACTTGGGGACATTCAGTTCCAGATTCTCAATACCTAGTTCCTGGCCCTGACAGGTGTATTGGCTGACGACACCCATCTGGTAGGCGAACATGATTTCTGCCGAAAGGTCGTAGTCGGCGGCTATCTTGGCAAACGGATAGTTCTCATGGGCAAGGGTCTTGTCAAAATTCTCGCTCACTTCCTGCAGGAACTCCTGCACGGTCTGGTTGCCAATCTGTGCACTCAAGGCCAGCGTGTTGACAAACATACCAATGGTATCGTGGATGCGCAGGTTAGAACGGCCGTTGCTGATGGTTGTAATGCAGAGCCGCTCACTGTTGGAGAAACGAGAGAGCGTATAGAACACGGCTGCCAACGTGAGGTGGGCAGGCGTGATGTGGTTGGCACGGCAGAATGACTCGATGGCAGCCATATCCAGGGCGGCAGTAGCCAAACTGACAGTACCCTGCTCAATAGGATTGGTCAGGTCGGCAGGAATCTCCGTGACGCCCTCCAGCGTGCCCAGACTCTCATGGAACCAAGCACTGGCAGCGGCAAAGGCCTCACCATTTTCGGCCTCTTTCTCTTCAATTACAAATTGGGAGTAGCTTAAATCCTCTGCATCGAGGGCTTCGCCGTTGAGTCTTGCGCACAGCTGACTCAGGAAGAGGTCCATCGATGCACCGTCGAACACCAGATGATGAACGTCCATCAACAGATAAACCTGTTGTTCGGTGGTCACAATCTCAAAATGATAAAGGGGGCCTCTGCTCAGGTTGAACGGTCTGACGAACTCATACTTGTAGCGTTCCAGTTCTGCTTCCGAGAGGTTCGAAACGACAATCTCCACCTGCTGCTCCGGATCGACTATCTGTATCGTTTCAGAACCCTCGCTGCCGAAATGTGCCGTCAGTTGCGGATGCAGCTTAATGAGTGAGCGCAGCGCATCGGCCAATGCCTGTGTGTCGACGGTCTTAGGGAATGCCACCTTGACGGGGATATTATAGACTGTGGCAGTGGGATTCTTCATGCACTCCACGTAGACTCCCATCTGGGCATAACTTAATGGACAATTGATAATGGATGATTGATAATTTTTGGTATCCATCTGTTTTTGCGCAGCCAATTGTCCATTATCCATTTTACATTGTCCATTAAGCATTGAGCTCAAAATTTCATTCTCGATGCTCTGCAAGGTGCCTGTCTTTACCAACGACTTTGAGTCGAGGGTAACGCCATAGCGCTTATTCACCTGTACGGCCAGCTTGATGGCAGAGATAGAGGTCAGACCTGCGTAGCCGAGAACGGTGGTGACTCCGAAATCCTTGTTGTTCACAATGCCGGCAATCAGCTCGTGCAGTTCTTCTTCCAGCACATTCATCGGAACGTTCGATTCCTCTACCACAGCAGCCTTCTTTTCGGGCTTCGGCAGGGCTTTCTTGTTCACCTTCTGGTTCTGGTTCAAAGGAATCTTGTCAATCTGCATCGTCACGGCAGGTACCATATAAGGCGGCTTTTGGTCGAGGATGAAGTTGTTGAGTGCCTCGATGTCGATTTGCTGGTCGCTGACGATATAGGCTGCAACGAACTTTCCTGTGCCTCCCTCCTCATCGAAGGCCTGCACGGTGGCATCCTTGATGCCCGGAAACTCGCGGATGACGCTTTCCACCTCTTTCAGCTCGATGCGGAAGCCACGAATCTTCACCTGACCATCCTTTCGTCCGACAAACTGGATATTGCCGTCAGGCAAGTAGCGAACGATGTCGCCGGAGCGATATACACGGCCGTATTTACTATTATTACTAGCCGGACTAGTCTCACTAGAAATGAATGGGTTCGGTAAAAAAACCTCGGCAGTCTTTTCCGGGCGGTTCAGATAGCCACGGCTCACCTGTGGACCGCTGATCCACAGCTCGCCGGCAGCTCCCACGGGCAGACGATGTCCCTGTGGGTCAACGATATAGAGCCGCATATTGTCAATAGCCCTACCAATAGGTATATCCTGCTTCTTTTGCTCTACAGGATAGAACGTCACAAGAACTGTGGTCTCCGTGGGACCATAGACATTGACGAGCGTATAGCCCTTCGGTGGTGTGAGGCCTGCCAGCTTCTCACCTCCGGTAGAGAAATAGTTCAGCGAGTGGTTTTCAATGCTAGTAGCAAACTGGTAAGCCACCTGCGTTGTCATGAAAGAATTGGTGATGTGCTCGCTCTCGAAATAGTCGTTCAGGGCCACAAGGTCGAGGCGCAGCTCCTCAGGAATGATGTGCACGGTGGCACCGCAGGTAAGCGCGGGATACATATCCATCATGCAGGCATCGAAGCCGTAGCTGGCGTAGGCCGCCACATTGTTTCCCGGCTTCAGGCCATAGTAGCGCTGATACCAGTGGCAGAAGCAGACAAGGTTGCCATGCGTAAGCTGGCAGCCCTTGGGAACGCCCGTGGAGCCCGAGGTGTAGAGGAGGATGAATAAAGCCGAAGGCTTTAGTGAAGAGTTTGCTTCCGCTGTGAGGGCGGGAAGATTCGCAAAGTCTTTAGTTAATAGCACATCACCTTTATACTCATCCACGATGGGGCGCAGCTGCTCGTCGGCAATGAGCAGCTGGGCGTTGGCATCGTGCATCATGAAGTTCAGGCGCTCCTTCGGGTAGCTAGGGTCGAGCGGCTGATAGGCACAGCCGGCTTTCAGCACACCAAGCGAAGCAATGGCCATCCATTCGCAACGAGGAATCAAGACGGAGACAACGGGCTCTTGGTCGTTTAGTTGTTTAGTCGTTTGGTCGTTGGGGGATGTTACATTTGTTCCTAAACGACTAAACGACGAGTTTCCCAAACGACTAACGATATAACCTGCTATGCGGTCGCTTATCTCATCCACCTCCTTATAGGTATATCGCTTGTCCTTATACACCACGGCGATGCTGTCGGGGGTTTCCCTGGCCTGACGGCGGAACAACGAGACGATGGTCTGCGAATCGTCGTAATCGACATCCGTCTGGTTGAAGCTGTCGAGTGTTTCTATCTGCGAAGCTGTAGCGATATTGATGTCGCGCAGGTATTCTTGCGAGAGGAATCCCTTCACCACTGCCTCGTAGCTTTCCAGATACTGGCTGATAAGCGACGCGCTGTACTCGTTACTGTTGTACTCCGCCTTCACCTGGTACTTGCCATTCAGGATAAAGGCTTTCAGGTAGAGCGAGGCTTCCAGTGTGCTGTTGCAGAGTCGGATGGTCTTCATGGGCTTGCCGCACAGCTGCTCGTCGGCAAACATCGTTCCGTGCCAGGCAAACATCGAGTTGCTTTGCAGTCCCAGGTCGTTCAGTGCGTCGCTGAAGGCGTAGGCCTCGTGCTTGCGCACGCCGCCCATCTGGTCCTGACCAGCTTTCAGGTAGTCGAGCACGCGGGTCTCGTCCGTAAACTTGGCATAGACGGGCAGCGTCTTCACCGTCATGCCCACGGAGTGGAGGAAGCGCTTGTCTGTGCGCCCATTGTAGATGGTCGTGAAGAGCGACTCCTGTTCATTGTTGTATTTTGCCAGCAGGAAGCTATAGGCCGTTGTGAAGAAGTTGCTCTTGAAGATGCCTTTCTCCTTGCAGAAAGCATCTACCTGGGCCATCTCCACATCGAGTGTGCGCACCATGCTGGCCTCCGTGTGTACAGGCTCCTCCAGGTCGGGCATCAGCTGTGTGAAGCAGTCGCCACAGTCGAAGTTTTGGGCATACCACTGCCTGCCCTCTTCAAGGGCCGGCGTCTTGCGCAGTTCGGCCTCAGCAATCGCCACCTCGGCCATCGTCATGGCCTCGGGCTCCAGCTTGAAACCCTCGTATGCCTTTTCCACATCGGCCAGCATCACCTTCAGCGTGGTGCCGTCACCAATGATATGGTGGATGTCGAGAAAGAAATAGAAGTGGTCGGCATCGCGTAGCAGACGGATATGGAACAGGCGGTCGTTGTAGATGTCGAAAGGAACAATGAGCGGCTGATCATTAAAAGATCCGTTTGTAATGTTCAATGTTCCATGTTCAATGTTCAATGTAAAGGTCTCTGTGTCGTCGATGGTCTGCATGGGGTCGCCCTGCTCGCTCAGCACGATGCGGGTGAAGAGCGTGGGGTGTGCTGCCACTGCGGTCTCGATAGCCCTGCGAAGCCGTTCCTCCTCCAGACTGCCGTCGAGCACATAGAGATAAGGGAGATTATAACAGGCCTCTCTCTGGTGTGCCACACACTCTACGTAGAGACCATATTGTACTTTTGATAATGGTGCAGATGTTTTCATAATTCATAATTTATAATGCATAATTTATAATGCATAATTTATAATGCATAATTTAAAAGTAACTGTTCAGGCCTTCCATAAACGTTGGTCGCTTCGCTCAAAATTATAAGAAAATTTATTCAGAAAATTATATAAAAATGCTGCGCCAAGTTTCTCTCCATTGATGTTAGTCCTCTTTAACCTACATTATTCATGAAAATTGAATGCATACCTTTGTATCTATATGTTTAACATGTAATTCTTCGCTCATTNNGTTACTCTCAGCATAGTTCTTATAATTTTTTGATTCAATTTTTTTATAATTTTGAGGCCGAAGGCCGACCAAAGGAAGGGGCTTTATAATGCATAATTCATAATTTAGAATGCATATTTATAATTCATAATTTATAATGCATAATTATTTCAATTCTTCATTCTTCAATTCTTCAATCCTTCAATTCTTCAATTCTTCAATTCTTCAATTCTTCAATTCTTCAATTCTTCAATCCTTCAATCCTTCAATCCTT
>LXOW01045757.1_pt1 | contig 11335 bp, 18 predicted proteins | sample 1368591 | NCBI WGS metagenome assembly LXOW01 (sample SAMN04884650, study PRJNA319009) | bovine gut metagenome | isolation source: Cow rumen | host: Bos taurus | place: Italy: Legnaro (PD) | collected 2014-07-09
AGATGTGTATAAGAGACAGACAATCAACAATTCCTTGCTGTATAGCCACTTTAATTTCTTCTCGCATCTTTATCTTTGCCTTTTCAATTGAATCATCAATCTTTTTCTGCAATACGGTATCATCTTTCTTATCTTGTCTTTCAAGATAAAATTTTCTTAGTGTAATCCATCCCGCACCAAATGTTGTTATCACAGAAACTAATATGGTTGCAACTATCTTAAAAATCTCAAGCCAATCCATTTTCTCCTCCTTTTCTCAGAATAAAAAATGGTTAAAATAACTCATCTAAATCACAATCCTGTCCAATTATTTTATGTACGATTCCAAACTCTTTTCCCTTAGAATCCGCATACATCCAAAGCTCTTTCTTATAAACTTGATCATAAAAATCAGAATCGATAGTTGTTCTACTAAGAATGAATTGTTTAATCCTTTCATCAACTTCATCGAAAAATTCCATTATATCTCTAGTTTTTGAAGCAGAGTTTGAAATCTCCTGAGCTCCCTCATGCATTAAAAGACATGCATTAGGAAAAGAATATCTTTCATGTCCAGCTAAAAATATCAAATATGCCATTGATGCTGCCATTCCAAAGCACACTGTCTTAACCTTTGTTTTTGAAGCTAACATAACATCTATAAGTGCCTGACCATCAAATGAACTTCCACCCTTTGAGTTGATATATAAAACAATAGGCTTGCGCTTCTCGATTGGAATATCTTTATCTTGTGCGTTCCATCTGAGAATACACATAACGTGTTCATCAATAATTGACTCTGTAATAGATTGATTAAGAACAAGAATCCTATTTTGTAAATCCTCTTTTATATAGGAATCAAATGGAGAACTATTATCATAGTCAAGTATAGGTNNTCATTAGATTTTTATAATTTCAAAAAACAATTCAGTGTTTATGCACCTTTCAACGATTTATTTTTGTCTAGGTGTACACTTTTCTACAAAACATTGTAAAAAAACTTCTGGAGATACAACATATAGTACTTTAAGTAATAAAGCCCTATTCTTATATAATTTCGAACTAATATTATTTTTATTTTGCTGAACTCCACTTCCAATCATAAAAGCTCTGTTTATTAGCCAACTCATCATTCCAAGATAATTCTTAGAAATATAAATCTTTTGTATATCTGCTATAAGATCATCAAAATCTTCTCTAAGCATAAGATAATCCGAAGAATCTTTCTCTTCAGCAGAATTATAGTTATAAAGCCGAAGAGAGTATTTTTCAATGAGATTTTCCACAAGCTTGGATTTACGCCTACCATTTTCAATGTCGTGTCGTATCCAAAAATTTTCCATCGGTATAGAAGGAGAGTCGTATTTTGTCCGATTAAGTCTTAATCTATAAAGATAATTCATCGGACAATCTAGTGATGGTTCAATCTTTTTCTTAATCTTTATCTTATTTATACGATCTCGTTCTTTCCTTTGTTCTTCAGAATGGACCTTACGCTTATCCCTTTTTGTTATTAGCCAAAAAAAAGGAAGCCCATTTTCTGTAATATCCATATCTTTCTTTATCCTTGATATTTCTTCAGACAATGAAATATCAAAACGTCTTTTTGAACTATCTACAGCAACCTGCGCAAGCACGGCTAAAATGCATACATAATCAGAATACTTTCTATCTTCAAAATTGTAGGTATATGTTAAAGCAATCTGAGCAAGATTAGATGATTCTCCAATTGCAAGTTGAGAAGCTGCAAGACTATTATCAACTAACGCAAAATCCTTCATGTCATAATTATAAATATTTGCATCTTTAGGAATATTATTTACAATAGTCGGATAATCTTTATAACATCTTTTGGCATGTTCAACTATTTCCTTTTGATTTGTTGTATATATAGTGTCAGAATCTTGGTCTGCTCCATTTGCCCTAGATTGAAAATCCGTCTTAATCATATTTACAGCTATACAATAGTTCCCCAGATCAAAATATTTTTTTAATAATTCATGTTTCTTATTATGGAGATAAACAATATTATTTCTTGAATTATGAGGTGATCTAAATGCAGCAAGAAACTCATCATCCTCAAAACGTTCTGTATAGCATTGTATTGTTCCTTCTTCCGGCCGAAGAGTAGGATCACTAAATGGATCTTCATTCACAGCATGGAGTAGAAGAGCATAAGGAGATCCCACAATTGTCAAGTTGTCTGCATTTTGGATACTATGTCCATTTTTAAAATTTAGGACATATGAATTAATTATTGCCTGTCTACGCTCTCTAAAATATACGCTGTTTGCAAAATCAAAATTATGATTATAAAGCGCAATCAAAACTTCAAAGTCATTTGCAAAATTTTTATTTTTTTCTAAAAAATCCAAAAAAACTTCATCATTATTTTTTAGATTATTTATATATTCTACAGTTTTGCTACAAACGCTCGGCATGGATTCTATATCAAGAGAGTTCATCATTTGATAACTCATGCGCTGAACATCCCCAAGCTTTGATTCATGAGATGTCTTAACTATTCCAAATTGGCATCCATTACGTCTAACCCATGATGCCCAATAATCAAATCCAACTCCAAACTTTTTCCACTTGATGGCATTATCAGTCGTTAACAACTTCACATCTTTAATTTTAACAATCCTGCCAAACATATCTTTGACAGTTGCTTGTTCATATTCAGAACCATAGTAATCCTTAAAAAACTTTTGAAGTCTGGTTTTAAACGCAGCAACTTTAGTCATATGATGGCGTAACAAAATATATCCATCTGCCCATTCTGGGAAAATGGATTCTTCGATAAGAGCCTGCCCATCAAAAAGAGTATTAATTACTTCATAATTTTCTTTTTCATTGATAAAAGTTTTTTTGTTTTTATCTGTTTCCACGGATAAAACTTTTGTTTTAAAAATTGAATCGACATCTTTTATAATTAAAATTTCTTCCGGAAGAATTTTAATCCTCCCAATAATANNCTCCCATTTCAACAATTGGTGCTCTTTCAGATGGCAGATTAATTCCCATATAAAGAAAGTTGTGAACTTTATCATATATTCTAGAATCTACAAACATACAAGTCCCTTTTTTGGCCTTACCTGGAGTTCTATATAACATCTTATAATGAATTGTATTCCTTCGGTTCTTAAGTTCTTTGCCATTCTTTGTAAAAGTCTTATAAGTAATAGTCACTCCTTCAGTGTAATATTTTACCCTCAAATCTTCTTTTGAAATCTTAATGCATTTATCCTTGTTCTTCTCAAGGTTCGCAAGCAAATTTTGAAAATGTTCTTCTTCTCGTCCAGCTAATCTTTGTTTCATTGTTTCATAATCTTTTGTTCCATATCCAAATTGAAGACAGATTATACTTCTTGTAAAGTCTCCCTGAGAAATAGTCAGAAGATCATTATCTAGTAAAAAATCTAAAAATAGACTGTTGACCAACATAGCTTTTGTAGAATCTAATCGGTCACGAAATCCACTCATATATTCGTAAATTGAAGCAGCTTCAAAATTCATAATGCGAAGGCCATACTGAGACATATTGTTCTCCTTTACTTGTCTAATTTTGCATTAAATAACATTTTGAGATATTCTTTGGGATCCGCTATNNATTTAGGACTAGACCTGACTTCATTTCGATATGCAGAGACTTCTTCCCTCGTAATTATCTTTTTATCGACCATTATTCGCAAAAGGACTTGAACGTCTACACAACAATTTACTAGTTGCTCCTGAAGCAATAATTCTTGTAGTGCTTCTTTGGGGTTAAGGTTATTAGTTCCACTCATTTAATCAATGTCCTCCAATTCTTTAATTTTATCAACCAAAGGAGATGAATCATAGCGATTATCTAGGTGATTGACTATATCTACAAGAGTAACTCTATCATACGGATATCCGTTAATTGCACTTCTATACATTGCAGCATATTTCCGCTTTTCATTTGCTTTCTCAAATCTTCTCTTTTGTGAACAAATTTTTTTCCCTTCCTGGTTCACATACTTTTTATGTTCATACCTTCCATACACGTTACTCAGATACATCTCAGCCGGTCTATAAACATAAATTAGTTTAAGATTCTCCAAATATCCATTATATGTCGCTATACTATTTGCAGAAACTTTTAATTGTTTGGCAAACCATCCTTCCTCTTTTATGCATACTTTCCTTGATGGCGATATATTTGCGAGGAGCAAAAGATAATATCTTAGCACTGTTGCCTTCCCTCTTGCCCTACAATCCATTATGTTCCTTAGCGCTTCTGGATGAACTAAAACGTATTTCCCCTTAATTGGTTTAAATGATTGCATGAAAATTCGCCAATTTGTAGCATCTTCTTTAACTATTTCAAGAACGCCATTCTCAATCAACTCTTCAATAGCTCTTGATGTTCGGCAAAACACACTATGAGAATTCGTATACCCCCGTATCTGATCAACTATGTGCGGTGTGGTAAACAAGCAGCTGTCATANNAGCTAAAACAGCATCGTCACTTAGGTTTGTATTATTTATTATTTCATTTGGAATAGGTAGCATTGAGTCACCTTTCGTAATTGGGGAATAACAACCCAATATTTGGAGTCAAATAATATATTTATTTTTATATTAATAAAAATAAGAGTATAGATATTATTATAATATATATTTTTAATTTTATTAATTGTATTTCGAATTAATTATTTATTATTATCTATATTATGTATTATCTCTTAATTATTTATAATTAAAAATCCAATTTATATTAACTTATAAAATCTTCTATTTTCTAATTACTATCGAACAACAATTCGATAATCTGTGTAGGTTTATCAGCTTCCTGATCCTCAGAGAAAACCTGGATTTCAAGCGTTTTAAATACCCCCATTGCGTCCAAAACTAGCCATTTTTTCACGCTAATTTGACAAGCCAAAAACGGCTGTTAAGCTTAAAGGGCAAGGGGCAGTCCCTTGTGAATAAATTTTATGTGTTACGTGCGCAGATGCGCACAGAAGGAGGTTTTTATGATGACTGTTTTTGAAGTGTATGCACATGCGATGGCTCTTAGTGATGCTGATAAGCAACAACTGTTGCAAGCGCTTATGAATGCGAGTGGACGTGCGACTGTGAAGCAACCTATCGCACAAGAAGCGCCGAAGCGGAAAGAACTAAGCGCACCTACGGATGTGTGCATAGAGATTGAGCCCTTGCCCTTTAAGGGCAAGAAGGCTTTTCGCCTTGGATATGGTAGTGGGCGCGAAGGTGCGAAGCTCCTCATCAAATCCGTAGGATTTGCATGGAGTAATGAGCTTGCTGACGATAAGCACAAAGGCGCATGGGTAGGCACAAGTGCGCAGTACAAGAAGCTGACCGTTAAAGACGTAGTCTTTAACGAGGGCAAGAAGGATGAGCATAAGGGCAAAGGGTTGCTCATAAGCGCAGAGTGGGTGCAGAAGGGCAGAGATAAAGCTCAAGCAAAGGCTGAGCGTAAGGCTAAAGCGTGAGGGAGTGGGCGCGGTATTGCGCCCTTCTCTTTTTTGCATTTAGTTTCCGCGTATGTGTTCGACACATGTGTGCGGTGCAACTCCGTAGCGCGGATTGGGAGACTCCAAGTCTTCACAAATACGTTCCGTAAGTAACGTTAGGCACTTGCATAAAGAGGTTCGACACGTAACCGATACCAACGTGAACTTAAAACTCTATAACTGCGAAGGTTAGTCAGTGTTCACTCGAGGATAAGGGTGAGAGGAGTACGTGATACTCCGAGTAAGCACAACACAATAAGCGCGATTAAATCGTTGTGGATGAACGAGAAAATGTAGCAGATACACCTACTGTGATTATTAACGCGATTCCAAATGTATAACGAGGAGAGGAGAGTGAGCGCAGTTGTGATACACACCTATAGATGAGTTAATGCAAGCGGATTAGTAAGTAGCACGTAGCACCTTCTAAGCGTAGCTTAGGAGAAGGGCTAAAGATAGTAGCACGGCGAGTATGAGTGCTCGTCCCACGGTTAAGTAGGTCTCAACACACGTTCCAAGTGTGGGCGGATGATAATGCGAGAAGAAAAGTGGTTGCGCATAAGATATGCCATGTTAAGTTACTCCGTGGAAAATACGAAGTAGGCGATTGACACAGCCGAACGTTATAAAAGGTTATGAAACACGCATAGATACTGTTTGTCCGAGGGTATTCAGCGTTGGCAGAGGGTCAGATAACCATACGAGTAAATCACTCTGTCATGGATATTTGAGTGTGCGATTGAGCCAAGCTCTCATGAGTGTGAAGGAATAAGTCTCAATCAAGTGCTTGAAGTGTCCGTAGAGTAGGTTAATAAGTCTGTAGTGTGTGTTGTAATCAGTGTAGCAGATGTGGAACAATCCCCATATCGTAAGACTAGTTCTCGGATACATATAGGAGTATGCCTTTCAATGAAGCTTGTCGCAAAGGTGTCCCTTGTATAACGGTTAATGTCATTTTTAATCCGTTACACGCGAGTATGACCGTCTCAGTCTGACGTTAAACAGTGACACACACGGAAACTCCGAATGGGGTGAGGGAAAACAAGGAAGGGAAAAGGGTGTGTGTAGGTAGTAAGCCGTTAGCACTACCTCAAGCGAAAGCGAATGTCGGCTTGACTATATAGGGATTAGTCACCTATGCTCCAAAAGCAAAGCACGTTACGTTACGTGGCGCGGTTCGATTCCGCGTGGAGCATTTACACATTTCCTAAAGGGAAATGAGAAAGGAGAAAAAGGCAAATGATAAATATACTTGAATTGCAAATAGAAGTAAGAGAAACGATATGCGAGAGGATAACAGAAAGTGGTCTGTTGTTGCTTGGTATACCCACGATGGCGGATTACGAAAACAATGTCGCATATTAAGTTGAAAGGAGAATGCTATATGAAGACACCGTGTGATGAGCCTATTATTGTGCTCGATGAGAAGGGAAACGAAAAGAAGATTTATAAATGTCCATATGCAGAAGATTACTGTGGATATGAAGATGAGATGTGCAGAAACTGTTGTGGATTAGGTGTGGATGAGTAAGGGAAAGGAAAAAGGGAAATGGACGATTTAACACGAATAGAAAGAATGTATGGATGTGTGGCAGAGTATCAAAGATGTATGGAAGAGGAAAATGAAAGGGAAATGAAATACGCACTCCAGGCGAAAAAAAACAAGCAAAAGCTAGAAAGGGAAAAGGAAAAGGTAATGTACTTTTGTAATGGTTGCGTTGGTTGCGAACACTATGAAAGCATTGGTCCGACAAATTACACAAGGGAAATGTATGATGATGTAGAGCATGGAATATGTCGTGCAGAAAGGAAATGTAAAAAATGAGAAGAATGGTAATGACTTTATTCTTATTAGGAGCTTATTACCCACGTATAATGACTGTGACAAATATCGAAACGGAAACGGAAATCATCGTATGCGATGATGCAGAAGGGAATTCATGGGCATTTTACGGAATGGAAAACTATAAAATTGGAACGAATGTGTTTGTTATAATGGACAGTAAGGGAACTGAAGAAATATTAGATGACTCGATTATAGAAGTATATCAATTACCCAAAAACAATTAAAAGGAGATGAGACACATGAAAGAGCTTTTAGAACAAATCGAAGTTGGTAACATTATAGCCAAATGGAATGGATGGCAATTCAATGGAGGAAATAATATTGGAAATTGGCATGATTTTAGCTTATACAAAGATGGGGAAGAATGCGGATTTATAAGATATGGAGATAATGGTCTTAGTGCAAAAGTGAATGGAAAAGATCTGTGCGAAGACTTAGAAGAGGAACATCTTGAAGCATATACGGAAAGAGTTTTGGTAAAAGCACTTAAACGTGATGATAAAAAACTTGCGAACAAGCTTTTTGCCAATGGAAATAAGAATTTCCCATTCCCAGTGGATAATTGCGATATAAATCGTAAAGATATCCTCGAAGATAAGTACTTAATGGAGAAAAATAAATGGAGTATACAAATAAAAAGACCACAATATTTAGTCGAATTTCCAAATTATGATGGAGATTTTTATCTCCCTAACGGATGGGAGGATAATTCTTGGCACAATGATGCTTGTCCTCATGCAGAAAAAAGAAGTGCAGATGGAAGTCTTGTAGCTTATATTTGGCAAGAATATGTGGATTTTAACATAAGGGAAACAGAAAATGGAGAACGTTATCTTTTTACCATCGAGAAAGATTCGAATGTGATATTTGAATACTATACCGATGACCTCGAAACAATAAAGGAAATGGCAGAAGGAGTACGCAATATCGATACAAAAAAGGAAACTGGAAAAGGAAAAAGCGAAACGGAAATGAGAGAAGAAATAATAAAAGCGCTTACAGATGCAACAGATGAAATATTTTTAGAATGGCAAGCGAAATTACATGTGATTAGCGGAGATATAACTCCTGACATGAGCTTGCTTTTTGATAATCAGATTGAACGTTTAACAGATACAATTGTAAACATACTTGAAAAGCAACCGAAATTAGGAATCACAAATATTTGGATTAACAACAGAAATTATGATGCAAAGGAACTTGCAGATGACCACGAAACATTACTTGCACTTAAAAAAATCCAAGAAAAAATTGAAGAAAAGGAGAGCGCAAAATGAAAAAGATTGAAAAGATAGTTGAGGAAAAATGTTATTTTGATAAGCGAGATGGAGACCACTTTGAGTTTGAAGTATTCTGCAATTATGATGATGAATTAAGCGAAGAAGAATTAACAAAAATATCACGAGCTCAAGATCCTCGAACGGAATTTGAAGATATGATGAGTGAATGGTTAATAAATGCAGAAGATTATTATTATCCAGAATTATATAAAACTATCACAAGCGAACTTGAAAATTACGATGAACAAGAAGTAAGCGAATGGATAAATGAGCATTGCAGTTGGTATATGCCTGAAGAGCATTTTAATAAAAATGCAAAAGTTGTAATCTCACTCGATGTAGGAGACATGAACTATGACTTTACGAAATGCAACATGCTCAACTTCTATGGTGGAGAATTCGAAGAAATCTCACCAATCTATTGGCTTGCAAAACAGCAAGGCAAGCTCGAAGAAGTTAAACGAATAATAGAACTTGAGCAAGAAGGAGAGGTCAACAGTTATAAAGATGACGAATTCTCAAAGTTCACGCTCTCTGTAAGAGATGAACTTCTTAATGCAACAAGTCACATGAATACACTTATCTTTTGTGTTCAGATGCCACTATTTGATTTCTTTAAGCTAAAGGAATTGATAAAAGCAGATGAAAAAGCAAATGATGATTATGAATATGACAAACGGAAAGGTGAAAATGAATTCATCGTCACTAAAGATGCAATGTGCGGACTATATGATATATGGAGTGGTGGCGGAAGTACACTTGAGATTGAACTTGAACATAATGTCGTGGTATCAACAAAAGATATTTTTGATGTGTGGATTGATTGTAGTGAAGCAAACGGAAAAGGCTATGATGTAAGCGAAGTTTACGAATTTTCAAGCTCTGCATTTTCCGGGGCTGTAAAGTTTAAGGAGGAAAACAAATGATATTATGCGAACATTGCATCGAAGCGATAAGAAGCAGAGGAGAGAAACTATTCGTTGGAGAAGCGATTTATCAAGATATAGATTATGACGAAGAGAAGGAAGAATGGATATCAGATGATGGAAAAACAATTCTCGAATGCGAATGGTGTGAAGAAGTTGATCCAACACTATATGAATGTAAACGATGAAAGAGGTGATGAAATAGAAATGGGATATTATGACGTATCTTCTTCGGAATTGTGGGATAAACGAGTATGTCAAGCCAAAAGTGATGGATTTATGTGGGCAACAGATTTCCCAAATCATGAACCAAGTTTTCATGAAGCGAGAAAATTCTATCATGCGAACTCAAAACTTTTGCTTTGTCTGTTCTACAATGAGATTACAAACAAAAAAGAAATGCGCCACACAACAAAAACAATTGAAAAATCATATGGGAAAAAGAATTTTAATGTATTTTGAAAGGAGAATTAATATGGCAGCATATTATAAAATTAGTTACGGAAATGGAACTGCATNNATCCTACAACGGATTATGGAGCATTGACAGATATACTTATTGATTGGCTTGTTGAAAATGATAGGCGAAACATACTTGATATGGAAAAGAATTATGAATGGGATGGAGATAATATCCGTGAACGGAAAGATCATACTTGGATATACTATCCAGACGAATTTGTTGTAGGTGGTAATTGCGGAAATGTCCTAATACATTATGGCTTTTTTGATATAAGAGAAATCGCAGAAAATGAAATTGATGAGTTGATAATTATTGAAGGAGAATGATATGAGAAAATTTGTAACAGCTATATTTGATAGTAAGACAAATATGAGAATGATTTATAGCGAATGTAGTTTTAATATGGCATGTATGGAACTTGAAATGGAAATGGATACGCAAGGGATTCTGCTTGTATCTGTAGAAGAAAAAGACGGTATGAAATGTTTGAAATGGAGTAATGACGATGAGTATTTTTATGATGAAGAACGTGGATATCTTTTGAAAAAGGAAGCTATGCCACAATTTCATGGATGGTGGGAATGATTAATATGAAAAAAGAATTTTGTGAATTAGCAAACAAACTTGATAAAATAGAGTGTCCATTATTTGCTTTATGGTATCTACTACCATATGCAAATGAAGTGCTAGAAAAAGAACGCGAGTATTCTAATGATTATCTTTTAGACCAAAAGGTAAAGGATCTCAAAAAATCGGTCACAGAAATAAGAGAAATACTTGCAGATAAATTATGGTAAAAGAGAAAAGTGTAAGACAAAATCTCACACTTTTCTTTAGTCACGAGGAGGATTAAATCACTTGTTAATCCTATAAACATTTTAACAAATATCATAATACGTTTCAACGAAAGGAGAATATAAGTGCACGTAAAAACAGATTATGGAAAATACATAATAACAAGAATTGAAATAGGAACGTACAGTTATGGGAATAATCTTGCGATTGAATTGTTTAGCTTAAATGAAGAATGGAACTGCGAAGAACCTTTTGCAACGCTAACAGTCAACTTAGATTATAATGGGCTTAAGGAAAATGAAGCATTTATTGATATAAACAATTGTCCTTGGGCTAAAGATTTTATAAGCGAAAACAAACTTGGTAAATTTACAGGAATTGAATGGCCAAGCGGATACTGCATATACCCATTATATAGGTTTGACCTTAACAAGCTTAAAGAATTTGCATAAAAAATATATTAAAAAGACTATTTTCCAAGGTAGTCTTTTTTTGTTAGGAGGGAAAGATGTTCATACAAGAAACTCAAAAAATAATTGAT